>Ga0164242_10004407_pt1 | contig 15830 bp, 15 predicted proteins | sample OricomgcompostMG_FD_108783 | JGI IMG/M metagenome (GOLD analysis project Ga0164242, IMG submission 108783) | Miracle-Growth compost microbial communities from Emeryville, California, USA - Original compost - Miracle growth compost (MG) ... | reverse complement strand
CGGACAGTGCGCCAGGGCGGCCGCGTCGCTGACCAGGAAGGTGCGTCCCGGCCCCTTGGCACGGATCATCGTCGTCACCGTGTCGGCCGGCAGGTGGTGGCCGTCGGTGATCAGGCCGGCGCTGAGCCGGTCATCGGCGAGTTGGGCCCAGAGATAGTTCGGGTGCCGCGGCAGCATCCGATGCGCTCCGTTGCCCAGATGGGTGGACAGGGTGGCACCGGCCTCTGCGGCGCGGTGGATCTGCTCAGGCGTCGCGGCCGTGTGTCCCACGGCCACCCGCACCCCGGCGGCGGTGGCGGTACGGATGTAGCCGCAACTGCCCGGACGTTCCGGCGCGAGGGTGATGATCCTGAGCAGTCCGTCGGCGGCGGCCAGCCAGTGTTCCAGTTCGGTCGGATCGGGGTCGCGGAGCGCGTCCACCGGGTGGGCGCCGCGGGCGCCGTCGTCGGGTGAGAGGGACGGGCCCTCGACGTGGATTCCCGCCACGCAATCCGCGACCAGGGGGTGCTTGTCGCGGGCGGACCGGATCACCCGCAGGGCGCGCAGGATCCCGTCGGGAGGTGCGCTGATCACCGTCGGGCAGAAGCTCGTCACCCCCTCGGCGACCAGCGCCTCGGTCAGTGCGACGATGGTCTCCTCGGAGACGTCGGCCGCGTTGACGTCGGCGCCGGCGAACCCGTTGACCTGGCAGTCGACCAGGCCGGGAAGCAGGATCGAGTGAGGATCGGCGCCGGGCAGCGGCTCGACGGCGGTGATCACGGCGTCGCTGATCCTGATCCGAACACCGCGCCCGTCCAGGGTGGCGCCTTCGAGCGTCCCGACTGTCACCGATCCTCCGCAGCATGCGTCCGTGTCCTGCCGGGGCACCAGGCTACGGCGCGGGTACCGCCCCCGGCAGACTTGGGTCATGACCAGCGATCAACCGCCCGGCCCGTTCGCCGAATCCCTCGACGCGGACCACGTCGAGGCCATCGACCACGTCGGCGTGGCGACCGCCGACCTGGACGCGACCGTTGCGTTCTACCGGGACGCGTTCGGACTGGTCGAGGTGCACCGCGAGGAGAACCCGGACCAGCAGGTGGTCGAGGCGATGCTTGCGCCGGCGGCCGCCGGCACGGCCGCTGCGGGGACGACCGGATCGGGCGCCGTCGGCCGACCGACGATGATCCAGGTGTTGGCCCCGTTGTCCATCGATTCCCCGATCGGCAGGTTCCTCGACCGGTCAGGTCCCGGACTGCAACAGTTGGCACTGCGGGTGACCGATCTGGAAGCGCTGTCACGGCGCTTGCGCGAGCGGGGGCTGCGGCTGCTCTACGACCGGCCGCGTACCGGCACCGGTGGTTGCATGATCAACTTTGTACATCCGACGGACGCCGGTGGGGTGTTGATCGAATTGGTCGAGGACCTCCCGGCGGATCCGCGGAGAAACTAGCCCTGCAAGACACAGCCGCGGATGCCGGTTTGTCCCAGCTGCGGGAGGTACGGTATGGAACCGTACGCAACCAGCAGGTGTGACCTTGAGGACCGCATGTCTACTTCGGACGAATCGACCGGCCTGAATCTCTTCGACGAAAAGGCGAGTGCCGTCGGCAACTTCCCCACGGCTTTGCGCGGCTATGACCGCGCCGCCGTCGACGACTATGTACGGAGCCTCGAGGGTCGGGTCGTGCAAGCGGCTCGACAGTCGGCCGAGATGCAGAGCGCCATCTCCGACCTCCAAGATCAACTTGCCGCGACGCAGAAGGAGTTGGAGAACCGGCCGGCCGGCGAACCCGACTACTCCAGTCTCGGCGCCCGCGCCGGGCACATCCTGAAGATGGCCGAGGAGCAGGCCCAGGAGATGCTCGATCAGGCCAACGTCGACGCGAACAAGCTGCGCGCCGAGGGCCAGCGGGATGCCGACCGGCTGCGGCAGCAGGCCGAGGCCGACGCCGCCCAGATCCGCAAGACCGCCCGCGCTGAGCTCGATCAGTTGCGGGAGCGTGCCACCCAGGAGGCGCAGGCGGAGGTGGAGCGGGCCCGTACCGAGGCACAGGCTGTCGGTGCCGCCGCCGAACGTGAGGTCGAGGCGCTGCGTCGTCAGGCCCAGCACGAGGCCGATTCGGCGCGGCAGACCGGTTACCTCGAGGCGGAGCAGTTCAAGAAGGACGCGGAGGCCGAGGCTGCGGCGATCCGCAAGCAGATCGCCGAGGAACGGGCCGCGGCGAACGAAGAGCTGAAGAAGATGCACCAGGAGTCGGTCACCGCGACCGGCAAGCTGCTCACCGAGGCGACCCAGCACCACCAGGAGGCCGGGGAGCGGCTGGCGGCCGACATCGCTGCGGCGGCGACGGCGCGTACCGAGGCCAAGGCGGAGGCCGAACGCATCCGGCTGGATGCGAAGGAGGAGGCCGAACGGCTGGTCGCCGCGGCCAAGAAGCAGGCCGAGCGGATCACCCAGCGCACCCACCAGGAGATCGAGTGGCGCAAGGAGCAGCTCAAGCGGGAGACCGACAACCTGGTGCAGCGGAAGCAGGCGGTGCTCAACCAGTTGCAGAGCCTGTCGGCGCTGGCCTCGCAGAGCGCGACCGAGGTGCCGGACCTGCAGCCGCTGGCCGATCTGTCCGGCGACCTCGAGGAGTTCGCCGAGGCGCCCGAGGTCTCCGAGCCTGAAGTGTCCGGGCCTGAACTGTCCGGGCCCGAACTGTCCGAGCCCGGGCCGAGCGCGGTCGCCGACGACCCGACACTGGCCGACGCCGAACTGTCCCAGCCGACGGACGACGACCCGCCCGCCGAAGTGACGGGGACCGACGAGCCGGGAATCGACGAGACTGCGGTCCGACCGGCGATCAAGCTCGCACCGGCAGCGGAGGACCAGGCAGCCACCGATCAATCCGACGAATCCTCCACTGACGAGGAGGACGACCAGGAACCGACGATCACCGTCCGGACGGACCAGGAACGGGCTGCGGGCAACTCCTAGGTCCCTCCAGCATCCCGGTCAGCACGCAGCCGGGGAGAACATCGGTCAGAACAGGCGGTCTTCGGCGTTGTCCATGCCGCGGAGCGCGTCGTAGTCAACGGTGACGCAGGTGATTCCGCGATCGGCCGCGAGTACCTTGGCCTGCGGTTTGATCTGCTGCGCCGCGAACACACCGCGTACGTCACCCAGCAGCGGATCCCGGCGCATCAGCTCCAAGTACCGGGTGAGCTGTTCGACCCCGTCGATCTCACCGCGCCGCTTGACCTCGACCGCGACGTAGCCGCCGTCGGCGTCCCGGCAGAGCAGGTCCACCGGGCCGATCGCGGTCATGTACTCGCGACGGACCAGCGTCCAGCCTTCACCGAGGCTGTGCGGATGCTCGGCCAACAGCGCCTGCAGGTGGGCTTCGACGCCGTCCTTCTGCAGCCCCGGGTCGATGCCGAGCTCATGGCTCGAGTCGTGCAGCACCTCGCCCAACGCGATCTGCAGGGTGTCCCCGTCGCGTCCCTTGACCTCCCATACCGCGGAGAGGTCGCGGCCCAGGCCGACAGAGACCACCGACACAGCGTCGGGATCCAGTTCGGTGAGGGCACAGGGCGGGCTCATCCAGTTCAACGGCTTGTACGCCCGGTCGTCGGCATGGATGGAAACCGACCCGTCGGCCTTGATCAGGATCAGCCGCTTGGCCATCGGAAGGTGGGCCGTCAGCCGGCCCGCATAGTCGACCTGGCACTCCGCAACCACCAAACGCACGGAGCAGACCTTACCCAGTGCGTCGCGCTCCCCAGGCTTGCGCCCGGGTCTCGCGGTCGGGTCACGCCGAGGCGCCGGTGTAGTGCCGGAGGGCGTACAACCAGAACGCCCGCGACCCGGCGAAGAAGACCGCGGCGATCACACCTGAGGCCAGCACCAGCCATCCGCTCAGCCCGCCGGCCAACGCCTGGGCGGGCACCGTCACCGCGAACGCCACCGGGATCAGCACGGTGAGAACGATCCGCATCCACCCGGGGAACAGCGAGATCGGCCACCGGCCGGCCTGCCCGAACACCGAGGAGAAGACCACCAGGATGTTGTCCAGCTTGACGAACCAGAACGAACAGGTGCCGAGCAGCGTCAGGAACGAGTAGACGATGATCACCCCGAAGAACAGGGTGATTCCGAAGTAGAGCCATTGCAGCGGCCCGATCACGGTGTCCATCCAGACGCAGGCGTACGCGACGATGCCGGCCCCCATCAGCAACTGGACCACCTGCGCCGGAGCCACCACCGCAACACTGGCCAGCAGTTGGGAATCAGCGGGTTTGGTCAGCAGGAAGTCGAAGGTGCCCAGCCGGATGCCCTCCATCAGCTGCTGCAGCGAGGGCTGGATGACGAGCCCGATCAGCCCGGACAGGAAGGTGTGCACCCCGATCAGGGCCAGCAGCCCGGCCGGACTCCAGCCGCCGAGCGCCTGGGTATTGCTGAAGATCACCGCCAGCCCGAGCAGCTGGGTGACCAGGGTGATCACCCCGTTGGCCAGCGAGACGAAGAACTCGCCGCGGTACTGGGCGATGTTCAGCACGCCGAGGCGGATGAAGGTGGCGACGATCATCCATCCGTGCCCGATCGGTCCGCGCGGTACGGCGGTGCGGTCGACGACCATCTCGCGCTGACCGGCGCCCGGTCCCCGGCCGCCTGCTCGGTCGGTCATGCGCCCACCGCCGAATACCGCCGGACCGCCCGTGACCAGACCAGCCGTAGAACGAGCAGAGCAATCAGGATCCAGCCGGCCTGGGCGCCGTACCCGATGAGGATGTCCGTGCCGCGGGTGGTGCCCATCGCCACGTTGACCACGAACGCCTGCGACCAGGGGAACGGCGACCAGTTGGCGATCGCGGACACCACCGGCGGAAACACCGACAGCGGAGCGAACCCGCCGCTGAGGAAGGTCCGGACCGAGAAGTAGAGGTTGTTGAGCGCCGACACCTTGGTCAACCAGAACGCGCTCAGCGCCAGCACCCACTCGACGATGAAGCGCAACACCGCACCACCGATCAGGGCCGGCACGAAGGCCAGCAACTGGATCCCGTCGATCCCGGACAGGTCGCCGTGGAAGCCGATGATCATGATGATCATGGCCGGCACCACGCCGAGCAGTCCGACCATCTTGTAGGAGAGGTTGTCGATGATGTCCTTGTGGATCGGGTGGATCGGCCTGAGCAGCAAGGGCGAGAACATTCCCTCCCTGACCCGCCACTCGAACTCCCACATCAGCCAGATGAAGGTCAGATGGTCGACCAACATCATGATCGCGAAGTAGGTGACGAATTGGTTGGCGGTGTAGCCGCCCACCGTCCCGGTCGGCCCGGCGACCGTACGCCAGACCACGATCAGGACGATGGGTTGGATGACGGTGGTCACCACCCAGATCACCACCGAGCCGCGGTAGGCGACGTTCACCGCGGTCGAAGCGGCGAACTCGCCGCGGTAGTACTGGCGCAGCACACGCCAGGAGAACCGGCCGAAGTTCGGCGCCGGCTCCAACCCACCGCGGTCGGTACGGGTCGGAAGAGTCATGGCCGCCCCTCCGCCGGTACCGCGAACACCTTCTCGATGACGGCTTCGATCGGCTCGTCCTCGATGGTCACGTCGGCAACCGGCAGGCGGGACAACAACCGGGCTGCGACGGCCGCCGTGTCGGACCCCGGCACCTGGACCCGCCACCCGGTGTCGGTCTGCTCGACCGGCGCCCGGGCGATCGAGCCACCGAGCAGGTCGGCCAGGTCGGCTCGGGTGACCGAACTGCCTTCGACCAGCTCGACGGTGATCGTCTTGTCCGGTGCGAAGGTCCGCACCAGGTCGGCCAGCGGGCCGTCGAACAGCAGTTCGCCGTGATGGATCACCACCACCCGCTTGCAGAGGGCCTCGACATCGGCCATGTAGTGGCTGGTCAGGATCACCACTGCCCCGGTCCGCTTGTTGTATTCGGCGACGAAGGAGCGGATCCGGCGCTGCATCGCCACGTCCAGTCCGATGGTCGGCTCGTCCAGGAACAGCACCTGCGGGCGGTGCAGCAGCGAGCCGGCGAACTCGCACTTCATCCGCTCACCGAGCGACAGGTTCCGGGCCGGTTTGCGGAGCAGCTCTGTCAACTCCAGCAGCTCGGTGAGCTCTTCCAGCCGTGCCGCGAAATCCGCGTCGCCGATCTGGAAGATCGCCTTGTTCAGCCGGTAGGAGTCGACGACCGGGATGTCCCACTGCAACTGGCTGCGCTGCCCCATGATCAACGTCATCCGGCCCAGGTAGTCCCGGTCCCGTCGCCAGGGCGTGTAGCCGAGGACGTCGGCGTCGCCTGAGGTCGGGTGCAGCAGACCGGACAACATCTTCAGGGTCGTCGTCTTGCCGGCACCGTTGGGGCCGAGAAATCCGACCACCTCGCCGGCATCGATGGCGAACGAGATGTCCCTGACCGCGTCGACCGAGCGGGTCTTGCGCCGGACCAGCGCCGTCATGGCAGCCTTGAGGCCGGCGTCGCGTTCGGGCACGACGTAGGTCTTCCGGAGATTCCGGACCTGGATGGCAGCCGACATGGGATGAACCAATCACATCCCACCGACATTTCGCCAGGAATTCCGCGTTACCAGCCGGCCGCTCCCGCCCGCTTCGCGTCGGCTTGTTCGGCTTTGGAAGACTTGCCCGGTGACCTCGTACATCCGTTCCGGACGGTGACATGCCCTCCCGGCGTCGTCAGAGCAAGCACCTGCGCCCGGCCCGACCGCTGGCGTCAGGTCCCGCGTCCTCGGTCGTCAAGTCCGACGGCCGGTGGATCGTCCGGCCGGTCGCCGGCGCTTCGGCGGTGAAGGACTACCGCTGCCCCGGTTGTGACCAGGTCATCCGACCGGGTACGCCGCATGTGGTGGTGTGGCCGGCCGACCCCGGACTGGGCTTCGCCAGCGGCACCGAACAGCGCCGACACTGGCACACCAGCTGTTGGGCCAGGCGGCGCTGAGATGGCCGAAGACCCCGGCCTGTTCGCCACCGTCCTTGATCACCGTCCGGATCGGCATCGTGGTCGGATCGCCTTCTGCCACGGACTCTTCGGCCAGGGAAAGAACTGGACGACGATCGGCAGGCAGTTGGCCGACGACTACCAGGTCGCCTTGATCGACATGCCCGACCACGGCCGCTCGCCGTGGTCCACCGAACTGTCCTACCCGCGCATGGCAGGCCGTCTCGGAGACCACTTGGACGACGGTGCCGGACCGTGGACGCTGGTCGGGCATTCGATGGGCGGCAAGATCGCCATGGCCCTGGCGCTGCTGCGTCCCGAGCTGGTCCAGCGGCTGGTGGTCGTCGACATCGCACCGGTCGACTACGGCGGTCGCGGCGAGTTCGACCGGTACGTCGACGCGATGCGAGCGATCGATCTGACCACGCTGCCGTCGCGCCAGGCTGCCGACGAACAGATGGCCGATGCCGTAGGAGACCCGACGGTTCGGGGATTCCTGCTGCAGAATCTCCGCCGTGGCGGCGGCCCGGATCCCGACGCCCGGTGGCACTGGCAGATGAATCTGCGACTGCTGGGTGATCACCTTGACGTGCTCAGCGGTTTCCCCGAACTGGACGCTCCGCCGTATTCGGGTCCGACGCTGTGGGTGGCCGGTGCGCAGTCCGACTACATCGGACCGGAGGCGTACCCGCAGATGAAGGAGCTCTTCCCCCAGGTCCGCAGCGTGAAGATCAAGAACGCCGGCCACTGGGTGCACTCGGAGCAGCCGGAGATCTTCACCGACGTGCTGCGTACCTTCCTCGCCCGGGCCGACGACGCCCGGCCCTGATCCACCGGCAGCTGCTCAGCCGGGAATGACCGAGATGATCTTGGCCGGCGTCTTCGGCCTGCCGTCGCCGGGTCCGTTGCGATCGTCCACGCCGGCCCGGGCGATCCTGGCCAGTACGGCGAGGCCGGCCCGGTCGGTGTGGCCGAAGACGGTGTAGTCGGGTTGCAGCCGGGAGTCGGCGAAGACGATGAAGAACTGCGACCCGTTGGTGTTCGGGCCGCTGTTCGCCATGGCGACGGTCCCGGCCGGGTAGGTCTCGTCCCCGCTCAACTCGTCCGGGAACGTGTAGCCGGGGCCGCCGGTCTGCGTCCCGGTCGGGTCACCGCACTGCAGCATCGACAACGTGGACAGCACCGTCATTCGCGGGCATTCGGTGTTGTCGTAGAACTTCTGCCCGGCCAGGGACAGGAACGAGTTCACGGTGCACGGTGCGTCGGTGCGGTCGAGGGTGATCACGACGGTCCCGGCCGACAGAGTGATCACCGCCTTGGCCGTGCCGCTCATCGGCACACCGGTGCTCGGCGGGGGGCTGACCGGTCGGGCCGGCGTTCCGGTCTCGGTGTATTCGCAGTCCACCGGCGCGGCGGGCGTCGTGGGCGAGGATGCCCCGCGGGCCGGCTGCGCTGAGCTGGCCAACGGGATCCGGCCACAACCGGCTACCGAGAAACCGAGCGTGGCGGCCGATGTCACCGCCAGGGACACCAGCAGGGCACGCGCTGTCGGAGGCAGTCGCCGCGCCGCGCGGGGGCGTTGCGGGCCAGGGATCGCAACCACGGGAGATACCCAAGCACCTCACCGCCGCTCCGCGTGGTCGACGCGCCGCAGTGACCTGCCCGACCGGTGCCGGTGGTCACCAGTTCGGTTCGTCGTGTTCCACCGCCGGAGGCAGCGGAACCCTCGATGGGTGGATCACATAGACCGTCCCACCGGAATGCGGGACCCAGGCGTTCTCCAGTTGATCACGGCGGTAGGTGAATCGCACCTGGCCGTCGTCGGCGATCAGATGCGATGCCGGATCATTCACTACCACGTCGCCGTCCTCGGTGAAGCCGACGACGACCATCAGGTGGCCGTTGGTTCCGTATCCGGCACCGTCCAGGTCGCCCTTGGCGAACGACACCGAGATGATCACCGGGATGCCCCGCTTGATCAATTCCTCCAGTTCGGTGAAGCTGCGCAGCCGGGTGACGAAAGCCCTCAGCCCGTACGTCGTCGCGTACGCGCAGTTGAAGGGCCAGTTGCCCGCACCGTCATAGGTGTAGTCGAAGACGTTGCGCGCCGAGTAGTCGACCTCGGCGTCGATCGGCGGGTCGACCCAGGCAAGATCATCAGCTGTCGGGCCGGTCCCCCAGTACTTGATCACCATTGCCGTCGAGGTTGCCGAGCACCAAGCCTCACCGCCGTTGTCCCACTGCGGATAGTGCCCGTTGTGTACTTCCTGGGACAGCGTCGGTACGTCGAGCACGATGCCGCGCGCCCGCCCCGGAGGGCTCACCGGCACGGTCGCGGCGGAGGGAAGTGCGGACGCCACCGCACCGACCGTGCGGACCACCGGCGCCTCCGGTCCGCCCTGCGGCCGGAGCAACGTGACCCGCAGCTGCCAGTCCGACAGGGTGTGGTCGCCGTACAGGTGCAGCGTGTCGGTCCACACCGTCGCCAGGTCGGTGCCCTGGCCGTCCACCGACGTCCGGCAGATCGCTCCGCCGGCGTCGGGATCCTTGGCACACCAGCGACCCAGGATGTACCAGCCCGACAGCGCGCCCGTCTCGTCGGTGCCGCGTACTTCGATCTGCACCCAGGAACGGCCCGGCGTGTCCACCTCCCAGGACGAGATCAGTTCGGTGTAGCCGAAACGGGTCGGCACCACCGGAGAGGTCCAGGCCGCCGTCTCATAGGTCACCGGTTCGGCACCGTCGACGAAGGGGTCGACATAGTCGAAGGTTCCGGTCGGCCTGGCGATGCTGATGCCGTGGTGGGTCCAGCGGGTGCCGTCGTGGTGCCCGGAGCGCAATGCCGGCCCGGTGAATTGGCGGTAGAGCACGTGCCTGTCGGATTTCGCCGGGCGCCCGCCCGCCGCCGCGGCTTCGGTCCGGCCGCCCACCGCGAGTCCGAGCGAGGCGCCCACGGCCACGCCCAGCACGGTACGGCGCGGCGCCGACCAGGAGGAAGAGCCTGCGGTCTGTTCGCTGGGCTTGTCAGGATAGCTGGGCTTGTCAGGATCGCTGGGCTTGTCAGGACTGGTGGCCACGATGTCCTCCGTCGAGTCGGTGTCACGTCCTGCGACGTGCTCGGTGGCTTGCCTCGCGACGTCCCGGGCCGCGATGGCAAGGATTGCCTCCCCCGTTGCACGGATCGTAAACCTGTAACGCCCTCCAGGTCCATCGTTGCTGGTTACAGTGGGGCCCGTGGTCAATCTGACGAGGATCTACACCCGGACCGGAGATCACGGGGAAACCCGATTGGTGGACATGTCGGTGACCGCCAAGACCGACCCTCGGGTGGCTGCCTACGGCGACGTCGACGAGGCCAATGCAACGATCGGTGTCGCGCTCACCCTGCCCGGACTCGACGATCAGGTACGCCAGGTGCTTGCCCGGGTGCAGAACGAGCTTTTCGATCTCGGCGCCGATTTGGGCAACCCGCTCGCTGAGTCGTACGAGTTCGAGCCGCTGCGGATCACCGCCGAGTACGTCGAACGGCTCGAGCAGTGGTGCGACACGTTCGGCGAGCAGCTGCCCACACTGCGGTCGTTCATCCTCCCCGGCGGCAGCCCAGCCGGCGCCCAGCTACATGTCGCACGGACCGTCGTGCGGCGGGCCGAGCGCACGGCCTGGCACGCCGTGGAGCTCTACGGCACCGATCCGGCGGCGTCCGGAAGCGACCGCCCGGGAGGAATCAACCCGTTGGCGATCCAGTACCTCAACCGCCTCTCGGACCTGTTGTTCATCCTCACCCGGGTGGCCAACGGCACCGACGGCGAGGTGTTGTGGGTGCCTGGCGGCGACCGCAACCCTGACCGATCTTGATCATCACGGTCCGCCATACTGGGACCGCGACACATCCGTCCACACCCACCAGCCCATAGACGAAGTCCACAGACCAACCAGTCCATCGAAGCACAGGAGTCGACGAGAATGACCAGCCCCAGCAACAGCCCCGCGCTCGGCCGCGAAGCCACCGGAGTCGCCAAGCCGAAGCAGGACCGGCCGGTGACGCTCTTCACCGGACAATGGGCCGATCTGCCGTTCGAGGAGATCTGCCGACTGGCCGGTGAGTGGGGTTACGACGGTCTGGAGATCGCCTGTTGGGGTGACCACTTCGACGTCGCGCGGGCTGCCGAGGACGAGGCGTATGTGAAGAACCGCCGGGACATCCTGGAGAAGAACGGCCTGGGCTGCTGGGCGATCTCCAACCACCTCAACGGTCAGGCCGTGTGCGAGGCGATCCTCGACGACCGGCACAAGAACATGGTCAACCCGCGGGTGTGGGGCGACGGCGACCCCGAGGGTGTCCGACAGCGTGCGGCCGAGGAGATGAAGACCACCGCCCGGGCCGCCGCGGCCTTCGGCGTCGATACGGTGGTCGGCTTCACCGGTTCGCCGATCTGGCACTACCTGGCGATGTTCCCGCCGGTCGGTGACGATGTGATCGAGGCCGGCTACCGGGAGTTCGCCGACCGCTGGAACCCGATCATCGACGTCTTCGACGAGGTCGGCGTCCGGTTCGCCCACGAGGTCCATCCCAGCGAGATCGCCTACGACTACTGGACCACGGTCAAGACCCTCGAGGCGATCGACCACCGGCCGGGGTTCGGGTTGAACTTCGACCCGTCGCACATGGTCTGGCAGGGTCTGGACACGGTTGGTTTCCTCTGGGACTTCAAGGACCGGATCTACCACGTGGACTGCAAGGACACCAAGGTCAGGATGGACAACGGCCGCAACGGTCGGCTGTCCTCCCATCTGCCCTGGGCCGATCCGCGGCGCGGCTGGGACTTCATCTCCACCGGTCGCGGTGACACCCCGTGGGAGAACATCTTCCGGATGCTGAACTCGATCGGCTACGGCGGCCCGATCTCCATCGAGTGGGAGGACGCCGGAATGGACCGCCTGGCCGGCGCCCCGGAGTCGGTCGAGTGGGCCCGCAAGCTGAACGCGATCAAGCCGTCGGAGACCTCCTTCGACGCCGCCTTCGCGCAGAAGTAGCCCGCCCCCTTTCCCGCCGAGGGGTCAGATAATCCCTCATTTCTGCGGCGTGTCGTCGCATGAGTGGCCCCTCGGCCGGGACCGTGCCTCCGGAGATCCCATGAAGGGGAGCCAGTGAAACTCGTCAGCTACAACCTGCGCTTCGCCAGTGAGAACGATCCGCAGCCCTGGTCGCGTCGCCGCCCGGCGTCGGTCGAACTGTTGTCCGGGCTGGCCCCCGACATCCTCGGCACCGAGGAGGGCGTCGATCACCAGCTCGCCGATCTGATGGCCGGTCTGGGTGATCCGTACCGGCTCGTCGCCGAACATCGACGCGACGGGGGCATCGAGGAGAACTCGGCGATCATCTACAACAGCCGGGTGGTCGAGTTGATCAAGATCGAACATCAGTGGTTGTCGGAGACGCCGGACATCCCCGGCTCGATCAGCTGGGGTACGACCTTGCCGCGGATGTACTCCCTGGCCACCTTTCGGCGGGTCGAGGACGATGCCGAGTTCTTCGTGATCACCACCCATTTCGATCATGAGAGCAGGGAGGCGCAGGTCAACTCCGCCCACCAGATCATCGATCGGATCGCCGGTCTCGACCCGGAGCTGCCGTTGATCGTGATGGGCGACTTCAACTGTGGTGAGGATTCCGAGCCGTACCTGATCATGACCGCCGGCCCACTTCGGGACGCGTACCTGACGGCCGATGATCGGGGTCCGCGGCTCGGCACGTTCAACAACTACGCCGCGCCGGATCCCAACGGCGTACGGATCGACTGGGTCCTGGTCAACGACCGCGTCTCCGTCTCCTCGGCACGCATGGTGGATCGGGCACCTGGCGGCCAGTACCCGTCGGATCACCTCCCGGTGGAGGCAGTCATCGACTTCTGAGCGCGCCGATCCTCAAAGAAGCCGACCTCGTCCAGAACGATGTTGATCTTGGTGACCGTCAGGCTGTCACTGATCAGGTCACGCACCGCACTGTCGGAGAAGTCCTGCTTCTCCCCCGCCGTCGACAGGGCGCGGCACGCCTGATCATGGGCCCGGTTCAAGTCCGCCCGGGGTCCGTGCCGATTCCGCCCGGTCGAGAAGTGCCTGCCACTGCTCTGGTGTGTGTCGATAGGTCAGGTGTCCGTGGGATCCCGGTGTCAGCCGCTGGTCGGTCGCTGGGCCGATCTCGTGCAGGATCGCCAACGTCCGACCTACCTGCTCCGCGACCTGTCGGCGAACCGGTTGCAAGACCTGCTGGATCGGTTCGGAACAAGCGCCGCCCCATGAAGGCGTACCCGATCGGCGTCATCGGTGCGTTCGGCTCGCCCAGACAGAACATCTCGACGCGGCCGCTCCCGCGTACGGTCAGGAAGCCACGTCGCCGCTGCGAGGTCAACAGTCTCCTGACCGACGCGGGAGGTTCTGAACTCCGATCAATCCGACAGGTAGTCCCGATCGACGGTGATCACTCGCCGCCCGTCGGACTTCAACTGAACATGATCACCGACTCCGACGCCGTGGGCCTGTGATGCCTTGATCGTGTAGGTGTACGTCCGCGGGTTGCGGTTGATGTAGCGCTTGCCGGAACTGCTCGGATTCAGGTAGATCCGGTCCAGTTCGATCTTCACATGTTTGGCGTCGATCTGCTCGGCCATCCGGACGATGCCCCGGTCGAAGAGCCGTACCGGCAGCTTCTGCGAGGGCAGGTCCGCGGTGGAGACGATCGTGCGCATCATTCGGGAGATGCGCTTGGTCGCATGGTCGGAGTAGATGACATAGGACGGGCTGGTGCCGACCTCGTACTGTTCGATCCGGAAGCGGTGGCCGTCGGCGCAGTGGTAGTTCCACCGGCGATGTTCCGCCTCGCGACCGCCGAAGTCGGCGACTCCGGCGGAGCCGGTGGATGTCCACTTGCGCCCGATGTCACACCATTCCGGATTGGACGTCAGGCCACCCTCGATGTCCACGTCGACCAGGCTCGCCTTCCCGGCGATGGCCTTGTGCCGACCGAACTTGATCAAGCACTTCGAACCACCGGTCTTGTGCAAGCACCAGGGTATCCAGTCGCTCTTGTATCCGCCCGGTTTCTCGGTGATGCTCCACCCGACGGGCAGTGTCAGCCGAGCACCGTCGATGGTGACCCTCCGTACGTGAGCGCCGGCATTCATCGTCGAGGTCGCGGGCGGGCGGTCGGGCGCGGCTGAGGCTTGGTCGGCTCCGATGACGAATTGACCAACCGCGGCGGCCAGCAGGGCAACGCCGCCCACCGTGGCGGCAAGTCTGATGCGAGCTTTCTGAGCCATGATCATTCTCCTTGAACTCCCGGGCTGATGTGATGTGAGATGCATTGCCGGGGCATGCATTTCTGATCAGACGCCCCGAAGGTCGCAACTTCGTTGATCATGGCCTCACGGCCGAATCACTTTCCTGTCACGCTTCGACTGCACGCCCCGTCGTCACCGGCGGTCGCTTGGAACAGCGCTGTTGTCCCGATAGGCGGGAGTGTTGTCAGTTGGCCGACTTGTCCACAGTGACTGCGGCTGTCGCTCGGCCGGCTGCCGAGTTCGGTGCATGCTGCCAGGATGCGTACCGGTCCCGTCCGATTGGAGACCCGCCGGCCCTTCCGGAGGTCCGACGCGTTGGCTGCAGGCATCGCGGATCGCGACCTGGTCGGACCGAGGTTCACCAGAATCTTTCACGGTTTCTACGTCGAAGCCGCCGTCGCCCTGTCGCCGATGGAGCGTGCCCGGGCGGCGCTGATGATCTTCCCGGATGCCTTCGTCAGCCACACCACTGCGGCCGCATTGTGGGGCGGCATCGTCCCCGACGACCAGCGAGTGCATCTGTCGGTCGCTCCGGGCGGTGTTCGCAGCAGGCGGCGCGGGATCACCGCCCACCAGTCACGCGACCGCAGCGATCTCCGGGTGCTGAAGTCGATGCAACTGTCGTCGCCCGCACGCTGCTTCTGCGAGGTGGCCTGCGACGGCCTCGGTCTGGTCGATCTGGTCGTCCTGGGTGACTCGATGGTGGGCGCCGGAGTCGTCAATCCCGAAGACCTTGTCCACGCAGCCGATGAGTGGACCGGCCGCGGGGCCGCGGTGGCAAGTCGTGCCGCGCGGCTCGTCCGCGCAGGGGTCGATTCACCGATGGAATCGCGGTTGCGGATGCTGATCGTGCTCGCGGGCCTCCCGGAACCGTCGATCAACGTCGTCATCCGGAACAGCAACGGTGACTGGGTGCTTCGATTCGACCTCTGCTATCACGATCTCAAACTGATCATCGAATACGACGGCGACCACCATGCCCGCGATCCACGGCAGGTCGCGCGGGATCTGGAACGCCGCGAAGAGATCGAAGAGATGGGCTACCCGATCCTGGTCGTCCAGAAGCACCACTTCTACCAGGAGCCCGACCGGACCCTGCGCCGGATCGCGGCTGCCCGCCTGGACCGCGGCGCCGCCAAGGAGACCTGTCGGATCCGGAGCACCTGGCGGAACTACCACTTCCGCGGCTAGGTCCCGCTCCGTCCGGTCCGGAGCGCAAATCCGTAGCACGTGGTACGAATTCCGCGGATCAACCCGGCCGCGAGACTCGAAAACGTGGCACGTGTTACCGATTCCACGCCCTCAGCGGTCCCGGGCGCGATTTCGCAACACCTGTTACCAAGTTCCCGCCCACAGCGACCCCGGGACGCGATTTCGTAGCACGTGGTCCGAATTCGACGTCGGGGATGGGGCGAGGGCTCCGGTACGCGTGCGAGCGCGACTGCGGATCAGCGGCGGTTGATGCCGGGCGGGGCGGCCTCGAGCCAGCTCAGCATGCCGGTCAGCGAGTCGGGGCTCATCGCCAGGTCCCGGCGTTCAACGG
>Ga0164242_10004406_pt1 | contig 15831 bp, 23 predicted proteins | sample OricomgcompostMG_FD_108783 | JGI IMG/M metagenome (GOLD analysis project Ga0164242, IMG submission 108783) | Miracle-Growth compost microbial communities from Emeryville, California, USA - Original compost - Miracle growth compost (MG) ... | reverse complement strand
TGCGAGCAATACTTCCATGTGGATATGGGCAAGGCCTCCCTGTCTAACCTACAGAAGACTCGTTCTGCTTTTTAGTCACACCTGGTCTAGACACGGCCGCTCTACGAGAGGTTCTCCGGCATATCCTATGCAACCCCCTAGGAGTCATGGCCCCTATGATCATGAGGGGAGCCGCTCTTCCAGACCTGGGCCCCCCTCACGAGGATACCCTTCTAGCCGGGACGTTGACCTATACCTATAGGAGAAGGCAAGGGTTCCCGATGTATATGCCGTAGGATTCCCGACCTACCCATTGTGCCGGTAGTACTAAAATAAAGGGAACCCCGAAATCCGAATAATGCGGCTACCGGAGGCTTAGCTGCCCGACTAGCAGCGGACTGCAATCATCGAGAGGAAGGAGAACACTTTTTCCTCTGCCGAAGTATCACAACAGAAAAGGAGGGCCCGCCAAGGACTGCAGGATCTTTGTCGGTCCTCAAATATAAAATAGGTAGCTACGTCTCTCAGACCTGAGAGAGGACAATCAATTTTCTTCTATCACAATCACTCGTTACACTTTGCACTCCTCACCAGTGTGCTACAGGTCTTATGCCGAGTACTGCAGTGAGATCACCTACAGCAGCACTTCAATATTAAGTTTGGCACGGAGGGACAGGCTTAGGATCTGTCTACAGGCTGCGATGCTAGTCGCTAGTTGCCCCCCGAGGAAAGATGCCCGAGCCACGGTTATTACGGGCTGGTAACCTATGTTTCTTCACCCGGGCCCTGCGGCGGAGGGCGCGAAGAACCCCACTGAAGTTGACAAGACGGACTAGATTCTAGCAGCTCACTTGGATGATGAGACCCGGAAACAGGACGAACGGGATTTGAGGGCATGGGTTGCTCGACACCCTTTGGCGCCTGATTCTCTGAACCAGTCGACACTGTGCATGTTCTCAAAGAATCAAGTTGCGATCTACCCGGGAGTTGCGACCTACCAGGAGTTGTGACCTACCAGGAGTTGTGACCTACCTGAGAGTTATCTCTCGGGTAAGTTACGCGGGAGTTATCCTACGTCACCAAGCCGGTCTGACTTTGGAGGCTATGGTGCGGGAGGGAATGACCATCCGGTCAAAAGATTTGAAATTGGTGGTGGGAGACACTGGTCTGGAACTACGACCCCGAGAGCAGGGGGCCACTGATAATGGCGGAGAAGCAGAAGAGGCTGCAGCCGCCCAGCTGTAGAATGCCACAGTGGACCTCTTGCTGGAGGACGACGGGGGCCCGGACGGCATGCAGTAAGGGCGCTGAGTCCAGCCATAGGCCATGATATAGCCTTCCACTGCCTTCTTTGTTAGCTGAGAGAGAACTAGAGATTTTACACATCTCTTGACCCGTCTTCCAGCCAATAGGGCCCTTCATTCTAACCTCCTAGTTTAATCTCCGACTTTCTGTTGTCCCTGGAACTTATCATATCTGCTAATACGCATCCTTGCGTATAGTATGAACTACATTCAGCCCTACTCGCTTCTTTCTCTAACCTGCAATCCGAAGCAAGGTTATTCACATAGTCTCTACGGTTACTGCCCAAGTGGTTTGCTAGAGCTATCGCGGGTGTTAGAGTTGTTCTCAACGGTTCTACTGACTCAGAATCATACTCACAGCGAAAGATAGATGGGCGACTTATTCCACGCCCGACACGAGCGGAACTGACGCTTAGACCTAGCCCCAACTTGCGGTCCACCCACCTGCTTGACACGAAGTTGCGACCGCCGTCTCTCAACCATATTTGTCATGTTTGCCCTTGACCTTCATATTCAGCAACTGTTCGTGGTAGTCGCCTTCCCTCCGCGCCCTCTTCAGCTTCTTCACCTCATCCTCCTCAAGCCTCCTCCCTACCGCCTCTTCCAGCGCCTGTCTGCTGATCTTCTCTTTCGCCTTCTCCTCCTTGGAGGCCTTGATCCGTGGCTTAAAGCGCGCCTGCATACGTATGCGCAGCGTCGTATCGAAGGCGATATCTGTGGCATCGCCGCGGACCTCGGGGGCCGCGTTGGCCTTGGACGACGACGGGGCCTTTACGGTGAGGAAGGTGTCGCGTAGAGTCTGCACCTGGAATGTGCCCGGTGTGTCCACCGTCGCTATGAGGACGAATGATTCGAGTGGGGAGACGGCTTCCGAAGTTGCGGAGAACACGCCGTACTTGTCGCATCCCAGATATCTGACAGGACCCCGTAGTCAGTACACCTTGTGATACGATCAGCCAACGACAGCCATAACTCACTTCCCATGATGGCCCTTGAATCGGTAATTCTCCGTCCCGGAGACTTTATTCGCTACCCAAACTTGACGCACATCATGCGGCTCTGCGCTCGACGGGTTTCCGTCGACGATATTCTCGATCGGGAGGGTGAACACCTTGCCATTGGCGTCGCAGGAAAGGGCGGCCGCGGGCGAGGTCGGCAGGACGAACATAACCGGGCCCGTCACGTCCGTCACCGCCTCGGCAGAGACCCAGCTATCGTCGTTCTCGGGATCGTCTTCCACTTTTGGTGCCTTCTGCTGGCTTTCGCCAGCCTCGTTTGATGCTTCGCCAGCGTCTGCGCGCTTCCGCTTCTTCGCCTTCTTATCGCCCTTGAAGGAAAGTGGCTTCACCATTCTAGCTGTAGTTGGTGGTCCGGTTCAATCGTTAATATGGTTCTGCCCGTAATCGATGTATTGCTACTGCCTTGGGATCTGCGCAAGGTTGTGGTTGAAGTACGTGTAGAAGCTCTTATCGATATATTGATGATTACGTAACTGTACATCCATCTCCTGGGCTCCTGACCTCAGCGATCTCCTGTGAGTCTGTCTAATTCAACCACAAAACTGTCCGCTTATAACCGCGCACACATGACCATCACGTGGGTACGTACGGGTTGGGAAGTTGGTGCATGTGATGGGAGGCAGTACTAGAAGGGCTATCATCCTTCATAAACGATATACTTACCTGTAAAGCATCTCCAGCACTAGAATTACCTGAGGATATATTTTTTGGCAACAATGGCCCCGCTCGCAAAGGCCGTGACGGTGTCTGTGAATGAGTTGAAGAAAGGTCCTCAACCTTATCTATACTCAGCAACTTTGACAAGGTGTAAGTCGGGATCAAAACACCGGAGCTAACCACCTCACACAGGAACGGTATCCTTCGAGACGCTGCAAGAAGCGTTCGGCCCCGACTCACTTGGGATACTGGTTGTCAAGGATGTTCCTCCAGAATTCGCCGAACTGAGACTACGACTTTTGTCATATTCCTCTTATCTCGGCAACCTACCAAAGTCGAGTCTTGGTGAGTTTCTCTACCGTGTCTACACGATTGTCGATGCCGCCTAACACAGGCACTTAGATCAACTGGAAAATGAGAAGGCAAAGTACCTGACTGGGTGGTCGCTCGGTAAGGAGACGCTCAAAAACGGCCAAGTAGACAACTTGAAAGGCTCGTTCTACGCCAACTGCGCCTTCTATGTTGACCCCTCGCTATCCTGCGCCGCGCCAACGGAGGAATTCAACGAAGACAACTTCCCCGAGTACCTCTCGCCTAACATCTGGCCGGACGAGGGGACCCTCCCGGGCTTCAAGGCGACCTTGGAGCAACTCTGCCGACTCATCATCGATGTTGCCGTGCTGGTTGCTCGGGCCTGCGACAGATATGCCGAGCAAGAGATTCCCGCGTACCCGAAGGCGTACCTAGAGCACATGGTGGGCACGTCTACCACCACGAAGGCACGCCTCCTGCACTACTTCCCTGAAGAGCCCAGGGGACAAGCTCCTGTCGGCGCTAGTGACATAGCGAACGGTGACGAAGATGACTGGTGTGCGACACATCTGGACCACGGTTGCCTCACGGGCTTAACGTCGGCCATGTTTGTCGACGAGAAGAGATCGGATCCCACTGTTCCTGCCTTCGAACCTTCTACCGAACCAGTGCTAGCTCCACTATCCGAGCTCACAGCATCCCCAGATCCAGCCTCGGGGCTATACATCAAGTCCAGAGCCGGCCAAACGGTCCAGGTGAAGATTCCCAGGGATTGCATCGCCTTCCAGACGGGGGAGGCCCTGGAGAGGATCACTAGGGGGAGGTTCAAGGCCGTTCCCCATTTCGTGAGGGGTGCCCGTGCAAGTATGAGCGACGGGAAGATTGCGCGGAACACGCTGGCCGTGTTCACGCAGCCCAACCTGGGCGACGAGGTCGATATCGAGCAGCACATCACCTTTGGGGAGTTTGCTAGGGGAATTGTTGCGAAAAATACTGTAGGCTAGGACGCTCGAGATGTATTTATCTCTTTTGACTCGGCCATTTTTGTACGAGGGCAAGATGCTGGTTGGAGCCACAGACTCTTCAAGTCTGCATCTCTCTGTTTGGGTTACTCAGGCCGGCCTTAACTTGCATCTCTTAATTGATACGTAGAAATGAAACATATTCCAGAGGCAAGCATGCCAGTTCCTTCAAAACTGCAATTCCGACCCGTCAATTAATGGTTGAAGAGGTTTGAAACTGGCTCGTTTTCTGAAGCTTGATCTATGATAGAAGAGAGCTTGGACCAACTAGATGCTGTGGTGACTTTTGGTGCGCATTTTTGAACTTTGCTTCAACTTCATCCGGCTTGGTAAAGCAACACACAGTCCCGACAACTTTTCATAAGTCAAGGGCATGTCCTCAAAACTATTGCTCGCAAGAGCTCCCATTAGATACCATGCACCGGTAATAAAAGGGCCGCGGTTGTTCTTCACCGCAAACAGATGCATGACACGGCCTCAGCCAGTTGGAGCACAGTCCCTCATCAATAAACTGCGGTTGTCGGCAGCCAGGAGTGCATCAACATCGACATCGGCGAAAGCACAACAAGCAGGGAAGAAAACGTGTATGTGCATGGATATATAGACCTACCTCTATCTGAGTCTAAATAAGTTCTAACGCCCGGTCTATAGTGTACCCCGAGCGTCTGGTTATTTACCACGCCGGGACGGGCAAGACTACTTTCCTAGCATGTCTGAAGTTGACGACCATCTTCACATTCGCCTTCTTCGGCCTCGTGGCTACGCCCGGGTATCTGGCGGCTGACGAGCCTCTATGGAAGGCCAGCGGAAGTATGTCCCAGATCGCACTCGCACCGGCTTTCAAGCCCCCATGATCCGTAAGCCCCCAACCTAGCCTTCACCCAACTAACACCCCGTCGCACAGTCTTCCTATGCGGCCTCATCCCCCTCATATCAGTAGCCTACCTCACCAACCCCTTCGTAACCTCCATCCACGTCCGCGTGCCCCCCTTCGCGCGCCAATCGCGCGATCTCCTCGCGCGCTGGGCCCGAGGCGGCCCGCCATCCAGCGCCGGCGCCAACGCCGGCGCGTCGTCGTCGTCGCAGGTGATCCTCGACATCTCCACCATGAGTCCCATCGGCAAGCCGCGCACCAGCTCCGTCCTCGCCACGGACCTGTCGCCCGCGCACCGACGGCTCGGCACCGTCAACTTCGTGCGCGACGCCCGCGTCGCGGACGCCGCGCGGCCGTGGTGGCGCTTCCGCGCCGTGCGGGAGTTCGGCGTCGCTCCGGGTGGTGGAGGTGAGTCGAGTGTGTCGAATGGGTGGGTGTGGGGGGAGGTTGTGGCTGGTATCGAGAAGAGGGCGGCGGAAGGGCGGAGGTGAGAATGAGCGGAGCTGACAGTGGCAGTGGTGTCTGTCTATTCTCACTTATCTTACTGTTGGCATCCAGGGAAGCGAGTGTACTGTATATGTAGCTATCAACCCTCGAGCTCATGGTAGCATCTAGCCGGTACCATGTATTTATATGTTCATGTACTGAAGGGAAGTTCCCGGCCGTCAATGATTGCTTTACCAGGGTGTCTACTCGATATCAAGACCTCTTCACATCCTCATCAAAATTGGCCATAGTCGACTGCACAAAGGACCTATTTCCTTAAAGATGTTGATTCAAAGTATATACCAAGAAAGATCAACGACATACGTTTCAGCTCGGTCTCGCAACGATACCCAGAGCAGCCGCAACATCGCTCTAGTCCCCGAGGACTTTGTGAACAAAGAAGAGAAAGGATCGAGAACGAACAGCCATATCTTCCGCAGGCAGCCGATACTAGTAATACAGTGGTATATAAAAAGCCCTTCCCAACCAGAATTTCGTACCACGAAGACCACATCGTCCCAATGGCCTATTTTTGATCCTATGCCAATTGACCTACCCCTATCTTCATATATCCCGTGTCACGATATGTTTGCCCAAGTTCCCCCTATGCTTGCAGCGTAAACCCATTTGCACCAAAAGCGTTTCCAGACGTGACCGAATATAAGACGACCTATAAAAATTACACGAAGACGATGCCCAATCGTGTACTGGGCTTGCGGCTCAAGAGGACGGTCATTTCGACTTTCTCCTCATGAATAGGCTTCGGAAAGCCTTGAGTGAGTCTCCTCCTTCCTAGTGTAGAGCCGCTTAATATGCAGATGTGCCGCTGGAGGGTTGAAATGTTATATGAAAGGGAAGCAAAACCAAGAAAGAAGAGGCTCGTTCCGTGCCTGAGAAAGTAGATAGTCAAGGTAGGGTCGTCGATCCTCGATTTCGCGTCTCACGCTGGCAAGCTGAGTTCCCCCCGTTGACCAAGTGAAAAGAAGGTTGGCAAGATCCGTATCCGTCACAGTTCATGAAGTCATAAAAAACATGTCGTTAGCGGCGCTTATCCATCGAGAGACTCGAATCGTAGTCCCATGCCCGCTTCATCCCGCCCTCGTAGACGCTGGCCACCGACTCCTGCCACATGGCAGGGGTTACGAAGCTCTGGACCGGAGCGGTCGAGTACGGCTGCGGTGGAAGCTGGGTCGCCTGGGGGATCTGGGCGTGCACGGCCTGGATATCTTGAATCGTTGGAACTTCCGCGGCACCTGAAGAGGGAACACTTAGAGGGGTGGTCTGCGGGGCAACAGATGCAGGCGCGGGCTGGAGTTGAGGCGTACCAAATGACGTGTTCCATTGGCTAGTTCCCGCTGTTAGAATAGGGGAGAATGATCAAGTCAACTTTAGGAGGGGGTGACTTACTCGAAGATGCGTGACGGATTCCAGGCCGGTGGTTCCGTTAGAGATATTGTTTGTTGCATCGACGAGGCCTGAGTGCCCTGCCCGGCAGCCATCATGGCTTGGACTACACGTGCGTCGCTTTTGGCATCGACAGGTCCAGCGGATATTGGCGGCGAGACGGGATGCCCAGCATAGGCTACTTGAGTGTGGTGAGTTGCCGATGGGTCAAGATGTCGATCCATTGAACCGCTATGCGGCGCGTAGCCGGCGTTGAGCGCCTGGGGGCTTGGACGTGTGCCCGATCGTGGGCTTGAGTACGGGAAACTCGGCTTCAGGACAAAAGGTTTCCTGATGTCGGCAGAGAAGGCCTCCCGCACGGCATCAACTTGTTTTTGCATGTCTGGCATAGGCCAGGCGCCCATGCACCTTTCCAGTATCCTCATGTGGCGTGTGAAGTATGTTCGGGCGTCCGCGTTCAGCTCGAGGTCCGGTGACGTAAGGGCAACCTGTAACGACAATTAATTAGCTGGAAGCGGTTAGGATAGGCAGGATTAGAGAGGGCGTACCAGATGCAGGACAATACAAGCCAGTACTGCGTAAATAGTGAAGTTGATGCCTCGTAGCATGCACTGGAGCCCGGTAAGGCCAAATTGGTCCAAGACTGCCTCCTGGAGCCTGCAGAGCATTTTGGCAGCGTCATAGCAGATTACCATGTGGCGCTTCCACTGGCCGTCTGTGGCCATGGGGTCGAGGAACGCGAGCTGGGGGCGGTGAAATAGGATGATGCTCAGATGGTAGTATGAATGGAGGTTTCCGACGAAGGCCGAGGGCAGCCAAGGTGTAGAACCGTCTGCTGGGTAGGTGATGTTCAAATCCGCCGGCAGTTCGGTCAACCAAGAATGGAAGTCCGAGGTCAGCTTGACGAACTCAGGGGCGACACCCCAAGGCTTCGTCTTCCTGATGCGCGAGTATACTCGATTCATCCGACCGATGCCCCTGACGATTCGGCTAAAGTACGTGAAGTTTCGCGACACGTGGTACTCGGACTCGTCTCCATTGGGGAGAAGTTCTGGTACGCTGAAATTGACCGAGTCGACTTCCACCGAGAGATCCGTCCGGCCTACACATGGGGGTTCAGCACCTGTCATCGAGACTAGGGGGGTTCCGTTAATCCACTCACCTTGCGGGGAACCGATCATCACCTCGGACACAAAAATGACCTGCCAGATCCGGTTCTTCAATAGGCATTCGGCTGGGCCTGAGCCGCAGGGCCTCCCAGCTTCGTGGTCGGTGAAATGCTCATCTAACCCCATATCCTTGGCCATCTCGACGCATTGGACGACGCTCATCCATGAACGGTAGTAGTAGCCGCGCTTCGGCGCGGATTCTCTCGCTTTCAGGACTATCAGGAGGGCTTGTAGGGTGCTGAGTCTCGGAACATCCATGAAAGAATCGGCGTGTCCTGCACGATGTTAGCAACTGAGGTAGCGCGTCTGGGGAAGGGGGTAGCGGCGCACTTGTTGCGAGTGCTAACCACTGCTGCCCCTGAGCAGGGTCGTCGGCTAGCCGGCCGGCAATGGCAAAGATCGCTTCGAGCAGTAAGGGGGAAATGGAATCCCTGTTGTTTTGCCACTGCTGGTAGAACTGCACTTTGTCAAGGACCGGGACATAAGGGTGAACATTGGCGAAGTAGAGATCGAAATAATGGAGAATGGTCTGTTCGTCGGGCATCAGCTCAGGCGGAATGCGGATTTTCAAGCCCGGGCCTGCAACAAGTGGCGGCAATATGCTCTTGTATTCGTCTGAGTCTTCGAGCGCTGGTTCCTCCTCTTGGGCCTGGAGCCTCATCTTGCTGTTGAGGTACGGCGCTGGAGCTGGTATTAGTTATGTGCTATACGGAAGGGGGGGGGGGGCGGGATTCCTGACCTGTGCCGGCCTCATTGACCTTAAGGGAGCCTAGGAGGTCAGAAAGGTCTTGTTGGCCGCAAGGATCCTGGCTGTACGCGTCTGGAGGCGATTCCGGCGGTGATTGTTGCTGGTGTGGGGGTGTCGGGAAGGAGCTCTGTGAGGAATAAGAGTGGTCGACGTTGCTCGCAGGCGGGGGGACTGTGGTGTAGTGGAGGTTCTGGGGTAAGGAAGCGGATTCCGGATAGTGAACCGTTTGATAGAGAGCGGAAGGATCGGAGTAGCCTGGCTGCGGGGCATACATGGATGCGCCGGGCTTCGATGTGCCGGAGAGCAGCGCTTGCTCTTTCATGGTAGCCTGCGGTCGGAAGCCGTCCTGAACCTGGGCGGCGGCATCAAACTGTGGGTGCTGCGGTTCATAGACCTGGGAGTCGGTCGAGCCGTCGAAGCCATTCGGCCGGACACAGTGAAGCTTTAGGCGGATGCAAGCGGAACACGGCCAGGTGTTAGTAGTAGCGGCATCGCATTTGATCTTCCTTCGGCGACAGCCCTCGCAAGCCCTCATAACTGATTCCTTCGGTCAGCCCTTGAACAGTTCCCATCTCAGGAAGCGCGGCGTTGATCGAGGAGGAGAAACCATACCCTTTAGCCGCTTGTGGCGGTTGTGCTCATCGACAAAGACATAAGCTGAAGGAAGTTAGGAACGGCAAACTCGCACGGCGGGGGGGTGGATGAGGACAAGTCCAGGAGCGGCGCACTCTTCTGTGTCTCTCTCGGCTGCTGGTAACTCTGCGGCGCGAAGGAAAAGCTGCCCATCTGCGAACTCTGCGAGTTCTGGGGAAGCAGCCGACGCACTGTCGGGTCGTTGTTGGACATCTGGAACGCGGCGTGGGCGGAGGCTCAAAGCCTCGCTCCGGCCTAGGTGAAGGTAACCTGGGATCGCCGTTCCTACATCCAACAGCAGTGGGCCCACTCGCGCTGGTTGTCGTGTAAGGCGGTGTCGGAGCCGGTGTCGTCTGCGGCGGCAACGGCAACGACCACGACGGTGGCGACCGGCGACGGTGATGGTGTTTTGGTGAGCGAGGAAGAGTAGTCCACCAGCGAGGGAAGCAGGGTGGGAATGACGGCTAGTCAAAGACAGCTCGTGCAGAGAGAGTGGATTAAGGCGAGGGTGGAGGGGTTATCAAATGACAGAATGGACTAGCAAGGTCGATTACTGATGAGGCGGACAGGGTAGGAGATGGAGGGGGGGGGGGTGGTGTGGTCTCTTCAAGAGCGAAAGGGGGTTGAGCCTTGTAGAGCCCACGGATCCGGGCTGGATAGTGAGAGAGCTAGATCTGACAGGATCCGTTCGATAGACAGGGGGCAGCCCGGTAACTATATCGGCATGGGATTAAGTGGTACGTAGTTCGCGTATGGCATGAAGATGACCAAAGTGGTAGTTGACGACAGAGCGATCGCAATGTTTCCAGGGGTGGAGGGGAGCGACAGGGCAGGGCAGGGCCCACACGTGCGCTCAAGACGTCTCCGAGTCTGAGGCCTTTGTAGAATATCCACTTGGACGGTTGTGTGTGACAGTTGCATGCGAGTTGCAATTATCGGAGGCGGGCGTGGAGGCGTGGATGCGTGGAGGCGTCGAGGAGAGCATTAAGGCGCCTCATATAGGATGAAACGATGGGAGGAGACGATCAGGACCGTGGGTGGTCATCTCTTCTCAACCCGGTACGGTACTGTACTTATCAGCCCACCGGAATCTGCGCATACAGTACGCAGATGCACTGTCATCAACGTGTACCTTGTTTGTACCTAGCGGGTGCTGTGCAGTACCCTGGTACTTTGGGTACCTGCTCCTTGGTCTCGGCGAGTCTCTCTAGCTGGGATGGATTGGATGGGCCTGAAGGGGAGAGGGGCGGCTAGCGGGGAACGGGGAGGCGCGTGTGGGAAAAAACCAAGGTGAATTTTGGGAAAGAGCGCTGTAATTACAAAGTACCTAGGTACCAGACTGTACCGTACCGGAGCCAGGTACTCGCTTTACCGGGGTAGTAGCCTTGGCTTAAGGTAGGAACGACTTTACTGCGTCTGGGCCGCGGCATGGAATGCAACGGCAACAACGGTACTGTATTGCAACCCATCTGTACGTCGCACGCATATGCCTCGACTGCATATCTATAGCCCTGGAGCTTGAGCAGCTTTAAACTGGGCATTCAAAGTATTTTGGGATAGGAACTGCGCATACCACCGCTGCTTTTCTCGATGCACTGATTGCTCAGTAATCCGTAAATAAGGTACCTACCTGCCCAGGTGATCTACTATGTAGATACCTACATAAGGTACCTCGAGATACATACCCTGCGTGCAACAATGCTGTACCTTAACAAGTACCTACCGCAGGGACAGTTCACTTTTCCATTCGCGCGCAATTAACCCATCACTAATCCGTGTCTACATTTTTGCACCAAACCTCCAACCGACGACTTACAGCGGAGCAAATAATCCTTCCCACGGGTCTCAGAAAGATTTGGTGGCTTGCGCCGAAACCTTCCTACTTCTACCTCCCCAGGAACCACCTTCCTACTGAGGTCCTTGCAACTTTCTTGATAATTGGATAGATTGCCAGCCATGACGGTGGGTGTGCCCACCACCACCACCACCGTCGCCATCACCACCACCCCGGTCATCCAACTTGCGTGGGGAGCCCACTCTCGTGGGGTAATTTGCCCAAGATGGAGACCCACGAAATCGCCGGATTAGCTCTGGGATGGTGCAGTCTTACAACTAGAGTGCGCTCCCTGACAGTAGGTTCATATAGCAATCCATTATTAAGTACACCTCTCATGGATATGATGGGACGGATGTTGCAGTACACTGCCGCGCCTTCACCCCAAAAAGGGAAAAACCAAAGAGGGGACAACCCGAGAAGAGCCGAACGGTGGTGCTTCTAGTGTACCCCCCCTGCGTGCAGCCAACATTGAGCAGAAGAAGATGGTTGCAGGGAAACAACCAAGCGGGTTCGCCACCTTGTGAAGCTTTTCGTTCGGTCCCCATCTTGAGGCAAGCGGGAATGGGGCCTGCGTCAAATACTGCGCATGAACGGGCCGAATTTTCTAGCGTCAGGCGTCGGGGGTGAAAGTCGAAACCGCAAGAAAGTGAGGGCGACTGACTCCATCCCAAGCTTTGGACCCATTTCCCAGCCAATTTTGGTTTACATGCATCTCTTTTCTGCAGGGTGCCCGTCTTTCCCACTTCACTAATATTTACAGGCCCACAGCGTGTTGTTTACAGGGTGTCAATCCACTCTTGGCTCCCTGGAGGGAAGCGTGCAGGGGAGAGTGGAGGGGAGAGTGGAGAAGAAGTCGAGAGCCCTGGCCCTGATCTTGGAAATCCCTTGCATGGGCATCAAGAAAGGGGGGGGGCAGCCTGTCGGCAAGTTCCTCCTCGAGATTCCTGATGCACCTTTGTTTCTACTGCCACCTCGACGTTCTTGGCGTACCATGTCGTTAAGATGGTCGTTATCAACGGCTGAGCGATCCCGAATGAGGGGGTTGCCCGAGAAAACATCGGACCCCTTATCCTTATGTTTAGCGCGTAGCGCGTATGCGTACGTGTCGGCAATTCACCACCTGCCTGCCGGCGTATTTTACGGGATAATCCCTTTTTCAACTCTCTACGCATATCATGAAAGCTGCGGGATGTGGGGTTTGTTTCGAGACGAGACAGGACAGAACGCCTTGCCACAGTCGCTATTACAGCCGGCTACCTTACGACGACGAAGCAGGCTATGCGGTGACGAGGAGAGGTAGTCGTCACACACACCTATTGCGTACAAAGCGTTATTTTCCCCTGACCTCGGAGGCATGGTTGCTCGCCGTCCTGTTCTCGTCGAACTTTCTTATGCCCACTTCCCGCGAATCTCCCCACCCTCCACCCCCGGCCCTACTTCCCTTCCCTTCCTCCGTCCCCAGAGAAAACAAGGAGCGTCGCACACCTTGGCCTAACGCAAATAATGTCACCTCCCTAGCTTACCGAAGTCCTCGACTGACTGGGGGCGGAAGCAGGTTCGATAGTCGCATTTCGTACTCTCCCATGCCCTGCAGGGCGCCTACGAGGTAGCATCCGTAATTAGCATCCCCGGTTCGCCCTCCGGATATCACATGCTTTTGAGCGCAACCGTTGTTTATACCGAGGGCAAGGAAGTGAAAGCGGCACTCTTTTATCTGTGCACCCTCCCTCAAGGCTGCTGCGAACTTGCAGCGTAATTACCATGAAGCTTGTCCGATGGAAAGTCGCGTAGGCTACGAATTGGTAGTAGGAAAACAATGGTGCTCGATATTCCATACGACGGATAATATTAGACGTCAAGTTGCTACAAAGTCCCAGCGATCTGCACTCACGTGAGATTACATACCGATGCGGTGCGGTGCGGTGCGATGCGATGCGATGTTTATATTCTTGTGGAAATTAATTAACAAGGTACCGGTCGCCGGGCCCTGCGCCCGTTCCGGTTGTTTGGGTCGGACCCTCGTGCTTGGGAAGATTTGGGAGAGACATCCTCCCAAGGCTGTCGACACGAGGTGTTGATGTCATTTTACCCCCAACTTTTCCGCGGGCGGTTCGGCTGTACACCTTGTTGCGGCCCGGCTGGGCAGAGATCCATATACCCATATCCATAGCAAGGGATGACGAGGCATGGGAAGATTACAGCACGGCAGCTTATTCCCTTTGTTTATTCCTTCCTCTCGACCGAGGAGAGAAGCGTAAATCACCACGATACAGTGAACCGACAAGACCTCTCGGACTAGACCGGCCGAATCGACTTACACAGGAATATCCGTATTACGCAGCCCTCTGGAAGAATAGCCACGTGCGGGAAACCCCAGGAACTCGTGGCGCGGCAGACGAAGCACCCGGTCCGGGTTTGGCTTGGGGGGACGATGTGAGACATCCAAGACGGGCCAGGACCTAACAAAGTAAAGCGGTTGTTGTGCTCTTCGATAGTGTACAAGGCCTCAACGCATCATCCCAGTTTCTAGCGTTTTACTGCAATTATATACTGCGTATATGCGTACGTTGTACGGATCCGTAGTGTGTGGTGTACCTGCGCAGTACTGGGGTAATGCCTGCGCCATTAGTATTCGCACTGCCATATAACCAAGGGGCAGCGCCTCGCGTCCAAAAAATGACATAAAATTGGGATTGGAGCGCAGTACTGGAGCTACGCCATAATTTTTTTTTTCTTCCTTCTACAGACACGTGTAAATGCATGTCGCCATGTCCCGCCCCACATGCACTAGTCCAACTAGCTTGGTGTTCCCCGGACCTTCCATGCAGGGATTGTCGAACGATTGCGGCCGCAGTCAAACCGACTGGGAGGGAAGAAGCTACCAAAATGACCTTATCTTAGCTGTTTAATGCGATCAGTTACAGTCGATCACTATCGTTAGGGTATGTCCCCACGCGTCTTCGGTATAGCCGTGGCAGTATGGAAGTTGCATGAAGTGGCAATGTAAGCTCCACGCAACTGGCAATCAGATTTCCGGCTTCTAGAAACACCAAGAATAGAAGCCTCGTGGGTGGTTCTCGGACATTACACGTGTGGAAAACAAGGTTATTTAGCGTGGGCAAATCTCGTGGCGTACCAATACTTACAATCATGATATCCATATTCGTATCCATATCTGCTCGAGCGAAGGCTGTGGCAGATCTTTCCCATGAGTCGCGTGGTCGCCGACGCCTCGCCGCAGTCCCCGAAGCTATCCGACATACACTTACTAAATTTGGTGTATACAGTACTACGTCCGTAGTGTGGGTGTCGTGGCAAAGTCGGGTACGGAGTTGGTGATCAGCGCTGTAAAGGTGCGGGCCTTAGCTATGATCACCTCTTGTAGTTAAGATTAAGAAATGAGTTGGGTACCCCTGAGGCAGAATGCTTACCAGGAGTTGGACGTCTTGGAAGCGCATATTTTAGAGCTAAGGAGGCTCAACTGTGGAGCCGGAGCGAGCCCCTTCTCCGATTCGGAGCTGACCTCCCTACCGGGTGGATGGACCTGGACTTTCCCCCCCGGGATATAGTAAGGCCGTTTATCCGATATGTACATGGCGGGGCAGCCAGCCCCCATGTTGGAAGTTGAGCGCAGCGTTTTTTAGTGGCGAACTGCTGAATCTCGGAGGGTTCAAGCTGATAAACCAGCCAACAAGCTGAACGATACCGCGCCGAAGCACCTCGAAAGAGTCTATCCTACCATACCCAGACCATAATAATATACCGTACTAGCATTTCGCACTGCCGCCGGGAACGCGTCGTCAGTTCATCGCGTCAATACACCGCCCGCAAAATGGAGCTCGATAATGCAAACCCCACCATCCTAAGCCTCTCGTCACTGCCCACCAGGGGACAGAAGCAAGCAGTCGCCCGACGAGGCCCCGAATCCAAGTACGACGACGTCTTATTTCCGAAGCATGCTGGTTCCTGGGACCCGTCCGGGAATGTTTCATCGTGGCCATCTGACCCCGAGGAGGATGATGAGGACGAGGACGACGTCGGCGAGTTCTATGAGGAGCCAATTGATCAGCAGGAAATCTATGGTGTGTTTGCATCCACTCCTCTCTTGTCCGTTTCTGCCCCTCGTGCCCCTCAACTGTTCAACCAGGGTTTGGTCCGGTTTGGGAACAATGCAAAGAGAGCTTCAAAATGTTTCGCGTTTCATGCGATGCTTGATTCTATTTCTGGACTTTTGGAGTTGTGGTTCAGGATTCACAGATTCACAGACCCAGAAGTCGTGTGATGTGATAACCCTGGGAAGATCACACAACTGACCGTCTCACAGATCTTATCTCCACCATATCGGACCCTGAGCATCCCCATACACTTGGACAGCTCTCTGTCGTGA
>Ga0164242_10004405_pt1 | contig 15833 bp, 13 predicted proteins | sample OricomgcompostMG_FD_108783 | JGI IMG/M metagenome (GOLD analysis project Ga0164242, IMG submission 108783) | Miracle-Growth compost microbial communities from Emeryville, California, USA - Original compost - Miracle growth compost (MG) ... | reverse complement strand
TTTATTCCTATTTTTATCGTGGCCATTAGGATTGTAGTAGTGTTTTGTGTTTTAGTCGATTCAAAACTACTTACTGCAATCCTTTTTTTATTACTTGCTTAACTTAATGACATTGACCATAGGTCCCCAACAAATCGGGTTCAACACCTAACGGAGTGTCAGACAATGGGCCTTTTGTTCTACAAAGCTTTAACCCCTACAGGTTCATTTCCTTAAATAAGGACATTGCTCACCAGGGCAGGGCTTCGGATTTTATAACTCGCGATGACGTAGCGTTCAAATAACGTTATTATTTCTTGTGTCTTTACAGGCTATACCCTACTTTTATAAAGTAACTCTATCACAAACTATGTTAGCCAGCCATAAGGGCGAAATTCCTTTTGTTGTATTGATACTTCCTTTTTTGGCGGGGATTGTGCTGGCCTTATCCTTTAACCTGGCCGCGTACGGGCTTATCCTTATTGCTTTATTCCTTGTTCTATTTACCGCCTTTAGCGGTCTTGGTTTCTTTTACAGTCGTTTTAAAATTTACCAGAAAACCTGGGCAGGCGGAATACTGATCAATAGCCTGCTGCTGCTTGCGGGAATGATCAGCGTAATTAATTATGACAGCCGGAATGCCGCCAGCTATTTCGGTAAATACCCGGCTGATGTATTACTTGTTAAGGTAAATAACGAACCGCAGTTTAAGAACGGTTTTTTGCGGTTTACTGCCAGCGCCGAAGCCAATAGCTATAAAGGTAAGCAACGCCCTGTTAGCGGCGCCTTACTGTTAACCATGCCTGCCGACAGTATCCACGCCGCCGCTATAAACTATGGCGATGAACTGCTGATACCAGCCAGATACAACCCCGTTGACCCGCCGTTTAACCCGGCCGAGTTTAATTATAAGCAATACCTGGCCGGTCAAAATATTTACGCCCAGGCGTTTATTGATCCGCGGCATTTACACCTGCTAAATCACAATGCCGGGAACCCGGTGGTGGCATATGCTTTTAAATTGAGGCAGCGGTTAGTTAAGCGGTTTAAACAATATATGCACACCCCGGCGGCCATATCCGTGGCATCCACATTGATATTGGGCTATAAGGCCGAACTGGACAATGATATTTTGCAGGCCTATTCCCAAACGGGGACCATCCATGTATTGTCGGTATCGGGCGCGCATGTGGCTATCATTTGGTGGATCATTAATTTGCTGCTGGGCTTTATGGACAAATACCGTTACGGCAAACCGTTTAAAGCAGCAATTTGCATCGCGCTTATCTGGTATTATTCATTGCTTACGGGGCTCTCGCCCGCAGTGTGCCGTGCGGCGGTAATGATCTCGCTCATCATCATCGGCAAAACATTTAACCGCCGCATTAATACATTGAACATCCTCGCGGTATCCGCCATGCTGTTATTACTGTTCAATCCTTTCCTGATCACCGATGTCGGCTTCCAGCTTTCCTATTTAGCCGTTGCCGGCCTCATTGTTTTTCAGCCCATTGTATACAGCTGGCTGGATATTGATAATAAATGGCTGGATAAATTGTGGCTGTTGTGTTCGGTTTCCATCGCGGCGCAGGCCATTACTTTCCCGTTAAGCGCGTATTACTTTCACCAGTTCCCGGTTTATTTTTTGGGGAGTAACCTGTTTATATTGCTGCCATCGTTTGTTATTATGTGTGCGGGTATGGCTTTCCTGCTATTGGCTCAGCTTAACCTAACCATGCTGGCCAAAATAGCAGCCGTGATATTGGAACAAACAATCCTGTTCATGAACAAGGGACTGCAGTTGATGGAACACTCCCCCTACGCGCTTATCGGTAAAATATGGCTCACCCGCTGGGAGTTATTGCTGTTGCTGGGCATCGTTGTGTTGTTGTTTTGCCTGGTGTATTACAAAAAAGGCGGCTTGTTAATTACCATGATGGCAGGCGTGTTGATATTGTGCAGCAGCTGGAGCATAAAGCAAATTACAGCACAGCGCGTAACTAATGCTACCTTTTTCAACTTGAAAAAGCATACCGCCATTTTATTTAAACAGGGTAACCGGGGCATTCTGCTAACCAACCTTGCCGATACCGATAAAAGCTATAAATACGCCATACAACCCTGTATAGACAGCATGCAGATTGGCGGACTTACCATTGTACCATTTAAACAGGATGTTACTACCGGCTTCCTGCTCAAAAAAGGCGATCTGCTGCGGTTTATGAACACAGACATCCTGATAATTAATAAAACAGCCTCATACAAAAAGGCATCCCCCAAACTACAGGCAGGCTATTTGTTTGTTACCGGCAGCCCGCATAGTATGGATGCCGTTAACAACGTTTTTAACTACCAGACATTAATAGCCGACGCCAACAATTCCGATCAGGCGATAGGCCGGTTAAAGGCTGGCGCGGATAGGTTTGGTAAAAAAATAGTGATATTAAAACGTAACAAATCCTTAATTATACAGTCTAACCAATAGGCGATACGGTGAAATAAATATATTTACCGCCTGAGATTGCATACTAACAAACCATTTAAACTATGAAATTAAAATTAGCAACCATAGCCGCGGGTATAGCATTGCTGGCCGCATCTACCACGGTAAAAGCACAAAAAGCTTATAAAGAAGGCGTAATTACTTATACCGTAAACACGCCGCGCGGAACGGCTGATGCCAAAACTTATTTCAAGGCCGATTCCAATGTTACGGTAACGCAAACCGGACCGGCAACCGTGAAAGTATTATCAATAGGGACCGGCGATTACCTGGCGATATTAGTTGATGTACCAATGGCCAGCATCAAAAAAGCAGCGGTAGCCACCCCTGCGGAGTTAGAGCAATTTTTAGCCACGCTACCCGACCTGAGCTTTACGCCAACTACCGAAACCAAGCAGATAGCCGGCCTTAACTGCAAAAAAGTAGTAGCTAAGGATAATAAGGACAACAGCACTTTTGATGTATGGATAACCAACGACATCAGCACCCCGATAAACGGGTTAAGTCAGCTTTACGGCAAAGCCGGCGGCTTCCCGGTGCAGTTTACAACCGTACAGATGGGACAAAAGGTAGGTGTAACGTTTAAATCCATCACCGATGAAAAAACACCTGCAGGCACCTTTAAAGTACCCGCCGATTTCGACAAGATCAGCTTAACAGACCTGCAAGGCCTTTTTGCCGGGCAGCATTAATCAGGCAGTAGCCTCACCTAAACGGCAAAGCCCTCATGAATACCTTTGAAAACGATTAAAGCCTCACCTAAATCCTCTCCAAAGGAGAGGACTTAACCTGCAAATCATTATTTCATTCTTTTAAGCCCTTCTTCTTTGGAGAAGGGTAACCCAATTGCTAAACATAATATCCGCTGCCATCCGTTTTAATTTTACCGGCATCCATAAGCAGGCGCAGGGCGCTGATCTTTTCCTTATCCGTTCCCGATTTGATAGCGGGGATCAATTCTTCCAGCCTCAGCGGGACATGGCCGAGCAGTTGCAGCAATTCATCGGTAATATGATCGGTGATGGAGGCGGCATTGCGCAGCCGCTTTTCGGCCAGGCAAATATCGCAGATGCCGCATTTGGGAGCGTTCTGCTCGTCAAAATAAGCCAGCAGCATCTGGCTGCGGCAGCGCTGATGTTCGGCATAGGCAAAAACAGCTTCCATTTTACGGCGGTAAATCGCCTTGCGCTCCTCAATATACTGGGTATTGATGGTCAGGTTATCGGGGATTTGCCGGCCACGTGTCCAGGTAACCTGGGGCTGGTCGGTTTGCGGCACGTAATTTAATATGCCTAATTGCTGTAACTGCTGCAGGCCATCAACTACCTGCTGCACATTCATATGTGTGCGCCGCGCCAGTTCAAATTCGCGCAGGCGGACATAATTATCAAACGAACCGGCATAGGAACGCAGCAGTGTTTTAATAAACGCGTCCCAGCCCGAATTCTGGATCTGGAAATTATACAACTCTTCATTAGCCACCTCAAACCTGAACCGCGACGGCAGGAAAACACTCTCGCTGAAAGACAGGTAGTTGTCCTTTTCCAAAAATTTCAAAGCATTCAAAGTTTTAATCGCGTCCAGCTTAAAGCGCGAGCAAAACTCGGCCAGGTCCAGGTTCAGGCTCAATCCCTCGCCTGCCCCATAGGCTATCTGGTAATAATTGGCCAGGTAATGATATACCTGTTTAATCTCGTCGGCACCGGGGAAGGCTGATAAAAACTTACGTTCCTGTTTTACCCTGTCGGCAGGGCTATGCAACAATACGGCATAGGCCTTTTGCCCGTCGCGCCCGGCCCGGCCTGCCTCCTGGTAATAGGCTTCCAGGCTCTCGGGCATATCCACATGGATCACAAAGCGCACATCGGGCTTATCAATCCCCATCCCGAAGGCATTAGTGGCCACTATAATGGGTACCTGTCCCTTTTTCCAGCTCGCTTGCCTGGCCGACCGCTGCTCAACCGGCAAACCGGCGTGATAGTAATCGGCTTTAAAGCCGTTGCTGGTTAAAAACCTGGCTATTTCAAAGGTTTCCTTGCGGCTGCGTACATAAACAATGCCGCTGCCTTTTATGCCTTTAACAATTTCCAGCAACTTGCGCGGCTTATCCTCATGGTGTTGTATTACGTAAGCCAGGTTTTTCCGCTCAAAACTTTTCTGAAAAACATTGGGCGCTTTAAACTGCAGCTTTTCCTGTATATCCAGCTTTACATCGGCGGTGGCGGTAGCGGTAAGGGCCAGTACAGGTACTTTGGGGTGCAGCTGCCGCAGATCGGCAATGTGCAGATACGGCGGACGGAAATCATAGCCCCATTGCGATATACAATGCGCCTCATCCACCGCGATCAGATTCACATTCATGTATCTGATCCGCTCGCGCACCAGGTCGGACAATAAGCGCTCGGGCGAGAGGTACAGAAACTTTACCGGGCCGTAAATGCAGTTATCCAGCGCTATATCCACCTCGCGCTTGCCCATGCCCGATACAATGGCGATGGCATCGATACCCTTAGCTTTCAGATTTTCCACCTGGTCCTTCATCAGCGAGATAAGCGGCGAAATAACAATACATATCCCATCCTTAGCCAGGGCAGGTACTTGGAAGCATACGGATTTACCCCCACCTGTAGGCAGCAGCGCCAGCGTATCATAACCCAATAAAACTGACTGGATGATCTCCTCCTGCATGGGCCGGAAATTATCGTGCTGCCAGTATTGTTTTAATATCTCGCGGATGTTTTTAGTCATTGGTCATTTCGCTTCGCTGTCATTGGTCATTGGTTAAATAATACGTCATGCTGAACTTGTTTAAGCACCTCCCGGGCAAATCGAACTTGCAAATAGCCCTCATGGTGGGTTAGCCTGTCTCAAAAGTAGATGTTATTTAAAAGTTGCCCTATAATATTGGGGGCTGTGCTCTTTGTGTTTTCCTTTGTTCTCTTTGTGGTTAATTTTACCAAAAACGCTAAGAGACTCACAAAGGAGCACGGAGCTGTTATTATAAAAAAATATAATTCTGTATTCCCCTTTTAAGGCAACCTCATGACAACGGGTAAACCGACTATATTCATTATTTGCATATTTGCACATTATCGTCAAAACTATTAATTTGTATCAATAGTTATTGGTCAGGAACAACAACATAAATGATTTATAATTAAATTTGTTGAAAGGACAATAATTATGCAAGCAACAAGCATCCGCCAAAAGTTACATCAATACATTGATAATAGTGATGAAAAGCTGTTAAAGATGATGTTTGCGTTAGCAAAAGAGTATAACGATGATGGTGATTTAGAGTATGAGTTTACAGCTGAGGATATTAAGCTTTTTGATGAACGCAGACAAAAAAGGCTAAATGACGAAAGCAAAAGCTATAACTGGCAGGAAGCTAAAAACCGTATCATTGGAAAAGCCAGATAATGATCTACGAAGTTTTATTTCAGTCGGAGGTTCTCTCAGAAATGACTGAGGTTTTTGAATGGCACCAGGAACAAAAGGATGGATTGGGATATGAGTTTATTGAGGAAATAGAAGCTTGCTGTAAAAAGCTTAATGATGATCCGCAACGATTTTCTTATATCAATGATTTATACAGAAGGATAAAAACCGATCGATTCCGTACCTTTTAATTTATGAAATTGAGGACAATAGTGTAATCATTTATCATTTACGTCATATCAAAAGAAAGCCTTTATAAATTTACGCTCTCCAATGGCTGCAAATTAAAATATTTTAACTTGCAGCCGAAAACATATCCCATTAATGAAGTTTATTTATTTACTCTTTCTCCTTTCATTAGTTACTACTGGTGTAAAAGCCCAAAAATGGAATATAGAAAATCCGGCCGGGCCAAGCAAAAAAGTTTCCTTTACAGTTGATGAAGGTACCTGGATGAACCTGGACGTAAGCCCTAACGGACAAAATATTGTATTTGATTTGCTGGGCGATATTTATACTATACCCGTTACCGGCGGTAAGGCCACCCTGCTGGCCGGTGGCCGGGCCTGGGAGGTACAGCCGCGCTACAGCCCCGATGGCAAACAGATCTCCTATACCAGCGATAAGGATGGCGGCGACAATATCTGGATTATGAACGCTGATGGCTCCGGTAAACACGCGCTGACCAAAGAAAGTTTCCGGCTGCTGAATAACGCCTCGTGGTCGCCCGATGGGCAGTTTCTGGTGGCGCGCAAACATTTTACGGGCACCCGTTCGTTAGGAGCCGGCGAGATGTGGCTCTATAGCAAGAACGGCGGCGAGGGTGTGCAGCTTACCAAACGCAAAAACGACCAGCAGGATGCAGGCGAGCCTGTTATTTCGCCCGATAATAAATTTGTGTATTGGAGCGAGGATGTAACTCCCGGTCCCACATTTCAATATAATAAAGACCCCAATAAGGGTATTTACGCTATTAAACGACTGAACCGCCAAACCGGCGAAATACAAACCGTAAGCAGCGGCGCGGGCGGGGCCTGCCGTCCGCAAATATCGCCTGATGGTAAATTGATGGCTTTTGTAAAACGGGTAAGGTTAAAATCGGTACTGTACCTGCAAAACCTGCAAACGGGCGAGGAATGGCCTGTGTACGATGCGCTGTCGCACGATCAGCAGGAAACCTGGGCTATTTTTGGCGTTTATCCCGGTTTTAGCTGGATGCCCGATAACCAGCATCTTGTTTTTTATGCCCAGGGTAAAATATGGAACCTGGATATCAATACCTTAAATCCGGTACAGATTCCCTTCGAGGTTACTTCGCAGCAAAACATTTCGAACGCGCTGCACTTTCAGCAAAAAGTTTTCCATGATGAGTTTACCGTAAAAATGATCCGTCAAACGGCTACTTCGCCCGATGGCAAATTCATCGCGTTCAATGCCGCCGGTTATATTTATACCAAGGAACTGCCTAACGGCCCGCCGCAGCGTATTACCAACACCAACGATTTTGAATACGAACCCAGCTTTAGCCCGGATGGCAAATCACTGGTTTATGTGGATTGGAGCGACGAGCTAAAGGCCTCGGTTAACACGGTGGACCTTACCACACACTTAGTTACCCGCCTCACCGCCGTCAAAGGGTTCTATTATTCGCCCAAATTCTCTAACAAAGGTGATAGGGTTATTTACTGCAAAGGCGAGGGCAACGAAACCCTGGGTTATGCCTTTGGCAAACGGCCGGGCATTTATATTATCCCGCTAAACAACAACCCGGCTGCTACCGCGTACGGCATGGTATCCGCGCCAGGCGTTCCGCAGATAGTGATTAATAACGGCACGCATCCTCAGTTTTCGGCGGATGACAGTCATATTTACTATCAAAGTACCGAACATGGTAAAAAAGCGTTTAAGGTGATGGACGTAAGCGGCGCCAATCAGCGTACGCTGTACACCTCCACCTATGCCACCCAGTTTGCTCTCAGTCCCGATGGTAAATGGATGGCTTTTACCGAGCTGTTTAACTGCTATATAACCCCAATGGTAAATACGGGCAGCCCGCAAAACCTGTCGGCCGCCAATAAGGCCCTCCCGCTTAACAAGCTTACCCGCGACGCCGGCACTTACCTGCACTGGAGCAAGGACAGCCAGAAACTGATGTGGACCCTTGGCCCGCGCTATTTTGTGCGCGATATCCGCAACGCGTTTCCTTTTGTTGATGGCGGGACGGATAAAACGCCTGTTATAGATACTATTGGTACGGATATCGACCTGAAGCTCGCTGCCGATGTACCCGATGGCCAAATAGCTTTTACCAATGCCCGTATTATTACCATGCGCGATGATAACGAAGTGATTGAGAAAGGCACCATCGTTATTGATCATAATAAAATTGCTGCCATAGGCAAAAATGTTTCCATCCCGGCCGACGCGAAGGTTTATGATATAACCGGTAAAACCATTATGCCCGGCATTGTGGATGTGCATGCCCATTTACACCCCAGCCCCGATGGTATTTCGCCGCAGCAGGACTGGAGTTATTATGCTAACCTGGCTTACGGGGTAACAACCGCTCATGATCCGTCGAGCAATACCGAAATGGCTTTCAGCCAGGCGGAGATGCTGAAGGCGGGGCGCATGGTAGGGCCGCGGGTATATTCCACCGGGACCGTACTTTATGGCGCCGATGGCGATTATAAAGCGGTAATTAACAACCTGGACGATGCCCGCTCACATTTACGCCGACTGAAAGCTGTCGGCGCTTTTTCGGTTAAAAGTTACAACCAGCCGCGCCGTGAGCAGCGCGAGGAGATCATTGAGGCGGCCCGCGACCTGCAAATGGAAGTGGTACCCGAAGGCGGTTCCTCCTTTTTCACCAACATGAATATGATATTGGACGGCCACACCGGCATTGAGCATAACATACCCGTTTGGCCCGTTTACAACGACGTGAAAAAATTGTGGAACAGCAGTAAAAGCGGTTACACCCCTACCCTTATAGTAAGCTACGGCACCCAATGGGGCGAAAATTACTGGTATGACCGTACCGACGTATGGAAGAATGACCACCTGCTGAATTTTATCCCCTCATCCATTATCGACGCGCGTTCGCGCCGCCGCACTACTTCGGAGTATGGCGATTACGGACACATCGAGGTATCGAAATATGTAAAACAGATAGCCGACGGCGGAACCCGGGTTAATTTAGGATCGCACGGGCAGCTCCAGGGCCTGGGCGCGCATTGGGAACTATGGATGCTGGCCCAGGGCGGCATGACACCCATGCAGGCTATCCGCTGCGCTACCATGAACGGAGCCGCTTATTTAGGTATGGATAAGGAAATAGGCTCGCTTGAACCGGGCAAACTGGCCGACCTGATTGTAATGAACGAAAACCCGCTGGATGATATCCGCAACAGCGAAAAAATAAAATATGTAATGGTAAACGGCCGCCTCTATGATTCGGATTCCATGAACGAGATTGGCAACCACGAAAAGCCCCGCCTGCATTTCTGGTGGCAAATGACGCACGGGGATGTATCACCGCCGCCCGGCGTAAACTATGAAACCTACCAGTTTACCGATCAGGACGGGGAGCAGTAGTTTTTGAGTGGACAGCTTTGAGTTTGCAGTAGGCAATGAGCAATTCCACTCCACGTCATTGAGGAGTGGAGCGGCAATTAGCCCCCTCTAAATCTCCCCCAAAGGGGGACACTTTCTTCTTATGTCCCTCTCCCTCGGAGCTACTGTGTACCCACATCTTATGATAAAACCCTGTAAGGGTTTAATGTCGGTAGAAAATAAGGTCAAAAATGCTTATGTGCCGTTAGCAGCTGTCTAAAAATAAAAAGAACGTCATTGCGAGGACATGCGGGAAATAAATTATCTCAACTTCTCCAACCCAAACTTCACGGCCAGTTCATTCAGATCATCAGCCACAGCATCAACCAGCGGGATGCCGTTTTGCTTCCTGTCCTGCTCGGCTTCCAATTCCGGCTCGCCGGGGATAATTACTTTTTGGTTGGGATCAATCGTTTCAGCCGATTTAAAGCGGTGGATCCAGTTATCCAGGCTGTCCTTAAAATCCTGTACCGGCCGGAAACCATCTACCCGCATAGCGCCCAAAAAATGCCCGATACCCTGCCCGACAGGGTCAGTCGGCGGTTCAAGGAAAGCCACAAAAGGCGGCACCCAGGGGCCATAATTGGCGCCTGAAAGCACCGCCGAAAGAATGTCAACCGTAGCGCTTAAGCCAAAGCCTTTATGGCTGCCATGTTCATGGTCGCTGCCCAAAGGCAGCAGCGATCCGCCCGATTTCAGCGCGTGAGGGTCGGTAGTATAGTTGCCTTGTTTATCCTGTACCCAGCCTTCGGGTACCTGCTTGCCGCCGCGCTGGGCTATTTCCAGCTTTCCATTGGCAGCTGCCGATGTGGCCATATCCACAATCAGCGGCGGGTATTTGCCTGCCGGGAAGGCATAACACATAGGGTTAGTACCCAGCATCCGCTCGTTGGAAAAAGTAGGCGCTACCAACGGACTGGCATTGGTCATGGCAAAGCCGATCATATCCTGCTCTACCGCCATCAGCGCGTGGTAACCCGCTATACCAAAATGGTTGGAATTGCGTACCGATACCCAGCCCGAGCCATATTGCTCGGCTTTTTCAATAGCCACCTGCATGGCAAACGGAGCCACCACCAGGCCCAGCCCCGCGTCGCCGTCAATTGTGGCGGTAGTGGCTGTTTCGTGCACCACACGGATATGGGGTGTTGGATTAATACGGCCCTTCTCCCACAGCCTCACATAACCCGAAAGCCGCGCCACCCCATGCGAGTCGATGCCCCGCATGTCCGACCGCAATAATACATCGGCCGCCAATCGGGCGTGTTCGGGGCTACAGCCAATGGCTGTGAAAATGCTTTGGGTAAATACGCGGAGTTTATCTTCAGTAATGATCATAAAAATATTTATTTTAATTATTTGTCATTGCGAGCGTAGCGCGGCAATCGCGAATACGCATATCAGTCCTGCAAGTTTGCGATTGCCACGTCGCTCCGCTCCTCGCAATTGTAAGTGAGTTGAACCATAGCGTAGGTCTCAGCACGCTCCCTTCACCGGCAATGACGTTGGGTTATTTGTTATTTACAGGGAGACACATAATCATGTGTCTCTACATTAAGGAGGGGGGGTACACCCCAAACTTCATCCAGCCATCCCCTTCATAGCCAAACACAAACTGTTTGGGATTGATGATCTCGGCCAGTATTTCAATGGAATCCACAATGCGCGGACCGGGGCGATTAAAATACTGGTTGCCGTCGGCGATATAAAAGCGGTTGTTCTTTACCGCTTTCAACTCACCAAAACCGGGGAGCTGCAGCATCAGGTCCACTTCTTTCAGGGTGCGATCCATACTGAAACCACAGGGCATCAGGATAATGATATCGGGGTCCTGCGCTTTAAAATCGCCCCACTCCACATATGGCGAATGCTGGCCTTTGGCCGCTAAAACCGGGTTGCCCCCGGCTATCTCCACCAACTGGGGCACCCAATTGCCCGATACCATTAACGGCTGCAGCCATTCCACGCAGGCTACGGTGGGCTTATCCGTAATAAATTTAAGCTTGTGTTTAATCAGGTCTACCCGTTCCTGCAGGCGCTCTACCAAATCGGCACCCCCGGCGCTGACATTCAATGTGCCGGCAATTTCCGCGATGTTATTAAAAATATCGTCCAGGCTATTGGGCTGGATGGATAGGATACGGGCCTTTTTATCCAGGTAATTATCCAAGGCCTGTTCCACCTCCTGTAAAGATACGGCACAAACCTGGCACTGGGCCTGGGTAATTACCACATCGGGCAATAGCGCCTTGATCTGCCCGCGCTTTACCGTATAAACCGAAAGCGCGTCGGTTAACAGCTCTTTAACCTTATCATCTATTTCCAAACTGCTCATGCCATCTTCAAAATTAGCTTCGGAACATATAGGCAATGCCTTTACGCTTTCAGGATAATCGCACTCATGCGACCGGCCAACCAGGTTTTGCTCTAAACCCAGGGCGCAAACAATTTCGGTAGCTGCAGGTAATAAGGAAATGATACGTTGTGCGGACATTAATTGTTTTTATAATAAAGATGCAAATAAAGACAAATTCAATTTTTAACCGAAATATAATATACAGAAGTAAAAAGCTGTTTATTTTTGAGCAATGATATTCCTCACCTTATTCCTGGGCCTTATAGCCAACTTTACAGGCTATATTCCACCTGGCAATATCAACCTTACGCTGGTACAAATAACCATTAACCGGGGCATGAAACAGGCGCTGCAATTTATCATCGCTTTCTCGTGCGTCGAATTCTTTTTCACCTTTTTTATTATGCACGCGGCCGAGTGGCTCTCCCGGCAAATAAATCTGAATATTATTATAGACTGGCTGATGGTAGCCTTGTTCGGCACTTTGGCCATCGTGATGTGGATTAACCGTAAAAGGGCTCCGAAAGCTAAATATTCCGCTCACGAAAGCATTAAATATGGCATTATATTAGGTTTTATAAACCCTATGCAAATCCCCTTCTGGATGATTGCCGGCACTTATATGATCACCCACGAATGGATCGCTACCGGTAATTTATCATTAACCGTATTCAGCCTCGGCTCGGCCATGGGCGCGTTCCTGTGCCTGTTTTTATACGCCCGGTTTGCGCGGTACATACAAAGCAAGTTTGAACTAAGCACACGGGCCATTAATACCGGTATCGCTATCCTGTTTTTCGCTTTCGCGGCGTATCATGTGGTGAAGCAGGTTTATTATCTCACCCTACCATCTTCAAAGGAGAAGGTTCTAAAAGAACACGCACTTGTTTTTAAGTCCTATTCTTCGGAGAGGTGTTCCAGATCTTCTCCGCTTTGCGGCCAATGAGCCAAAAGGAGCCTGCCAGGATAGAGAAGAACACCGCCATGTTGGTTTCGTTCCAGAAATATTCAAAATACTTGGTGTACAGAAAAATAATGAGGAAGGTAACACCAAATTCGCGGGCAATAACATCGTTGGTTTTAAGGCCATAAAGCATAAAGCCCCCGGCCACTACTGCCGAAATAATGCCCCAGTAAAACAGGCTGATCTGTTTAACCTGCCACCACACGTCCAGGTCACCGTAATTGCCAAAAATGCTCAGCATCCACAGGGAAAGAAACAGGTATAGCAAGCCCACCACATAAGTCAGCTCCCAAAAATACCGGATCCATTTCCGGCTTTTCAGCAGGTAACAGGCCGCCATCAGCAGCACGCCGAAAGCCACAAAACGCAGCGGATAATTCATCCCCCAGAAATAATGGCTCCATTGGGTTTGATAACCTGTTTCGGTGCCAAACCAGCTGCCCAGCGATATTAACGCGAACAGCCAGATCAGCCGCGACCGCAGCTGCCAGGCCAGGAAACCATATACAAACACTGATATCAAAAAAAGAATAGAAAAATGATGCGACTGGTTATCAAACGTTTTGCCCAGGTAAGCAATAAAGCAGGCGGCAAACAGGATACCGGTAAATATAAAGGCCTCGTTGCTGAATATTTTTTCGGGATACAGCTTTTCGCGCTTACGGCCATAATAAAACAGCAATGCCGCGATAACTGCCGAGCCCAGGCTGATCACCAGGTCGGGCGTGTTGTATAAGTGTTTGATCCATTTAATTACCGTATCGTTAATAATGAGCGACCCAAAAGCGATTGCCCCGCATATCAAAGCTATCCAGAAGGAATATTTAGCCAGCCGCATCCAATCGAACCCTTTTACTTCGAACGACTGGCGCAGCTTATCCGCGGTGTCGTGAGTAACCAGGCCGTCCTTTTCCCATTGGTCAATAGCCTTAGTTAAAAAATCACTTTCCTGCTTATCCAGATTAAGTTTGGCCATTACTTTAGTAATTAGAGATTAGTGTTCGTCAAAATGCTCATTTTGACTTATAAACGTGGACAGTTGGGTTTTGTTGATAATGATGAAAGATACCATTAAAATTATGCCATTGCTGTAAGGCAGGAAGCAATCGCGCGCGTCATTGTGAGCGGAGCGTAACAATCTCCGAAACCTCACCCTAAACGGCGAAGCCCTCATGAATACCTTTGAAAACGATTAAAACATGAATAATCCCTCTGACGGCTACTGTGTGGACACATCTTATGATAAAACCCTGTAAGGGTTTAATGTCGGTAGAAAATAAGGTCAAAAATGCTTATGTGCCGTTAGCAGCTGTCTAAAAATAAAAAGAACGTCGTCGAGGAGCGGAGCGACGTGGCATCCCCGGTTTGAATAGCGGCTCTGCTAATCGGGGATTATTAATATCAGATTGTTTTTCAATGGCATTAATGAGCTCCCTCCGGTCGGTTGTTACGCTACGCTCACAATGACGAGATGGTTTAATGTTTATAATAATAGCTAAAAAACAAATTTAGGAGCTTCTTAAGAACAATGCCATTAAGTTAAGGGGTTAATATGCTGGTTTAAAGTTAGTAAAGGTTCGATATTTGCTATTTAACTGTTTGTTTTTCGTAGTTCGCTCAAAGGACCTGTTTTTTCTTACCGGTAAAGTGTCCCGGATAAAGTGACTATGTAATTTTGCCAGAATGTTTTCGACGTTATTGTCATTAAAAAGTGCAACCAAATGCGTTTTAAGCTTTCCAAAGGATTTGTTTCTATTGACCTTCATCGGATATTTTTTGCCCACCGACTTGATATCTACCGATGATTGGGCATCTTTTATCAGGACAGCGTGTAAATTTGCCATAAAAGCGGTAGCATAAAAGTCTTGTTCAACTGCTTCAACGGTTAACCCGCTGAATGATTCCAGCTGTAATATGTTTTTTTGAATAGAGATAGTAGTCTCTACACCCCATCGCAAAAAGTACAGTGTTTTAAATTCACTGTCCGGATGGCCGTCTTCTTCCCAAAGGTTTGTCACCAGAACCTCCGTCGTTTTTTCTAAATCTACACGCATCAGCCTTAATTTCAGTATGGTATGCCTGGTGATGACAAACCCGCTTTCCTTTAAAGACCTGATAGCGGTTGCAGTCGGCGATAGGTAAACAATAGCCGACCGCTTACCACTGGCTATGAATTCCTTTATCATATTTTGATCGTCCCTTCCCCTGATAACGAATTTGATCTCCTGCTCCGGCCACAGATGCAGGGCAAACATCTTATAACTACAAAAATTCCTGTCGTAAATAGCCAGCATGTCCTTTTCCAATTGTTCTATCGCATCATAAGCCATTGGTACTTCCCCATAACGATAAGGCATGATCCTGGACATCAGAACAAGTTCATTTAGTACGTCATAGTGATAAATGTTTTAGCCTGAACGAAATGGCAATGCTGATTGCTTGCTCCTCCAAAATAGTTGTTAAGGACCGGTGTATTCACTAAGCTTACATTTGAACCATCCGCAGCAACGACACGAAACCCTTTCCATCTGCTGATGTCATCCGGGGCAGCATAATGATAATAGCTATTCACGAGTACCTTATTCCACCACAAAAAGAAAGAGGCTCCAAGCTTGGCCCGCTGCTGGGTAAAAGCGCTCACCGAGCAGGTATGGTGGTAGCCTAATTCTTCAAAAAAAGTTTCCAGTTCTACACTGAGCGTCTTTTTACATAATTTGACTATCAGTAAAACAAGCCGCTCAACAGGCAATTTCCTGATCCTGGTAAAGTCCTTTTCGGACTTTCTAAAGCAATTCAGCAGCTCCGCATTACCAGCAGTAAGGGATACAAAGCTTTTTAATTCCGAAATGATTTTTATTCCTATTTTTATCGTGGCCATTAGGATTGTAGTAGTGTTTTGTGTTTTAGTCGATTCAAAACTACTTACTGCAATCCTTTTTTTATTACTTGCTTAACTTAATGACATTGACCATAGG
>Ga0164242_10004403_pt1 | contig 15837 bp, 15 predicted proteins | sample OricomgcompostMG_FD_108783 | JGI IMG/M metagenome (GOLD analysis project Ga0164242, IMG submission 108783) | Miracle-Growth compost microbial communities from Emeryville, California, USA - Original compost - Miracle growth compost (MG) ... | reverse complement strand
GTCTTTCAAAGTGCGGATAATGGGCAGCCCCGCGCCTACATTGGTTTCATAAAAGAAATCGACCCCATGCGAGCGGGCGGCAGATTGAAAAGCCTGGTAGCGGCTATAAGCTAGTGAGTTACCGATTTTATTGCAGGTAACTACCGATATGTTCGATTTAAATATCTCTTCGTAAAACGCTACCGGTTTGGGGCTGGCGGTATTATCTACAAACACGCAGTTAGGCAGGTTCATGCTCTTCATTTTGGCAACAAACGCGGCAAGGTCGGCTTGTTCGCCTTTTTCCTGCAGGGTATCCGCCCAGCTATCCAGCGCGAAACCATCAGCATCAAACATCATTTTGCGGGTATTGCTTATGCCGGCTACTTTTACCTGTATGCCATTGTTCTGTTCCAGAAAATCCTTATGCTCATTTAGCTGGCGGAACAAGGTTTTACCAATATTGCCGGTACCCAGGCAAAAGGCGTGCAAGGTTTTATTCAACTCGCTGAAAAACGCGTCGTGCACGGCATTCAAGGCTTTGGCCAAATCGCTGCCTGCTATGATTACCGAGATATTAAACTCGGACGAACCCTGCGCTATAGCACGTACATTAACCCCGTTGCGCCCCAGCGCATGAAACAGCTTGCCGGAAATACCCGGAGTTTCCTTCATGTTTTCGCCTACGATAGCCAGTATGGCCAGGTCGCTTTCAATTACCGGGTGTTCCAGTTTGCGGGCCTGTAGTTCCAGTTCAAACTCCTGCTCTATTATTTGTTTAGCGCGTTCGGCATCATCGGGCTGTACGGCAAAAGTGATGCTATGTTCAGACGAGGACTGGGTGATCAGGATCACGTTGATCTGCTCGCGGGCCAGTAATGAGAACAGGCGGCCGCTAAAACCGGCCTTGCCTACCATACCGCTGCCCTCCAGGTTAATAACGCTGATTTTGTTAACCGATGAAATGCCTTTAATGGGCAGGTTAGCCTTTTTATAATCGTGACGGATAACGGTACCTTTAAAAGCGGTATCAAAGGTGTTTTTAATAACGATAGGGATCTTCTTTAAAAAAGCGGGGATCATGGTTGGCGGATAGATCACCTTGGCGCCGAAGTAGGAAAGTTCCATAGCTTCGGTATAGCTCAGTTCCTCTAAAGGGAAAGCCTTTTTTACCATCCGCGGGTCGGCGGTCATCATGCCGTTCACATCGGTCCATATCTCAATAACCTCCGCGTTTAATACCGAGCCGAATATAGCGGCGGTATAATCGCTGCCGCCACGGCCCAGGGTGGTTACATGCCCGGCATCGTCGCTTGATATAAAGCCGGTAACAAATAATATTTTATCGCTGTTGGCGCGGTATAAATCTTGTACCAGTAAACCGGTTAGGTCCATATTTACTTTGGCCTGCCCGTAAGCGCTGTCGGTTTTAACAACCTCGGTAGCATCAATAAATAAACAGCCGGAAAAATACTGCAAAGCGATACGGCTGATGAGCAGGGTAGAGCAACGCTCGCCGTAGCTCATAATCATATCGCGGGTTTTGGGGGTAAGCTCCTGTAGGGTAAGTACGCCTTGCAGCAAATCCTCCAGTTGGTTAAAATATAGTTTAAGCCGGGTTAAAACCGGGTTTTGCTGTTGTATATCCAGTAATTCCTTTACTACCGAAAAATGACGGCTTTCCAGTTCGGCCAGGTGTTGGGTAAAATCCTTGCCCAAGGCTGCATCCCCGGCCATTAATGCCAGCAGGTTGGTTACACCGCTCATGGCAGATAGTACTACTACCGGGCTGCCTTTGCTGGTGTCCTCGTTTTTCAGTATATCAATTACTGTACTGATGCTTTTTGCGCTGCCTACCGAGGTGCCCCCGAATTTTAAAACTTTCATTGACGTTGAATACAATATTTAAACAAAAAGCCCTCCTCTTTCGGAGGAAGGCTTTCATTTGGTTCTTTATATTTTACACCATACGATTACCTTCCTCCGTTTATGCCGGTGGTAGTAATTGTTGTAATTGTGGTGCTCTTGATTATCATTTTATTGCGTGCAAAATACGTTGATATTTTTTAAATACGCAAGGATTATTTTTTATTAAATTAAATATATCTATTTTTGATATACTAAAGTATATACATTGAATGAAAAGCATATTATTGAAACTGGACGATAAGCTTTTTTCTGAAACGGAAGAACTGATCAAAGCCGAGAACATCAGCCGGTTAAGCTACATCAAACGGGCCATTGATCAGTATAATAAATGGCAGAAAAAGAAAATGCTGGAAGCACAGATGGCCCGCGAGGTTGAGTTGCTGAAACAGGTGAACCCCGACCGGGACCTTATCCGGGATTTTGAGACCGCGTCTTTAACTGATCTGCAAAAACATTTAGATGAGTAACATTTCGCCCCGGCAATATGAAATATGGATTGTCAATCTTGATCCGTCCGTTGGGAGCGAACCGGGGAAAACGCGGCCGGTGGTTATTTTACAGTCTGATGTTTTAAATGGCGCCGGTCATACTTCCAGTATTGTATGTACTATTTCATCTCAGCACAGGCAGGTTAATACCTCAGTTTTAAGATTACCGGTTAGCCCCTCTGCAAAAAACGGATTACAAAAACACAGCTATATACTTTGCGACCAAATCAGGGCCATCGATCTTTCCCGGCTTAGCGCAAAAATTGGGGCTTTAGATACGGATATTATTATGAAATTGAAACAAAGCGTAACCGCTATACTCGATATTTAATGCAGGGACTCATCATTAAATCAACCGGAAGCTGGTACCAGGTGCAAACACCCGGCGGCCAAAGGTACGAAGCCCGCATAAAAGGTAAATTCCGGATAAAAGGCATTACTACTACCAACCCCATCGCCGTTGGCGACCAGGTAGATTTTGAGTTTGAGCCGGGGAGCGAGAACGCGGTAATTACACATCTGCACCCGCGCAAAAATTACATCATCCGCAAATCCATCAACCTGTCCAAACAGGCCCAGATTATTGCAGCTAACCTCGATCAGGCTTTCCTGGTGGTTACGCTGGCTTCGCCACGTACGTCGCTGGGTTTTATTGACCGGTTTTTAGTTACAGCCGAGGCTTATGACATACCCGCCCGGTTGGTTTTTAACAAGCTGGACCTTTTTAGCGATGAGGGCCTGGAAATGCTGGCCGACTATGAAAGCATGTACCAAAACATAGGCTACCCTTGCTACGAGGTATCGGCCAAAGAGGGTACTAATATTGAAATGCTGCAAGGACTGATCAGCAAAAAAACGACCCTGTTCTCCGGCCATTCGGGGGTGGGTAAATCCAGCCTGATCAATGCGCTGCTGCCAGCACTATCCATCCGTACCGGGGAACTGTCCGACTGGAGTGATAAGGGGATGCACACTACCACTTTTGCCGAAATGCACGAGTTGCCGGGAGGCGGTTTTATTGTAGATACACCGGGCATCCGCGAATTAGGGATTATTGATATTGAACAGGGCGAACTAAGCCACTTTTTCCCGGAAATGCGCGAACGGATGAACCAGTGCCGCTTTAACAACTGCCGGCATATTAACGAGCCGGGGTGCGCCATTGTGGCAGCTGTTGAAGCGGAAGAGATTGAACTATCGCGCTATGAAAGCTATCTGAGCATTTATCATGGGAATGATACGAGGGCGTAGGGGAAAGTTGTAGGTATTACGTGCTGCGTATACATTTTGAGATAATAAATAAACGTATAACGTTAAACGTAATACGTATAACCAAAAAATTATGCGCGCAGTAATACAACGTGTTTCCGAAGCTTTTTGTACCGTTGATGGGCTTGCTACCGGGCAAATTGGTATTGGTTTTTTAATTCTGTTAGGAATTGAGGATGCCGATACGCTTGACGATGTACAGTGGCTGGCGCAAAAAATAGTAAACATGCGCATATTTAGCGATGAGCAGGGTTTAATGAACAAAGCCTTGGCCGATATTGACGGAAATATCCTGCTTATTTCGCAATTTACATTATTCGCGCAGACTAAAAAGGGTAACCGCCCATCCTTTATCCGGGCGGCCAGGCCCGATAAAGCTATCCCGCTGTACGAGCAGATGATAGGCGCTTTGGAGGGGTTAACCACCAAAAAAATAGCCACAGGCATATTTGGCGCGGATATGAAGATCAGCCTGGTGAACGACGGGCCGGTAACAATTACAATAGACACGAAAGTGCGCGAATGAGTTTGAATAACAAAAATACAACACGTTATTGAGGAACGAAGCAATCTTCGCTTTTGTAGAGACAGATAATTATCTGTCTCTACGGAGAAAATGCCTTTTGTTCTCGCAATAGCGATTTTTAATTAACATCATGACTATAGAACAAGCCCAGCAATTAGTAGATAATTGGATAAAAACCACCGGTATCCGTTATTTTAATGAATTAACCAATACGGCTATATTAATGGAAGAGGTTGGCGAAGTGGCCCGTATTATGGCGCGCCGGTATGGAGAGCAATCCTTCAAAAAATCGGATACGGAGGTTAACCTGGCCGATGAAATGGCCGATGTGCTGTTTGTGCTGATATGCCTGGCCAACCAAACCGGGATTAATTTAACAGAGGCCCTGGAAAAGAACCTGGAGAAGAAAAGCATCCGCGACGCGGACCGGCATCGGAATAATGAAAAGCTTTTTTAACCCCAAGATTAATTTGTTTATTTTAATATTGAATTGTAATTAAATACGGAGATTTAATTATTAAGCAATCATTGCGATATTAAACACCTATATTTTATACCCTACTTTGATAACTAACAGAAATATATTATGCCTTAGCAGCACCGAATGGGGCGGCAACTACATTAAAGCCACTGTGGAGCTGATGAAGGAATTGGCTACTCAAAACCAATTGCTTTTTGTAAACAGTCCGTACACATTTAAGGATGTGGCTGATGGGGCGCGCGGTAAAAAGCATGTGGATTTTTGGCGCGCCCTGGGTTTAAAAAGCAGGATAAAAACCATCCGCCTTAATAACGGTGGTACCGTACACCTGTTAACCCCTCCCATTGCCCTATCGGTTAATTTTTTACCCGAAGGCTGGCTATATCAAACACTTTTACGTTTCAACGGCTGGTTATTACGGCGAAGCGCCACTAAAGCGCTTAAACAGCTGGGTATGACAGACAAGCTTATTAATTTTGTTGCTTTTAACCAGGCTATGGGGGTAACTACCGGCCGCCGCTTTAACGAGCATGTGCTTATTTATCATTGTTACGATGAGATAAGGGGGGCCACAATATGGATAAGAAAACATGGCATTAACCTGGAAAAACGTTTATTAAAAATGGTTGATGGTGTAATAGTTACTTCACAAGGTTTATATGATAGTAAAAGAGGCCAGTGCAAAACCTGCTTTATGGTAAAGAACGCGGCCAATTTCAATCTATTCAGCCAGGGGTTTAACCCGAGCATAAGCCCGGAGAAAGTGGTAGGTTATGTAGGCACGATTGACGAACGGCTGGACTATGATCTGCTTCAATATCTTTTAACCCAACTGCCCGATGTGAAATTTATGTTTGTAGGGCGCATCAATACCCAATCGGGCAGTACGGTATTGCATAACTATGCTAACGCTTTGTTTGCCGGGGCTAAAAAGCCCGATGAGTTACCTGCCTGCCTGCAAACTTTCTCTGCCGGTATTATCCCCTTTATAAAGGATGATTTTACCCGTGGCATTTACCCTATGAAAATTAACGAATACCTGGCCGCGGGCCTGCCGGTAATCAGCACCGACTTTAGCGACCTGAGCGATTTTGACGGTGTTATCCAAACCACTGGGGATAAGGAAACCTTTCTTCGGGCCCTCCGGGCAGATTTAGCTACCGATACGCCTGAAAAAAGAAAATCGCGCCAAGCCACGGCCCTGCAAAATACCTGGGCAGTAAGAGCCGAAGAGCTATCGGACGCGATTGAATTGATTGAAGCAGGGGTTTAGTTTAGGATCTCTCAGAAGCTATCTAAACATAAAAAGAATGTCAATTGCGAGCCGACAGGATGGCCACGCTGCGCTCAATGACGCGGTGAGTTAATGGTTATTTAAAAACAAATTCAGATAGTTTCCCGGATAACTTAATGGCGCAATCCGTTTTGATGCTGATCTATAATATTCCAAAATGACAATTTTATTACGCTCACCCGGGCGCTGCTAAACCAAGGCACTTTTAATTGCCTTTACTTTATCTTATTTTTGCTGCAAATAGCAAATGGGCAAAAAAGGAGTTTTACTGGTTAATTTAGGTACACCCGACAGCGCGGCTACGCCCGATGTACGCAAGTACCTGAATGAATTTTTAATGGACGGCCGGGTAATTGATATTAACCCTGTTTCGCGGGCTTTGCTGGTGCGGGGTATTATCGTCCCGTTCCGTGCGCCAAAATCGGCTAAACTGTATCGCGAAATATGGTCCGGTGCAACTGGTTCGCCATTATTGCATTATAGCCTGTTACAGCAAAAATTATTGCAGAAGCGTTTAGGCGATGATTATATGGTTGAACTGGCCATGCGCTACCAAAGCCCAACCATTGAAGCTGCCCTGGGCAGGTTGAAAAAAGCGCTGGTAAGCGATATTAAAGTGATTGCCCTTTTCCCTCAATATGCCTCGGCCAGTACAGGTTCGGTATACGAAAAGGTGATGCGGTTAGTCAGCCGGTGGTCTACCATTCCTACTATTTCGTTCGTTAATTCCTTTCACGATAATGAATTGATGATCCAGGCATTTGCCCAAAACGCGCAGCAACATCGGCCGGCTGATTTTGATCATATCCTGTTCAGTTTCCATGGCCTGCCGCAAAGGCAACTCATCAAGTGCGACCATACCCACAACCATTGCCTTAAATCGGCTGATTGCTGTAACACGCTGACGGATGTCAATAAGTTCTGTTATTCGGCACAATCGCACCACACCGCTAAACTGATTGCCGGTAAAATGGGGCTAAGTGCAGATCAATATACCGTTTGTTTTCAATCGCGCCTGGGAAACGATCCCTGGGTGCAGCCCTATACCAGCCAGGTAATTGAAACGCTGGCCAAACAAGGCAAAAAGAAGTTACTGGTATTTTGCCCCGCCTTTGTAGCCGATTGCCTGGAAACGGTTTATGAAGTATCGGTTGAATATCATGACTTGTTCAAAGAACATGGCGGCGAAAAAGTGCAGCTGGTAGAAAGCCTGAACGATAATCCGCTGTTTATTGAGGCCCTGGAAGGTTTGGTAAAAGGATAGGATCTGGTGTATCCCCCATATTATTTAACTAAGTAACTTTGCCCTGATGATATTCAGGCTGGACGAACGTTTGCTATTTCCCGACCCCGAACTGGCCGAGCCGGATGGCTTACTGGCCGTAGGCGGCGATCTGTCAGCCAGGCGCTTATTGCTGGCCTATAGCCATGGCATATTTCCCTGGTACAGCAATGATGAACCCATATTATGGTATTCCCCGCATGAGCGTTTTGTACTTTATCCACCAAATTTAAAGATCAGTAAAAGCATGCGGCAGGTACTGCGCTCCGGTAAATTCAGCGTGACATTCGATACCTGTTTTGAGCAGGTAATTCAAAATTGCTCGGCCGCTTTCCGGAAGGACCAGGACGGCACCTGGATCACCAATGATATGATAACCGCTTACACCTGTCTGCACCAACTGGGCTATGCGCATTCTGTTGAAGTTTGGGAAAATAATGATTTGGTTGGTGGTTTGTATGGCATACAGGTTGGGCGTGTTTTTTGCGGCGAAAGCATGTTCAGCAAAGTGAGCAATGCCTCCAAAACAGCACTCATCCATCTGTGCCAAACCAAAAAATACGATTTGATAGATTGCCAGGTACACACCTCACACCTGGAAAGCTTAGGCGCAGAAATGATTAGCCGGACGGAATATGTGAAAATGCTCGGGTAATATGCCGGGGCTTAAATAATGTGCAGATATGCAGACGCGAGAATATGCAGATGAAGAACACTGCATATTATTTGCACATCTGCATATCCACACATTTGCACACTAATTAATAGTAGCTTTGTAAGTATGCAGCAGGCTGATAAAAAAGAGCGGATCATTTTAGGCATTGACCCTGGTACGGCGGTAATGGGGTATGGCCTGGTAAAGGAAACCGGCTCAAAGCTGGAACTGATCAGTCTGGGGGTAGTAAAAATGGGCAACCTGGCCGATCATACCCTGAAACTGCAACGTATCTTCGAAAAAACGATCAGTTTGATTGATAATTACCACCCGGATTGCCTGGCTATCGAAGCCCCGTTTTACGGAAAGAATATACAGGTAATGCTTAAACTGGGCCGGGCACAGGGTGTAGCCATGGCCGCCGCGCTATCCCGTAATGTGGCGATCACGGAATATGCTCCGCGTAAGATCAAGCAATCCATCACCGGTAACGGTAACGCAACCAAGGAGCAGGTAGCCGCCATGCTGCAAACCCTGCTTAAATTTAAGGAAACACCAGAGTTTTTAGACGCTACCGACGGACTTGCCGTAGCCGTTTGCCACAGCTTCCAGAAGATCAGCACCGGCCGGGGGAACAAGATCTCCTACTCCGGCTGGGAATCATTTGTAAAGGAAAATAACCAGCGGGTGGCATCACCATTGAAAGTGAAAAAGTAAATTAAGATTTTATATAAACGTACGTCATTGAGAGGAGCGGAGCGACGTGGCAATCCTCGGAATTAAGGTCAATGTTGCAAAATGGCCTTGTAAGCCGGGGATTGCTACGCTACGCTCGCAATGACGTAGTTTTAGGCTGGATCACATTATTTTGATTTGTTATAGCTTCAACCCCAAACCTGCATCCCTACTTAACACCCATTTGCCATCCTCAAAACCCGGCATAGCAAAAGGATTATTGCGGGTAAGGAAGGGCCCATCCAGGTCGGCCCAGTCGCATTGTGGGGCCAGGGTAGCGGCGGCCAGGATGGCGCAGCTGGTTTCGCTCATGCAACCTATTAGTACCTTCATATTTAATTTCCGGGCTTTTTGTATCATTTGGTGCGCTTCGTGCATCCCGGCCGATTTCATCAGCTTTACGTTGATGCCGTGATAAATACCTTCCGCTTTAGCCACATCAGGCAGGCGCTGTACAGCCTCGTCGCCGATAATTGGTACGGGGCTGCGTTCGGTTAGCCAGGCATTGGCCGCTTCATCTGTTTTGGCAAAAGGTTGTTCTATTAATTGCACGCCTTGTTCCTGTAGCCAGTAAACCATATCCAGGCTTTGCTCCCGGCTGGTCCACCCCTGGTTAACATCAACATACAGGGGTACATTGGTCACTAAGCGAATGGTGGTTATTAACTCTTTATCCGTATCGCGCCCTAACTTCACTTTGATCACCTTACAGCCTTCGGCTTCTTTTACTTTCTGTAATACAATTTCGGGGGTATCAATGCCGATAGTGATGCTGGTTACGGGCATCAGTTGCGGGTTACTGTCTAATAATTGCCAGCAGGGTTTTTGCTGCAATTGGCCGTCCAGATCGTGCAGGGCAATATCAATTGCGGCTTTTACGGCCGGGTTGCCGGGCGCTATGCTATCCAGGTATGTAATGATCTGATCGTAATTGAACGGATAGTTAAACTGTGAAACATCAACCTTATTTAAAAACGCGGCGGCGGTTTGGTGGCTTTCGCCCATATAGGGTACCATGGAGGCTTCGCCATGGCCGGTATAGCCGTGGTGCGCCAATTGTATCAGCATTAATGGGGTGGAAGCGCGCGAAAATCCGGCAATGGTAAACGGATGTTTCAATTCCAGTTCGAACGGTTGATAAGTCAGTTTCATGTTAAAATTCAAAGCTAAAAATTTCAAGCTAAATCATTCCTTATCTTTGCCCCCATGCCGGTACAAACTTATAACCCATTTGACGCTTTTAACTTTAGCAACCGCCTTTGTTTTTTAACGGGCCAAGCCATTAACCCCGATGAGGAGCGGATCCAGGTTTTCCCGCAATGGCTCATGAGCCGGTACCATCTGGAGGAAAAAGGCATTAAATTATTAGATGAAAGTATTGCCACCTATAAGGATATTAAGCTACCCTGCGCTACGGCTGTAAACAATACCTGGCTGGAACCGTTGGAAAATGAAATAGCCGATGCTTTTGATAAAGGTTACGATGCCGTAAAACAGCTGGACGGATTAAAGCTTTTTCAGTGGGCCGGAAAGTTATTATACGGCATGATATTTAATGAGTTGCAGGCCGGCATTAAATTGCAGCATACCCAGGGCGAGGATTTTAATATTTCGCAATCCATTATACATAAATTCAGTCATTTGCACCTGATGCTGCAAAGTATCAACCTGCCTGTTATGTTTGATGGCTTTCAGCCGTTCAGCCTGTTTTTGTTCAGGGTGAATAATGCGACCGATGAATTTGTGTACCGCGATGAGATCAATACCCTGACGTTTTCCATCCGCCTGCGCGATTTTGGGTTGATCATTTGCCTGCAGGATAATGGCGCCAACCGCCGCTACCACCAGTCGCTGCTGGATAAAATGACCACCGAGCCGCTGCATCCTATCCAGTTTGAGGAATTTTGCGCGCGGGTGTTTTATTCGGCCTATTTATTTAACCGGATGCCCGAATATAACTTACTGCCTGTTGGCAATGAGTTGTTTATTGAGGCTATGCCCCTGCGCGGCACCAACAGTAAGCCGCTGTTCGATTTTTGGCAGCATAAAATTTACGGCCAGGTGCTGGAAAACTTCTGGGCTAAATGGGGTTTCCTGTTATTGGAGATCATCAAAAACCCGGAGCTGCCCATGAGTTTTTTAATTGACGCCAACGGGGAAGCGATAAATCCCGAACAGATTACGTTACCTGCATAGTGTTCCATTTTTTGAGTGTTCAGTGGACATGGCGGAACAGTCGGGAACGCACCTGGAGCACCCATATGCGACAAATTGTGGAAAAATAGTTGGGTTACTGACGAGGTAATGCCACCATGCTATCTACACTCCGTCATCCTATACATACTTCAGCGCGTGTGTAATGAAATTGCTGGTCAGCCCGTAATCCTCGGTGCCTTTGCGGCGGATGAAGAAGAAATTGCGGGTAATTTTCAAGTCCTCAACAGGTACTTCCACCAAATCCCCTTCGGCCAGCTGCCGCACAATGGAGGGCCGCGGCATAAAACCCAGACACTGATCGGCCAACAGGAAATTCTTCAGGGCCTCGGTACCTCCCAATCTTATCTTTACGGAGAGGTCCGCCGGTTTAATATGCTGTTCGCCCAGCGCCTTTAACAAAGCGTTTAACGTGCCCGAACCGCGTTCGCGCAGGGCTACCGGCGTTTTTACCAGTTGTTTAAGCGTAAGCGATTTGCCCGCCAGCGGGCTTTTTGCCGCGCACACAGGGACCACCTCATCGCTCATAAACGGTTTATAGGCAACGGTGGTTAGCTTGTTGTCTACCTCAATAATGCCAATATCCACCTCGTGGTTAAGCAGCGCGTTCAATATATATTCCGAATTACGGTTAACCAGCTGAACGCCCACATTTGCATATTCCTGCTGAAAGCCGGACAAAATAGAGGGCAGAATATACAGCGCGATAGTTGTGCTGGCGCCTAAACGTAAATGCCCCGCCGCATTGGAGAGATTGCTTAATACCGAAAGATCGTATTCTATTTTGCGTTCAATTTCGGTAGCCTGCAGCAAATATTCATTCAGTTTTTTTCCCGCTTCGGTTAAAAGGATGGTATTGCCCTTGCGTTCAAAAAAAGCCACCTTATACTGATCTTCCAGCCCTTTAATATGTTTACTAATGGCAGGCTGGGTAATAAACAGCACCTGCGCTGCCTTTGAGAAGCTCAAATTAGCGGCAACTTCCATAAAAACACGATGCGAGAACGAGATCATACCGTTTAGCTATATGCTCCAAATATAGCTAAACGGTATAATAAAAAGTTATAACGAAGAGAGGAAAAATGCAGTTCCTGTTTATTCCCGCGCGCTTTCCCCGGTAACCTTAAGGGTGTTGCCGGTATCTTCAATAGTATAAAAATGTGGTTGCGCGGCCCGACTGTTAGGCGTATGTAATGCCATCATCAATTTCCCGTCGAAGGTTTTAAACAGCATGCCGTGGCCGCCATCTTTATCAAACAGTGGTGTATTGTCATGCACCCACGGGCCGGCCAGTTTACCTGATGGCGATATCGCGACGCCAACCGTATAACCGCCCGCTGTAAAGCTGGACCAGATCATCATCAGCTTACCCGATTTGCTGGTGTATAAGTACGGCCCATCGGTAACGTAACAACCTTCAGCAGCCGATGGTACCGGCCATTTAGCCTGGTTGGCCCTGAACAGCAGGGTAGGCGGCGCGGTAGCTTCGGACAGGTCATCCTTCAACGGTACACATTCAATGGTGCCGTTGGATATCTGTACCCACTCATGTGCGAAAACCATATAAGGCTTGCCGTCTTCCACCCAGAATGTACCGTCAAGCGTCATCATATCCACAGGCGGGGTCGAATGGTTTTGAAAGGCTTTGAATGGCCCGGTCGGCGAATCGCCCACCAGTATCTGCGAGCCGCGCACCACACGCGGGCGCCAGTTAAGCCATTGTTCCTGCAATAGTTTATTAGTGCTGAAGGTAAGGAACAGGTAATATTTCCCTTTATAAACGTGCATTTCGGGCGCCCAAACCGCATTAACCCTGGTATCGCCCCAAATATCGGCAGGGGCACGGAATATCTCCTTCGGGCCAACCCAGTTTACCAGGTCCTTGCTGGTATATTCCACCACTGATGCACCACGGCCGGGGCCAACCATGTAATAGGTACCGCTGGCTTTATCGGCCACTACGCACACGTCGCGCAGGTGTATGTCTTTCAGTTTTACTTCTTTTGATTGTAATGGCGCGGCCTGGCGTTGCTGCTGTTGTGCCTCACTGTTCAGGGCAAGGCCCATAGCCAGCAAAAAGATAATACCGCGAACTGCTTTTTTCATATAGGATTATAATTGATCGGTTTAATATAACTAATGTCCCGCTTACTTTTAAAACGCCCGTCCTGAACTGTCTTGCAGACGGTTAATGGGAGCAAGATAAATATTATATCTGGCTGAAGCATCATTTGATTTTATGATACATTGGCTATCTTTATGTTATGAAGAAGCTTTTTATTTTCTGCGCGTTTGTAGTGGTGGGCGCGTATGCCGCATCGGCACAAACCAAAATTGCAGCCAAAGATGCCGCAAAGCATATCGGCGACAGCGTTAGCATAACCGGCAAGGTGTTTGGTGGAAAATTGTTTACCCCATCTAACATGACCTTGCTGGACATTGGCGGATACAATCCCAATCAGGCATTAACGATCATGATCCCCGGGGCCGACCGGCGCAAATTCAAGGGCCAGCCCGAGGTGGATTACAAGGGCCGCAACGTAACCGTTACCGGGAAACTGATATTGTACAAAAACAAACCCGAAATTGTGGTTAACGATCCGAAACAATTGAGTTTAGTACTGACCGATAATAAACAGAACCTGCCGTTAAACCAACATTAACCGGTGTTGGCTTTTGCATTTATATCGTTACATAAAACAAGCCGTTAAGCCTGATTATGAATCATAAATAAATTTACCTTTGAATAACCAAGGTAAACTGAAATATGAAAAACATAATCTTCTTTCTTTTAGCATTGTTATCCGCGGCTTTCCAGCTAAAAGCCCAGCCGTTATTGGAAACCGGCGGCAAAAAAATGCCCGATGAATGGATTGATCAGGATACTCATCATAAACTCATCCGCTTATCGCGCATAGAAGGGAGCAATTCGAGTTTCTACTTTCATAACAACCCATTTATCCATACTAAAGAAGGGGAGAAGATGGTGTTTTTTAATACTGTAAAAAACAATACGCAAATTTACGCGGTTAACCTTAAAACATTCAAAACCGAGCAAATTACGCATATCAGGCCCCGTACCGCGCAGGAAATAGCCTCGCATACCGAAATTCTGGATCGGGAGCGGAACGGCCATAACGGCGAAGCGATAGGCCAGAAAAGCCATAACCTGTATTACCAGATACTGGACAGCGTTTTTGTGGTGAACGTTGATACCAAAAAAACCAAACTGTTTTATGTATTCCCGCCAGATTTCCCCGGCGCTATTTTTACGTTAAACGCCGACGAAACCTTGCTGGCCGGTTTATGCAGCCCCGAAGCGGATAAAATTGCGAAGGATTATCCCGACGGTGCCGGCAACAAGGTTTATGCCGCCCATGTACCGCATACTATTTTCACTATTAATACGGTTACCCACGAATTGAAAAAGGTGCGCGAGGAAAATAATTACCTTAACCATATCCAGTTTTCGCCAACACAACCTAATGTTTTGATGTTTTGCCATGAAGGCCCCTGGCAGGATGTAGACCGCATATGGACCGTTGATGTAAAAACCCTGAAAATTAAGCTGATGCATAAAAGAAGCATGAAAAATGAAATAGCCGGGCACGAGTTTTTTAGTCCGGACGGTAAAACCATCTGGTTTGATTTACAGGTACCCCGCAGCCAGAATTTCTTTTTAGCAGGCAGCAGCATTAAGGACCAGACGGAGAAGCGTTACCGGTTAACCCGCGATGAATGGTCCATTCATTACAATATTTCGCCCGACCAGAAATTGTTTACCGGCGAGGGCGGCAATTTTGAACAAGTGGCCAGGGCTAAGGATGGCATGTGGGTTTATTTATTCAGGCCCAATGGCGATCATTTCGATGCTGAGCGGCTGGTGAATATGAAAAATCATGTGTATACCAAATCTCCGGCCAGGAATGGCGTATCGGGCCTGGAACCCAACGTACGGTTTAGTCCCGATGGCAAATGGGTGATATTCCGGGCTAATTTTGAGGGAACCCGCGAGGTTTACGCTGTGGAAGTAGCCAAAAGTAAATAGCGGACAATTGCTTTTGGCTGTTATTGCAGAACGCTGGAGTGTAGGTATACCGAATTTAAACGTTCGGCGTCCTGCGTCGTTATCCGGTATAATTCGTCAACTTAATAATATCCGCTTAGTACAAATTTCAATCACTATCGCCGCCGGTATATATAGTAGCGGCACGTTTCTTGTTTAAAAGTAAAATATTATTAGCCAACCGGTTATAGGCAGCCTTCCGATTTTTTTTCGATAAAAAAATGTAATTTTATATCCCGTTATTTATCGGAACACATATTCAAGCCTGTAGATGAGAAGGTTTCTGCTTATCGTTTTCTTATCTTTCCTGTTTTATGCACAGTCACTGGCGCAAGACCAGACTGTAAATAATGGGGATGCTACCACGGCGATTGTTTTGCAGGGGTACGGCTGTAATTATACCTGGTCCATGGATAAAAACATTGGGTTAACTCCTTTAACCGGCACCAGCGATATCCCTTCTTTTACCGCCGTAAACACAGATTCCCAGCCCGTTACCGCCCACATTACTGTAACCCCCAAACCGATACCTTTCAGAGCTTTAATTGTAAACCAGTTTGCCGGAAGTATTACCGATATCACAATCCCGGCTGGAGGGGGGCCTGGCAATTTTATAGTTACCAGGGTAGGTTCAAACGCGTATGGCGTATCTATTAGTCCTGATCGTAACCGGCTGTTTGTTTCTAACCAGGGGGCAAAAAGCGTTTCCGCACTTAAACATATTGTTCAAAATGGCGCCGACTATTATACTCCAATAGCGACGATCCCCGTAGGGGACAGTCCGCGTGGCCTGGTAGTTAGTCCTGACGGGGGGACGGTTTACGTGGTGAATTCCACAGACGGGGTGGTATCGGTGATCAGTGTAGCGACGAACGCGGTAACCGGCACGTTCAGCGTAGGGGGTTTGGATGTGACGGGG
>Ga0164242_10004402_pt1 | contig 15838 bp, 14 predicted proteins | sample OricomgcompostMG_FD_108783 | JGI IMG/M metagenome (GOLD analysis project Ga0164242, IMG submission 108783) | Miracle-Growth compost microbial communities from Emeryville, California, USA - Original compost - Miracle growth compost (MG) ... | reverse complement strand
TCGACGTCGACGTCGACGTGGATGTGGTCGTGAGGGGGTGCGACGGCATGCTCAGCTGCTGGTCGGGCGTCATCTGCGCGACGTGCGGAGTCTCCTTGGCCGGTTTGCTCGTGGTCGTCCGTTGTGGCGGCGCGACACTGATCACGGTGCTCGTCGAGACGGACGTCACCGGACGCAGCGCCGTGACCGGGTGCTGCCGCGACGGATGTATGGCGAGCGCCACCACCCCGACGGCCGCGGCCGCGGCGGCGAGAATGCCGACGCCGGACACCACCTTGCGGACCCGGCTCGGCCCCGGGCGTTCGCGCAGCAACTCGGCGAAGGAGTCCTCGCGGTCGGTGTCGAGATCGTGCGGACCGATCTGTTCGGCCTTGGCCGAGAACGCCGCGCGGAGGCGCCGCTCCAGCTCGTCGTCATCGTGGTGCTGACTCATCGGATGCGCCTCCTTCGGCCATGATCTGCGCCAGAGCGGTCATCGCTCGGCTTGCCTGTGATTTCACTGTTCCCTTGCTGATGCCGAGGGCGGCAGCGATCTCGGCCTCGGACATGTCGGACCAATAGCGCAGCACGAGGACCTCGCGCTGCCGCGGCGGCAGCTGGTCGACGGCGCGGAGCACCTGCTGGTGTTCCTCGGCCAGCAGCACTTCGCTGTCGGCCGGCGGCGCGATCTCCGGCTCGGCGACCTTCAGATGCGCGCGGACCGTGCGGCGGCGGCGCAGCATCGAGCGCGACTGGTTGACCACCGCGCGCCGCAGGTAGCCGACCGCTGCGCCCGAGTCGCGCAGCGCGGCCCGGTTGCGGTGCATCCCGAGGAACGCCTCCTGCACGACGTCCTCCGCGCTCGCCAGGTCGTCGACGAGCAGCCGGGCCAGCCGCACCATCTGCAGGTGGTGCGTGCGGTAGAGCTCGGCCAGGTCGACCGAGTCCTCGGCGGTCATCGCGCCGCGGGTGGTCGCAGATCCACGATCACGGACCCGACCTCCCACGCGATACGGCCTCTCGGCATATACGGCGGGCGCGCTCAGCGTCATGAGGCCCCGTCCCCTCGATCCGACCTTAACCAGTGATCGCGCCGATGGGTAACGCAGCGTGAGCACGCAGCCCGAAGGCTCCGCCCTACCGCCACTGCGTCGCGTCTCATGCTGGGAAGACGTTCCAGCGGCGCCCAGGTTGCCTGTGCGCTGGTATGACGCGGCTCACCCCACCTGCAACAGCGCGTCCGCCCGGCATCGCGCGGCCCGAACCAGCTCCGCATTGCGCTCATCGGGGCCGAGTGCCAGGTCGGTTGCCTCTTGCATGGAGGCGCCATACCTCCGACGACGGGCGATCAGCCGGTCCAGGCGCAGCTGGTCGGGCGTGTCGACATACCAGACCTCGTCGAGCAGGCCGGGCAGGTCCGACCACGGCTCCTCGGGGGACAACAGATAGTTGCCCTCGGTGATGACCAGGCGTGTCTGCGCGGTGACCTCGATCGACCCGGCGACGGGATCCTCCAACGTCCGCTCGAAGGTGGGAGCCCAGACCGACCAGCGGCGTTCCCGGCGGATCCGCTCGACCAGCGCGACGTAACCGGACCCGTCGAACGTGTGCGGCGCACCCTTCTCCCCGGCCCAGCCGCGCGCGTCCAACACCGCCTGTGCGAGATGGAAGCCATCCATCGGCACCACGACCGTCGGGATCCCGCGCGCGATACAGCGGCGGGCAAGGGTCTTGGCGACCGTCGACTTGCCTGCGCCCGGAGCTCCGGTGATCCCGACGATCGCCCGGTCCGTGCCCTCGGCGAGGTTCGTCAGTGCGCGGACGGCCTGGTCGGGGTTGAGCTCGCGGAGCGTCGTCACGGGCAGGACTCTGCGGCATTCCGAGGCTTTCCACAAGCGGTGCTACCGTTTTGGATCGACGCTCACGCCGAGCGTCCGAGGTGCGAGCAGGGGAAGCCGGTGTGACTCCGGCGCTGACCCGCAGCCGTGAACGACCCCGTGTCGTGAGCCGGAACACCTGCGCCACCGGACACCGACAACGACTGCCGCGGACTGCAGTCTCGGGCGATTCTCGGGTCGCGCGTGCTCGTCCGCGGTCCGAAAGGATCCCACACATGCCCGCCGCACCCCGCCGGTTGACGCACATCGCGACCGCCGGCGCGCTCGCCATCTCCGCGAGCGGGGCCCTGTATGCCGGAACGGCGGCCCCGGCGCGAGCCGCCGGTTACAACGGCTACTGCACCGGCAGCTCCGGGGTGACGGTCGTCGTGGATTTCCGGAGCCTGGGTGGAGGAATCGCGGTGCGGTGCGCGTCGGTCAGCAGTGGCGCGACCGGGCTGGACGCGCTGCAGGCAGCGGGTGTCCCGGTGACGATGGCCGCCCGCCAGCCCGGCTTCGTCTGCCGGCTCTACGGCAAACCCGCGTCCGACCCGTGCGTCAACGCCTCGCCGGCGGACGCCTATTGGAGCTACTGGCACGCCCCGAACGGCGGGTCCTGGACCTACAGCAACGAAGGTGCCGGGACCCACCAGGTCATCACGGGCGGTTTCGAGGGCTGGGCCTTCTCCACCGGTGCCAAGGTCGCACCGGGTGTGGCCCCGACGCGACCGGTGGACTCACCGAAGCCGACGCCCCAGCCGAAACCGACGACGACGCACACGACGACCCAGCCGCCGGCACCGACTCGTCATACGACGACCACGCCACCGCCGCACACGACCACGACCACTGCAGCGGGCACGACCACCACCGGGGAGCGTCACCCGTCGCCGTCGTCGCGCAGCAGCGCCGGACACGCGACCCACCCCTCCTCCACTGCGACGTCGACGGCCCGCGGATCGCACACCACGCACCCCTCGGCGAGCAGCGCCGCGACCCGATCGCATCGCAACTCCACCAGCGCGGCTGCCGGGCCGGCATCGGGCGGTCCGACGTCCGGCGGCGACGCTGCCGCAGCCGGAGGCCCGACGCTGGCGGACAGCGACCGGCTGATCAAGGACTCCGACAAGTCGAGCGGCATCAACGCCACCACGGTCGTCGGCGGCGGGGTGCTCGCAGTGCTCGCGATCGGCGGTGCCGCGGTCGCGGTCGTCCGTCGGCACAACCTCTAGTGCAGCGGCTGCCGGCCCCCGTCCATCCCCTCGCGTGGTGGCTGTGGGCGATCGGTATGGCGGTGGCGGCGTCGTTCACCACCAACCCCCTGCTGTTGCTGCTACTCATCGGGGTCTCCTGCTTCGTGGTGGTGGTCCGGCGCGGCAACGCTCCGTGGGCCCGGTCGCTGCGTGTCTACCTGGCGCTCGGCGCCTTCATCGTGGTCGTTCGCGTCGTCTTCCGGTGTCTGCTCGGGGCGGTCGGCACCGGGCCGGTGCTGGTCGACCTCCCGCGGATCCCGTTGCCGGACTGGGCGGCCGGCATCACCCTGCTCGGCCCGGTGCACGTGTCGGATCTGCTCGACGGGTTGTACGACGGCCTCCACCTCGCGGCGATGATCATCTGCGTCGGCGCCGCCAACTCCCTGGCGAACCCGAAGCGGTTGCTCAAGGTGGTGCCGATCAGCCTCTACGACATCGGGACCGTCGTGGTGGTCGCGGTGTCGGTGTTCCCCCAGCTGGCGGAGAGCATCGCACGCGTCCGGCGCGCGCAACGGCTGCGCCCGGTGCCGGGAGGACGATGGCACCTGGTGCGGCGGATGATCGTGCCCGTGCTCGCCGATGCGCTCGACCGCTCGCTGCTGCTCGCGGCAGCCATGGATTCGCGCGGGTACGGCCGGCGCGGCGCGACATCGCCGCGGACCCGCCGTGCGGTGGCCGTCGCAACCGTGATCGGCCTGATCGCCGTGTCCATCGGCATCTTCGGTGTGCTGGACGGTCAAGCCGCTGCCGTATTCCGTTGGCCTGCCTTCGTGTTCGGCGCGGTGCTGGCCGCCGCAGGATTGGTCTTCTCGGCGCGCGAGCGCACCGTCACGCGGTATCGACCCGACCCGTTCGACCTCGCCGCGTGGGGCGTGTCGATCAGTGGGCTCGCCGCGGGCGTGCTGATGTTGTTGGCGACCGAGTACGCTCCGGCACACCTGAGCACGTCGACCGATCCGGTGCAGTGGCCGATCGTGGATCTGCTGCCGTTGCTCGCCTCGGTGGTCGGGCTGATCGCGGTGCTGGTGTCGCCGCCTCGCGCCATACAGGAGCAGGAGGTGGTGGCGTGATCGAGTTGACCGACGTGTCGGTGCGGTATGACGACAGCCGCCCGCCCGAACTCCGGGAGGTGAACCTTGCGGTGGAGGAAGGCGAACTCGCACTCGTCGTGGGGCGCACCGGCGCCGGGAAGTCGACCCTGCTGGGGACCATCAACGGACTGGTGCCCCATTTCACCGGCGGACGGCTGTCCGGCCGGGTGATCGTCAACGGGCTGGATACCCGTGATCATCCGCCGCGGGAGATGGCCGAGGTCGTCGGCCGCGTCGGGCAGGACCCGGTGGCCGGCTTCGTCGCCGACACGGTGGAAGAGGAACTCGCCTACGGCATGGAGCAATTGGGTGTTCCTCCGGCCACCATGCGCAAGCGGGTCGAGGAGACGCTGGACCTCCTCGGGGTCGCCGAACTGCGCGGCCGATCGCTCGCCACGCTGTCGGGCGGGCAGCAGCAGCGCGTCGCCATCGGCGCCGCGCTGGTGACCTCTCCGTCCGTGCTGGTGCTCGACGAGCCGACCTCGGCGCTCGATCCCGGGGCGGCCGAGGAGGTGCTGGCGGCGATCACCCGTCTCGTGCACGATCTCGGAACGACCGTCGTCATGGCCGAACACCGGCTGGAACGCGCTGTCCAGTATGCCGATTCGGTGATCGTGCTGCCCGGTGACGGTGTGGTGCGCAGCGGCGACCCGGCGACGATGATGATCGACTCGCCGGTCGCGCCGCCGGTGGTCGAGCTGGGCCGGTTGTGCTCGTGGTCGCCGTTGCCGTTGTCGGTGCGCGACGCACGCCGAGCTGCGCGGCCGCTGCGCTCGCGACTCGGTATGCCGGGGACTCGGACCAGACCCGCGGGTGACACGACGCTCACCGCGCGCGGTGTGCTCGTGCGGTACGGCGATCGTGTCGCGGTGCGCGGGATCGACCTGGATCTCGCGGCGGGCACGGTGACCGCGTTGATGGGGCGCAACGGGTCGGGGAAGTCGTCCCTGCTCTGGGCGCTGCAGGGCAGCGGTGTGCGGACGGCCGGCTCGGTGGTCGTCGACCGGGTGGACACGGCGACATCGGACCCGCCCGGTCCGGTCGCGCTGGTTCCGCAAACGGCCGCCGACCTGCTCTACCTGGAGACCGTGAGCGAGGAATGCGAAGTCGCGGGGCCCGCGGCGCGGGACCTGCTGGACCGGCTGGCGCCCGGCATACCCGACGAACAGAACCCGCGTGATCTGTCCGAGGGTCAACGACTCTCGCTGGTGCTTGCGATCCAGCTCGCCGCGGATCCGAAGGTGCTGTTGCTGGATGAGCCGACGCGTGGCCTGGACTACCTGGCCAAGCAGAGGCTGACCGAGCAGCTGGACCTGCTGGCGCGGAACGGGTGCGCGGTCCTGGTGGCGACACACGACGTCGAGTTCGTGGCCGGGTCGGCCGATCGGGTCGTCGTCCTGGCCGACGGTGACGTGATCGCCGACGGGCCGACCGCGGAGGTGGTCGCCTCGTCGCCGATCTTCGCGCCGCAGGTGGCGAAGGTGCTCGCGCCGACGCCGTTCCTGACCGTCGGCGACGTGGCTGCTGCAGTGGGGAGCCTGGCGTGAAGACCGCGGCCGATGCAGCCACTCCGCCCACAGACCTGGTGACAAGGCTGGGTGGCTCGGCGGTGCCTGTCGGCCTGCGGGCCGCCGTCATATTGGTGCTGGTCTCGGTCGCGGGGCTGGCTATGTTCTGCTGGCCCCTGCTGACCCGGCACGGTGCGTCCGACGCGGGTCACGTGACCGATGCGCCGATCATCTTTGCGGTGACGTTGCCGCTGCTGGTGCTTGTTGTGCTCGCCGAATTTGCCGACGGCGGAATGTATTCCAAGGCGTTGGCGATGCTTGGCGTGCTCTCCGCGGTCGATGCCGCGCTGCGGCCCACCGGCGGCGGCACCGGGGGCATCGAGACGGTGTTCTTCCTGCTGATCCTCGCCGGACGGGTGTTCGGGCCGGGGTTCGGTTTCGTACTCGGATGCACCTCACTCTTCGCCTCGGCACTGCTCACGGCAGGAGTGGGCCCGTGGCTGCCGTTCCAGATGCTCTGCTCGGCCTGGATCGGGATGGGCGCGGGCCTGCTGCCGCGCCGGGTCCGCGGCCGGCGCGAGGTCGTCATGCTGGTCTGCTACGGAGTGGTGGTGGCCTATCTGTTCGGGGCCCTGATGAACCTCTACGGCTGGCCGTTCCTGGCGGGCACCGACATCTCGGGACACTCGAACCTGTCCTTCGTGCCCGGGGATTCGCTGTGGTCCAACCTGCACCGCTTCCTCATCTACACCCTCGTGACCTCCACCGGCGGGTGGGACACCGGCCGGGCGATCACCAACGCGATCGCCATCGCGCTCCTGGGTCGACCGGTCCTGACGCTACTGCGCCGCACGGCCCGCCGCGCGTCATACGACCCCGTCCGCGCACACCCCTGACCACCCCCCCGACCACCCAACCGCGCACACCACCCCTGCCGAGCACACCACCCCTGCCGAGAGGACACCATCGGCATCGAGCGGACACGATCCAGGCACCGAAAATTGCGTGATTTCGTGTCCTGTGGGTGCGTTGCGTGTCCTCTCGGCGAAGGGGGGTGGGGGCCGTGAGGCTACATCTCCTCGTGGGTGTCGGGGTCGCCGCCGAAGAGCCGGCCGTCCGGTTTGGCGAGCCCGGTGATCGCGTCCATCTCGGCATCGGTCAACTCGAAGCCGAGGATCTGAAGGTTCTCCCGTTGCCGCTGCGGGGTCGCCGACTTGGGGATCGGCAGTGAACCGAGCTGATGGTGCCAGCGCAGGATGATCTGACCGGGTGTGACGTCGTGCGCGGCTGCGGCGTCGGCCACCGGTGGTTCGCCGAACGGCGCCTGCCGCTTGCCCATCGGGCTCCATGCCTCGGTGCGAATTCCCAGGTCGGCGTTGACCTTTCGCATCTCCACCTGCGGGAAGTAGGGGTGCAGCTCGATCTGGTTGACCGCGGGTGTGACCCCGCTGTCGTCGATGATGCGGTGCAGCTGCCGCTCGGTGAAGTTGGACACGCCGATCGTGGTCACCAGGCCCTCCCGTTGCGCGGTCACCAGGGCGCGCCACGCCTCGACATACTTGTCGACACTCGGGTTCGGCCAGTGGATCAGGTGCACGTCGACGTGGTCGACCTGCAGCGCCTCGAGGGACGCGCGGATCGACGCCAGCGCATCGTCGTACCCGTGGTGCCGGCCGGGGATCTTGGTCTGGATGCGCACCTCGTCGCGTGGCACCCCGGAGCGTCGCAGCGCCTCCCCGACCTCGGGTTCGTTTTCGTAATTGACTGCGGTGTCGAGCAGTCGGTAACCAGTCTCGAGGGCGCTCTGGATCGCGGTGATGCCGTCCGCATCCCTCAGGGGGTAGGTGCCGAAGCCGATCGCGGGGAGGATGGTGCCGTCATTGAGGGTGTATGTCGGGAGGCTCATCGCAACCACGCTACGCGTCGAGCGCACCGCGTGCGAGATCGGTGAAGGCCGCACGCGCGACATCCGTGGGGAAGGCTCCCGCCATACCCTCCGGGGTGGTGTTGGTCAGCGCGACGATCACCGTGCGGGTGGCCGGGTCGATCGCCCAGGAATGGCCGTAGGCGCCGCCCCAGTGGACCGAGTCGATCGGCAGGCCGTAGAGCGGCGCGGTGTCCGGCGAGGTGACCGCCCAGCCGCGGGCGAAAGAATCGTGCAGGGTCGTCCCGATCAGCTGCCGTCCGATCCGGGCCGTGTACATCTCGGTGACCGTGCGCGAGGTGAGGATCGGGCTGCCGAGCGCGACCGCCTCCAGGAACCGCAGTACGTCGCCCGCGGTGCCGGCCGCGCCGGCGCCGCCCGACGGCCACTGGGTGTGGTCGAAGATTCGCTCGGGGGAGAAGCGAACAACGTTGAAATCGTTGGGGATCGGTTCGTCGGTGATCGGGATGAGGCCGTCGCTGTATGCCGTCGCCACCTGGGCCAGTTCGCCGACGGAGAAACCGAAGCCGTGCAGCTGCAGGGGACGGCACACGATCTGGTCGACGGCCTTCGGCAACGTCGTGCCGGTCACCGCCTCGATGATCCCGCCGAGCACGTCATAGGCGAGGGAGTAGCGGAACTCGGTGCCGGGCACCGCACGCAGGGTCGTCCGCGCGATGCGGTCGAGGTTGTCCTGCAGGCTGAGCTCGGTGCGGTCCATCCCGTCGGACACCTCGAGCCGGTCGTAGTCGCTGCCCGGCGGTTCGTTCATTCGGTAGGACAGTCCTGCCGTGTGCGTGAGCAAGTGGTCGACCGTGATGTCCGGCACCGACCCGTCGGCGAGCGCCGGGCGAAAGTCGCTGAGCCAGCGGTGGATCGGAGAGGTCAGGTCGAGCTCGCCGGACTGGACCAGGTGCATGGTGGTCGCCGCGATGACCGGTTTGGTGACGGACGCGAGGCGGAACACCGTCTCACGCCGCATCGGCGTCCCCGACGCCAGATCGGCCAGCCCCGCGGCCTGGTTGTGCAGCAGCTGGCCGTCGCGGCTGATCAGCACGACCGCGCCCGCAATGCGCTGTCGGCTGATGGCGTCGTCGACCGCGCGGGTGACTCCGGGGAGCGTCATACCCAGAACCTTATGCCGCGAGAGCCGGCATCTCAGCGCACTGTCAGGTTTTCTTGACATTGTTGGAAGTGTCAGGTTTACTTGACATCATGAACGACGACATGAACCTCACCGAAGCGGCCGCGAGCACGAACCCCGCCCAGGGGCTCGCGGCGGTTCGCGCCCTCCGTGTCCTCGCCGACCGGTTGGAGGACGTGCAGGTGCGCAACGCCCGGGAGCGCGGCTGGAGCTGGCAGGCCATCGCCGATGTCCTGCAGGTCAGCCGACAGGCCGTTCATCAGAAGCATTCGCGGTGAAAGCGCTGCGGATCAACGACTTTCAAGGAGATAGACCATGTTTCGATCAATGGATTCAGAGCTACGAATAGCGATGCTGCAGGCCGTGGAGGAGCGCCGGGAGCTCGATCACGAGCTGCTCGGACCCGACCACTTCCTGCTCGGGTTGCTCTCGAATGTGCGCGGCTCGGCATACAAGGTCCTCAGCGAGCAGGGCGTGACCTACGAATGGGCTCGCCGGGTGGTCGCCGAGAAGCACGACGATACCGTGCCCGAGGACGACGACCGCAGCGCGGACGCGAGCGACAGTCTGGACGAGGACCGGGAGGCGTTGAAAGCCATCGGGATCGACCTGGACAAGGTGCGTGATGCCGTCCGCGAAACCTTCGGCGAGGACATCACCGAACGGTGGGGACAACGCCGTGGCCACGCACGGCGCGGTGGCGGGCGCGGCCACCGCCGGCGTGGTCCCGACGGCCCCTCCGGCGAAGACTTCGCCGAGTTCGGACCGGGTCCCTTCGGTCATGGGCCCTTCGGACCAGGTGGTCGCGGGCGTCGCGGGCCGCAGAGCCGGCGTTTCGCGCGGGCGACGCCAAGCTTGCATCGCGTGCTGCACCAGATGCGAACCGAGATGCGTGCGTCACGTGGCGGCTCCTGGGATGACGGTCGCCGACCGTTGGTGGGGGTCGTCCTTCCTGCGCTCTTCAACAGTGGCGACCCGGCGATCGACGCAATCGTCGAGGCGGCCGATGACCCGAAGGCGCTCCGCGAAGCGGTCGATGGTCTGGCCGGTCGCGCCACCACCTGAGCACGTGTCCCGGGCCCGGTCGTCCATGCAATGGGCGGCCGGGCCCGACGCGTGTCCGAACACTGCACCGAATGTCCCTGGCGCTCGGCTGGTGCGGGTCTAATCTGCCAAGGGCCCTACGAGGTCACAGCATGCGATGAAGACGATTGCCGACGCAGAGGAACGGTTCGATGCTAGGACTCCCGGACGCTGTCACGACCTGCCTTTTCGATCTCGACGGTGTCCTCACCGACACCGCCAGCGTGCACCGCAAGGCGTGGAAGGCAATGTTCGACGCCTACCTGCAAGCACGCGACGGTGACGGCTTCCGGCCGTTCACCGACGACGACTACAACCAGTACGTCGACGGCAAGCCCCGCCAGGACGGCGTACGCGACTTCCTGACATCTCGCGGCATCCAGTTGCCCGACGGGTCACCCGACGACGAGCCGGACACCGAAACCGTCTGGGGCCTGGGCAATCGCAAGAACAACAACGTGCAGGACGAGATCAAGCGCAACGGCGTCGAGGTCTACGAAGGCAGTCGTCGCTACCTGCAACTGGCGCAAGAGAACGGGCTGCGCCGGATCGTCGTGTCCTCGAGCGCCAACACCGCAATGGTCCTGCAGGTCACCGGCCTCGATCGGTATGTCGAGGGCCGCGTCGACGGGGTCACCCTCCGGGAGCAGAACATCAAGGGCAAACCGGCACCCGACTCCTTCCTCGCCGGAGCGAAACTCGCGGGCGTCCGCGCTGCGCAGGCCGCGGTGTTCGAGGACGCGGTGTCCGGTGTCGAGGCCGGTCATGCGGGGAACTTCGGTTTCGTCATCGGCGTCGATCGAGTGGGGCACGCAGCCGCGCTGCGGGAGCACGGCGCCGATGTCGTCGTGCAGGACCTTTCCGAACTCATCGATGAGGAGAAGTGACAATGGCCACCGCGAAGAGCGAGTTCACCGTCGAACCGTGGCGGGTGCGCGAACTCGGAGTCCACCCGGGCAACCTGGCGCAGTCGGAGTCGGTCTTCGCACTGTCCAACGGGCACATCGGCGTGCGTGGCAACTACGACGAGTCGACACCGAACGGGTTGCTCGGCACCTACCTCAACTCCTTCTACGAGGAGCGACCGCTGCCGTATGCCGAGGCGGGTTACGGCTACCCCGAAGAAGGCCAGACGATCGTCAATGTCACTGACGCCAAGATCATCCGGCTCCTCGTCGACGACCAGCCGCTCGACATGCGGTACGGGGTCGTCCGCCATCAGGAACGCTCCCTGGACATGCGCGAAGGTCTGCTGCACCGCGACCTGATCTGGGAGACGACCGCCGGCACGCAGGTGCGCATCCGCTCGACCCGGCTGGTGTCGTTCACCCAACGCGCGATCCTCGCCATTCGGTATTCGGTTGAGGCGATCAACAAGCCGGTGCGCATCGTGATGCAGTCGGAGATGGTGGCCAACGAGCGCCTCAAGGTCGCCTCGAAGGACCCGCGGGTCGCGGCCGCCCTGAAGGATCCGTTGCGCCCGGAGGAGCATTCCAACACCGACAACCGGTCGCTGCTGATCCACCGCACCCGTCGCAGCAAACTGCGTGTTGCGGTCGCCTGCGACCACGTCATCCACGGTGAGGACGACTTCCACTCCAACACCTACGTGCAACCCGACTGGACCCGTACCACGGTCGGCACCGAGCTACAGCCCGGCGAGAGCGTAGGGCTGACGAAATTCGTTGCCTACGGCTGGAGTTCGCAACGAACGCTCCCTGCGTTGCGTGACCAGGTGGACGCCGCGCTCTCCGCGGTGCTGCACACCGGCTGGGACAGTCTCGTCGCCGAGCAGCGCAGCTACCTCGATGAGTTCTGGGACGGTGCCGATGTCGAGGTCGACGGCGACCCGGCCATCCAGCAGGCCGTGCGTTTCGGTCTGTGGCACGTGTTGCAGGCCGGCGCGCGGGCGGAGGGGCGCGCCATACCTGCCAAGGGCCTGACCGGGCCCGGGTATGACGGGCACTGTTTCTGGGACAGCGAGATGTATGTCCTTCCGGTGCTGACGGCGACGGCTCCGCAGGCGGCCCGTGACGCGATCAGCTGGCGTCTGTCGATCGCCGAGCTCGCGGCGGAGCGCGCGCAAACGTTGAAACTGAAGGGTGTTGCGTTCCCGTGGCGCACCATCCGTGGTCAGGAGTGTTCGGCGTACTGGCCGGCGGGAACGGCGGCCTTTCATGTCAACGCGGCGATCGCCGTCTCCGCGGCGCGCTACGTCTTCTGGACGCAGGACGAGGAGTTCGACAAGGAGATCGCGCTCCCGCTGCTGGTCCACACCGCACGGCTGTGGGCTGACCTCGGCTATCACGGCGACGACGGCCGCTTCCACATCGACGGGGTGACCGGGCCCGACGAGTACAGCGCCATCGTCGACGACAACGTCTACACCAACCTGATGGCGGCACGGAACCTCCGCTACGCCGCCGAGGCGGCCGAGCGGTGGCCGAGGGCCGCCAAGGAGCTCAAGGTCACCGAGGCAGAGCGGGCCGACTGGTGGGCGGCGGTGGAGACGATCGCGGTGCCCTACGACAGCGACAAGGACGTCCACATGCAGGACGCCGACTTCACCCAGCACCGCGTCTGGGATTTCGCGCAGACGTTCAAGGACGACGGCTACCCGCTGTTGCTGCACTACCCGTATGTCGACATCTACCCGAAGCAGGTCGTCAAACAGGCCGATTTGATCCTCGCGATGCACTGGTGCGGTGACGAATTCACCCAGGAGCAGAAAGCCCGCGCCTTCGAGTACTACGAGGCTGTGACCTGTCGCGACTCGTCCCTGTCCGCCTGCACGCAGGCCGTCATCGCCGCCGAGGTCGGTCAGGTCGAACTGGCGCACGACTACGCGACCGAGGCTGCGCTGATGGACCTGCACGACCTGGAGCACAACACCGGCGATGGCGTGCACGTCGCGTCGCTGGCCGGCGCGTGGCTGGCGCTCGTGTGCGGGTTCGGCGGGATGCGCGACCATCACGGCCAACTGAGTTTCGCGCCCGCGTTGCCGGAGAAGATCCAGCGTCTCGCGTTCACGCTGCGCTGGCAGGGTTGCAAGATCCGGGTCGAGATCACCCACGACCGGACGATCTACCAGCTGGAGGATGGGCCGGACGCCCACGTGCCTGTCAAGCACTACGGACGCAAGTTCACGCTGCGCTCGGGCAAACCGGCATCCAAGGCCACCAAGCCACCGAAGCCGCTCACGGCACGGCCGAAACAGCCGGTCGGTCGCGAGCCGGTCAAGGCCGGCTCGGGCGGCTGAGCTGGCCCAGCTCGTCGAAACCACGGGTGACCTCGACGAGTTCGGTCACCGCGAGCTGGTGGCAGACTGGAGCCATGGCTGCAAAGACGAATCCGACCTCCGGAGTGCGGATCGAGCACGACTCGATGGGCGATGTCGAAGTGCCGGCGGACGCCAAGTGGCGCGCCCAGACCCAGCGCGCGGTCGAGAACTTCCCGATCTCCGGCAAGCACATCGAGCGGGAACTGATCAGCGCACTGGCATCGATCAAGGGCTGCTCGGCGACCGTGCGCGCCGAGCGCGGCATGCTCGACCAGGAGAAGGCCGATGCGATCCACACCGCGGCCGCAGAGGTGGCGCGCGGGTTCTGGGACGACGAATTCCCCATCGACGTCTTCCAGACGGGTTCGGGAACCTCGTCCAACATGAACGCCAATGAGGTCATCGCGACGTTGGCGCAGGAGGCGCTCGGGAAGCCGGTCCACCCGAACGACGATGTCAACGACCCGTTCTCCTCGAACGACCAGTTCCCTGCCGCCATCCACATTGCAGCCACGGCTGCCGTCATACACGAGCTCCTGCCGGCGCTGCAGCAGTTGGCCAAATCGTTGGAGGACAAGGCATCCGAGTTCACCGATGTGGTCAAGTCCGGTCGCACGCACCTGATGGACGCGACGCCGGTGACTCTCGGTCAGGAATTCGGAGGGTATGCCGCGCAGGTGCGGCTCGGTGTGACGCGACTGGAGAGCGTGCTGCCGCGAGTGGGTTCATTGCCGTTGGGCGGTACCGCGGTGGGCACCGGCATCAATGCACCGGAAGGCCTTGCCGCCGAAGTGATTTCACGGATGGCGGCAGATCTCGATCTGCCGTTGACGGAGGCCGCGAACCACTTCGAGGCGCAGGGCGCACGCGACTCCCTGGTCGAATTGTCCGGTGTGCTGCGGACGATCGCGGTGGGTATGACGAAGATCGCCAACGACATCCGCTGGATGGGCTCGGGGCCACGCACCGGCCTCACCGAGATCTTCCTGCCCGATCTGCAACCCGGTAGCTCGATCATGCCCGGCAAGGTCAATCCCGTGCTGGCAGAGGCGGTTTGCCAGGTCGCCGCACAAGTCGTGGGCAACGACGCGGCGGTGGCATGGGGCGGCGCGGCCGGCAATTTCGAGCTCAACGTCATGCTGCCGGTGATCGCCGACAACCTGCTGCAGTCGATCGGTCTGCTCGCCAAGGTCAGTGTGCTCTTCGCCGACCGGTGCATCGACGGCATCACCGCCAACGTCGACCGCTGCCTCGAATTCGCCGAGTCCTCGCCGTCGATCGTCACTCCGCTCAACCACTACGTCGGGTATGACGAGGCGTCCGCCATCGCCAAGCAGTCACTCAAGGAGGGCAAGACCATCCGCGAGGTCGTCGTCGAGCGCGGGCACGTCGAGGACGGTTCCATCACCGAGGAACAGTTGGACAGCGTGCTGGACGTCCTCGCGATGGCCCACCCGCACGGCGAGTGACGCTCGAAGCAGCGTTCCGGCACTAGGCTGCAACCGTGCCCAGTTGGAAGAACCGGCCGTTCCGGCCGACAGCGGTGCTGCCCGGACGCTCCCCCCGGCAGCACCCGATGCAGGACGCCCCCGAACGCATCCTGCAGCCGCGTCGCGAGGACGACGTGCCGGTGGAAGCATCGGTCGTCGAGAAGGCGCTCTACTGCAACGGCCGGCGGGTCGAGGCGCCGCGGTCGTTGCGGGAGGCGATGCACCGATTGCACGAGCCGGACAACCCGATGGCGTGGATCGGTCTGGTGCACCCGACCGAGGCGCAGATCAACGACATGGCCGCGGTGTTCGACCTGCACCCGCTCGCCGTCGAGGACGCGATCGTCGCGCATCAGCGCCCCAAGCTGGAGCGGTATGACGAGACGCTCTTCGCGGTCCTGCGCCCGGCGATCTACCTCGACGACTCCGAAACGGTGCAGATCGGCGAGGTGCACATCTTCATCGGTCCGGACTTCGTGCTCACCGTCCGGCATACCGACCGGATCAGCCTCGGCAAGGTGCGCCAGCGCCTGGAAGCCGATCCCGAGTTGCTGGCGCGTGGACCCGAGGCAGTGCTCTACGCGCTGATCGACTTCGTCGTGGACGCCTACGCCCCGGTGATCGCCGGCCTCGAGAACGACATCGACGAGATCGAGAACCAGGTCTTCGAGTCCGACCCCGCGGTCTCGCGCCGCATCTACGAGTTGTCGCGTGAGGTGGCCGAGTTGCAGCGCGCGACCAAGCCGCTGCTGCAGATCATGGACGCGCTCGAGGCGGGCTTCGACAAGTACGGCACCGACGAGGAGCTGCAGCGCAATCTGCGCGATGTGCAGGACCACGCGACGAGCGTGGTGGAGCGGGTCGACGGCTTCCGCAGCAACCTCGCCGACATCCTGACGCTCAACGCGACGCTGGTCGCGCAGACCCAGAACGAAGAAATGCGCCGGCTCGCCGAGGCGGGCATGGACCAGAACGATGAGGTCAAGAAGATCTCCGCCTGGGCCGCCATCCTCTTCGCACCGTCGCTGATCAGCGGCATCTACGGGATGAACTTCCACCGCATGCCGGAGCTGGCGTGGCGGATCGGCTACCCCTTCGCGATCCTGCTCATGCTGGTCGTCTGCAGCATCCTCTATGTCGTCTTCCGCAAACGGAAGTGGCTCTGAAGGTCAGGGGTGACCATGCCGACAGGACACAAAACTGACCGAC
>Ga0164242_10004401_pt1 | contig 15842 bp, 13 predicted proteins | sample OricomgcompostMG_FD_108783 | JGI IMG/M metagenome (GOLD analysis project Ga0164242, IMG submission 108783) | Miracle-Growth compost microbial communities from Emeryville, California, USA - Original compost - Miracle growth compost (MG) ... | reverse complement strand
GCGCGCCGACCTCACCGACGAGGCTATCCGCCTCGGCCGGCTGCTCCACGAGCTCATCCCGGAGGACGGGGAGGCCACCGGCCTGCTGGCGCTCATGCTCCTCATCGACGCCCGCCGGCGCTCGCGCGTCGCCGACGGGCAGCTGGTGACCCTCGACGAGCAGGACCGCGGCGGTTGGGACTGCGCGCTCATCGCGGAGGGACACGCGCTCGTGCGGGCGCGGCTGCTCGCGGTCGCGTCCGGCGGGCCACGCCCCGGGCGCTACCAACTGCTGGCGGCGATCAACGCAGTCCACACCGACGCTCCGTCCGTGCGCGACACCGACTGGTCGCAGATCGTCGCGCTCTATGACCAGCTGATGGTCGTGGAGCCCACCCCGATCGTCGCGCTCAACCGTGCGGTGGCGGTCGCCGAGATCGACGGCCCCGAGGTGGGGCTCGCCCTCGTCGAGCGGCTCGCGCCCGAGCTCGACCGCTACCACGCCCTCCACGCCACCCGGGCCGACCTGCTGCGACGGCTCGGTCGCTCGGAGGAGTCGCGGGCTGCCTACGACCGGGCCATCGCGCTCGCCGGCAACGCCGCCGAGATCGCCTACCTCAGCCGCCGCCGCGACCAGCTGGTCTGAGTGTGGCAAACCGCTCGGGCCCCGACGGGCCGGCGTGGCAGGCTTGCGCCATGCCGCAGCCCGAACCGTTGAGCCTGCCCGATGCCGCCTCCGCCGAGAGTTGGGTGCGGGACCGTACGCGCGTGACGCTTGCCCGCGTCCGGGAGCTCGCCGAGGGGTTGAAGGCCGCGCCGCCCGCAGCCGCACTCGAGGTGATCAAGGTCTGGGACGAGGTGACGCTCGGCCTGGGCAGTCTCGCCGGGCTCTCCTCCCTGCTCGCCAACGTCCATCCGGTGGAGGCGGTGCGGACTGCCTGTGAGGATGCCGAGGCGGAGGTCGACAAGATCCGCACCGAGCTGAGCCAGGACGCCGAGCTGTACGCCGTGCTCGCCGGTCTTCCGCAGGAGCAGACGATCGCGCTCGACCCGCTGCCAGCGCGTGTGCTGGCGAAGACGTTGCAGGACTTCCGGCGCGCCGGCGTCGACCGCGACGAGGCGACTCGGGCGCGGCTGAGGGAGATCAACCAGCGGCTGACCGAGCTCGACCAGGAGTTCTCCCGGGTCATCCGTGATGACGTGCGGACCGTGCGGGTGCCGCCCGAGCGGCTGGCCGGGATGCCTGCGGACTGGCTGGAGGCCCACCCGGCCGACGACGACGGCGTCGTCACGGTGACCACCGACTACCCCGATGCGCTGCCGGCGCGGATGTTCGTGCACGACGCCGAGGTGCGGCTCGAGATCACCAAGGCCTTCCTCGACCGCGGCTGGCCGCACAACGAGCCGGTCCTGCGCGAGATGATCGACCTACGCCACGAGCTGGCGACGCTGGTCGGCTATCCCGACTGGCCTTCCTACGACGCCGAGGTCAAGATGATCGGCTCCGGCCCGGCGATCCCCGCGTTCATCGACAAGATCGCGACTGCCGCCAAGGCGCCGATGGAGCGCGACCTGGAGATCCTGCTCGCGCGCTATCGTCAGGACGTCCCCGGGGCCGAAGAGATCACGACCGCCGACTCGCTCTACTACGAGGAGTTGGTGCGCAAGGAGCAGCTCGAGGTCGACTCCCAACTCGTCCGGACCTACTTCAGCTTCGACAAGGTGCGCCAGGGCCTGCTCGACGTCACCGGTCGACTCTTCGGCCTCGACTACGAGCCCGTCACCGACGTCTCGACCTGGCACGAGGACGTCGCGGTCTACGACGTGGTCCGGGACGGTCTTCGTCTCGGCCGGATCTACCTCGATCTGCATCCCCGCCCGGGGAAGTACAAGCACGCTGCCCAGTTCGACCTGGCGCCCGGCGTCAAGGACCGTCAGCTCGCCGAGGGCGTGCTGGTCTGCAACTTCTCCCGCGGTCTGATGGAGCACGACCACGTCGTGACGCTCTTCCACGAGTTCGGCCATCTGGTGCACCACGTGCTCGCCGGCCAGGGAGAGTGGGCCCGGTTCTCCGGCGTCGCCACCGAGTGGGACTTCGTCGAGGCGCCGTCGCAGATGCTGGAGGAGTGGGCCTGGGACGCCGAGGTGCTGCGGACCTTCGCGACCAACGATGCGGGGGAGCCCATCCCGGCCGAGCTGGTCGAGAGGATGCGGGCCGCCGATGACTTCGGCAAGGGCTATCAGGCGTGCACGCAGATGTTCTATGCCGCCGTGTCCTACTGGTTCCACCAGGACCGCCCGGAGGATCTCACCGCCCGGATGGTCGAGCTACAGGCGGCGTACTCGCCGTGGCCCTACATCCCCGAGACGCACTTCTTCGCCAACTTCGGCCATCTCGGCGGCTACAGCTCGGCGTACTACACCTACATGTGGTCGTTGGTGATCGCGAAGGACCTGTTCAGTGCCTTCGACCGTGACGATCTCTTCGCGCCCGAGGTCGCCGGCCGCTACCGTGACCGGATCCTCGCTCCGGGCGGTTCGAAGGACGCCTCTGAGCTGGTCGAGGACTTCCTCGGGCGGCCCTTCACCTTCGACGCGTACGCCGCCTGGCTGGCCTCCTAGCCGCCGTTCCGCGTCATGGTCTGGTCCAGACCGCCGTCTCCTTCCCAACAGCTACCCCTTAGTGGGAGGAGAAACCATGTCCGCCATCCACGCGCCCGTGACCGCACAGGCGATCGACTGGTCGTCGGGGCTGACGAACTCGTTCAGCTCGGTCGCGAACTTCATCCCGAAGCTCGTGATCTTCCTCGTCGTCCTGGTCATCGGCATCATCGTCGCCAAGGCCGTGTCGAAGTTCGTCGGGATGCTGCTGAAGAAGGTCGGCTTCGAGCGCCTGCTCTCGACCGGCACGCTGGGTGATCTCGTCCGTTCGACCGCGATCAAGCCGATCGAGTTGATCACCAAGCTGGTGTACTACTTCATCCTGCTCATCGCGCTCCAGCTCGCCCTCACCGCCTTCGGGCCCTCCAACCCGGTCAGCCAGATCGTCAACGACATCGTGGCCTGGCTGCCGAAGGCCGTCGTCGCGATCGTGATCGTCGTCATCGCCGCGGCTGCGGCCGGTGCGGTCAAGGACCTGCTCCGCGGTGCGTTGGCGGCCGTGGCGTACGGCGAGCTGCTCGCCAAGATCGTCAGCGTCTTCATCATCGCGCTCGGAGTGATCGCGGCGCTCAACCAGATCGGCATCGGCACCACCGTCACCCTGCCGGTCCTCATCACCGTGCTTGCCACCCTCGGCGGCATCGCGGTCGTCGGCGTCGGCGGTGGCCTCATCGGTCCGATGCGGAGTCGCTGGGAGTCGTGGCTGACCGACCTGGCGCAGAGCTCCTCCGCGGCCAAGCACAGCGGCCCGACCGATCCGCCGACCACGGCGCCGTACGAGCCGCCCTCGCAGTACTGAGCGAGGACCGCAGCGCGACGCAGGGGCTCCCGGATCCACCCGGGGCCCCTGCGTCGTCGGCCAGGCGCATCGGCACTCGGGTGCCGGCGTCGAGAACGACGGCGCGTCGGCAGCCTGGATCGACCCCTGCCCGCGACAATTCAAGGATCTGTGACTACTGTCACCCAGGCTTCATCGCCGTCCTTTTCCACCTGTCGCGACACGGAGGTTCGTCCATGCCCGCCCGAAGTACCGGCCTGTGGGTCGTCGTCGGGGCGCTCCTTGTGCTGGCCGCGGTGCCACCGCTGCTGGTGCCGCTCTACGCCAAGGAGAGCCCCACCCTGTGGGGATTCCCGTTCTTCTTCTGGTTCCAGTTCGTCTTGGTCCTCTGGGCAGCGGTGATGACCTCTGCCGCCTACGTCTTGGCCAAGGAGGCGTTCCGGCGTGACCGGGCCGCCCGCGGTCGGAACGGAGAGGCGAAGTGAACGGCGTCGCCTTCGGGGTCTTCCTCTTCCTGTTCCTGGTCGTCACCGTCATGGGTTTCGCCGCGGCGCGCTGGCGCCGCGCGAAGTCGATGGCCAACCTCGATGAGTGGGGGCTCGGCGGCCGCGGCTTCGGCACCTTCATCGCCTGGTTCCTGATCGGCGGCGACATCTACACGGCGTACACCTTCATCGCGGTTCCGGCGACACTCTTCGCCGGCTCGGTGACCGGCTTCTTCGCCGTGCCCTACACGATCGTCATCTACCCGATGATCTTCGCCTTCCTGCCGCGGTTGTGGTCGGTGAGCCACCGGCATGGGTTTGTGACCCCGGCCGACTTCGTCGAGGGCCGGTACGGCAGCAAGGGCCTGGGCCTCGCGATCGCGGCCACCGGCATCGTCGCGACGATGCCCTACATCGCCCTCCAGCTGGTGGGCATGCAGGTGGTCCTGCAGGTGATGGGCCTCCAGCCACACAGCGCGAACTGGTTCCTCAAGGACCTTCCCCTCTTCGTCGCGTTCCTGATCCTCGCCGCCTACACCTACTCCTCGGGCCTGCGTGCGCCGGCGCTGATCGCGTTCGTGAAGGACTCGCTGATCTACATCGTCATCATCGTGGCGGTCATCTACATCCCCCACCAGCTGGGCGGCTGGGGCCACGTCTTCGAGACGGTGAAGAGCAACTTCAACGACTTCAACACCCAGAACAAGGGCGCGATCGCGTCCGGGGCGGCATCGTCGAAGGCGGTGTTCCCCTCGACCGGACTGGGCCAGTGGGCGTACGGCTCGCTCGCGCTCGGCTCCGCGCTCGCGCTGTTCATGTACCCGCACTCCATCACCGGCGTCCTCGCCACCCGCAACCGCAACGTCATCCGCCGCAACGCCAGCCTGCTGCCGGCGTACTCCTTCCTGCTGGGGCTGCTCGCGCTGCTCGGCTTCGTCGCGGTCGCCGCCGCGGTCAAGGTCGGCAACCCGCCCAATGCCCAGCTGGCGATTCCGCAGCTGATGGAGGACCAGTTCCCCTCCTGGTTCGCCGGCGTCGCGTACGCCGCCATCGTCATCGGGGCGCTGGTCCCGGCGGCGATCATGTCGATCGCCGCGGCGAACCTCTTCACCCGCAACATCTACAAGGCGTTCCTGCGGCCGAACGCCGACCCCGCCGAAGAGGCGAAGGTCGCCAAGCTGGTCTCGCTCGTGGTCAAGGTGGGTGCGCTCGTCTTCGTGCTCGCGATGAGCAAGACCTTCGCGATCAACCTTCAGCTGCTGGGCGGGGTGTGGATCCTGCAGACCTTCCCCGCGATCGTCGCCGGGCTCTACACCCGATGGTTCCACCGCTGGGCGCTTCTGCTCGGCTGGGCCGCCTCGATGGTCTACGGCACCTGGGTTGCCTATGACACCCCCTCACCGACCCAGAAGCACTTCGGCGGCTCGGTGCACAACTTCCCGGGTACGCACACGGGGATCTACATCGCCGTGACGGCGTTCATCCTCAACCTGCTGGTCTCGGTGGTGCTGACGGTGCTCTTCCGTGCCGTCAAGGTGCCGGACGGCACCGACTGCACCAAGCGGGCCGACTACACCGCCGACCTCGGCGATGAGGATGTCGAGCCGGAGCTCACTCCACAGACCGCCATCCACTGAGCCCTCGCTCGCCCGAGGAAGCCCCCACCGCCGGCATCCGGCGGTGGGGGCTCACTCGTTGAGGACCCGGTTGGCCACGCCGAAGGCGGTGTTGGCGGCGGGTACGCCGACATAGACGGCGCTCTGCAGCAGCACCTCGACGATCTCGTCCCTGCTGAGGCCGTTGCGCAGCGCAGCGCGGAGGTGGAACTCCAGTTCCTCGAAGTGCCGGCCGGCCACGAGCGCGGTGAGGACGGCGATCGACCGGTCCCGCCGGGCCAGGCCCGGCCGGGTCCAGATCCCGCCCCAGGCGTATCGGGTGATGAAGTCCTGGAAGTCGGCGGTCACGTCGGTGATCCGCGCATTCGCCCGGTCGACGTGCTCGTCACCGAGGACCTCGCGGCGCACGGCCATGCCGGCGTCCCGGATACGGTCGTGCGGAGCACGGCCGCCCGGTGCTGCTGCCACGTGCCCGGCGATGAGGCTCGCGACCGCGCGAGGTGCTTCGGCCGGGGCGAGGTGGCCGACCCCGTCGAGCTCGACGAACCGGCCGTCGGCGACACCGTCGGCGACCGCGCGGAGCAGCTCGGGCGGGGTGGCGACGTCGTCGGTGCCTGCCACCGCCAGCAGCGGTGCGGTCACCTCAACGAGGCGGTCGCGGACGTCGTACGCCGCCAGCGCCTCCGACACCAGCGCATAGCTCTCCGTGTCGGTCGCCTGGAGCGCGTTGAGCAGCGCACCGCCCCGCTCGGGGGCACGCTCGAGGAAGCCGGGGCCGAACCACCGCTGCGACGAGCTCGCGACCATGACCGGCGTGCCCGAAGCGCGGACGGTCGCGGCCCGCTCGCGCCAGCTGGCCGGCTCGCCGATCCTGGCGCCGGTGCAGAGCAGGGTCGCGGTGCTGACCCGCCCGGGGGCGTCGAGTAGGAGGTGGAGGCCGACCGCGCCGCCGATCGAGTCACCCGCGTAGGCGAAGGCGACACCATCCTCTCCGCGCTCGGCGAGGACCCTGTCCACCGAGGCGAGTACGCCGGCGGCCAGCTCGGCGACGGTGAACGGCTCGGCGGCCGGCGCGCCCCTGCCATGGCCAGGGAGCTCCCAGCCGACGACATGGAAACGGTCGCCGAGCAGCGCTGCACACTCGCTCCAGAGCGCGGTCACCGACGTCCCCAGGGAGGGACCGAGGACGAGCACCGGCTTGTCGGCATCGCCGGCCAGCTGGACCACGGTGATGCTCGGGACCGTCACGAGAGCTCCTTCCACCGGGTCGCCGCCCGGGCCAGGGTGGTGTCGATGATGGCGTCGGCGGCGCCGAGGTAATCGCCCGCGGCGGAACCGTCGACCAGCGCGGCCATGCTGAGCTGCTCGGCGTGGAGCCCGTCGTAGGACGCCAGCGCGGTAGCCCGCATCCTGTCGGTGTCGACGCGGAGGCCGTCGAGCAGCTCGGTGGTCTGCGAGGCCGCGACGACGCTGCGGCGACCAAGCGTGCGCAGGGTGTCCCACTCGGCATGCCAGGCGCCGTCGGGCCGCTCGTCGACGTAGGAGGCGGCCGCGCCGTGGAGGGTTGCGGCGAGCGTGGGGGCGGCGAGCGCGTGCCGACGGATGAGCAGTGAGAGCACCGGGTTGGCCTTGTGCGGCATCGTCGAGGAGCCACCTCGACCCTCGACCGACGGTTCGCCGAGCTCGCCGATCTCCGGTCGGCCGAGCAGGGCAACGTCGCCGGCCACGTGACCCCAGACGTCGGCGCATCCGACCAGGGCGTCGGCGGTGCTCGTGAGTGGGCCGCGGGCGGTGTGCCACGGCGTCGCGGCCGGCAGATCGAGCGCGGCGGCGGCCACGGCGACGACCTCGCGTGCGGTCGCGACCGGGTCCGCGAGCCCGCGGCCGGCGGCGAGCTCGACGACCGCTGACAACGTGCCGGCCGCTCCGCCCAGCTGGGCCGGCAGCGACGTACGAGCGCGGCGCAGGGCGTCGGCGGCATCGATGAGGCCCGAGAGCCAGGTGGCGGCCTTGAGTCCGAAGGTGAGTGGGACGGCGTGCTGGGTTAGGGTCCGACCGGCCATGAGCGTGCCGCGATGCTCGCGGGCCAGTCGGGCGAGTGCCCCGGCCTGCCGCCCGAGCTCGAGCTCGATTCGGTCGACGCAGTCACGCAGGCAGAGGACGAGCGCGGTGTCGAGTGTGTCCTGACTGGTCAGGCCCCGGTGGAGCCAGCGTGCGGACTCGCCTTCGCCCAGTCGGCCGCGCAGCAGCCGGACGAAGCCGATGACCGGGTTCCCCCCGGCCTCGGCCCCGTCCGCGAGTGCGGCGACGTCGCCCGCGCCCGCGAGCGAGGCCAACGCCGCACGGGCACCGCGCGGCGCGATTCCGGCGCCGACGAGGGCGTCCAGCCAGGCCTCCTCGACCTGCGCCATGGCGGCGAGGAACGCCGAGTCGCCGAAGAGCTCACCGGCGCGTTCGTCGCCGGGCCACAACAGGTTCATCCCTGCAGATCTATCACCGATGGCGGAGGAAGACGGTCTCGTGCTCACCCTGGAGGTGGATGTCGAACCGCAGGCCGCTCGGCTCGCTCCGCGCGACCAGGGTGGTGCGCTCGGCCTCGTCGAGTGAGGAGAGCAGCGGGTCGGCCGCGTTGGCCGGGTGGTCGGGCAGGTAGATCCGAGTGAAGAGCTTGTCCAGCAGCCCTCGAGCGAAGACCGCGACCGCGAAGAACGGCGCCTTGCCCTCGGCCGTCGGGCCCGGGAGCACGGTGGAGAAGGTGTAGTGGCCGGCGAGGTCGGTGGCAGAGCGCCCCCACCCGGTGAAGGTCCATCCGTCGCGATGCAGCGAGCCTTCCTGCTGCACGATGGTGCCGGAGGCGTCGGCCTGCCAGATCTCGACCAGGGCGTCGGGGATCGGCTCGCCGCGACCGTCGAGCACCCATCCGTGGAGGCGGATCGCGTCGGCGCGGCCGGCGGGCACCAGATCCGGGCCGCCGTCGTAGGGCAGCGCCTGGCCGAAGAACGGCCCCACGGTCTGTCCTGGCGTCGGGAACAGGCTGGTCATTCGGCGCCCTCCTCCATCCACGTTCGGCTCGGTCCGGTCAGGATCAGGTCCCAGCGGTAGCCCATGCTGTACTCCGGCACCGTCAGGTCGTGGTCGTAGGTCGCCACGAGCGCGTCCCGGGCCTTCTGGTCGGTGATCGACTGGTAGATCGGGTCGAGCGCGAAGAGCGGATCGCCGGGGAAGTACATCTGCGTCACCAGGCGCTGGGTGAAGGCGCGACCGAAGACGGAGAAATGGATGTGAGCGGGTCGCCACGCGTTGACGTGGTTGCCCCACGGGTAGGGTCCCGGCTTGATGGTCTGGAAGCGGTAGGAACCGTCGGGCCCGGTGATGCAGCGCCCGACCCCGACGAAGTTGGGGTCCAGCGGAGCGGGGTGCTGCTCGTGCTTGTGGACGTACCGGCCGGCGGCGTTGGCCTGCCAGATCTCGACCAGCTGGCCCGCGACGGGTCGACCCTCACCGTCGAGGATGCGACCGGAGACGGTGATGCGCTCACCGAGCGGTTCACCTGCGAAGGCCGAGTTGGTGCCGGCGTGCGCCCCGATGGTGAGGTCCGCCTCGAGCGGGTCGACCTCGGAGTGGCCGAAGCAGGGCGCCCAGAGCTCGATCTCCTCCGGGTCGGCGTGACGCGGGTCCTTGGTGGGGTGGCGCAGGATGCTGGAGCGGTACGGCGCGTAGGCGAGCAGGGGCTGGTTGACGGGCTCGCCCGCCTGCTCCACGGACTGGCTGATCTCCGCGATCTCGGCGGAGATCTCCGCCTGGGTCGTGGCGGTCGCGTCCGAGGAGGGTACGGCGCCCTTCTCGGCCTCGAGGGCCTGGTCTGTGGTTGTGGTCACAGGGTGACGGTAGGAGCCTTCGCCCACCCGTGCCACACTGTGGTTCCGCTGAGCGGAAGCACCGCTCGAGACTGCCGTACGACGGAAAGGACCGCACCGCGCATGGCCGGCAACACCACCGAGCCGGGGCGATCGGTCACCTCCCGCGTCCTGGCGCTCGTGGGAGCCTTCGACTCCGGTCACCGGCGTCTCACGCTGACCGAGCTCGCCGACCGCGCCGGCCTGCCCCGGCCCACCGCGCACCGACTCGTCGCCGAGTTGACCGCGTGGGGAGCGCTGCAGCGCGAGGAGGACGGCGCCTACGTCGTGGGGCGACGGCTGTGGGACGTGGGCCTGCTGGCGCCGGTGGAGCGCGACCTCCGCTCGGTCGCGGTGCCGTTCCTGCATGACATCTACGGCGCCACTCTGGAGACCGTCCACCTCGCCGTCCGCGAGGACGACCACGTGCTCTATCTGGAGACGCTGCGCGGCAGCCGCTCGGTCCCGATCGTCTCCTCGGTCGGCTCGCGGCTGCCGTTCCATTCCACCGGGGTGGGGAAGGTCCTGCTGGCGCACGCGCCCGACGACGTACGCCGCCGCGTGCTGTCGGCGCCGTTGCAGCGCTTCACCCGCTACACGATCACCTCTCCGGCGCGCCTGGAGGCCCAACTGGCGAAAGTGCTCGAGGACGGCTACGCGACCACCGGTGAGGAGATGACACCCGGCGCCTGCTCGGTCGGGGTCCCGATCACCACCCCGGCGGGAGTGGTCGGCGCGCTCGGCATCGTCGTGGCAGACCTGCGACGCACTCGAGGGCGGCTCGTGGCCGCCCTCGAGGTGGCCGCGCAAGGGGTCGCCCGCGGCCTGGCGTGAGCGCGCTCAGGCGCGCGTGGGCACCAGCCGCACGAGGGTCGCGAAGACGATGGTGTTGTCCTGGTAGCCGCCGTGCGAGGCGTCGTACGGGCCGCCGCAGGTGATCAATCGCAGCCCGCGGGATCGGATGGCGCCGTACACCTGATGGGTCGGGAAGTGGGCCTTGGGGAACGCATGGACGCGGGTGACCCGGAAGATCGCGGTTCGGTGGTCGGTGCGGGTGACCCTGATGGTGTCGCCCCGGTGGAGGACGCTCAGGTTGTAGAAGACCGCCGGACCGGTCGTGGTGTCGACGTGGCCGGCGATCACGGCCGGACCGACGTCACCTGGAGTCGGCGAGTAGCGGTACCACCCGGGATGGCCGGCCTGGGAGAAGGCCGGCACCTGGAGCTCCCCGTCGCGGGTGAGGCCCAGGAGCAGCAGCGACCGGTCCAGGCCGATCCGCGGGATCTCCAGGCGGAGCGGCCGAGCCGTGTCGCCCACGGACCGGTGCGTCCCGGCCGCAGGCCCCGGCAGCGGTGCTGCCGGGGCCTGCTCGGTCGTCGCCCCCGCGGACGACCGGGTGCCGTGGATGTCGTGCAGGGCCAGGACGGCGCCTGCGGCCACGAGTGCCACCGCCAGGATGAGCAGCACCGGGCGCATCCACGTCTGGGAGTGCCGAAGGTCGCGAGGACTGCGACGGAGGCCGGCACCCATGCTCAGCTCGCCTGCTTCGGCTGGAGCAGACGGACCGCCTTCGCGTAGACGATCACGTTCTGTCCCCTGCCCTTGCCGCTCTTGGCGTATCCGATGAGTCGCAGCGTCGGCTTGTCGGTCATGCCGTAGACGGCACGGGTCGGGAACGCGTCGAAGGAGACACGCTGGACCTTGTTCACGATGAACTGGATCGAGGTCGAGTCGGTGCGCGTCACCACCACCGTGTCACCGGGGACCAGCTGGCCGACCCGGGCGAACACACCCGGCTTCGCGCTCGTGCCCATGGCGCCGACCAGGACACTGGGGCCGTTCTGCCCCGGGGCCGCTGCGGCGTCGTACCAGGCGGCATCGGTCGGCTTGGCGGGTGTCTGCATGGTCCCGGTCGCCGAGAGTCCGACGCTGGAGAGGACCTTCTGCAGGCGCAGCCGCGGAATGGTCACGGCGTACGGCGTCACGCGCTGGGAGACGTTCCAGGTCCGGTACGCCTTGTGGTCGCTGGGGATCTCCCACTTCACCGGCCGCTGCGCGGCCGGGTTGGGCGGCGCCGGTACGCCGGACTTCGGCTTGGCCGCGGACCCGCCGGCGCCGTGCCCGCCGGACCGATGACGCTGCGCGCCGGCCGCTGGGGCGTGGCTGCTGGAGTGCGCCGAGGCGGTGTGGTCCTTGGTGAGGGTGGTCCCGACGGCGTACCCGATGACGGCCACGACGGCGGCGGCCACGACCGCCACGCCGACCCGGCGGCCCGGGAAGGCGAGTGGCGTGCGTACCTTGCGCGGCGTCGCCGGGGTGCGGGCTGGGGCTGGTTCGGCGACTGGTTCGGAGGCTGGCTCGGTGGCCGGCGACATCAGGTCTCCGAGCGGAGTCTGCGGCTCGGGCTCGAGCGCGCGGACCGGCGCGGGCCGAGGCTCGACGAACCGGGCGCCATGGAACCGCCAGGCCGGGGCGAGCACGCGGAGCGGTCCCTGCTGCACGAGCCAGAGGATCACCCAGGTGGAGCCGAACAGCGCGAGGAAGGCACCGCCCGAGGGGCGGAGGCCGAACCCGCCGAGGACGAGCCATGCCAGCAGCCCCTCCGGCACGCCGGCCAGCAGTGCGAGCAGGCTTGGCCAGTCCTTGTCCCAGCGGAGTTGCTGGTAGGCGTGGTAGCCGGTCTCCCACACCAGTCCGAGCACGGTCACGATCCCGACCATCCCGAGCGCGGGGCCGATTCCCAGCCCGAGGAGCGGGGCGAGGATCAATGTCCACGGCACCGCGATGCTCAGCATGAGCAGGAACCGGGTCTGCCACCGGCCCACGAGTGTTGGCGTCACAGCGACCGCCCTCCCATCCACTTCCACCACTGCGACACCGAGCGCAGCGGTCCCATCCGACGACCGAGTCCCTGCCCGGCCAGGACCTCGGCGATGCTGAGCGCGGCACTCTGCAATCCGAGGAAGGAGTCCACGGGCGCCAACGGGGCGCCCCGGGTGTTCATCCCGGAGGCGAAGATCGCGCCGGGGTGATCCTCCGAGCCTGCGACGACGAAGCGGTCGTCGACCCGCAGACAGCCCAGTTCGTTGACCTCGGCGAGGTGCTGCTCGACGAGGTCGTTGATGAGTGGGTGGTCGACGGCGGCCAAGTCCATCCCGGTCGCGTCGATCACGACGTCGACATCCAGGCGGAGGCGCTCGTTGTTGGCGAGCACGATGTCTGCGCCGACGGTCTCTCCGTTGTCCACGAAGCGGGTCACCTCACCGGCCACGGCGTCGTACCAGCCCTCGGCGCGGCCCTCGCGGAGCTGCAGCGCCCACTCCTTGCGGTACGGCGTGGAGGTCGAGCCCATCTGCCGCATCAGCGCGATCCGGCCTTCCTCGTCGAGCCGGCGGGATGCGTCGCGAAGCTGGCCGCCGAATGCCGCCTTGGGGAAGTTGTAGGACTGGTAGGCGTACCCGCAACCGGCATCGCGCCGGGCCCGGAGCGGACCGGTCGGCTCGGCGTGGTAGTGCCGGAAGAGCTGCCAGATGTGGACGTCCTGACCGGAGCGCTCCTTGTCGTCGATGATGCGCTGCAGGATCCGCGAGGATGCGATCCCGGCACCGCGGACGAGCACCGAGCCGCCCCGGGTGGCGAGCTGGCGGTAGATCTCCTCGTGCGGCTCGTAGGCGTGCACCACCCGTCGGTCTCCCTCGCCGGCGGTCTCCTTGAAGGCGCGGGTCTCCGGAGAGATCTCCGGCCCGGCCGGTCCGACGGCGAGGTGGACGAACTCACACTCGATCGCCAGGTCGTTCTGACCGCGACGGCGGACAAGCACGATGTAGCCGCCGTCGGGATGGCGGTAGACCCGCAGCGCCTCGCCCCGGACGAGCATGTCCTCCCAGCCGATCCGCTCCGCCTCCGCCGCCAGCGTCGTGCGCATCAGGCCCACCGTCGGCGTGTACGGCTGACAGAGGACCGGTTCGACCAGACTGCGCAGCAGCGGGGCAGCGCTCTTGCGGACTCGCGCCTCGGATGCGGCGTAGCCCGGGAAGCCCCAGACGTTGTCGATCCGGGCGGAGGAGTCCGAGCGGAGCCGGTCGCGCTGACCCATGCCGGAGTTACGACAGGCGAGCGCGAAGGCATGGTCGGGCTTCAGGTGCGGCGAGACGACGACGAGGTCGTCGGTCGAGGCGCCGCCGATGCGAAGCCGGTCGAGCAGGGCGAACGAGCCGAGGCCGCCGCCGATCGAGACCAGGCGAGTACGACGCACGTCGTACTCCTGCTGTGGTGCGGGCGGATGCTCGGTGAGCTGGGTCATCGGATCTCTCCAGAGGTGACAGTGGTGACGACGGATTCGAGCGCGCGCGAGCGGGTCTCGACGGCGTAGATGAGTAGGACGACGGCCCCGGCGAGCATCGGCACCAAGGCGATCGCCGCCGAGGCGGCGATGCCGGGAGGCGTGATGCCGCCGACCGTCATGGCGAGCGCGAGGACGCCGCCGAGCTTGCCGGCGCCGGCAACGACGGCTGCCCCGCGGGCACGGACGTCGGTCGGGTACACCTCGGTGGAGTACGGCGTCACGACCGCTGTCACCGCCCAGCAACCGACGAGCAGCAGCACGACCAGAGCCATCAGCGAGGATCCGCGACCGACCGACGTCCCGGCCGCGGCGAAGACGGCGAGGACGGTGCCGGTGATGGCGGCCGCACTGACCATGGTGAGCCGGGCGCTCCAGCGCGAGTAGAGCCAAGCCACCAGGACGCTGACCGGAAGGGCGAGGAGCGCGCTCTTGGCGAGCAGATCGTTGACGTCCGCGCTCGCGACGTCGACCTTCGACAGGTTGATCGGCAGCCAGGTGAGGAAGCCGAAGGTCACCACGCCCCAGGCAAGGGCGCACGCGACCAGGCCGAGGGTGATGAAGGTGTACGGCGGCGTGAACAGCGCCAGCATGCCGCCGTCGTGTCGCGTGGTCTCGAGGACCGGCGCGGGTGCGCCGAAGTGGCGGAGCACCGCCTCGGCCTCCGCCCGACGTCCATGCTTCAGCAGGAAGCGGGGCGACTCCGGCACGAACCGGCCGAGACCGAGGAGGACGGCACCGCTCGCGATGCCGACCAGCCAGAGGAACCGCCAGCTCAGATGGGGCATCGCCACGTCGGCGAGGACCGCGACGAGCTCGAAGCCGAGCGCCGTCCCGACGCCGGCGACGAGGACGACGAGCCAGCCGCGGCTCTTCGCCGGCATGGTCTCGGCGAGCAGGGTGTAGGCCGCCGGCAGCATGCCGCCCGCGCCGAGGCCCATCACGAAGCACATGAAGGCGTTCCACCAGAAGCCGGGCATCGCACCGCAGATGGACGTGGCGACGAAGAGCACCGCCGCATACATCAGCGCCGCGCGACGGCCGACCCGGTCACCGATGGCGCCCCAGAGGATCGAACCGAGGACGGTGCCGAGGATTCCGAGGAAGGGCAGCCAGCCGACCGCAGGAGCACCGGGGACCGGATGAGCCGGCGAGGAGACGCCGTACTCCGCGGCGACTCCGGGCAGGATGAAGGTGAAGGTGTAGGGCTTCTGGCTGTCGATCGCGACGGCGAAGATCAGCACCGCGACCAGCCGCCAGTGCGGGCGGCGGAGTCGCTCGGCCGGCGTACTGGGGGCTGGCCGGTCGGGGTGGGGTTCGGGCACGGCGGCGGGGGCACCGGTGGGAGCGTGTGGCGTGAAGAAGAGTCCCCAGGCGGCGAGCACCAGACCGACGGCGAGGATCGCCATCCCGGCCAGCATCCACCCGTCCATGCCCATCCCGGCCATACGGAAGTGCATGTCGGCAGAGGCGAGGTACATGGGGACGTGGAGCCCGACACCGAGGAAGACCAGCGTCGTGCCACCTCCGAAGAGGAGCGCCCGGCGGTCCGGGCGGAGAAGTCGTGTCATGAGCAGCTCCTGGCTTTGGGAGGCGGTGTGGCGCGGCGCGAGGCCGCGCCACACCGCCCGGATCACCGTGGGGTGTCAGCCCGCACGGCCCTTGAGGCGCCGCGCGCCGAGCCCGAGCGACAGCCCGAGGGCCATCAGCACGAGCCAGTCGGCGTCGCGACCGAGGGAGCCACCGGCACCCGTCTGCGACCGGACCTCGGCGTTCGGAGCCGTACCACCGCCGCCGGCGCCGACGGCGCCCTTCGGTGTGGTGAAGACTCCGGCCGCCGGGCCGGCGGACACGCCGCCGACGTAACTGCCGCTCGCGGGGACCCCGCCGGTGAACCCGGTGGTGGCACCCGTGGAGGCGCCGCCGTTGTAACCGGTGGTGTAGCCGGTGGTGTAGCCGGTGGCCGGGTACCCGGTCGTGGTGCCGTAGGCGGGTGCGTCACCGGTGGTGTAACCGGTGGTGACGACCCCCGGCGTACCGGTGGTGCCGGTCGATCCGGTGGTGCCGGTCGATCCGGTGGTGCCG
>Ga0164242_10004400_pt1 | contig 15844 bp, 12 predicted proteins | sample OricomgcompostMG_FD_108783 | JGI IMG/M metagenome (GOLD analysis project Ga0164242, IMG submission 108783) | Miracle-Growth compost microbial communities from Emeryville, California, USA - Original compost - Miracle growth compost (MG) ... | reverse complement strand
GGCGGCTCCTGCGCCTGCGGCGACAGCTTCAGCTGAGTTTTCTGCTCCAGCTCCTCGCACGACAAGAGGCGAGCTCACCCGAACAAGTTCGGGGAGCTCGCCTCTTGTCGTGGTCGTCGTCCTCCCGGCCGTCGTCCTCGTGGTCGGTACTACGGCACGGTCACACCCTCCAGGGCGACCGGGCCGTCCAGCGGGTTGAGCTCCGTCGACTGGTCCACCCCGGACGGGGCGATGACATCCATCGCCTTGGGCACGGTGTTCGGATCGGTCGAGCAGATGGGAGCGGTGTCACCGGGCGCGCACACACCGAAGGAGTACCCGCCCGGTGTGGACGTGAAGGCCCGCGCCTGGTCCGCGCTGTAGCCGTCCTGCCCGGCCAGCGCCACCGAGAACACCCAGCCCGCGGCCGGCGTGCCGAACTGCGCGGCCGGCAGCGCGATGGTGATCGTCCTGTTCGACCGGGACGCCACCACCGCTGACACGGAGCCGACCTGCTTGCCGTCGGCGTCCACCCACACCGGGGACGCGAAGCCCTGGACCTCCAGCCGTTCGTTCCACGCACTGTCCGCGGCGATCGAGTAGTTGCGGCTGGCGAACGGTGCCGAGGTGGACGTCGGTGTGACACCCGGGCGCTGCACGTAGATGTCGAGCAGTTGCGCCCCCATCAGATTTCCGAAGGTGGGCACGAGCGTGCGCAGGGTGGTCCGCAGGTAGACCGTGTCGCCCTGGGTGAGCACCTGGAACCGGGTCACGTCATACGAACCCGCCACGAAGTCCGGGGCCGTCGGGTACTGGTAGGTGCCCGGGCCGGTGTCGTCGCCCGTCGGGTCGGTCACGTCGAGCACCGACGTGCCGCCGACCAGATCGCCGGTCACCGACACCTGCGCGTAGCCGGTCCCCGAAGCCGTGGTCGCCACCACGGTGACGACGTCGGTGCCGAAGCCCACCGGCACCGACAGGCTGTAGCCGCCGTCCGCACCCGCGGTCGTCGACACCGCCGCTGCATAGGTCCCGGTGTCGGTGCCGGCCGCGGTGGCGACGACCTTCGCACCCGGCGCCGTGGTCCCCGTGACGGTGACCGTGCCGCTCACCGTCGAGCCGGGTGCCGGCGAGGTGATCGTCACCGGCACGTTGCCGGGTGCGCCGTGCGCGACATACCGCTGTGTGGTGATGTCCGGGCGGTCGGTGATCGAGTTGCTCCACAGGTCGGTCATCAGCCGCAGCAGCTGTGCCTGGGCCCAGCTGAGGGGAGCGGCCGACCCGTTGGGGTGTCCGTTCCGGAAGCCGATCGAGGCCGTGGTCGGATCGCTGCCGTATGGCGACGCCGGCAGGTCCGCCGCCGTCCAGACCTGCTCGGGCACGAGGCCGACACCGCTGGCGGAGTCGAGCATGAAGTCCAGTTGCGACGTGGCCAGCGCCCGATCGCCCGTCGCCAGTGCCGACTCCGCACGCTCACCGGACAGCACCGGCCAGACGCCGCCGCTGCCGGTGCTCGTCGTCGGCCAGGGGACACCCGGGGTGCTGCACGAGGTCTGGGACGGCTTCGCGCAGTCGCCGTACCCGTCCGCAGTGCCCCGCGAGGCGTCGTTGCCGTAGCGGTAGTAGCCGGTGCCGGTCGCCGTCGACTGCGCGATCTGCCGGTCGAGCACCTTCAGGGAGTTCTGCACGTCGGCGTCGGCCGGGCTCAGCTCGCCCAGGCGCACCAGGTCCTGGAAGCCCCCGTCGACCACCGCGCGCTGGTCGAGATCCGGCCCGCCGTTGCCGAGGTTGTAGGTGTATGCCGAGTCCGGGTCGCCGTTCTTGGACAACCGGATGAAGTAGGGGCTGTCGCTGTAGGGGCCGTTCGAGGTGACCGTCAGCTGCTTGACCGTGCGCTGGAAGTGGTCGGCCGTGCCCTGCCACAACTGCGCGTCGACCGTGTCGCCCTGCGACCGGGCGATCGTCGCGGCCGCGGTCAGTCCGGCGATCTCCGCGGCGATCGTCGACGGCGAGTAGCCGGACTGCTCCTCCCAGCGCTCCCCGGAGGTCCACGGCCCGTGCGCCACCAGGTAGTTCGCGGCCGGCTTGATGTGGCCGGTGAACAGCGAGGTGTCCGACCCGAGACCGGACAGGTAGGCCATCAGGATCGGGTAGGCGGTCTCGTCCAGCTGGTCCCCACCCGTGTCCGGCGCGGGCTTGCCGTTCAGCAGCGAGTTGCGCGGCAGGTTGCCCGCTGCCAGCTGCTGCTTCTCGAAGAGGAACCGCGTCGCGGCCCGTGCGGAGGCGATGTCGCCGTCGGCGAGGAAACCGGTGGCCGTCTCGTAGAGGTCGCGCGCGAACACCTCGCGGTAGGACCCGAAGTAGACCGGCTTGCCGTCGACCAGGTCGCCGGCGCTGACCGCCTGACCCCACGGGCTGGCCAGCGACGCGACCGTCGCACCGGCGAACGTCTTGTCCTCGCTCGCCTTGAGCACGTTGGCGCTTCGCCAGTACGCCGCCTGCTGCCTCGGGCTCGCCGTTCGGGGCGGCTGCTTCAGCCCGCGGTCGTACCGTCGCCAGGTGTTGGTGTATGCCGCAGCCACGGCGGGGAACGCCCGGGACACCGACCGGCGCGCGGTGTCGACGGCACCCTGCGCGGAGCGCGCGAAGCCGAGGGAGAGCGTGATGTCGTGTCCGCGGCGCGGCGTGACGTCCTCGGTGGCGACGACGTGCCCGTCCGGTGCGCTGGAGTAGGTGGCCGCGAGCCGGTGCGACGCGTCCAGTTGCGTGAGTCCGTCGGAAGCGGTGCCGGCATACCCGACCGACGCCGCCGCCTGGTGCGCGCTCGTCATCGCCATGTAGGTCGGCACGGCATACGTGCGGTTCGCCGCCTGGCTGACCGTGTCGGTGTCGTGGACGACCGCGACCCCGTCGACGACGGATCCGGTGTCGGCACCGCCGTTCGCGGTGCCCCCACCGCCGTTGCCGTTCACGTGGGCGTCGAGGCGGGCGTAGACCCTCAGGCCGTCGACGTCGAGCCGGGAGCCCGGCGTCGCGGAGAGCTTGGTGTGCATGACCACGGAGTCACGTGCGGGGTCGGTGACGTACGTGGTGGTCAAACGGTAGCCGTGCTTGCTGGTCGCGGTCACCGTGCACGACATACCGGTCGGGTCGGCGGACACCGTGTAGCTCAGGTCCCGGCCCTGCAGCTCGGTGAAGGTCCGCCCGTCGGTGACGAGGTACTGCAGCGATTGCACGTTCGAGTTGTCGATGGTCGGCTCGTAGACGTCCGAGAGCACACCGTTCGCGACGGTGTACCAGACCTTCGAGCCACCTGCGGCGGTGCCGACGCAGTCCTTGCGTGCCAGGTCGAATCTGCTGAGCACACCCGGACCACCCGGAGCGGACGTGGCCTGCGCCCGTGCCGCCGGGCACGGTGCCACCAGGCCGAGTGCGGCGACGACCGCGGTGCTGAGGCCGAGTGCGAGGCGTGCAGAGTGGGTCATGGGGTCACCTGCTGATGTGGTGGAGGGGGGATGGACACAGCCGCGTCGGGGCCTGCCTGGCGAGGGAGGCTACTCCGGTTCCACCCCGGGTGGGGGTTTCGCGTCGGGTGAGAATCTGCGAATCGGTGAAACGGGGGCGACCGGGGTGGGACCATCGGCCATGGACCTCGAATCTGTCTCTTCCCTCGATGACCTGGTGCACGGCACGGTATGGCGCCCCGGCGACCAGGACTACGCCGGCCGGACGGCCGGTTTCAACCTGGCGGTCACGCACTCACCGGCGCTCGTCGTCGCCGCGGCCGACGCCGACGACGTCGCTGCCGCCGTGCGATACGCGGCGAGCGCCGGCCTCCCGGTGGCGGTGCAGGCCACCGGACACGGTTGTCACACCAGCTTCGACGGCGGAGTGCTGGTCTGCACCAGCGGTCTGGACGAGCTGCGGATCGATCCGGAGGCGCGCACCGCGACCGTCGGCGCCGGCGTGCGCTGGCGCGCCGTGCTCGACGCTGCTGCCCCCTTCGGGCTCGGCGGCCTGTGCGGTTCCACCAGCGACGTCAGTGTCGTCGGCTACACCCTCGGTGGTGGGCTCCCGGTCCTGGGGCGGGCCTTCGGTTTCGCCGCGGACCGGCTGCGTTCGGTGGAGTTCGTCGGCGCGGACGGGCAGCGAAGGACCGTCGACGCGACCAGTGACCCCGACCTGTTCTGGGCGCTGCGTGGCGGAGGGGGCAGCCTGGGCATCGTCACCTCGATGACCTTCGAGCTGCTCGAGCTGTCCCGCATCGCCGCCGGCGGCGTGATCTACGACGGTGCCGATGCCCGGGAGGTGCTCGCGGCATACAACGACTGGGTCCAGGCGGTGCCGGACGACCTGTGCAGTTCGCTGGCGTTCCTGCGCTTGCCGCCGCTGCCGGAAGTGCCGGAGCCGTTGCGCGGAAGGTTCGCGATGCACCTGCGCGTCGCCTGGACCGGCAGCGTCGCCGACCTCGACCGGCTCCTGGCGCCGATGCGGGCCTGCGCGCCGGTCATGATCGACACGGTTGGCGAGCTGCCCTACCGCCAGCTGGATGTCGTCCACCAGGACCCGGAGCACCCGGTGCCGTTCACCGAGCGCGGCGCACTGCTGGACGCCCTGACCCCGCAGCTGCAGGAGGTCATCCTGCAGCAGGTCGGTCCCGACTCGAACAGTCCGCTGCTGGTGGTCGAGATCCGCCACCTCGGCGGTGCGTTGCGTCGGGCGCCCGCGGGCGGTGACGCCATCGGGGCGCGGGACGCGTCCTTCACCTTCCTCGGCATCGGCGTGCCGGCCGGGCCCGCAGCGGCCGCCGTCGAGCCGGCGCTCCAGGCGCTGGACGCGGCGGTGCGCCCGCACAGCACCGGCCGCACCTTCCTGAACCTGCACGGTGTGCCGGGCGATGCGGACGACCGCGCCCGCGCGTGGAGTCCCGAGCAGCACGAGCGGTTGTCACGGCTGAAGGCGCAACTCGACCCGGCCGTGCTGTTCGGTCACGAGCACGCACTCACGCCGGCTCCCGCGTCCTGACGCCTGCTTCGACGTCGCGCACGGTGAGCAGCAGCAGGCCGCCGAGCAGAGCGGTCACGCCGCAGATCAGCCAGACCGTGAGATAGCCGTGCAGCGACGCGTGGTCCCGCGCCGCGCCGGAGTCGATCGACCCGGTCGTGGCGAGCGCGATCGCGAAGAGGCTGCTCGCGATCGCACCGCCGACCGTCTTGGTCATGTTCGTCATACCCGTGACCACCCCGGTATGGCGCGCAGGAGCCGCCGCGGCCGCGGCTGCGGGCAGTCCGGCCACCAGCATTCCCGATCCGACGCCGGCGATCCCGAGGTTGAGCATGAGCGCACCGGTGCTCCCGTGCCGTGGCAGGAACAGCAGGTAGCCGACGGCGACCAGCAGCGAACCGACGGCGAGTGCGCCGCGTGCGGTCACCCGCCGGGCGACGGCCGGGAGCAGCACGGCCCCGACCGCGAGGGTGGCGACATACAGCCCGATCAGCGTCGACACCCGGGCCGCCGTGACGCCCAACCCGTAACCGGTGACCGCCGGATCGGTGCGGGCGAAGGTGGACAGCGGGATCTGCGCGCCGAGCACCGAGAAGCCGAAGAGGAACGACGCCAGCTGGATCGGGGCCTGCCCACGGCCGCACAGCAACCGGGTGTCGATCAGCGGTTGCGGCTGGTCCCGCTCGAACCGCACGAACCACGCGAGGACCGCCACGCCCACCAGCAGCGCGAGGATCGCCAGCGGGCTGCCCGGGCCGTCGACGCGCACCAGGATCAACCCGGTCATCAGGCCGATCAGCCCGAGGCCGACCAGGGCCGTGCCGCCCATGTCCAGCCGTTCCCGCGACTGCACGGGTATGCCGGGCACGCCGAACCAGATCGCCGGGAGCGCGAGGGTCACGACGACCGCCGGGACGCACAGCACCAGGTGCATGGACACCCGGTCGGCCAGCGCACCGGACAACAGCGCGGTCGCGATGACCGACACCTCGAGCGTGCAGACGAGCACGGCGGCGGCCAGCCGGGTCATCCGCTCGTCACCCGCGGCCCGGCGGTGCACGATGGCGATCTCCAGGGGCAGCCAGATGGCATAACAGCCGGCCACGGCCCAGCAGACCAGGAAGGTCCAGAAGTCCGGTGCGAGCGCGACGCCCCACGTCGCCGCCGCCGTGACCGCGGTCGAGCCGAGCAGCACCTGCCGGTGACCCACCAGGTCGGCGACGCGCGCGAGCACCGCCACCACGATCGCCGACAGCGCGAGCTGGGCCGCCTCGAACCAGTTGACGTCGGCGTCGGCGATCCGCAGCTCGCGCGCGATGTCGGTGTAGAGCGGGGTGTAGAAGCCCTGCAGGGCGCCGCTGGCGATCTCCACGCACACCAGGAAGCCGACGATCGCGCCGACGCCGGCCAGCGGGCGGCTCCGCACGGCGGTCACAGGGCCTGCAGCAGTGTGCGGTACCAGGCGATGCCCTCCAGGTAGGACCGCACCTCGAGGTGCTCGTTCACGTTGTGCAGGCTCTGCCGCTGGGCCTGGCTCATCCGGAACGGGTTGAAGCGGTAGCAGTTGGGCCACACACGCTGGAAGTGCCGCGCGTCGGTCGCGGCCATGACGACGTAGGGGACGGGCACGACGTCCGGCAGCACCTGCCGGGTCACCCGCTCCAGCAGCCCGAAGGCGTCGCCCAGCTCGGCGACCGGGCTGGGGTCGTAGGAGCTGTGCACCACCACCTCGACGTCGTCGCCGACCAGCGAGCGCACCCGGTCGATCGCCTCCTGTGCGGTCTCGTCGACCGCGACCCGCACGTTGACCCCGGCCGTGGCGGTGCCCGCGAGCACGTTGTTGGCCGGTGCTCCGGTCAACCGGGTGACGGCGTAGGTCGTGCGAGCCATCGCCGCCGTCGCCGGGCCGAGCCGGACGAACAGCTCGGCCAGCGGTCGGCGCAACGATCCGGCACGGCCGACGACCGCACCCAGCGGGCCTCGAGCGTGCGGTGCGACGCGGCGCAGCATCTCGACGGTCGGCTCCGGCAACCGGGCGGGGGCCGGGTGTTTCTCCAGCGCGAGGATTGCCCGTGCCAGTCGGCCCGGTGCGCTGTGTTTCGGGGGCATCGACGCGTGACCGCCTTCGGCGTGGGTGACCAGCTCGAGTTCGACGACACCCTTCTCGGTCAGCCCGATGACCCCGAGCGGCGCCGTGACGCCGGGGAAGGCGCCGCTGACCGCCATACCTCCTTCGTCGAGCACCAGCCACGGACGCACGCCGCGCTCCTGCAGCGCCGCGACGGCGGCCGGTGCCGTGGTGCCGTGGACCTCCTCGTCGGCCCCGAAGGACAGCCAGACGTCCTGCGCCGGTGCCGCTCCGTCGGCGATGAGTTCTTCGACGGCGGCACAGATCGCGACCAGCGAACCCTTGCAGTCCAGCGTGCCGCGACCCCAGATGACACCGTCGACCACCTCGCCCGCGTAGGCCGGGTGGGTCCAGTCGTCGCGGGGGTCGACCGGCACGACGTCCTGGTGGGCCATCAGCACCACGGGGCGGTCGTCGGCAGCGCCCGGCCAGCGCAGCAGCAGTGCGTGGTCGGGGAGGTCGACCCGCTCGCAGGTCGCGAAGAGGAGCGGGAAGTGCTCGCGCAGGTCGTCGTGCAACGCGTCAAACTGTGCGTCGTCCTTCGCCTCACCGGCCACCGTGCGGCGTCGGACGGCGGCTTGCAGTGCGGCGACGGCGTCTGGCATGGGCAGAGTGTATGGCGCTGCCGCTACCGGCCGGTAGCGCTTCGGCGGACCGCGGCTCGGCGATCGAAGGCGTGGCTGGATAGGTTGTCGACATGAGTACCGACCGAGCCGAGGATCGCAGCGAGGCACGAGCGAGGACCGGAGGCGAGGGCAGAGGTACGGCGAACGACATGAAGATCGCCGTGACCGGATCCATCGCCACCGATCACCTGATGACGTTCCAGGGTCGCTTCTCCGACTCCCTGGTGGTCGACCAGCTGGACAAGATCTCGTTGTCGTTCCTCGCCGACGATCTGCAGATCCGCCGTGGGGGAGTGGCGGCCAACATCTGCTTCGGTATGGCGAACCTCGGCCTGCGCCCGATCCTGGTCGACGCGGTCGGCGAGGATTTCGCCGACTACCGGTCCTGGCTGGAGCGACACGGCGTGGACTGTGACTCGGTCTACGTGTCGGAGACCCGGCATACCGCCCGGTTCGTGTGCACCACCGACGAGGACATGGCGCAGATCGCCACGTTCTACGCCGGCGCGATGAGCGAGGCCCGTGAGATCGAGCTCGAGCCGGTCGCCCGCCGGGTCGGCGGTCTGGACCTGGTCATGGTCGGCCCGTCCGATCCCGAGGGCATGCGGCGACACACCGTCGAGTGCCGCCAGCGCGGCATACCCTTCATCGCGGACCCGAGCCAGCAGCTGGCGTTCGCCGACGGCCCCTTCATCCGTGAGCTGATCAGCGGTGCGCAATACCTGTTCACCAACGAGTACGAAGCCCACATGACCGAGCAGAAGACCGGCTGGAGCGCCGAGGAGATCCTGGAGCAGGTCGGCACCCGGGTGATCACCCGGGGCAAGGAAGGGGCACTGATCCTGCGGCGCGGCGAGGACCCGATCGAGGTGCCGGTGGCCCGCGAGGTCGCCCGCGTCGACCCGACCGGTGTCGGCGACGCGTTCCGCGCCGGCTTCCTGGCCGGCCTGACCTGGGGGCTGGACCTGCGCACCTGCGCCGAGATCGGCTCGATGCTGGCCACCTACGTGCTGGAGACGGTCGGCACCCAGGAATACGTGCTGCGTCAGGCGGACTTCCTGGCGCGGCTCGGACAGTCCTACGGCGAGCAGGCGGTCGCCACGGTCCAGCCGCATCTCGCCTGCCGCCGCAGCTGACCGGTCGCCGCCGTGCCCGTCGAACCGCCGGCCAGCAGGTGGAACCTCGACGAACAGCGCCAGGACGACGTCGCCCAGGACCTGATCGCCGTCGGCGCCGACCTGGAGCCGGGGACCCTGCTGGCGGCATACCGCTGCGGCATGTTCCCGATGGGGATCGGCGACGAGGGACGCCGGCCGATCGGCTGGTGGTCCCCGGTGCGCCGTGGCGTCATGCTGCTCGGCGACTTCCACGTGTCGCGCTCACTGCGACGCTCCCGTGGTCGCTACCGGGTGACCGCCGACGAGGCGTTCGACGCCGTGGTCGACGCCTGCGCCGACCCGGCACGGTCCGGGCGGTGGATCACCCGTGAGGTGAAGGCGGCCTATCGCCAGCTGCACCAGCTGGGTTGGGCCCACTCGATCGAGGCATGGGACGCCGAGGGCCAGCTGGCCGGCGGGCTGTACGGCGTGTGCACGGGTGGCCTCTTCGCTGCCGAGTCGATGTTCCACCACGCCACCGACGCGGGCAAGGTCGCCGTCTGGGCGCTCACCGAGCTGGTCTTCGCCGACGGGGACGACCGGCGGCTGATCGACGTGCAGTGGCAGACCGAGCACCTGGCCACGCTCGGGGTCCGGGAGATCCCGCGCGGCGACTATTTACGACGCGTCGTAGGAGCTCGCGAACTGCCGCTGCCGGCCGTCTGGGCGGACTGATCGGGCCGGTCAGCGGCGCGGTGGCGCGGAATTCGAGGGCGCTCGGGCACGTTCGACGCGAGATACGCGTTGGGACAGTCGAATTGAGACTCCCTCCAGGCCTGCCCTGACGACAGGTTCCAATGTGGCTGGGATAGGGTTTACCCGTGCCCGGATCTGACAAGCCCCTCGTGCAATCCGCGCCCCGCTCCCAGGCAACTGGACGGCGGCGGCGCGGCAAAGTCGCCTTCGGTGGTCTCATCGCCGTCAGCTCGTTACTGCTGACCGGCTGCACCCCTGTGGAGAAGCGTGGTTACCTGCCGGAGGGTGTCACCAGCCTGAGCCACGAGATCACCAACTTCTGGGTGTCTGCCTGGGTCTGGGCGCTCGCCGTGGGTGTCATCACCTGGGGCATGATGATCTACTGCTGGATCCGTTTCCGCCGCAAGAAGACCGACGTCGGTCTTCCGCCGCAGGTCGCCTATCACGTGCCGATCGAGATCCTGTTCACCGTCGTGCCGATCTTCATGGTCGCCGTCTTCTTCGGCAAGACCGTGCAGATGGAGAACAAGATGCTCGACACGAGCGGGACTCCGGACCTGATGGTCAACGTCGTGGCCAAGCAGTGGTCGTGGGACTTCAACTACGTCAACTCGGGCGTCTACGAGGCGGGTCAGCAGGCCGACATGAGCGCGCCCGACCCGGAGAAGACCATCCCGACCCTCTACCTGCCGGTCAACAAGCGGGTCGAGTTCGTGCTGACCTCGCGCGACGTCATCCACTCCTTCTGGGTGATCCAGTTCCTGGAGAAGATGGACGTCATCCCCGGCAAGGTCAACAGGATCGATGTGACTCCGACGCAGACCGGCACCTACCAGGGCAAGTGCGCGGAGCTGTGTGGCGCCTACCACTCGCAGATGTTGTTCAACGTCAAGGTGGTCAGCCAGGCCGACTACCAGAAGAAGATGAACCAGTTGAAGGCGCGTGGCAACGTCGGTTTCTTGTCCAATGCGCTGAACCGGGAGTCGTCGACCCTGGAGGCCCAGGATCAGACGATGTTCCAACAGTGGCTCCCCAAGGGAGTCAAGGGCTCTGACATCGTCACCGAAGGAGCGAAGTAATGGCTAGCATCGTCACGCCACGTGTCGGGGACACCGGCGACACCGGCGACGCGCGCGCAGCCACTCGAGTCCGCACGCGCCATCCCGGCCGTACCTTCGTCAAGTGGGTCACCGCCACCGACCACAAGGTCATCGGCAACCTCTACTTCATCACCTCGTTCGCCTTCTTCCTGATCGGTGGTGTGCTCGCGCTGTTGATCCGCGCCGAGCTGGTCACCCCCGGCCTGCAGATCGTGGACAACCCGGAGCAGTTCAACCAGCTGTTCACCATGCACGGCACGATCATGCTGTTGCTGTTCGCCACACCGCTGTTCGCCGGGTTCGCCAACGCGATCATGCCGCTGCAGATCGGCTCGCCCGATGTGGCCTTCCCGCGACTGAACATGTTCGCCTACTGGCTCTACGTGTTCGGTGGGATGATCGCCAGCGCCGGCTTCCTCACCCCGCAGGGTGCTGCGTCGTTCGGTTGGTTCGCCTACGCGCCGTTGTCGAACGCCACCTACAGCCCCGGCCTCGGCGGCAACCTGTGGGTCTTCGGCCTGGCGCTGGGTGGTTTCGGCACCATCCTGGGTGCGGTCAACTTCATCACCACCATCGTGTGCATGCGCGCACCCGGTATGACGATGTTCCGGATGCCGATCTTCACCTGGGGCATCCTGATCACCTCGATCCTGGTGCTGGTGGTCTTCCCGGTCCTCGCCGCGGCGCTGTTCGGGCTCGGCCTCGACCGCATCATGGGTGCGCACGTCTTCGACCCGCAGACCGCGGGCGCGATGTTGTGGGAGCACATGTTCTGGTTCTTCGGTCACCCGGAGGTCTACATCATCGCGCTGCCGTTCTTCGGCATCATCTCCGAGATCATCCCGGTGTTCTCCCGCAAGCCGGTCTTCGGTTACAAGACCCTGGTGTTCGCGACCATCGCCATCGCGGCGCTGTCCTCGAGCGTCTGGGCACACCACATGTACGCCACCGGCCAGGTGCTGCTGCCGTTCTTCGCGATCATGACGATGCTGATCGCCGTTCCGACGGGCGTGAAGTTCGTCAACTGGGTCGGCACGATGTACGGCGGGTCCATCACGTTCGAGACACCGATGTTGTGGGCGATGGGCTTCCTGGTCACCTTCTTGTTCGGTGGCCTGACCGGCGTGATCCTGGCCAGCCCGGCACTGGACTTCAGCCTGACCGACTCCTACTTCGTGGTGGCGCACTTCCACTACGTGGTCTTCGGCACCGTGGTGTTCGCGATGTTCGCCGGCTGGTACTTCTGGTGGCCCAAGCTGACCGGCCGGATGATGGACGAGCGACTGGGCAAGCTGCACTTCTGGCTGCTGTTCATCGGCTTCCACACCACGTTCTTGATCCAGCACTGGCTGGGCGTCAAGGGTATGCCGCGACGCTATGCCGACTACCTGCCCGCCGACGACTTCCAGTGGATGAACGACATCTCCTCGGTCGGCGCACTGATCCTCGGCGTGTCGATGCTGCCCTTCCTCTACAACGTGTGGAAGACCTGGCGCACGGCCCCGATGGTCGAGGTCGACGACCCGTGGGGTTACGGTGCCTCGCTGGAGTGGGCGACGTCCTGCCCGCCGCCGCGGCACAACTTCGACTCCATCCCGCGGATCCGTTCCGAGCGGCCCGCCTTCGATCTGCACCACCCGCAAGCCGCCAAGTGGTCGGTCCAACCGGCCGATGAGACCCTGGCCCAGCTGCAAGAGGCCAGTGCATCGTCGTCGTCCGACACAGCCGGAAAGGGCGAGTGAGGCACCCGCATGAAGATCGAATACAAGATGTTCGGCGTCATCGGCGTCTTCTTCTTCGTCGTCGGCTCCATCTACGGCATCTTCAGCAACTGGGAGGAGCCGGTCGGCTCGGTCGCGCTCTACCTCTCCGGTGGCCTGTGTGCCTTGATCGGCGGCTTCCTGTGGTGGACCGGTCGCAAGATCGATCTGCGACCCGACGACGACCCGTTCGGCGAGCAGGGCGATGTCGAGGGCGACTACGGCTTCTTCAGCCCGCACTCCTGGTGGCCGCTGTTCCTCGGCGCGTCCCTGGCCCTCGTGGCCCTCGGCCTGGCCGTCGGCTGGTGGCTGGTGATGCTGGCCGTCCCGTTCGTCGCGCTGGCTGCGATCGGCTGGGTCTTCGAGTACTTCCACGGGGAGAACTCCATCTAGTCACCTCACGCGGCGCGCCGCGCGCTCGAGAAGTCACCTTTGATCCACCGGATCACGGTGTGCAGCAGCGTGGTCGGGACCTCCTTGCTGTTCTGGTATGACGTGAGCATCTCGATGCCGTGACCGTAGGGCGCCGGCACGAAGCGGTGGGTTCCCGGACTCGACAGGACGGCCTTGCGCAACGCGGCCGGATCGCTGTCCGGGTCATCCGCGGAGGCGGCTGCGAGCAACGGGATGCGCAAGGCGTGCGCTGCTCGTGCGGAGCCCACGACGCCGTCCCACTCCATCGGGCCGGACAGGTCGACCACCGCGTCGGGGCGGACGCTGCCGGCGGTTCCCAGGGCGACCGAGCCGCCCATGGACGCACCGACGACAGTCACCCGCCGGGCGCCGTGGGAGCGGGCCCAACTCACCGCCGCCCGCACCTGTTGAGCGGGCGCGGGTGCCTTCGTGGGACACTCCGCCGCGCCGTAGCCGCACAGGTCGAAGGCGATGACCCGGACGTGCTGGGACGCCATCATGCCGGCGATCGGGAACCAGCCGCAGGCGCCGTCGCCGTCGGTCTGGTGCAGCAGCACGGCGACGGTCCTGCCGGCACCGATGGCGGCTGCCGGGAGCTTGGCCCCGGCGACCCGCAGCGTGAACGGATGGGGTTTCACACCGGCGTTGACCCCGCAGCGGGCGATGTCGACGGCCGTCGGCGCCGGGCTCGGTGTGTCCCGAGTCGACGCGTCCGGGGTCGAGGGATCCGGTTGCGGTGTGGCGGAGCTGCTCGTCGCGGGCGACGAACGCGACGAGCTCGCGGCGTCCGACGCCGTCGAGCAGGCTCCGAGCAGCAGGGTCGATCCGATCGCGAGGTATGTCACTATTTGCATATGTCGAGTCTGACATGAATTGACTAGGCTTGCCGAGTGGTTTCCGTTCTGGGGTATGCCTTGCTGGGCCTGCTGGCCCGTGCGCCGTCGACCGGGTACGACCTGGCCCGGGTGCTGGACCGCGATCTGTCCTACTTCTGGTCGGCGCGGCACAGCCAGATCTATCCCGAGCTGGCGCGTCTGGAGCGCGGCGACCACGTGCGACACACGGTGATCAGCGGTGCCGGCCCGCGACCCACGAAGCGGTACGAGATCACCCAGCGGGGCCGCGACGCACTCACGACGTGGCTGGTCAGCGAACCGGAGGAGAGCATCGAGCGCAATCCCACCATGTTGCGCATCTCGTCGCTGTGGCTGGTCGACCGGGCGGCCGCGCGTGAGCTGCTGGACGGGGTGCGGCGGCGCAGCACCGACCGGTTGGCTCTGTACCGGCGGTTCGCAGCCGAGTTCGATGCCGAGCCGGAGGCGTCCGATCCCTCGTCGCCGGCCTTCGCGACCCGGGCCACGCTGGAGGCGGGCATCCGCAGTCAGCAGGCGCGGTTGACGTGGTGCGACTGGCTGCAGGAGCGGCTGGAGACGGGCGGGGCGTGACGGTGCCGGCTACCCCCAGCCGAGTTCGTGCAGTCGCTCGTCGCTGATGCCGAAGTGATGGCCGATCTCGTGCAGGACGGTGACCCGGATCTGCTGCAGCAGCTCGTCCCGGGACCGGCAGTAGCGGGTGAGCGGGCCGCGGAAGATGTAGATGTGGTCCGGCAGGTTGCCCAGCCCGTACCCGGAGTCACGGGCCGTGAGCGGCACTCCGACGTACAACCCGAGCAGGCCCGGTGCGCTGCCCGGCGCCGGCTCGTCCTCGACGGTGATGGCCACGTTGTCCAACCGGTCGAACAGTTCCTGCGGGATGGTGTCCAGTGCGTCGCCGACGGCGTCCTCGAACTCCTCGCGGCTCATGGCGATGGGCATCTGCCGGGCTCCGTTTCCGTCGGTGGGGTTACAGGCTAGGCCGACGCCGGTGTGGGGTCAGCCGACGGGTGCCGGTGCGGGCGCGCAGCCACAGCACGAAGGAGGCCCACCCGTGGTCCGGGTGGGCCTCCTTCGAATGATCGGGTGGCCCGATCAGTCCTGCTTGTCGTGCGGTGACGGGTGACCGTAGGCGTGTGCTGCCCCGATCTCCTCGGCCCCACCGTGCATGTGGCCGGACTCGGCCTCCTCGGGGTGGGACTCGATCGCCTCGGCGGCGTGACCGTCGTGGTGTGCCGCCGCCAACTCCATCGGGGTGACCGGCTCGACCCGGTCCTTGAAGTAGTAGTGCGACAGGCGAGCACGCCAGCGGTCCTTACGGGCACCCTTACGGCGCACGCCGTGCTCATCGGTGGCCGGCGGCAGACCGACGGGCGCGGGGGAGTCGAAGGCCACCAGCTGCCAGCGGTCGTAGTCGCTGAGCGCTTCGTGTGCCTCGAAGAACCGACCCTTGCTGGTGCGCACCAGGCGGCCGCTCTCGCGGCCGTGGAGCACCAGGTCGCGGTCGTAGCGTTGCAGCGACAGGCAGATGCGCTTGACCACCCAGAACACGATGATCGGTGCGACGATCAGCGCCACCCGGAAGGTCTCGGTGATGTCGTCGATCGACAGGTGGAACTTGATCGCGATGATGTCGTTGCCGCAGGCGGCGAACAGGATGCCGTAGAACGTGATGGCAGCCATGCCGAGGCCGGTGCGCGTCGGCCGGTTGCGCGGCCGGTCGAGCAGGTGGTGCTCCTCGTTGTCGCCGGTGACCCACTTCTCGATGAAGGGGTACAGACCCATGACGGTCCACAGGATCGGGATCATCAAGATCGCGCCGATCATCACGTTGAAGCTCCACGTCTTGCCGAAGAGATTGAACTCCAGGAAGCCGGGCAGCAATCGCAACGCGCCGTCCGCGAAGCCCATGTACCAGTCCGGCTGGGAGCCGGCGGTGATCATGGTGGGTTCGTAGGGGCCGTACATCCAGATCGGGTTGATCGAGATCAGCCCCGCGATGAGCGCGGTGATGCCGAAGACCACGAAGAAGAAGCCACCGGCCTTGGCCGCGTAGACCGGCATCATCGGGAAGCCGACGACGTTCTTGTTGGTGCGGCCCGGCCCGG
>Ga0164242_10004399_pt1 | contig 15849 bp, 13 predicted proteins | sample OricomgcompostMG_FD_108783 | JGI IMG/M metagenome (GOLD analysis project Ga0164242, IMG submission 108783) | Miracle-Growth compost microbial communities from Emeryville, California, USA - Original compost - Miracle growth compost (MG) ... | reverse complement strand
TTAAGGCTGGACTGGGTCTTCGCCACGGCAAGGTGTTTTTTTCGCTAGAGCCCTTCCCCCCAACAACGAAGCACCGGGGTCCCGGTCCAGACTGCTGCTGGCCAGTCGGTGGCTCACGATGGTGCACACACCACTGAGAAAAAGGGGGAAAGCCTGGATGGCGGCAAGGTCTGGGGCTAGCTACGACTATTCCGATCTCAGGAGGTTTGACCTCCGCGGCTTCGCACACGAGCCTCGATGGTGCGGGAACCTGCAGCGAGAAGAGGGGAAGAGACAATCCCGGGAAGGAAGCTAGAGACGACGATCTCTGAAAGCCGAATACCTATCCCTCCGCCGTTGTGTTTTATCTATTTTTATTTTGATCCCAAAAAAAATTAAATAAACTTGCTGGAATTGATGTGCCAGGTCTACCGTTTTCGTCCCAAAGAGCACCGCATTCAGGGGCAAGGTGCCGGAGCTACCACGCTAAAATACACAAGAATGCTGCGCGTTAGCTGCTTCCGGTAAGGCCCACCCACCCCCAGCCAAGCCCTGAATCCAAATTTACGACAAACGCGTCAGCGACCCAGACCGAGAGATTCATAGTGACCCAGAGATGGAACGGTTTTACTGGGTAGATACTGCTTTTTTTCTTTCTCTTTCCTCCACTCCATCCTCCACTCTATCTCCCCGCCGCAGATCCATCTACGCATACCCACAGCTTTACTTACTATAACTCTCGGTAGAAGAACATTAGTACCGGAATAGGGTCGGTGTAATTTGGGTAAAAGAACTGGTATGCGCTAGCTTCCTCGCTCTGGGCGGGTCCAACTTGACAGCTAGGGTCGGGGCTTCCGGCTGGCCCGGGCGGGGACACCGATGTGCGCTAAGATCTTCCAGAAACGTTCTAGGCCCCACACGAGCTTGAACCCTGATGGAAGAAGGTAGACGTGGGGGGTGCGATATGAGGCCCTGTGAAACGGACAATGGCCAGCTGCTCTGTTCTTTCGCAGTGATGTTTGGCCATCGAGGGCGTCCGTCTTCTAACCAACCCGGTAGCTCCTCTAGTGGAGCTGTCCTCGGCGGAACTCCCTTGCCGAGACCGGATATGTCAGGTGGAATCGGGGGAGAGAGTGCTGCTTGGGGTACCGACCGAATGCGGTCGAGACTCGTGCCCGAAAAAAAAAAACTCACGATAGCCTCACAAGTCGCCACTCTCTTACCCACCCCTCCCCTACCATACCCTACCCTGGCAGCGATCGATGAGCTTGGACCAACCCACCACATTTCGTGTGGCGTGCTGCACGTCGAGCCGCTTTTGTTCGGCAGTCACGATGCCCCTTCCCGCTCGGCTCGTCCCGAATTGACCGGTGACTTGCTTTTTGGGGCAATGCAGGCTAAGCGGGACCTGCTTGAGCCGACCTTCTGCATGTAGCACAGCTGCGAGTCACGATGCCCGCTAGGAGAGGAGAGGCCGCATCGTGACCCGAGGAGCTAAGCGAGACTAGCAAGGTGGTAATGTAGGTACATATTCATCCATAATCCAACATATACCCATCTTTTACAAGAATGATGGACAAAAAGAAAGAAGTCTCAAGCGGGACTTGAACCTCCTCCCTCTTCCCTCAGATCCTTCAGTTTTTCTTTCTGCCCTCCGTCTGTCTGTCTTTGTCTACTGCCCCGGTAGTATCCAAGCCCCAGTTATCCAGGTCCAGTTCCCGGTCTTTTGCCGTGGTGCCTGCACCCCCTAGACCTTCCGGCCGCCTTGCTTTGCCCGGGAATTTATTTCATGCCTCCGCTGACCTCGCCTCCTCCGGTGTCTTGGGACATGCGAAGCCTCCCTCGACTGAAAACCCTGAGGCAGGGGTGGCGGTGCCTGTGGACAGCCCGCCGGCACAGCAGAAAACTGGTAGTTGACTTTTCAACAATTCGCTCCATTGCCAGTAGGCCACCGGGGCTGTTCACACTGACCTTGCTATCAAAATGACTTATATACCTATAACGGTAAACATAGCCCTAGTAACACACCTCTATCGACTGACTAGGTAGGGGTAGGCAGTATGCATTTGACTCTCATCTAAACATCACAGGTTCGTAGACGGTCTCAATTACAACCCATCTAGGGGCTACTTTACAAGGCTATGTTACAAGTGTCTGACAGCACGGTACTATCACTCGCGTTACATCTAGTCCCATATCTCTTGATACGGAGCTCTATCTGACATAAGCAAGAGCATCTTCCTACACAGCACGCAGCGGTATCCGCCCTTTCCTTGACCAACAACGCCAGAAGAGGGCTGCGCTTCTTCAACATACAATAATCGCGCCTCCCGCCGAGTGTCTCTCCGGCCCCCTATGCCACCCCAACCCCCGGAAACCACGCCTCAACTCCAGCTGCAAAAAGGACAAAACAAAAACAAAGCGACCGTCTTTGTGACCACCCACCACTTAAAAGTCTAGCAGTTGTAACAGGCTCGCAATGTGCTGCGCGAGATACTTATTCTCGGCCATGATCTCATACAGTCGCGCCGATACGGGTAGGAAGAGTCGTTCATTCCAGTCACCGGCCTCGTATCCTCCCTCGACCTTTTGAAGCCTGCGCAGCTCATCCGTAGCGTCGGACTTGATGGCATTACGGGCAATGTTCCTTAGAACGAGGATGGCGCTCAGCGGTATGCCACCCGCTTGCGGGGGCGCATTCGGGTTGCGATCGTCGCGGACGGTGAGGGTCTCCTCGTAGGTGATGCTGAGGGTCTCGGCCGGGAGGACGTGCGGCCTCTTGGCGCGCTTACTGGAACCGCCCGGTGTTTGCGAGACGTCGGTGTTGTTCTGCTGCTTGAACTTGCCCTCCTCCGTGACGAGATGCGTCTTCACATGGGCCATGAAGCTGGCCAGGCGCATCTTGGAGGGCTGTGAGTACTTCCTGCAGTCGGCCCATTTGCACGAAATCTCGACCTCCGTGTTGCGGAAGCGGTTGTCCTCCCCCCGTTCCTGGCCGAGGTGGTGCTGGATGATGTGCTCGTACATCGACTCCGCACTGACAAACCAGTTGCCACACTTGATCGGCTCGCCTGGCTGGGGATTGTTGCGATCCCAGAGGCAACGGAAGTACTCGCGTCCATCCGGGCTGATGGGTCGTGGGCGAGGACGAATACCCCGAATAATAAAGCGATTAACCTCGCCCATGGGTCCTTTATCGCGCACTATCTGGGCCCCCGCACTTTGATACACCTGACTGATGTTGCGGATGAACTCGGCGGCGTTGATCAGGTTCCGACCACCTTTCTTCAGGGGCTCGAGGAAGGAATTGGTATACGCCTGCCAGACGGCGATCTGCGTGATGTGGGCATCCGGGTCCTCCTCGAATAGGCACCTCAGCCATTGGTAGCACCGTTCCGGCTCCTCGGCCGCGAGAAGGCGCTCAAAGAGGTCCTTGGGGATCTCGACAATAAATTCCCCTCCGGGGACTTTATGCTCCGTCTTGATGACGAGTTCCTTGGTCTCACGCTTGGCGCCGTGCGAGAGAAGCCGGACGAGGTGGCTGACGAGGTTCTCCACCTTGGTCGCCTTTAGAAGGTTGTCGACGTTGGAGACGACGGCCGTGTACTGGTATAGGAAGTCAAGGCAGGCATCAAGCAACTCGTCGTCGTTCAGGAGGAGCCAATTCATGATGTTTTGAAGCACGGCAACAGGAACCCCGCCTAGTTTGTTGGTCTGAGCCAAGTTCATCGAGACGCGGCCGATGGCTCGCAGCGATGTGAGGATGCAGCCTCGATCATTCGAATCCAGCTGGGTCAACAATGTCTGGTAGAGCGGGTCTTCGCAATCCATTATGAGGTTCGGCGTAATTTGCTCGGCGATGTCGAGGGCAAAATGCTTCAGCTCTACAGCCACTTCCTTCTTCGGGAGATGTAAGATGATGCAGAGCAAGTCTTTGAGAGTGGGGTACTCAGAGAGATAGACCGCGTTGTCGTAAAGCATAGCCATGTTGCGGATGGTGAGGATAGCCTCGGTAATCAGCACCAATTTGTCCGAGAAGTCCGACGGGAGGATGGTATCCTGGACGTCCTTCGGCGTCAGCTGGGCAATCCTGTCGATGATATCAAATGTGCCATCAACTCCATCCAGCTGGCCAATGGGGCCCTCAACTTGCTGGCTCCCGAAGGAGATTGTCCAGTTGACATGATAGAACAAGCTGCCGACTTCGAGAGCCTTCTCAACTAGGCCATCGATAAGGCCGGGGAATTGCTCGAAGCGGAACTTTTCACCACGCTCAAATGATATTTTGACCAAATGGTGGAGGCCAAAGGCTTGTTCTGACTGGATTCCGCTTCGGAGTGCTGTAACGCAACGTAGGTAGATGTTCGGCCCCTCGGAGCCACCTAGGAACGGTTAGTACGGTGACTAGGATCAAAAGGGATCTGAGTGCGTTCGTATTCAACTTACTTCCTGGGAACCGAGGCTGCATGGCAGCAGCCTGCGCATTAGCAAGCCGCCGCGATTTGGGAAATGCCTCGGGAGTGTTGATTGGGGTTGGTACAACACGACTATCGACCTTTGCTAACTCGGCTGGCCGATAATTCTGAACAGCCGGAAGCCATGGCTCGGCATTTTGGGGGTTCCAAGCCTGTGAAGGGCCGCCGATTTGGGGCTGGTGCTGCATAGGCTGTACATGTGGCGACTGGATATGGCCATGGGCATGAGGATGAGCCTGGGTATGAGGAGAGGGGTGGGAGGTGCGGGCGGTTGGGGCAGCATGCTGGCTAGAGGCGTGACGGGCCTGTCTCGGAGGGGCGGTATCGGGTTGGAATATGACTCTCTGGGGGGGCGCTTCTCGGAGTCCTCTGGAAGACCGGGCGGAGCCTGGAGTATCATCAAGCTTTCGATCTTTCACAGGTGTATTTTCGTCCCCATCTGAGCGCTCGTGGATTGTATCCCGTCGGTTCGCCTTGTAGGTCTCCAATGTGCGGGTCAAGAGGCCGCTGCCTCGGGCAGTGAGCTGCTCGAGGATCTCGGGCGGCGGAGGTTCCTTGTTGTGGATCGTCTTGATTTCATACGCCGCGAGGAACTTGTAGAAAATTGTCTTGAGACCAAAGGCTGCTGCAGGGGCGTTACCGGTCATCAGGCCTAGTCCCTCGCACATCCTTCTCCAGGCAAGTTTCTCGTCGGAAACCTTGTCATAGCCTCCACGTTCAACAATATAGTTGAAAAGCCTGTAGAGATCGACATGGTTGAGGCCAAGCTTCGGCTCAGTGTCAAGATGTGTGCCTCGCTTCTCATGGAACTCCTTGAGTTTTCCGATGAACTCTTCGTACTGGGGGGTTCGCTCGATATCGTGAGTTCCCGACATGTTTGATGATTCTGCTGCCGAGAACGGCGGTCTCGTCACTAGGCGTGGAACCACAGGCTCGCATAAAATTGCAAGCTATGCTCGCCTCAATTGAAAAGAAAAGAAAAAAGACAAGTATTCGTTATCGAGGATTGCGCGGCGAAGGGGGGGAATTCTGGTTGGAGGTGGAGGGATGATTTGGCGATGGATTGTGACGAAGTCGCGTTAAGTTTGCGACAGGCGCGAGGCTGATATTTTGCGTGACCCACACACACCCTTGTGTGACGCACGGACCTTTCCAGGTAGCGCACGGCCCACTGTCTTTCTTCGTGTTAACCACTGGCTAAACCTGCTTCTTGATTCCTTCCTTATTCAACATCTCTTGTGCTTGTGAGGAAGGAAGCAGCTCTGGTGCGTCCCTCAATGTCTGATTGTTTAACAAGAGGGTAGAAAAGTCCCTTATGCAATGTATTTGTGGGGACCCCAGATACCTACGTGCAGGCCCTACAGGTACCTAGGTTCCTAGGTACCTAAGATGACTGCCCTTCAAGATTCTTCCGTCCAGCGGTAGCCCTCCATACCAACTCTCCCGTCGTCTTCCTTTATGCTAGGTCCATTTCATGCTGCTCCCAACTCCCTTCTCAGCCGTCCGTTGCCCTGCCATCTAAAACTTCCCCAGAGGGTAAGGTAGCAAGGGAATCATACTCACATGGCTCCTACACCCCCGTATATTCTTTCCCAGAGGCCATTCAGGTGCCCGCTTCGTTGGGTACTTGTCTCGGGGAAGCAGAAAGGGCAGAGCGAAGCCCAGATAGTCATCAAGCGTGAGACGGGAATATCTCCAGCCACGGACTCGCAAAACACGAAGACACCGGTGAAGCATGTCCTGCTCGTCTATGCCGGAAACAAACCAGCACCGGAGGTACGTGTCTCCTTTGCTCAGGTTGTTCGCTCTCGCAACGATTCCCACTGCTAACCAGCTTTGTTGGAGGTGTCCTTGGAACTTGATCTACTATCACACGCTCCGGGTACTGCTCCTGTTACTTTCCGATATTTCACGGCTAGCAAGCGCTTGCTCTTCGATTCTCCACCTGGTGATGGGCAACCGGTATGGCCCGCCTCTGTACTGCTTCTGTCCTTCAAACCTCTCCCAGTGTCACTTGACTTACAACACACAGCGGAAGGTTGTTGACCTCTACTTCCCGGATTCGGCAGGCTTTCAGAAAACCGTGTCGGTATTGAGTGGCCTCGGAATCCAATGCCAGAGCTGTAGCGCTGCCTTGCCAACTGCCCCAAGATCCCAATCTAGCACAGGCTACCCTCAACGCTCCATGTTAAATTCTAGTCCGACATATCCCCCCCTGTCCCCTGACCTGTTCCGGAATACCCATGCTTTCTCTCCTCCTCTCATGATCCAATCTCCAGAGGGAAGGGTCACTCCCGTTCAGATCCGGCGGGTTGGAAAACGAAGGAGAATCCCAACTCCAGCAGTCTCTATCCTTGACCCACGACTCCAAGCCCAGAGCCCTATACCCTTCTCTCAGTCTTTTCAAGGAGGTGGAATGGCTCGCCCCATTTCAGTGCCGCCATCTTTGCACAGATCTATCGGCTCTCGTGTGGAGGAGGCAGGAACCTCTCCCTACCTTCAGCCATTGAGACTACAGACACCTTCGATTCCTCAGCTACCACTCGAGCCGACTACAGGCCAGGGAGATAAAGAAGGGAATAGCGAGGAACCGCTCCTTCAATTAGGTGACCCAAGCCCGCACGAAACAGAACTTGCGATTGCCGGTGACGACGATATTAGTTACGATACCCCTAGATGGATAACTACCTCTTGCATTCCAGGAGCTAGATCTGGAGCGCACCCCACATCGTCTCGTCCCGTTGTCGAAGCAGTCGGGATGAATCCAGTGCAGGGGCGTCGTGTTGACCTTGTTGACGGTATCGAAACAACCGTGCCCAGTACCAAGCCGACGGCTCAAATGTCTAGGTCAACTCGATGTGGTACCGCATATCAGGATGCCCAATCCCAGGCTAGGAACGGAGATATCCTAGAATTAGCGCTTTCGGGCGACTTCTCGTGCCGGGCCCTAGATGTGGTTGACGTGTGGGAGAAGTCGAGGCAGGAATTATGGAAAACTGTGGACTCTACCAAACTTGACGACGCGGCACTGGGGACGCTTGTTTGGAATTATCAAGAAACCCTTGAGAAAGCTCTCGGTCAGTTAGTTTCCTAGCTTAGCGGGGTTACTCTACACTCTGTGTTGACAATGCTCGCCCTGCAATATTTGGCCGGCTCACTACTTATCCCAAGGCTTCACGGAGTTGAAAATCTTGATCATATGTCATTAACTCACGTCATTAATCTATACAAAGCTCCCCTCCCTCAAAATGTCAAGCCTTCAAGTGTCTACAAGTTCGTTAAAGGTCTTGACCAAGCCCATGGCGGCTCCAGCCGCGGCTCCTCCGATGATGACCATTTGAATGCCTCCAAACACACCTTGCCGAACATATTTCGACCCCCGCCAACCCGTTACAATACAAGTCTTGACGTAGCCAAACGAGAACAGGGCAACCGCCATAACGCCCACCGAGATGTACAACGCTCTAAGCAAATCATTCTTCCCAACCCAGAAATAGGGCACCAAAGGAAGCATACCTCCTAGGAAATACCCCAAGGCAATGGTGATGGCCGAGGTGAGCGCCCTCGAGGACGCCGGCTCCTGGGCGCAGTGTTCGAACTGCATCACGAAGTCCACCAACCGGGGTGAGGCTGACAGGTGGCTGGCTAGATCATCGAGAGTTTGGGGTGGCAGCGAGTACGGCGCAAAGACGTCCCGGATTTCCGCAACCACGGCTTTGGGATCCCTATTGACGAGTTGCTCCGTTTGACTGCGAGTTTCCTGGTATGAAGCCCTGCGAAGGGAGGATTCGTGTTAGCTGCGGTATCGAGGCTGGGGAGAAATTACATATCTATCCGAAAGGGGATAACAGTTATATATAAGCGGTGAGGATGAAACTTACAGCTCGCTCTTCGCACCAAGGTAACCGCCTAAACCCATGGATATCGCCCCCGCTATCAACTCAGCGAGGCTGCCGAATATGACAACTCTGGTATCTCCTAACGCCGACAAACCTGCAGTCAAGGCGAAGGGGACGGTGAGGCCGTCCGAAAGGCCTATTGTTGCATCTGAAATCACCCGGGCGTTGATTTTAAACCCCTCTGGTTGGGATACCGTCCTGTCGTAGCCTAATAGGGGGATGCGTTGCTGAGCCTCAATATCGGCGCTGGTGATCGTTGATACGGAATCCTCAGAGCCTTGCCGCCCCTGGCTGAATTGTTGCTTAAAGATGCCCCGCTGTGTCTCGGCATTGGCGTGGTTGGTCCGCCAGAGGAAGTTCTTCAAAGCTACGAGGGACATGGCGTTGGATGGAGAGGTTGTCACCTGTTGATATCGTGACTGTGAAGAAGATACCGTAGTGTCGCAGGCCTAGTAGCCTGGAGGGTCTCAGTCGAAGATGGTTGGAGAGCTACCTAGGTAGCCAGATATAACCACCCAGTTTTTGGCAGTAGTGGATGGAAATTGTTTGATGAGTGAGGGATGCTTTTCAGTGCTCCTTTCTTGGCTAGGTAAGTGATGGTAAGTGAGTGTGGTTTGGTACCATCTCAGCAGGCGAGCAGGTTTCAATGCTCAAATAAAGAACGACTAGGGACTTTATACATGTTCACGCCACTACTACCTACCCGCTTATAGGTGCCGCCGTTGCGCGTACCATCAACCCGGTGTGTATGTTAACCGACTCCCGGTATATGAAAACCGACGAATGGGAAGGTGGCGAAATAAGCCGGGTTTTAGGTCGAACACCATTGGCTGCTCGGCGTTTGTCCCTACTCTATCTCCCTGCCACCAACCTTGTGGCAAGTGAGGGCGATTGGACTAAAGAAAGGGAACCTCCTGGAAAGAGCTCGGTTTTCTTTTTTCCTTTTCTTTTTTATGCCGCTGATCTCGATGGGCCCAGGGAGTTGGCGATCGGTAAGGCCGGCCCTAAGGGGCATTTGATATACATGTGAGATGATTGGTCAATGTCTCGAGATCTCATCGGCGCCCCTTTTGGATGACTCCTATTCGATGCGAAGACTACGCGTACCACCTTTGTAGATGCACACACGATGCAACCCTCTTTCTAGTACCTATGCTTATAACCCAAGGACCGATTGCCCCGAATGAATGCCGCTATCTCCGTATGGTGCAGTCAAAACGCCGAAGTACCTAGCTTCAATAGCCTGCTTGTAGATGCTTCTCCTTCTCACTCGCGCCCTATTCTGCATCCTCTCTCAACTCGTCATCCAGTTTCCGGATGAGCTTTTCTAATATCCACTCCGCTTCGTCTTGGGAGCCCAGCAAAGGGCTCTTGTCCCCAACCCAGCTCCATTGCGTTCTCCCGCCATCCTCATTCCTCATCTCTCCCCCGTTGGGCCTGCGGTTGGCCCCTCTATCGTCGGTCGCCTTCCCGTTGCCATGGCTGCGATTCCTTTGATCAATTTCCACCTTCCGGTGAGTTTCGGCACTGGCTTCGTCCTCACCGATGAGCTTGAGGTATCGCGCCCACTCCTGAAAAGTGTAACGCCGCGGCGGTTTGTACTTGAGATGCTGCGTGACCTGGGCAATCTCCTCTATCAACATCAAGCGATACTCAGCTTTCCTATCCGGGATTTCTGGGACCTCCAAACGCCGCGCTCCTAACGACGTCCGCCTATGGCTCAGTTGGGCCAGGGTACTGCTTCGGGAAGCAGTTGGTACACCTGCTTCCGCACCCTTCTCTCCTTCACTTGAGGCATTATTAGCCTTGGACCTTCCGGCCGCGGCCGCCTTATCTCCGGCTCTCCTACTGGCAGCTTTCTTGGCATGGAGTCTGATCGTCCGTCTTTTTTGGCCCCTCTCTCCTTCATCCCTTTCGTTCTCGGATTCGCTTCCCTGGGATTGCTGAGCGGCACCGAGGAATCCGGGCGGTGTATCCTGGATATCCTCTTCGAAGAGCACCCCGCATGATGCCATATGAAGAACGCGCTTCAACTCCCTCTCAAACCCTCGATCGCCCGGCAGGATGGTAATGCTGCCTAGCGAATCCGTTGCATCCCGTATCCCCTTTATAACGGTGTCCCCGGCATGGGAAATCAGGATCGTCATTGTGGGCAACGCTAACAGCGACCATAAAACGAAGAAAGACTTCCCGCCGTTGGAGATGGGAGTCACGTCCCCGTAGCCGATTGTCATCAGGCTGATGAAGCACATATAAAAAGCATCGAAGTACGTCCAATCCTGATACCGACGTTCACACTCCAGGAATATCCAGGCCCCGACCAGCCACAGGACCAGCCAAGTGCTCGTGGATATGGCCAATGCGATCCATCGTCGCCTGCGTGCGGCCTGGTGCTGGATTCGGCGCATCAACTTGAACTCCTCCCTTCTTCGATCGAATTCGGAGAGGTTAGTGGGCGCCCTGCCGCCAATGCCCATCGTGCCCTGAACCGGCTCAAGGATTTCGTCCTTGCCCTTCTGAGTCATCCGGCGCAATTTCTTTCGTCGTTTGTTCTCCATTATGCGGTTGTCGATATTGCGCCTGCCCCTATCGAGCATCAAGCTGCGGATGGAACCGATGACCAGACCAAGGCTAATGACGCCGATCAGAGCGTATGGTATGAGTAGCGCTCGCCCGAGGGTGGTCGATGTCGCGTAGTCGCCGAAACCAATGGTGAAGAGTGTAACGTCGGCCCAATACACGGCGTCGAGGTAGTTCCAGCCCTCAATGGTGGAGAAGACGAGGGCGCCGATGAGCAGGTACATCAGAAACATGATGGTTTGCAACATCAACGTCCGTTGGCTCGTGGTGAGCATAAAGTCCTTATCATAGTACCCAGCATGTGCCCCAAGAAATGTCACGGTCATAAGGGAAGCAACAAGGAAGTAAATAGCGGCCGCGTAGACCCCGTAGTAGAACGCCTGTGACCAGATATGTTCACTGGTGGGTTGCAGTTGCAACGGCCCAGCAGCCGTAGCCGCTAGTGACACTAAACTGATGGAGGAGATGTACCAGCCTACGATTGTCACCGGCTGGGCGATGGTAAATCGAATCCTCCTGGCCATATTAAGCAGGAGGAAGACGTTGGCCCAAACGGCAATGACCAGCTGGACGGCGTTGATCGCCGTTAGCCATGCCGGGTCGCGTATAAACGACGCTTTCTGAATATCGGACCCGGGAGGATAGTACTGCCGCCATGGCCGGACCAGGGAGCAAATACTGAATGCGGATGCTACTGGCCCCAGCGTCCCGCTTATCATGGGGAATGCCGACGAAGCAAACCATATCCAACTTGATTCGAGTTAACGAGCTGCTGGAGCGTTGGCAATTGTAATTGGGCGGTGGGAATCCTCCTACCTAGGTTCTGGTTTCGTCTCATCGTCGCAAACTTCATCGACATGCTCACCACTCGCGTCGTTCATCTTGAGTGAAAAGCTGGACTAGGGCGTTTCTCAACGCAGTATTTGTCCGGGAGGTGTAGTTGTATGGGAGCATAAAGCAGTCCATGAGAGTACTAGTCCAAAGATTAGGTACTGTGATACTGCTACGAAGCCCATTGGAGGGCCCGTAAAGTCTGCATTCTGGCTAGGACTCGTTGTCCGTCGACATTTGCTGGCGCGGCTGGCGTTAAACATCGCTGATCAGATGGCCAAACTTGGGGCAAACCGCTAATAAAGGCAAATATGGATGCGTGAAAGGAAGCGATATTCGGCATGACGTCGGTTCTGATCCGTGCACCAGTAACCCGTGTAACCTTATTCGTCGTACGTGGAGTGGATCTTGGACATGGTTTGACCAATGATAGGTTCGGTGTCTGCTTTCTAAATGATTGGCCTGGCTCGAGCATTTCGATCCTCGTAAACAATTGCAGGGCGGGCTAGCGGTTTGCCAGTCCAGGGGAAGGGCTTCAGTTCAATTACAGCGAAAGGTCGGAGTCTTCACGATACAAGCGCGGAATCATTCAACTCCCTCTTTTCCGCAGGCAGAGTCGTCCGGTGGGGCCAATCCGAAGACGATGAATCGTGTAAGATAGCGTCAACGGCACTCGTATCCAACTGTCTGAGACCCCTAAGACACTGTTAAGAAGTTGCCAGAGACACTAACCAAAAGCTCAGGATAGTCGAGGTTATATATACGCCAACGAGCACCTCATCGGAAGATGCAAGTATGGTTGGCGAGATCGCCGCTGCGGACATTACATGCTCAAAGCACTCGAAGACTCTTCAGCTCACAACGCTTGGTTGAGAATGTCAGAGTACGTTGCGCTTCCTCTGGCAATATCACCTTAAGGTACGACTCAACTACACGTTCGGGGCTTTCATTACACGCTACCTTGACTCATTCCCAATGTTTCTGGGAACCACCGTGCTGATGGCGGACGCGATTAGTCTCCATAATGTATCTCAGTCCAACACATCAAGCCCCTTATTGATATACCTCCCGCCGTTCTTTGATCCAGGATCAGGCTCAGGGCCGGGGCCGGTGCTGCCGACGTTTCTCAAGTCGTTCCCAACAGCAGTTATCAACTATAGGTGGCCAGCATCTTCACCAGACCCCAACGTACCCGCCGCATCTAGGCACCATGGCGAGGGTTCCAAACCCGCGCCACCGCAGCTCTGGCCAACCCCTCTCCATGACATGTTATTCGGTTATTCGTGGATCGTGAAGAATCTCTCCCCATCAGACTCTAGCCGGCGGGATGTTTATGTGTACGGCTCCTATCTCGGCGCAGGCCTTGCCGCCGCCCTCGCTTTGACGGAGTGCTATCCTCACCAACAAATGGCCATTCGTGGCTTAGTAGCTTATAACGGGATTTACAATTGGACCATGTTCTATTCGGATCATCCAATCCATAAATACCGAAGCGAAGAGAGACTCCTGAGCGACGCCCCCGATCACCCAGGCTCCATGTTTCACTATCTCAAGCAACGGATGCCAGCCCTCTTCCCTTCGCCGGGCGATGCCTTCGATCCATTTGCAAGCCCCTCGCTCTTTTTCCACAACCCTCCACTCCTTGTTCCCGACGACTTTTATGCCTCGACGGCTACCTCGTCTTTCCAGAAGGCAGTCGACGAGCTCTCGCTCCATCCTCTTAATACCGAAAACCAGGATCTAGCCACACCCCTCAAGGCTCCACGGAAGGGCTACCTATCCTTCCCTCCTCGCACGTCCCCGCTCAAGATCCCGGAGGCGTTACTTCTGCACGAGACACCGCCACCACCAACAAGGCCGGCTCGAACTCGACGCAGTAGCGGGGTTGTAAAGAAGAAGCGAGGCTGGGGCGAGAACAGCTTTGAGGTACAGGCTACGGAGCTTGCCAGTCTAATGCGGCGAAGCGTCGAGAAACTCGAGCTGAAGGAGCGGATGAAGTGGGATGAAGACGTTGAGAATTGGGAAGACGAAGCAGAAAAGAGGGTGCAAGTAGCGGATGTCGGAAGGGCGGACGCGGAGGCTGAAATCGGGGTTCTCGGACATGATCTCATCGAGGAGTGGCTGGACGAGAGAACTGGAAGGGTAGACGAGCGCTAGCGGCCGTACGACGAAGAAATAATGAACCTCACTCGGATCACGTCCTTGTTTCTTTTGCGGTGGATAAATGACGTACGAGTTATACGCAATCGTTTGTCATCACAAGTTGGAGGCACTTGTAAGATGTGTTAAAAACCTTTGGTTAACTTTCGTAGCCATCAAGAACAGTCTACACACAAACGAGGTGAGGAAATGAATCTCTTCACACCACCCCGGCCTCAAGTCCACGGCTCCTCCACGTACGCCGGTGGCGGTGTCCGCGGCGGCGGCGTCGACGTAGTCGGGTTGTCGTAACCTCTCCGGGTTGATACCCCATCATCGCCTCCCAAGGTCCGCTCCTCGTTTTCACTCTGCAGAGACTCGTCGATACTCCACGGGTCAGGGTGGGGACCCGCCTTCCGCCACCGGTACATGAGGACTAAGGAGTAAGTACCTATAACCGCCACAATAGCTAGCGGCAAGCCGATGCTGGCCCCGAGCACGATCTTGTCACCAACGTTGCGCTCCCTACGAGCAGATAACATGGCTCTCGCGCTACCGCGACGGACTAGACGCGCATGCGTCGGTGGCACTGTGAAGGATGCGTCTGACACGGTAACGGTGGTCTGAACCTTGCCTGACGTGATGGTAAAGGCGCCGCTGCCGCCGTAGCGTGGGCAACGACACTTGCCGTCGTTGAACTGCGCGCCGCAGCAGAACAAGCCTTCCCCGCAGGATATCATCTCTCCAACACTGTTGGCCTCATCTGGTGGGAGAGGACGGAGTCAGTTGCTATATAATGACAACCACCTTCGTTACACGCCCATGGGGAACTCACCCAGGCAGTAATCTCCGCAGATCTTCTTGTTCCACCGTGGGCTTGTGCAGGCTCCTCTTATCACCTCGCCCACTGTCAGGTTTAGAAAGGGGCTGCTTTGAGTTGTCGCGACACAGAGAGAGTTACTGAGGCATGCCCACCCTCGAGGGCAGCAGGCCGCGGTACCGGCTGTCGGGTTGCAAGCATAGAACCCCGGAGCGATATCGCCTCGTGGATCGTAGCAAGGGCCACTTTGCTCACCGTGGACAGCTGCCAGCAGCGAGGAGGCGAGGAGGGCCGCCGTAGCACTGGCTACGAGAGAAACAGTAAACATGACGAGGGTTTGCCAAAAGCATTCCTCGAGACATCTAGGGATGTCACGAGGTCTGCTTAAACAGCCGGAGTGCCCGTCATCAATTATACCGCGGAATCACTCACTTGCCTTTGAGCAAAAAGGGCATCACGTTCCCCGCTAACAGGCGCGACAGGCGTGTCTGCCTCGCCAAGGCTGTTGGAGGTTTGCCCATTGGAAGAGAGCAATTTACGGTACTTCGGCTAGAGTAGCGGCGCAGCGCACAGCCACCGCCTCAAACCAACTGTCACAACTCCGGGGTAGGTTATCTTCTGGGTAGGTGCTATGTAGACTCTCAGGGGGCTCACACCGATCATTGACGACGTACGGATACATAGAAATGGTTTACTAGAAGTACGGATCCGTACTTATTTAAGGCTAGCGATTGGTAAAGCTTTCCTTACTATTTACACTCTTCGCCATATGGCCGAGACTGAATGCAGTCTTGAACCCGGTTGCTTGAGTACATACGACAACCGGTCTCTAGGTGTGTAGACCTCCCTCGCCTGAAATACAATTCCTGAGATCCTGCTCTTCTAAAAGAGGGCTCTCTGCTGTGATGAGTATTATGCACCTTGCAAATGCTCTGGGTATCCTGTTGTACAAATAACTATTCAGACATGCGTGGCCATGATGGAAACTGCGCCCCAAAACCGACCCTATGACTCTTCCCTGAGTCCCCGGCGCCTAGTAATCGGCACCAACCCAATCGAGTACAACGGAAGCAAACTCGATCGCGTAACCGCCACCCTTCACTAGAAGCGCGACGAAGCACTCAAC
>Ga0164242_10004398_pt1 | contig 15853 bp, 14 predicted proteins | sample OricomgcompostMG_FD_108783 | JGI IMG/M metagenome (GOLD analysis project Ga0164242, IMG submission 108783) | Miracle-Growth compost microbial communities from Emeryville, California, USA - Original compost - Miracle growth compost (MG) ... | reverse complement strand
GCGACGTGCTCGCGGCCACCGATCCGGACACCGGCGTGGAGCGCTTCGTGCCGTCCTACGCAGTGCCGGAGGACTCGGTCCGGGCCCTCGCCGCCGCCGCCCGCTACGGCGAGTGGCGTGCCACGGACCGGGGTGCGCCGGTGCTGCCCGACGGCATCGATCGGGACGCCGCCGAGGCGCTGGTCGACAGGGTGCTGGGCGCTTCCCCCGAAGGCCGGCGGCTGACCGCCGCGGAGGCGCACGAACTGCTCGCGGCATACGGCATCGAGGTCTGGCCGCACACGCCGGTGTGTTCCGCCGACGAGGCGGTGGCGGCTGCCGAGGAGATCGGCTACCCGGTCGTGGTCAAGTCCGTCTCCCCGCTCGTGCGCACGCAGCCGGTGACCGCGGTGCGTGCCGACCTGACCAATGCCGCCGCGGTGCGCGAGGCCTACACGACCCTCGACGAGCGCCTCGCCGCGTTCCACGCCAACCGCCTGGTCGTGCAGCGGATGGCGACCCCGGGGATCGCGTGCATCGTGGCGACGGGGGAGGACCCGCTCTTCGGGCCGGTGGTGCGCTTCAGCCTGGCCGGCGCCCCGACCGAGGTGATGGGCGACATCGCCTACCGCATCCCGCCGCTGACCGGTGTCGACGTGCGCGAACTGATCAACTCGGTGCGAGCCGCCCCGCTGCTGCACGGGCACGGTGGCGCGCCGGCGATCGATCAGGCGGCGCTCGAGGACGTGGTGGCCCGGGTGTCGGTGCTGGCCGAGGACCTGCCCGACATCGCCTCCCTGCAGCTCAACCCGGTCAACACCCACGCGGGCGGCCTGGAGGTGCTCGGGGCGGAGGTCACCGTCGCACCACCCCCGCAGCGCACCGACTCCCGGCGACGGTCGCTGCCCACGGCGTAGGCCCATCCACAAGGGGCGCACACCGGCCGGTGCGACCTGCGACAATACGGGCATGTCTTCGACCAGCAAGCAGATCACCGCGTCGACCCTGCCGGCGGGGCTCCTCGCCGACATCGAGCAGGCGGGCTACTTCCCGCTGCTCGTCGCCGACGTGGTCGCCGCAGCGGTCGGTACCGAGAGCATCGACTCACACCTGGTGCACTCGGAGACCACGATCGACAACGAGACGGTCCGCCGGCACGTGACGGTCTTCGTGCTGACCGACACCCGGCTGATCCTGGCGCACGCCGACGACCACGCGCCCGGCCCGGATTCGCCGGTGGAACACCTGGGGATGGTCGCAACGGCGACCAGTGAGACGGTGCCGCTGTCGTGCGTCCGCGGAGTCATGCTCGGCCGGGTCGTCACCGACCCGGAGCGGTATGTCGAGGGTTCGTTCGGTCGTGAAGTCACCCTGACCATCTCCTGGGGTGCCGTCTCGCGCGTCGACCTGCTGCCGGCCAACTGTGCCGACCCGACCTGCGACGCCGACCACGGATACGAAGGCACGATCACCGGGGACGACGTCACGGTCCGCGTCAGCGCGGACGCCGACGGCGACGCCAACCTGCAGCAGGCACAAGTGTTCTCGACCGCTCTGTCTGCGGCGATCGGCCGGTGATCGACGCGACCGTCCCGTCATACGACGCGGGTGGCCTGGCGGGTGTCCTGCCGCGGGTCGTCGCGTCGCTCGGCGGCCCGCACCTGTCCCCGGCGGCGGCCCAGGCGCCGTTGCCACCCGCCTCGCGTGCCGTCGTCGTGCTCGTCGACGGCCTGGGCGCCCAGTTGCTGCGTGCCCGGTCGGGACACGCACCCTTCCTGCGCAGCGCGATCGCGGCGCAGGACCCGGAGATCCCGAACGTGTTGACGGCGGGATTCCCGTCGACCACCGCCACGAGCATGGGCACCTTCGGCACCGGACTTCCGCCGGGCACGCACGGCCTCGCCGGCTACCAGGTGCGCGTGCCCGGCACCGATCACCTGTTCAACGAGTTGGACTGGATCGACGGGCCCGATCCGCTGCAGTGGCAACCACGCCCGACGGTCTTCGAGCGTGCGGTCGCCGCCGGGGTCCCGGTCACGTCGGTCGGCAAGGCCCGCTTCGAGACCTCCGGGCTCACCTCGTCCGCGCTGCGCGGTGCGGCATACGTCGCCGCACGCGACCTGCCCGCCGCGGTCGATGCCGCCGCGGCGGCGAGCCGGGCCACCCCGCGGTCGCTGGTGCACCTCTACTGGGGGGACGTCGACCGTGCCGGGCACCAGTTCGGCTGCGAGTCCTGGCAGTGGGGCGAGACCGTCGAGCACCTGGACACCGAGTTGCGGCGGCTGCGCGACCTGCTGCCGGAGGACGCGTCGCTGACCGTCACCGCGGATCACGGGATGATCGACATCCCCGATGCCGCCAAGACCGATGTCGCCACCGACGCCGAGCTGCGTGACGGCGTGGAGCTGGTGGGTGGGGAGCTGCGCGGCCCGCAGCTGTACTGCCGTCCCGGCGCGAGCGCCGACGTGGTCGCGACCTGGTCCGAGCGCCTGGGCGGCGACGGCTGGGTGATGACCCGCGACGAGGTCGTGGCAGCAGGCCTGCTCGGCGAGGTCGCCCCCGAGATGTTGCCCCGCTTCGGTGACGTCTTCGTGGCGGTGCGGTCGGCGATCGGCTTCACCGACACGCGGGTGATGAACCCACGGGTCGTCGCACTCATCGGCCAGCACGGTTCGCTGACCGACGTCGAGCAGCACGTGCCGTTCATCCACCTGCCTGCCCGGTGACGCGCGGTCCTAGGGTGGTGCCTCGTGGCTGAACTCGTCTTCTTCTCCGGCACGATGGATTGCGGCAAATCCACGCTCGCCCTGCAGATGAACCACAACCACCGGGCGCGCGGCCGGCAAGGACTGGTCTTCACCAAGTTCGACCGGGCCGGCGCCGCCGTCCTGTCCTCGCGGCTGGGTCTGTCACAGGAGGCCATCGAGGTCGACGACGGGCTGGACTTCTGGGAGGCCGTGGTGGAGCAGGCCACCGGCGGGCGGGTGGTCGACTACCTCATCTGCGACGAGGCCCAGTTCTACACACCGACGCAGGTCGAGCAGCTGGCCCGGCTCGTCGACGAGATGGGCATCGACGTGTTCACCTTCGGCATCACCGCCGATTTCCGTGCGCAGCTCTTCCCGGGCTCCCGTCGGCTGATCGAGCTCGCCGACCGCACCCAGGTGCCGCAGGTCGAGGCGCTGTGCTGGTGCGGCAAGCGCGCCACGCACAACGCGCGGGTCGTCGACGGCAACATGGTCGTCGAAGGCGAGCAGGTCGTCGTCGGCGACACGGCGCACGACAGTGCTGCGGTGATCGAGTACGAAGTCCTCTGCCGCCGCCACTACATGCGCCGGATGACGTCCCACGCGGCCCGCGCGCAGTCGCTGTCCGCCGAGGTGCTGCCGTTCGATCTGGACCTGTGCCCGCTCCCGGGGCCGCGGCCGGACCGCGACCTGGCGACGTGACCGCCTCCACGCGGGGGGCCGGGCCAATTGGCATGATGGACCTATGACGAGTGACGGCCTTTCCCGCAGGAAGCGCCGTCGCGCCGAACGAGATCGCGCCTTCACCGAGCCGGTGCGGCAGCCGCCGCGGACCCGGCCGTTGCCGCCGCAGTCGCCGGGTGCCCGGCGTACCCCACCCGGCACCTCGCCCCGCGACCCGTGGGCGGCACAGCGTGGCCCGCGCACCCGCCCAACCCCGACTGCGGCCGCCGCCGACGACCAGGAGCAGGTCGAGGCCGCACCCGGCGGCCGGGGCACGGCACGGGCGGCCGGTCGCGGCGTCGTGCGTGGCGCCGGAGCCGTGGCCCGACTCACCGCGAGCGCCAGCAGGAAGACCGTGTATGCCGCCCGGCGGGCCAGCGAAGCACAAGGTGCGGGGGAGAGCGGCCTGGCGCGGCTGATCCAGGTCCACGCCTTCAACTCCGCCGGTGACGCCACGGTGACGATCGGCCTGGCGGGCACCGTCTTCTTCTCCGTCTCCTCGACCCAGGCGAAGGGACAGGTGCTGCTCTTCCTGTGCCTGACGATGCTGCCGTTCGCCGTCGTCGCGCCGTTGCTCGGTCCGTTGCTGGACCGGTTCCGCCACGGTCGGCGCTGGGCGATCGGCTTCACCCTCGCGATCCGGGCGTTCCTGTGCTGGGTGCTCGCCGAGGCGGTCGACGACAACTCGGTCTGGCTCTTCCCGGTGGCGTTGTGCGTCCTGGTGGCGTCGCGCGCCTACCTGGTCACCCGGTCCTCCGCAGCTCCTCGGTTGTTGCCGCCACAACTGACCCTGGTCAAGGCGAACGGGCGACTGTCCCTCGCCGGTGTCGTGGGTGCCGGTGTGGCCGGCGCGCTCGCCGGAGGCGCCGCCAAGGTCGGCGGGGCCGCATGGGCGCTGCGCGTCGGGGCACTGCTGTTCGCGATCGGCACCGTGCTGGCGATCCTGCTGCCGCCGCGGGTCGACTCCAGCGTCGGCGAGAAACCGGCTCCCGCCGGGCTGACCACCGGCCGGGCCGCCGGGCGCGGCGTCGGACCTGCCGTGGTCACGGCGCTGCGGGCCAACACCGGTCTGCGCTGGCTGTCCGGTTTCCTCACGATCTTCCTGGCGTTCCTGGTCCGGACCCACCCGTTCCCCGGGTGGGAGGGCAAGGAGACGTTGCTGCTGGCCCTGGTGCTCGGTGCGGCGGGTGTCGGCAACTCGCTGGGCACGGTCGCCGGCGCGGCGCTGAAGATCGCCTCGCCGAAGGTGATCGTGCTGGCGACCCTGGTCGCCGACGCCGTCATGGTGGTCGTCGCGGCGGCGCACTTCACCGTCGTGACCGCCACCGCCGTCGGGTTCGTCGCCGGCATCAGCCAGCAACTGGGCAAACTGTCGCTGGACTCCCAGATCCAGGACACCGTGCCCGAGCACATGCGCACCAGCGTCTTCGGCCGGTCGGAGACGCTGCTGCAGCTGGCCTGGGTGATCGGCGGCATCGTCGCCGTGGTGATCCCCACCAACGCTTCCCTGGGCATGGTGCTGGCCGCCGTCGTGCTGGTGGCGTGGGCCAGTGTCGTGCTGATCTGGAACAGCGGTCACTCGCTGCCGGTGCCGCACCGCGGCCGCCCCGACAAACACCCGGGCACGGGGGTCAAGGGGCCGCAGCCGCCGCAACCACGGTCGGGGTATGACGACGCCGAGACCATCGGCCTGCGACGCAGCGACATCCCGCGGCCGCCGGCGGCCGGGGACGGGCGGCGCCCGCCTCGTCCCGGCGGGTGGAGGTGACCCGGCTCAGCTGTTGCCGGGCCGGCGCCCGAACATGATGTCGTCCCAGCTCGGGACGCTCGGACGGCCCTTGCGGGCGGAGACGGGCCGGTCCGGCAGCGCGGGCTCGGGCTCGTCCGCCGGCTGCTGTTCGGCCGGCTGCGCTGCCTGCGGCTGCGGATCGGGTGGCGCGGCATCGGTCCCGGTCGTCGGCTCGGTCTCCGCAACCTCGGCGTTCTCCGCAGCGTCCGCGTTCTCCGCGTTCTCCGCAGCATCCGCGCTCTCGTCCCGGTCGAGATCGGCGAACAGGTCGGCCGTGCCGGTCACCGGGTCGTGGCCGAGGTCGTCCACGGAGGGTTTGGCCGGTGCTTCGTCCTCGAGTTCGTCGGGACGCGGGTGGGACCCGAGCGGTGGCGCCGCGCCGGTGGTGTCGAGTTGCTCCTGCGGTGCGGCGTCCTCGGGGAACTCGTGCGCGGCGGCGGGACGGCCCTTGCGCTTGCGGTTCTTGGAGCGCTCCCGCATGGCCGCCACCAGGTCGACCGTCCCCTCGGTGGGGGTCGGGGTGCCGGCTGCCGCCGGGGCCGGCTGGCTGGGGATCGCCGTCGCGGAGGTGCGGCCACCGCGCACGCGCCGCACCGGTGTCCTGGGCTTGGCGTCGAGCCCGCCTTCGGCCTCGACGTCGTAGACGGACGCCTCGTGCGTCGCACGTGCCAGTGGGCCCGAGGTGCTCTCGTCCTCGCCGAGCCAGCGTGCCTCGTCGTCGGTCGGCGTGAGCGTGCGGCCGCGCACGTCGAAGTGCCACGCCGCCTGCCGCTGGCGGCCGCCGGCCGGGAAGCTGCAGATGAGGGTCCAGGCACCGTCGGATCCGCGCCAGGAGTCCCACACGATGTCGTCGGCGGCGACGCCACGCCCGTCCAGCCGGCGCTCGACCCGCTGCCCGAACGTCGAGTCGGCCCGGCCTGCCGCGGCGCCGCTCACGGCCAGCCCGCGGGCCACCCCGGCGATGTGCTCGCGCTCGGCACGGATCGGGCCCTCGTAGCGCAGGACCTTCTCGGTCGTCCAGCCGGCCCGCTCGGCCACGTCCTCGACCGAGACGCCGGCCCGCAGCAGTGCCTGGACATCGCGGGGCCGCAACTCCTCGGGCACCGGCACGGACCCGACCGTGGTCGACGGCCGGTGCGGCCGGCGTCGCACCGCAGCGCGCAACGCATCGTCGACGGTGATCCGGAACTGTTCGTCCGATCCCTCGGACTCGGCAAGTAGCAGGTGCTCGCCGTCGTCGTCGACGCCGATGAGTCGCAACTCCCGCATGTGCGTGTCTCCCAGATAGCCGTGGTGCGCCCGGGCCGGAGCCCGGATCCGTTCGCCGTCGCAGCCGCGCTGCACTCGGCCGCACACAACCATGCCATGACGCGCCGTGTCGACCCCGCAGGGCGCGCCGATCGGGGTGCGCGCGGCGTCGTACGCTGGCGGGGCCGACCCATCGGACGGCACCCGCAGACCTCGCCAGGAGACATCAGAGCCCATGTCGTCGCCGATCGCCGAGCCCCCAGAGCAGACGCCGCGGCCCGCGCCGTCGGGCACCGAGCCCACCGCACCCGTTCCGGAGCCGGCCCCGGTCACGCAACCGGACGGGGAGTCGCTCGCGCTCCAGCCGTACGACGCCGTGGTGCTGCTCTCCTTCGGCGGTCCGGAGAGTCCCGAGGAGGTCATGCCGTTCCTGCGGCGCGTCACCGGCGGCCGCGGCATACCCGACGAACGACTCGAGGAGGTGGCCGAGCACTACTACGCGCGTGGCGGCCGCAGCCCGATCAACGAACAGACCCGGGCGCTGCAGCAGGCGATCCGTGGCGAGCTGCGGCGACGCGGTTACTCGACCCCGGTCCTGCACGCCAACCGCAACAGCGAGCCGTTCCTGGTGGACGTGCTGCGCGGTGCGCAGGACGCCGGGTCCGAGCGGGTGCTCGTGGTGACCACGAGCGCCTATTCGTCATACAGCTCCTGCCGGCAGTATCGCGAGGACATCGCGGCGGCGCTCGGCGAGCTGGCCGAGGAGGGCCGGTCACTGACGGTCGACAAGATCCGTCAGTACGCCACCCACCCGAGCTTCGCGCGGGTGAACATCCGGCTGGTCACCGAGGCGGTGCGCGGCTGCGGGCAGCCAGACGACGACAAGCTGCGCGTGGTGTTCGTGACCCACTCGATCCCGACCGCGATGGACGACACCTCCGGCCCGGGCGACGGCGAGGGCAACCTCTACGACCACCAGCACGACGAGATCGCCCACGTCGTCCTGGACGAGGCGGGCATCACCTTGGACCGCAACCTGTCCGGTGCGCTGGTCTACTGCTCGCGCTCGGGCCGGCCCGAGCAGCCCTGGCTGGAGCCGGACGTCAACGACCACCTGCGCCGGCTGGCGGACAGCGGCATCACCGATGTCGTCGTCGCGCCGATCGGCTTCGTGTCCGATCACATGGAGGTGGTGCACGACCTGGACACCGAGGCCGCCGAGACCGCCGCGGAGGTCGGGCTGCGGATGACGCGTGTGCCGACCGTCGGCACCGACGCGGAGTTCGTGATGGGTCTGGTCGACCTGGTCGAGGAGCGGGCGGCCGAGGCGCGCGGCGAGCGGGTGGACCCGCTGGCCTGGCCGGGGGAGGCGATGCCGTCGGTCTGTGCCGCCGGCTGTTGTCCCAACCTGCGGACCGCCAAGCCGGCAGCGTGCGGAAGGGACTGATCGCGATGAACACCACCGAGCCCACGCTGCGACCGGCCGAGCTGTCGCTGCTGGAGGAGATCGCGTGCGCCGTCGCGCGCGAGGCCGGCGACCTGATCGTCACCGAACGACCCGAGCATCTCGGCGTCGCCGCGACCAAGACCACCCGCACCGACATCGTGACCGTCATGGACCGGCGCAGCGAAGAACTCCTGCACCGACGACTGGCCGCCGCCCGTCCCGGGGACGGCCTGCTCGGTGAAGAGGGCGCGTCCCAGCCCTCGCAGACCGGCATCACCTGGGTCGTCGATCCGATCGACGGCACCGTCAACTACCTCTACGAGTTGCCTGCGTATGCCGTCTCGGTGGCCGCGTGCGTCGGCGACGTGCAGACCCCCGGGCAGTGGCACACCGTCGCCGGTGCGGTGCTCAACCCGGTCACCGACGAGTTGTTCCACGCCCGCAGCGGCGGCGGCGCCTTCCTGGAGCACCGGGGTCGCACGACGGCGTTGCACGTCAACGACCAGGCGGAGCTGGCGCTGAGCCTGGTCGCCACCGGTTTCGGCTACGACGCCGACAAGCGGCGCCGGCAGGCAGCGGTGGTCGTCGACCTGATCCCGCAGGTCCGCGACATCCGTCGGGCCGGCAGTGCGGCGATCGACCTGTGCTCGGTCGCGGCCGGCCGGCTGGACGGCTACTACGAGTCCGGCCTGAACCCGTGGGACCTGGCCGCCGGCTGGCTGGTGATCACCGAGGCCGGAGGCGTCGTGCAGGGGGTCGACGGGGGAGCGCCCAGCTCGGATCTGGTGGTGGCCGGCGGCCCCGCCCAGGTCGCCGCGCTGGCGCCGCTGGTCGACCGCTGACGGTTACGCGCGCGAAAGAACCGACCCCGGCCGATCACCGGAGAAGCCGATAGGGCAAAATCCCGGGCGGTCCGGGCACAAAACGTGGGCGTCCAGCGTTATTGCGCGCGAAGACGCCGAAACATTCCGCTCAGTCGGCGAAACTGAGCGACGAGGAGACGGGAACGACCGCAATGGCAACTGATTACGACGCTCCACGCAAGAACGACGATGACATCGACAACGACTCCCTCGAGGAGCTGAAGGCGCGTCGCAACGACAAGAGCACCGCGAACGTCGACGTGGACGAGGCGGAGCAGGCCGAGGGCTTCGAGCTGCCCGGTGCCGACCTGTCCGGCGAGCAGCTCTCGGTGCAGGTGATCCCGCGTCAGGCGGACGAATTCACCTGCTCCAAGTGCTTCCTGGTGCATCACCGCAGCCAGCTGGCCAAGGAAGAGGGCGGCCTGCCGGTCTGCACCGAGTGCGCCGCCTGACGTCCGCTCGGGCCGCGGATCGGACTGCGTCCGATTCGCTTCCCGAGTCCCCCAGGGGCGACACTGGTGGTGTGGACGGCGCCGGCTCCGGTCGCCGCTGACCGCCGTACGACAACAACTCCGAACCGAGCAACCAAGACAAAGGGGCACGAGCGCAGTGGCACTCTTCCGGCGCAAGGCCAATGACCAGGCGGCCGATGAGGCCGACGTCACCACCGAGGCCGAGCAGGACGTCGAGGTCGACCCGGAGGCCGAGGGCCCGACCGAGGACGACGCCGCACCGGAGGACTCCGCACCGGAGGACGCCGACGCCGAGCCGGAGCAGACACCTTCCCGGTTGCCACGTCCCTTCGAGCTGGACCGCTCCACCGGCCCGTTCGATCGCAGCGAGATCGACGACTTCGACGGGTGGCTGGACTTCGGGGCGATCGCGATCGTCCCGCAGCCGGGCATGGAGTTGCGGCTCGACGTCGACGACGCGGGCCAGGAGATCACCGGACTGACCGCGGTCGTCGAGGGATCCGCCTGCCAGCTGCAGGCGTTCGCGGCACCCAAGAGCCGTGGCGTCTGGGACGACATCCGTGACGAGATCGCCGACAACCTGATCGCCGGTGGCGGCACCGCCGAGGAGCGGCTGGGGCCGCTCGGCATCGAGTTGCACACCCGGATGCCCACGCGCGGCCAGGACGGCCGCACCACCTACGCGCCGGCGCGGTTCGTCGGGGTCGACGGCCCGCGGTGGTTCCTTCGAGTGGTGTTGTCGGGCAATGCCGCGATCGACGAGGACACCGGCAACCAGCTGCTGGAGTTCGCGCGCCGCAGTGTGGTGACGCGTGGCGGCGAGCCGCGCGCACCCCGCGAGATGCTCCCGCTGGAGATCCCGCAGGACATCCAGGCCCAGGCGCAGGCCCAGGCGGAGGCCGCCGAGCAGGGCACGGACGCCACGCCGGACCCGGACCGGACCGGTGACCGCTCCGACACCGTGGACGACTTCAAACCGTTCGAGCGGGGCCCGGAGATCACCGAGGTGCGTTGACGTGGAGGTTCATTCCGAACGAGCACAGCGGGCTTGCGCCCCTGTCGCAGCGCAGGGAGCTTGCGACCGCGAGGCGAGAGGGGAGTAGGCCCATGGGCTTGAAGCGATCGCTGGGCAAGGTTGCCGAGCGGCTCACCAAACCGGACGAGGCGCTGGAGAGCGACGACCTGCGCGAGACCACCCGCAAGCTCGGCGCCACACCGATCTGCGACGCCGTCGATCGGTCGATGGTCTCCTGTTGCGGGACCGTCCGCAGCGTCAGCCTGCGCCCGCGGGGCGACTCCGTCCCGGCCATGGTGGTCGACCTGGACGACGGCAGCAGGACGATGAACCTCGTGTGGCTCGGACGGCGCAAGATCGCCGGCATCGAGCCGGGCACCTACCTGACGGTGCACGGCCGGGTGACCTACGTGAAGGACACGCCGACCATCTTCAACCCGTCCTACGAGATCAAGACGCGCTGAGCCCTCACTCCCCGGCAGGGGAGTGGGTGCGGATCTGGTCGGCGGGGCGGCCGGTGAGCACCGCGCCCAGTGACTGCTCGGCCTCCGGTGTCGCGAGCAGCAGCAACTCGTCGAGCGCCTCGATCGCGTCGTACGGCGTCGGCGCGATCGGCACGTTGTCGCGGATGATGCCGACCAGCACGCACTCCGGAGGCAGTTCCAGCTGACTGACGGCGACGCCGACGTTGGGGCTGTCGGCCGGCACGGTGATCTCGACCATGGTGGCCTTGCCCTGCTGGAACTGGAAGAGCCGCACCAGGTCGCCGACACTCACCGCCTCCTCCACGAGCGCGGTCATCAGCCGTGGCGTCGACACCGCGACGTCCACCCCCCATGCCTCGTCGAACATCCACTCGTTCTTCGGGTTGTTCACCCGGGCGACCGTGCGGTTGATGCCGAACTCGGTCTTGGCGAGCAACGACACCACGAGATTGACCTTGTCGTCGCCGCTGGCGCAGACGACCACCTCGCAGGTCTGCAGGTCGGCCTCGCGCAGCGTGGCGATCTCGCACGCGTCGGCCAGCAGCCAGGAGGCCTCCGGGACCGAGCTGGCGCGTGACTCCTCGGCGTACTTGTCGATGATGAGCACCTGGTGGTCGCGCAGGATGAGCTCACGTGCGATCGACCGGCCGACACTTCCGGCACCGACGACGACAACTCGCATCTGATGCATCTCCTTGGGGCTGCAGTGGGTGACGACGCTTCAGTCGACGGGCTTGGTGGACTTGAGCTGTGCTTCGACCTCCGGCACGCGGCCGCTCGGCATGGTGAAGTGCAGCAGGTCGCCCTCCTGGTAGACCGAGTCCGGTTCGGGCAGCATGCCGTCGCCGAGCCGGGTGAGGTAGGCGACGCGCGTGCCGGTCTCCTCCTCGATCCGCCGCAGGGGAGTGCCGATCCACGACGGGTCCGGCGAAATCTCGGCGATCACGACCTTGCCGCTGGCGTCCGTGTGCACCGGCAGCGCGCCCATCGGCAACAGCTTGCGCTGGATCTGGTCGCTGGTCCAGCGCACGGTGGCGACCGTGGGGATGCCCAGCCGTTCGTAGACCTCCGCACGACCGGGGTCGTAGATGCGTGCGACGACGTTCTGGATGTTGAAGGTCTCGCGGGCGACCCGCGCGGCCAGGATGTTGGAGTTGTCGCCGCTGCTGACGGCGGCGAAGGCATCGGCGCCCTTGATGCCGGCGCGGATCAGCGTGTCACGGTCGAAGCCGATGCCGGCGATGCGCCGGCCCTCGAAGGTCGGGCCGAGGCGACGGAACGCGGCCTCGTCCTGGTCGATGACCGAGACCTCCTGCCCCTGCCTCTCGAGATTCAGCGCCAGCATCGAGCCGACCCGGCCGCAGCCCATGATCACGAAGTACACGGAACGAAACGCTACCGGAGAAAAGGCCGGCGCCCGCACCGACTCCGGCGGCAGTGTGCCGATGGCAGCGGGTGCCGGCCGGAATCGGGAGCTCAGGTGTCCGAACTCGCTGCTCGCAGCCGTACACTTGCGCGTTGTGTCAGGCACTGGTCGCGCACTGAAGCGCCTTCTCGTCGGTCGAGCAATGCGCAGCGATCGCCTCGGTGAGACGCTGCTGCCGAAGAAACTCGCCCTGCCGATCTTCGCCAGCGACGCGCTGTCATCGGTCGCCTACGCGCCCGATGAGATCCTGCTGACGCTGGGCACCGCCGGCGGCTCGTTCGCGTTCACGCATTCCTGGCAGATCACCCTCGGCGTCGTGTGCGTGATGGCCGTGGTCGTCGCGTCATACCGGCAGAACGTGCACGCCTACCCGTCGGGCGGCGGCGACTACGAGGTGGCCACCACCAACCTCGGACCGAAGGCGGGGCTCACGGTCGCCTCGGCGCTCCTCGTCGACTACACACTCACCGTTGCCGTCTCGATCTCCTCGGGGGTGCAGAACGCCGCCTCCGCGATGCCGTTCCTGCACGGACACCAGGTCATCGCCGCCGTCGTGCTGATCGTGCTGTTGACCGCCATGAACCTGCGCGGCGTGCGCGAGTCCGGCACCTTCTTCGCCATACCCGTCTATCTGTTCATGCTCGGGGTGATCGCGCTCGCGATCGTCGGTGTGGTGCGCAAGCTCGTGGGCGACCTGCCGATGTCGGAGACCGCGCACTACACCCTCGCGCCGCAACCGCACATGGACACGCTGTCCCAGCTCGCCATGGTCTTCCTGCTGCTGCGGGCGTTCTCCAGCGGATGTGCCGCGCTGACCGGCGTGGAGGCGATCTCCAACGGAGTCCCGGCGTTCAAGAAGCCCAAGAGCAAGAACGCCGCGACGACGCTGCTGCTGATGGGCACGCTGTCGGTCGTGATGCTCGTGTCGATCGTGACGCTCGCCAACTGGACCGGGGTGCACATCCAGGACCCGGACAATCCGGGCAGCCTGCTGCTGCACGGCAAGCCGGTGCTCGGGTACGACGAGGACACTGTGCTGGGCCAACTCGCGCACGCCGTCTTCCACGGGTTCCTGCCGGGCATCATCTTCGTGTCGGTCGTGACCGGCATCATCCTGGTGCTGGCGGCCAACACCGCCTTCAACGGCTTCCCGGTGCTGGCGTCGATCCTCGCCCGCGACGGGTGGCTCCCGCGCCAACTGCACACCCGCGGTGACCGGCTCGCCTACTCCAACGGCATCCTGATCCTCGCCGGCGTCGCCATCCTGCTGGTCGTCATGTACGACGCGGAGCCGACCCGGCTCATCCAGCTCTACATCGTCGGCGTCTTCGTGTCGTTCACCACCAGCCAGATCGGCATGATCCGGCACTGGAACCGCAACCTGCGGTCCGACGACCCGCCGACGTCCCGGCCGCGGATGAAGCGGGCGCGGGTCATCAACGCCATCGGGGCGGCGATGTCCGGGACGGTGCTCGTGGTGGTGCTGCTGACCAAGTTCACCCACGGCGCAGGGTATGCCGTGGCGGCGATGGTCGCGCTCTTCGCGCTGATGGTGCAGATCCGCCGGCACTACACCAACGTCAGCAAGGAGCTGCTGCTGGCCGAGACCGACGACGACCAGCTGCTGCCCTCACGGGTGCACGCAGTGGTGCTGGTCTCCAAGCTGCACAAGCCGACCATGCGCGCCCTGGCCTACGCCCGGGCGACGCGGCCGTCGGTGCTGGAGGCGATCACCGTCGACGTCGACCCGGAGGAGACCAGGGCGCTGCAGGCCGAGTGGGAGCGGCGGGAGATCCCGGTGACGTTGAAGATCATCGCCTCGCCGTACCGCGAGATCACCCGGCCGATCGTCAACTACGTCAAGACCGTTCGCCGGGACAGCCCGCGCGACGTGGTGATGGTCTACATCCCCGAATACGTCGTCGGCAAGTGGTACGAACAGTTGCTGCACAACCAGTCGGCACTGCGGCTGAAGTCCCGGCTGCTCTTCACGCCGGGGGTGCTGGTGGCCAGCGTTCCGTGGCAGTTGCGGTCCAGTCAGGGGCACGAGCTGCGGTATGACGGGCCGGCGCCCGGCTCGGTGCGGCGCGGCGGCAGATGAACACGGGAAAGGGCCGGGACCGGCGCCGTGGCCGGCGTCGCGCTGGCTCGGGTCGGCAGCGTCGCACGGAACGTCCTGCGGATCAGGGTGATTCGCTGGTCGGCACGCGCTTCGAGGTCGAGGTCGGGGACGTGGCGCACGGCGGGCACTGCGTGGCCCGACACGACGGCCGTGTCGTCTTCGTGCGACACGCGTTGCCGGGGGAGCGCGTCGTCGCGCAGGTGACCGAGGGCGGGTCGGCATCCCGCTTCCTGCGCGCGGACGCGGTCGAGATCCTGCGTCCGGCGGTCGAACGCCGGCAGGCGCCCTGCCGCTTCGCCGGTCCCGGCGCGTGCGGCGGCTGCGACTGGCAGCACACGACCGCGGCGTTCGGGCGAGAGCTGAAGGCGCGGGTCGTGCGCGAACAGCTGCGCCGGCTGGCCGGACTGGAATGGTCCGGCGAGGTCGAGCCGGTGCCCGGTGACCAGGACGGCCTGCGCTGGCGCACCCGGGTGGAGTTCGCGGTGGCGCCCGACCGACGGCTCGGGCTGCGCAAGCACCGCTCGCACGATGTGGTCCCGCTCGACGACTGCCTGATCGCGGTGTCCGAGATCGCCGCAACCGGCCTGCTGACCGAGCAGGCGGAGAAGGGCGTCACGGGTGTCGACGTCGCCGTCGCGGGCAGCGGCGAAGTGGTGGCGGTCGATCTGCCGCTCGCTGCGGGTCGAGTAGCGGACCGGAGGAGCGCAGCGGGGGAGGTTCGCGTATCGAGACCGGACGTCCCGGACGTCATGGAACGCGTGGCGGTCCCGGGACGCGGCACGCGCGAGTTCGCCGTGTCCGCGCGCGGCTTCTGGCAGGTCCATCCAGGTGCGGCGGCCACCTTCGTCGGTGCCGCGCTGGACGGCCTGCAGCCCCGGCCGGGGGAGCAGGTGCTGGACCTGTATGCCGGGGTCGGCGTCTTCACGGCCTTCCTCGCCGACGCCGTCGGCTCGACCGGCCGGGTGCTCGGCCTGGAGGGTGACGCCCGGGCGGTGACCGACGGTCAGGGAAATCTCGCGGAGCTGCCGCAGGCGTCGCTCGTCCGTGCCGACATCGGGCACGCGGGGTGGACGGACGCCGTCGCCCGCCTCGACCAAGTCGACCTGGTCGTGCTCGACCCGCCGCGGTCCGGCGCCGGGCGCGACGTGATCCGGGAGGTGCTGAGCACGCAGCCGCGGCGAGCGGCATACATCGCCTGCGACCCGGCGGCGCTCGCCCGGGATCTGTCCTACGCGGCCGACGCCGGCTACCGGGTCGTGTCCCTGCGTTCGTTCGATGCTTTCCCGATGACCCACCACGTCGAGTGCATCGCAATACTGGAGCCTGCGGCCGACGCTGGTTAGGCAGACCTTCGCTGAACTCAGGCCGTCGTGTGTGATTAACTTATCTTGACGTCAAGATAAAGCCGTCCATGAGTGCCAGAGACGAAGGAGTCGGCGATCAGCATGAGCGAGCGAAGCGAGCGACCAATTGAGACCAGGGCGAATGCCAGGACACGAGGCACGAGGGGCCTGTCATGAGCACCAACAGTTTCGG
>Ga0164242_10004397_pt1 | contig 15854 bp, 14 predicted proteins | sample OricomgcompostMG_FD_108783 | JGI IMG/M metagenome (GOLD analysis project Ga0164242, IMG submission 108783) | Miracle-Growth compost microbial communities from Emeryville, California, USA - Original compost - Miracle growth compost (MG) ... | reverse complement strand
GTCGGCGACGCGGCGCAGCTGCCGTCGATCGGGCCGGGCAAGGTGCTGGGCGACGTGATCGACTCGGGGGCGGTGCCGGTCACCGAGCTGACGACGCTCTACCGGCAGGCCGAGGGCGGCTCGATCGCGCGGCTGGCGGCCGCCGTGCGGTCGGGTGAGCTGCCGGCGGTGGACGACCCGACGCGCGAGGTGGTCGTCGTGGCGGCGCGCGGTTCGGCCGAGGCGGCGCACCGGGTCGTCCAGCTCGTCACCGATTCCATCCCGCGCGCGCTGGGCATCCCCGCCGACCAGGTGCAGGTGGTGACGCCGGTGCACCGCGGCGCGGCCGGGACGATCGCGCTGAACGCCGCTTTGAAGAAGGTGCTGAACCCGGGCAACGGCAAGCGGACGTTCGACGTCGGCGACCGGGTCGTGGCGACCGCGAACCATCTCGAGGCCGAGCCGAACGGCTACGCGAACGGCGAGGTGGGCGTGGTCTCCGAGCTCGGCACCGACTTCGCCGTGACGGCGTCGTTCGCGTCGGGGCCGGCCGAGATCAAGGGCAAGGCGCTGCGTGACCTCGTGCACGGCTGGGCGATCACGGTGCACCGGGCGCAGGGCTCGGAGTTCCCGGCCGTGGTCGTGGTGCTGCCGCCCGAGGCGGGGGGGATGCTGTCGCGTCCGCTGGTCTACACGGCGATGACCCGCGCGCAGAAGCACCTGTCGATCGTGCACGCGGCCGGGCCGGCGGTGGCCCGGGCGGTGCGGCAGATCGGCGTGCTGCCGAGGCGCACCCGGTTGCGCGAGTTCCTGGCGGAATACGCTGCGGTTGATCTTCCCGAGAAGGAGTGAGCATGACGCTCGAGTCCCTGCACGTCGACCTGCCCAGTGGCGCGGTCGAGATCCCGTACGTCGACGTGCGCGGCCCCGAGCCCGGCCCGCACCTGACCCTGATCTCCGGCGTGCACGGCACCGAGTACACGTCCATCGCGGCGAACCGCGAATTCGCAGCCGGGCTGGAGAGTGCGGTCAAGCGCGGACGCGTGACGTCGGTGCCGATCGTCAACCTCGGGGCGTTCTGGGCGCGCACACCGTTCGTCGTCCCGGGCGACGGGAAGAACCTGAACCGGTCGTTCCCGGGGTCGCCGTCCGGGTCCGATGCCGAGGTGCTCGCCGCCGCGCTGACCGCGGCGTTCATCGAGCCGACGGACTACCTGATCGACCTGCACTGCGGTGATCTGCCCGAGGCGCTGGCGCCGTTCTCGCTGTACGACGAGTCGCCGGTCGAGGACGCCGCTCGCGAACTCGCGCTCGTCTACGGACTGCCGCACCTGGTGCGCCAGTCGAGCGCGGGGCGGACGGTCGGCGGCAGCACGTCCGCCGTCGCGGCGGACCTGGGCAAGCCGGCGATCACCGCGGAGTCGGGTCAGCAGGGCGTGCTCGACCGCCCGTCCGTCGAGTTGCATCTGGCCGGGCTGTGGAACGTCGTGCGGCACCTTGGCATCGCCGAGGGGTCACGTCACGACCCGGGCCGGATCGCGGAGTACGACGGCTGGACCTGGCCGCGCACCCCGGTCGCCGGCTGGTGGGAGCCGGTCGTGTCGGTCGGCGACTCGGTCGACGAGGGCGATCTGGTCGGCACGGTCAGCGAGATCCTCGGCGGCGTGGTGCACGAGGTGCGCGCGACGCAGCCGTGCGTCCCGATCTTCCTGACGTCCAGCCCGGCCGTACAGACCGATGGCCTGCTGGCGGGACTGGCCCACCCGGCCAGCTGACCGTGGCCGCGCGCGCTGCTGGCTGCTAGTTGATGTTGAGACATCCGCGGTGCCTGAGCACCGGGAATGTCTCAAGATCGATCTGAGCGCGCTGCGACAAGTTGACCTTGAGACGTCTGCGGTGCGTGAACACCGGGGATGTCTCAAGATCGAGTGGGGACGGGGGCGCGGGACGGCAGTGCGACCGACCGTCCGTTGCGCCGCGCGTCCCGGCATCACCGCTGCTTGCTGCTAGTTGATGTTGCGACATCTGTGGTGCCTGAGCACCGGGGATGTCTCAAGATCGATCTGAGCGGGCTGCGACAAGTTGACCTTGAGACGTCTGCGGTGCGTGAACACCGGGGATGTCTCAAGATCGAGTGGGGACGGCCGCGCGGGACGGCAGTGCGACCGACCGTCCGTTGCGCCGCGCGCCCTCCACTCGCGCGCGCTTCATCTCCTTGAGATGGTCGAGCCCGTCCACCTGGATCGTGTGCCGCTTGGACGCGACGTAGCGCCGCTTCTGCGACGCACGGTAGGTCTTGATCTCGCGGCGCATCTCGGCGACCGACGGCAGGGTGGCCGTGCCCTCGAGCAGGTCGGCGACCCACTCCGACTGCGCCTCGGCGAGCGGCATGATCGCGCCGAGCGGCTGCACGAGCCCGATGAAGTACAGCCCGGGGTGCTCGGGGTCGACGACGCGGTGGTACAGCCCGATCTCGTTGTCGTCGGCGCTGATCAGCGAGTGGTCGAGGAACGGGAACGTGATCTTGTAGCCGGTGCAGTAGACGATCGTGTCGATGCGTTCGGACGTCCCGTCCACGAACTGCACGGTGTCGCCGTCGAGCCGCGCGATGTTCGGCTTGACCGTGATGTCGCCGTGCCCGAGCCGCGTCAGCAGGTCGTCGCTGACGGTCGGGTGCGCCGAGAGGATCTTGTGGTCGGGCTTGGGCAGTCCGTACTTCGTGACGCTGCCGCGCTGCAGGTACAGCAGGATCGACAATCCGAGCCGCTTCGACCACAGGAACGGCGACTGCGCCAGCGGTGACGTCGTCAGATGGTCGGTCGGGATGCCGAACAGGTACTTCGGCACGATGTGTGCGCCGCGGCGCATCGCCAGGAACGTCCGCTCGCTCACCTTCGCCGTCTCGACCGCGATGTCACACGCGGAGTTGCCGATGCCCAGCACGAGGACGCGCTTGTTCTCGAAGCCCTCGAACGTCTTGTAGTCGTGCGAGTGCAGCTGGGTGCCGGTGAACGTGTCGCTGCCGGGGAACGCCGGCTCGGGCCAGCGCGCGTCCCAGTGATGCCCGTTCGCGACGAGGACGGCCGCGTACCGGTGCGTCTCGGGCTCGCCACCGTCGACCGGACGGACGGTCACGTCCCATTCGCCGGCACCGGCCGGCTCGACCCGGGTGACCTCGGTGCGGAACCGGATCCGGTCGCGGAACCCGAAGTGGTCGACGAAGCGGTCGAAGTACTGCGCGATGTGCACGTGGCTCGGATAGGTCGGGTACTCGTCGCTCATGGGGTAGCTCGCGTACTCCATGATCTGCCGGGACGTGTTGATGTGCAGCGACCGGTACGACGAGGACATCCCGTTGTCGTTGAGGTAGCGCCAGTTGCCGCCGACCTCCGACCCGACCTCGTAGCAGTCGAAGTCGATGCCGCGGGCGTGCAGGACCTGGCAGGACGCGATGCCCGACGAGCCGGCCCCGATGATGCAGACGCGCGATGACATGCGGACCTCCGAAGCAGGACTTTCCACGGCGTAGGGCTTGCGCAGCGTATGACCGGGTGGTCATAGTGACTATGACACCGAGCTGGGGAGCGCGCAATGCCACGCCCGACGTGGGAGAACCTGGAGCCACAACGCCGCGAGCGGGTACTGCACGCCGCCATGGCCGAGTTCGGCAGGCACGGCTACTCCGGCGGCAGCCTGAACGTCATCGCGCGGGACGCGGACGTCGCCAAGGGGTCGCTGTTCCAGTACTTCACCGACAAATTCGACCTGTTCTCGCACGTCGCCGAGCAGGCGTCGTTGCGCATCTATGCGGTGATGGCGCCGCACCTCGCCGAACCACGGGCGGGACGTTCCTTCGTCGACCACTTCACGCACCTGGTCGACATCTGGATCGACTACATGGCCGAGCACCCGCTCGAGCGCGGCGTCACCGCCGCCACGACGATGGAGCTCGACCCCGAGGTACGCAAGGCGGTGCGCGAGCCCGTCCACCGGCTGTATGCGCAGGGCATCCGGCCGTTACTCAGCGCGGCTGTGGAATCCGGCGAGCTCGTCCCCACTGCTGACCTGGACGCCCTGTTGTCGATGCTGGTGCTGCTGCTCCCCCATCTCGCACTCGCGCCGTTCGAGCCGGGACTCGACGCGGCGCTCGAACTGCACGGCCTGGTCGGTGAGCAGCGTTCCGCCGCAGCGCGCCGCCTGGTCGCGGTCGTGTTCGCGGGGTCGCTCGCGGGGGTGCCGAAGCCATGACCGACTACGACGTCCTGATCATCGGCTCGGGCTTCGGCGGCAGCGTCAGTGCGCTGCGGCTGACCGAGAAGGGTTACCGCGTCGGGGTGATCGAGGCCGGTCGCCGGTTCGCCGACGAGGAGTTCCCCGCGAGCTCGTGGCGCGTTCGCGACTACGTGTTCGAGCCGAAGCTCGGCTGCTACGGCATCTTCCGGCTCACGCCGCTGAAGAACGTCCTCGTCCTGAGCGGCGCCGGAGTCGGCGGCGGCAGCCTGGGCTACGCCAACACCCTCTACCAGCCGCCGCCGGCGGTGTACGCCGATCCGCAGTGGGCGCACATCACCGACTGGCGCGCCGAGCTCGAGCCGTACTACGACCAGGCGCGGCGGATGCTCGGCGTCACGACCTATCCCGAGATGTCGCCCGCGGACGTCGTCATGCGCGAGGTCGCCGAGGAGATGGGCATCGGTGACACGTACACGCAGGCCGACGTCGGCGTGTTCTTCGGCGACGGACGTCCGGGTCGGACGGTGGACGATCCGTTCTTCGGCGGTGTGGGGCCGGCGCGCCGCTCGTGCCTGCACTGCGGCGAGTGCATGACCGGCTGCCGGCACAACGCGAAGAACACGCTGGTGAAGAACTACCTCTACCTGGCCGAGCGGGCGGGCGCCGAGGTGCTGCCGCTGGCCACGGTCACCCGCGTGCGGCGTGCGCCGGGCGGGTACGCGGTCGACACCGTGCCGACCGGTGCGCGGGGGCGCAAGCGGCGCGACGGTGAGCGGCGGCTCTACGCCGAACAGGTGATCTTCGCGGCCGGCGCGCTCGGCACGGCGAAGCTGCTGCACACGATGCGCGAGTCCGGTGTGCTGCCGGACATCTCGCCGCGCGTCGGCCGCTTGACCCGGACGAACTCCGAGGCGATCCTCGCCGCGCGCTCACGGCGCGACGACGTCGACTACACGCGCGGCGTCGCGATCACGTCGTCCATCCACCCGGACGCGCACACCCACGTCGAGCCGGTGCGCTACGGACGCGGCTCGAACCTGCTCTCGCTGATGGGCGCGGTGCTCGTCGACGGGGACGGGCCGGGGCCGCGGTGGCGCACCGGGTTGCGCGAGATGTGGCGGCGGCGGCGCGACCTGCGCCGGCTGCACAACCCGAAGGGCTGGTCGGAGCAGACGATCGTCGTGCTCGTGATGCAGTCGCTCGACAACTCGATCACGACGATGCTGCGCCGCACGAGGCTCGGCCGCACGAAGCTGACGTCCACGCAGGGTGACGGCGAGCCGAACCCGACCTGGATCCCGGCGGGGCACGAGGTCACCCGGCGCGTCGCCGACCACATCGACGGCATCCCGGGCGGTGCCGTCGGCGACCTGGCGAACATCCCGGTGACGGGGCACCTGATCGGCGGCTGCGTCATCGGCGACTCCCCCGACACCGGCGTGGTCGACGCCTATCACCGGCTCTACGGCTACGAGGGGCTGCATGTTGTCGACGGCTCGACGGTGTCGGTCAACCTCGGCGTGAACCCGTCCCTCACGATCACGGCCCAGGCCGAGCGGGCGATGGCGATGTGGCCGAACCGCGGTGAGCCCGACCCTCGGCCGAAGCTCGGCAACACGTATCAGCGGATCGCGCCGGTGCCGCCGGTCCGTCCGGTCGTCCCCGAGGCCGCGCCGGGTGCGCTGCGCCTGCCCGTGATCGGAACCGAGCTGCGATGACGTCCGAGCCCATGACCGACGCCCCGGCGTACCCGCCCGAGCCCTGGGACCTGCGCGGTCAGCTGCACGGCGCCGCGTTCCTCGTCCCCCTCGTGGACGTCCCGGTCGATCTACCGCCTGGCTGTAGACCCGTCCGGCTTGGTCGGTACGGCATCGTCGGCGCGGTGTGGGTCTCCTACGAGCCCGGCGGCGTGCTGTCGTACTCGGAGCTGATGACGACGCTGCTCGTGCGCCGCGGCCGGCGCGTGCTGCCGACGATCACGCACATCTGGGTCGACTCGACGGCCTCGCGTGACGGCGGGCGCGCGCTGTGGGGCATTCCAAAGGGGCTCGCGACGTTCTCGTTCTCGGGCCCGAGCTTCTCGGCGCGCGACGACGAGGGTCCGATCGCGTCCGCGCACGTCACCGAGCGCGTTGCGCTGCCGGGACGGCTGCCGGTGCGGTTCTCGATCGTCCAGTGGCTGCGCGGGGCGGCGAAGGTGAGCCCGGTGCGGTCGTCGTCAGGGCTGTCACTGGCGAAGATGGTATTCGACGCCGACCCGTCCGGACCGCTCGCGTTCCTGGCCGGACACACGCCGCTCGTCGCGTTCTCACTGCGGAACTTCCGGATGTCGTTCGGCGGCCGGTAGCGCGCCCGGACGTGACACGCGACGCGTCCGATCGGTTGGGAAATCGGACGTAAGAGGCGTTCAATGGGCTCATGTCATCGACCGAGACGGCAGATCCCGATTGGGAGTACGCGCCGTTGCGCATCCCGTCGGAGGTCGGCCGCTTGTCGGTGGCTGCCCAGCTGTCGCTGCATGCCGAGTTCGGTGGCTGGGAACTCGCGCGCGTCGTCAAGTACATGGACGGGTCGCGGCGGGTGACGCTGCGCCGCAAGCGCCGGCGCGGCGACGACGCGCTGCCGCTGCCGATCCTGTCGTACTGATCAGGTCCGCACGGCGCGCACGATCGCGTCGTGGATCGTCATCGTCTCGCCGTCACGCTGCACGGTCCGCGGCCCGGAGGTCTCGGCGACCTCGACCGTCCACTGCGCGGCGTCGAGCGTCGCCGCGAGCTGCGCCGGGGTGAGCATCAGCCGGTCCAGGTGCTTGCGCTCGAGGTGTTCGTCGACCGGGTCGTGGTTGACGATCAGCAGCGTGCCGCCCGGACGCACGGCGGCGGCGAGGCGGCGCGTCACGTCGGTATAGGTCTCGGCCGGCAGGTGCAGGAACTGCAGCGTCGCGAGATCGAAGCCGTCGGCGGGCGGCTGCCAGGTGCGCAGGTCGGCCGCCGAGAACGTCACCCGGTCACCGACGCCCGCATCGGACGCGTGCTCGCGCGCCCGTTCGACGGCGACGGTCGAGATGTCGGTCGCCAGCACCGTCCAGCCGTGCTGTGCAAGCCAGATGGCATCGCCACCCTCACCGCAGCCGAGCTCGATCGCCGTGCCCGGCGTCAGGTGCGCGACCTGCTCGGTGAGCCGCAGGTTCACCTTGCCGCTCCATACCTGGTGGGTGCTGCCGTAGCGCTCGTCCCAGTACTCGGCGGTGTGGACGGTGTCCATGCTCAGCTCGCTCATGCCGACGACGATGCCCCGCGCCGTTGCCGAACGCAAAATCCCGTTGCCGGACCAGCAACGTAGGACGGCTCAGCCCTCGTGCAGCGCCCGCACCGTGTCGATCGTGTCGGCCTCGCTCGCCGGCTTGTCGTCGCGGTAGCGCACGACCCGGGCGAAGCGCAGCGCCATGCCGCCGGGATAGCGCGAGGATGTCTGGATTCCGTCGAACGCGATCTCGACCACCTGCTCGGGACGGACGTGCACCACGTACCCGTCCGTCGGGCCGTCCGCGAGCGACAGGAATCGCGATGTCTGCCACTCGAGCATCTCGTCGGTCATGCCCTTGAACGTCTTGCCGAGCATCACGAACCCGCCGGTGGACGGGTCGCGCGCGCCGAGGTGGATGTTCGACAGCTTGCCGGTACGCCGCCCGGAACCCCATTCGACGGCCAGCACGACGAGGTCCAGCGTGTGCACCGGCTTGATCTTCAGCCAACCCGCACCGCGGCGCCCGGCTTCGTACCCAGCGCTCAGCGACTTGGCCATCACGCCCTCGTGCCCGGCCGCGAGAGTCCGCTCGAGGAACGCCGACGCGTCGTCCGCCGAGGACGTGATCAGCCGGTCGACGCGCTCGTCCGAAGGCACGATCCGGTCGAGGATCTCGAGCCGCGCGGACGCCGGCGCGTCGAGCAAATCGTCGCCATCGACGTGCAGCACGTCGAAGAGGAACGCCCGCAGCGGCAGTTGGTCGGGCGACACGGTCCGCCGGCCGAAGCGGGACGCCGTGACCTGGAACGGCTGCGGACGACCGTCGGGGCGCAGCGCGATCGCCTCGCCGTCGGCGACGAGCGAGCGGACCGGCAGCGCCCGCACGGCAGCGACGATCTCGGGCAGCCGCCCGGTCACGTCGTCGAGCGTGCGCGTGAAGATCGAGACGTCGGAACCAGAGCGGTGCACCTGCACCCGCGCGCCGTCCAGCTTCGCCTCGAACGCGGCCTCGCCGCCGAGCCGCTCGAGCGCATCGGAGACCGACGTCGCGGTCTGGGCGAGCATCGGCCCGATCGCGCGGCCGACCTCGAGCCGGAACGCGGCGAGTGCCTCGACTCCCCCGGCCAGCGCGGCCGCCGCGACGGCCGGCAGGTCACCCCGCAGCATGGCTGCACGTCTCACCTCGGCGGCGGGCACCGAAGCGGCCGACGCCACCGCCTCGGACATCACCCCGAGCAACGCGCCCTGGCGCAGCTCGCCACCGAGTAGCCGCCGCAGGAACGTCTGCTCCACCGGCGTCGCCGCCTCGAACAGCTCCCGCAGCAAGGCTGTACGACGGGCCTGCGAGCCCGCACCGGCGGTAGCGCCGATCGCCGAGAACGTCCGGTCCACCGACGCGACCGTCAGCGACGGCGAGTCTGCCGCCGACGGGAGCGAACGCAGCGCAGCCCAGCCGACCCCGATCTGGCGCTGCGGCAACTCCCCCGACAGCCACGACACGACGATCGGGACGTCCTCGGGCGACGCCACCCGCAGGACGTCCGCGATCCGCGCCGCCTTCTTCAGCCGTGACGAGGTAGCGCCGACGTCCTCGGACGCGGTCGCGAGGTCGACGAGCGCGGTCACCGGACGATCAGACCAGCAACGTCCGACACCGACGTCAGCAGTTCTGCAGCAGCCGGTCCAGCACCCGCACGCCGAACTTCAGCCCGTCGACCGGCACCCGCTCGTCGATGCCGTGGAACAGCGAGGTGAAGTTCAGGTCCGGCGGCAGCAGCAGCGGCGAGAAGCCGAAGCAGCGCATCCCGAGGGTCGAGAACGATTTGGCGTCGGTGCCGCCGCTCATCAGGTACGGCAGCGCGATCGCGCCCGGGTCCTCGGCCTTGAGTGCCGCGACCATCGCGTCGACCAGCGCGCCGTCGAACGACGTCTCGACCGCGATGTCGCCGACCTCGATGTCGATGTCGATGCCGTCGCCGACGAGTTCGCGCAGTGTCTTCTGCATCGCCTCCTCCTGCCCGGGCAGGAAGCGTGCGTCGACGGTCGCCTCGGCCTTGCCGGGGATGACGTTGGCCTTGTAGCCGGCCTCGAGCATCGTCGGGTTCGCGGTGTTGCGGATCGTCGCGCCGATCATGCGCGAGGCGGCACCGAGCAGCGGGAGCCATTCGTCCGGCTGCTCCGGGTCCAGGGGCTTACCAATGATCTCGCCCAGGCCTTCGACCAGCGCGCGCACGGTGTCGGTGATGACGACCGGCCACTCGTGGTTGCCGATGCGCGAGACAGCCTCGGCGAGCCGGGTGACCGCGTTGTCGTCGTGCACGAACGAGCCGTGGCCGGGCGTGCCGAGCGCGCGCAGCTTGAGCCAGTTGATGCCCTTCTCCGCCGTCTGCACGGTGTACACGCGGGCGTGCTCGTTCAGCGAGATGCTGTAGCCACCGACCTCGCTGATCGCCTCGGTGCAGTCCGCGAACAGGTCCGGGTGGTTGTCGACGAGGTAGTGCGCGCCCTGGCGCCCGCCCGCCTCCTCGTCCGAGACGAACGCGAGCACGATGTCGCGCGGCGGCTTGCGGCCGGTGCGGCGCCATTCGCGCACCAGCGCGAGCACCATCGCGTCCATGTCCTTCATGTCGATCGCGCCGCGGCCCCAGACGTAGCCGTCCTTCACCTCGCCGGCGAACGGGTCGACCGACCACTCACCCGCGTCGGCGGGGACGACGTCCAGGTGCCCGTGGATCAACAGTGGCGGGCGGCTGGGATCCTCGCCCTCGAGCCGCGCGATGGTGGACGCGCGTCCCGGTGCCGCCTCGATGATCTGCGACTCGACCCCGACCTCGTCCAGCTTCGCCGCCACCCACTCGGCGGCCGGGCGCTCGGGGTGCGTCGGGTTGGACGTGTTGATGCGGATCAGGTCGACGAGCAGGTCGACGACCTCGTCCTGGGCCGAGCTCGGGGTGGTCATCCCACGGTTCTACCAGCCCGGGCGAGGCGGCGGGTCAGCCGTGGCGGCCCCGGTAGCCGCCCGTCCACACGAGGACGCCCACCAGCGCGGCGAACACGACGATGATCGTGATCAGCAGCAGCGGGTTCGCGGCGATCGCCTTGAGCGTCGCGACGGGCCGGAAGCCTTCGGCCTTGGCCGTCGACGTCGCCGGCGTCGGGACGCTGCTTGCGGCGCGACCCTCGTGCGGAGTCGGTCCGTTGAGCGGGGCACTGCCCAGGGACGGGCCGGAGCTCGGCGTCGGCGCCGGGCTCCCGGCGCTGCCGCTGCCGGTCGCGGGATGGGACGGCGGCGCGGACGTCGTCGGTGGCGTGCTCGTCGGCGGCGCGGACGTCGGCGGCGGCTCGCTCGGCGAATGGGACGTGCCGGGGCTGCCCGATGCGCTGCCGCCGAGCAGGCGCCCGACCGCGCGCGAGACTCCGCCGAGGGCCTTGCCCACCGGCTTCACCACGACGTTGTCGACGGTGGTGCCGAGGCCGGAGACCGTCTGGCCCAGCGCGTCCAGCAGCGCCCCGATCGCGTTGCCGACGTCGCCGAGCAGCCCGGCAGGCGTCGACGAGCTCGACGATGTAGGCGTCGGAGTCGGGGTCGGAGTCGGAGTAGGCGTCGGCCGCGGCTTGCGCGGCTGTGCCTGCGAAGCCTGGCGCACCACCGGCACGCTGGAGACGGACGGCGTCGGCGTGCTCACCGCGAGCGGCGCCGCAGTCGCGCTCGGCGCGACGGCCGGGCTGCTGGAGCTGGACGGGCTGGGAGCTGCCGTCGTGCCGGCGTCGTCGGCGAGCACCGGAACGGACGCGGAGAGGAGTGCAGCGGTCAGCGCCGCCGCGGTCAGCCACGGCGCGTAGCGACGCGCTCGAGCCATGACGGTGCTTCCCTCCCCTTGGTCCGCACCGGTATAGGGCTACCGGTCTACAGATGTTAGCTCCATGTGAGCTTGTCGGCATCACGGAAGAGCCCGGGCGTGTCGTAGTCGTCCTAACGGACATCTCGATCAACGCGCCAGACCGTCAGAGGTGACGCGGCTATGCCTGCGACAGCTCGGAGCGGCGGCGGGACGGGGGTGGTCAATCCGGTCCGAAGGATGAAGTAGGCTGGTCGCCGCACTCGTCCGGGTGGCGGAATGGCAGACGCGCTAGCTTGAGGTGCTAGTGCCCTTTATCGGGCGTGGGGGTTCAAGTCCCCCCTCGGACACGCTGTGTTGAGACAGTGACACGAGGCCGGAATTCTTTCGACAGAAGGGATTCCGGCCTCGTTGTGTCGCGAGCTGGGAGACTCGCGGGTGTGAAGGAGCGCGGACGGCTGCCGGTCGCCACGAACCGGCGGGCGCGGCACAACTACGTCGTGCTGGACACCGTCGAGGCCGGCATCGTCCTGGTCGGCAACGAGGTGAAGAGCCTGCGGCTGCGCCGGGCCTCGCTCGGCGACGCGTTCGCGACCGTCGACGATTCCGAGCTGTGGCTGCACAACCTCTACATCGCCGAGTACGCGTTCGGCACCTGGACCAACCACGCCGTCCGCCGCACGCGCAAGCTGCTGCTCCACCGCGCCGAGATCCTGAAGTGGGAGCAGCGCGTGCGCGAGAGCGGGCTGTCGATGGTCCCGCTGTCGCTCTACTTCCGCGACGGACGGGTCAAGGTCGAGCTCGCGCTCGTCCGCGGCAAGAAGACCTGGGACCGCCGCCACGACCTCGCCGAACGCGACGCGCGACGCCACATCGAGCGCGCGCTGTCCGACCAGCTCAAACGGCGCCGCTGACCGTCCGGGTCAGTCGCAGAGCGAGCGCAGGATCTCGGCGATGCGCGCCGGCTCGAGTGCGCAGGTGGCCCGGCCGACCGACAGCTCGCAGCGCACGACGTCCGGGTCGTCGGTCGGCATCGGCTTGGGCCACACCCAGATGCCGTCGTCCTCGGCCAGGCGGCGGGCGTTCGCCACGAACCGCTCCTCGGCCACGCTGAACAGCAGGTGCATCATCGGCGTCTGCGGCGGGTCGGGCACCACCCGCACGCCCTCGACATCGCCGAGCGCCGCAGCGATCGCCCGCGCGTGGGCGAGGCGTGCCGGCATCTCGGCCAGGCGCTCCGGCAGGCGGTTCAGGGCGGACGCCGCGGACGGCCACATCGCGAACAGGGTGCCGCCGAGCCGGCGTCGCCAGTCCCGGACCTGCCCGACCAGCGAAGGCGTGCCCACGACGCAGCACCCGGGCAGCGCGCCGATGCCCTTGTAGAACGAGACGTACGCCGAGTCGAACAGCCCGGCGATCTCGTCCACCGGACGCCCGTATCCCGCGCTCGCCTCCCACAGCCGGGCACCGTCCAGATGCGCCGCCGCACCGCGTTCGCGCGCCCAGCCGACCTGCGCGACCAGATCGTCCCACCCCGGCAGCTGACCGCCCAGGTCCCGCTGCGGCAGTTCCCACAGCACGGCGGCGACCGGCTCGGGAACGGCGTCGAGATCGGCGAGCGTCACCACGCGATGACGCTGCCCGACCGCACGTGCGTCCAGTGCATGGACGCGGGCGTACGCGTCCTCCTCGTGCGTGGCCAGGTGGCACTGCGGATGCCAGAGCACCGCCCGGGACGCGCGCTCGTCCGCGTGCACGCGCAGGGTCGCGGCCTGCGCCATCGTGCCGCTCGGCAGGAACACCGCGGCGGGGAATCCGAGCAGCTCGGCGACGGTCGACTCCAGCTCGGCGACCGCGCCGCCCTCCCCGTACACATCCGGCACGGCTGCGTCGCCGATCGACGCGAGCAGGTCCGCGGGGCGCACCAGCCCGTCGCCCTGGACGAACGTGTGGCAGCTGTCGCGCCGGAGCCTGGTCTCGTCATCCACGCGACCACTGTGCCAGGCAGGTCGCCTCCGGCCCGGGCCTACGGTTGGCACCATGGCGCGGTACTTCGACGTTCATCCCCGCGACCCGCAGCCGCGCGCGATCGAGCAGGTCGTCGCGATGCTCAACGACGACGCGCTGATCGCGTACCCGACCGACTCCTGCTACGCGCTCGGCTTCGCGCTGGACAGCACCACGGGCGCGGACCGGATCCGCCGCATCCGCCACCTCGACGAGCACCACCACTTCACACTGGTCTGCTCGACCTTCGCGCAGCTCGGCGAGTTCGTCTCGCTCAACAACGCGGCGTTCCGCGCGATCAAGGCGGCCGTCCCGGGTCCGTACACGTTCATCCTGGGCGCGACGCGCGAGGTCCCGAAGCGGTTGGCGCATCCGCGCAAGCGGACGGTCGGCGTGCGCATCCCGGACCATCCGGTCGTCAGCGCGCTGCTGCGCTCGCTGGGACGTCCACTCGTGTCCAGCACGCTGCTGGTGCCGGGTGAGGACGAGCCGATGACCGAGGGCTGGCTGATCAAGGACCGGTTCGACCACGATCTGGACGCGGTGATCGACTCGGGCGAGTGCGGCACCGTGCCCACCACGGTCGTGGACTTCACCGACGGCTACCCCGAGGTCGTGCGGGTCGGCGCGGGCGACCCGTCCCCGTTCGAGTGAGCCTCCCGCATCGCTCGCGCGGTGGATGTGTGATGCTTGGACCCGCACCAAGCGTTCTCGTCGTGGGGAAGCCGGTCCGAAGCCGGCGCTGACCCGCAGCCGTAGGTCCGGGCCCCGAGGTCCCGGACGAGCCGGAATACCGCGTCGGGACCGAACTCCGCATTCGTCGCCGTGGCCTGCGACGGGGGTTCCCGACCGCCGTCGGCGACTTCCGCAGGGCCACCAGAGCCCAGGGACGTCCGATGACCGTTCTCCGCCCCCGCCGCGTCGCGGGCGCACTGCTCGCCGCGGGCATCGCCGCCGGCGTCGGCCTCAGCGCGACCGCCGCGGTCGCCGCACCCGCCTCCTCCGGCCGGGCTGTCACGGCAGGTGCCCGCTGGCTCAGCGGCCAGTTCGAGAACGCGGCGCACAAGCCCGTCCGGAACGGCACGCACTTCGAGGCGAAGTACGGCAAGACCTGGTACCCGGACTACGGCGAGAACGCCGACGCGATCTTCGGCCTGGTCGCCGCAGGCACGCAGCCGCACAAGGTCGCCGTCGCGCTGAAGTACCTCGCCCGGACGATCGGCGCGTACGCCGACACGTCCGGCGCCGCGGGCGGCCCCTACGACGGCTCGCTCGGCAAGGCCGCGGTCGCCGCCGAGGTGGCGCACGTGTCCGGCCTGCCGGCGACCCACTTCGGCGGGCACAACCTGCTGGCGCTGCTGAAGAAGGACGAGTGCACCGCGGCCGACAGCACGACCGGCTGCGTCGCGAAGGGCGCGCCGCGCAACATCTTCGCCGGCATCTCCGACTCGTTCGTGATCCTCGCCGAGGCGCGCGCGGGCGGTACGTACGCGCCGTCCGCAGCGGCGGTGCACTACTTCCTCTCGCTGCAGTGCGGCGACGGCGGTTTCACCAGCGGCACCGCACCGTGTGGCGCGAAGGGCACGCCCGACCTCGACTCGACGTCCTACGCGCTGATGGCGCTCGAGGCGTTGCACAACCACCCGGCCCGCGTCGCGCGGACGATCACGTACCTGCGGTCGCAACAGAAGCGCGCGGGTTACTGGGTCAGCCAGAAGGTGCCGAACGTGAACTCGACCGGTCTCGCGGCGGCGGCGCTGGCGGCTCGCGGTGTCGACGTCAGTGCGGCGCGCCGCTGGCTGCGCAGCCAGCAGATCCCGGCCGGTCACGCGCACGCGGGCGCGTTCCGTTACGCGGGCACGTTCGTGAAGACCGGGGCCGCGGTCTCGCCGTCGGTGCTCGCGACCGCGCAGGCGCTGCCCGGTCTGGTCGCGCACGGCTCGCTCGCCGTGCTGCGCGCGGGGCGCTGACCATCAGCGACCGGGCCCGCCGTCGGCGCGTCCGGGCCACAGTGGCCGGCCGGCTCCTCGGTGCCGCGGTGCTGGGCTCGGTCGCGGTCGTCGGCGTGCCGGTCGCCGGGACGGTCGCGGGGACTGCCGCAGCGTCGACGCCTCGCGAGGTCGGGATCGTCATCGCCGGGATGGGACAGCGCTGCGTCCCGTGGCACTCCGGCATCACCGGTGACGAGATCCTCAACGACGTCGCACGGGTGTCCTACCGCTCGGACGGCGTGATCACGCAGATCGACGGGCAGCCGGCCTCGAACACCGCCGACGACACGCACTACTGGTCGTACTGGCTCGACACCGGTTCCGGCTGGCGCTACAGCACGACGGGCCCGGCCGGCACGTACCCGTCCGCGGGCACGTTGCAGGGGTGGCGATACGTGGACGGCCAGGCCAAGGCCAGCCCGCCACCGGCGACCCGGTTCGCGACGGTCTGCCCGGACGCGGCGCAGACATCCGCGCCCCCGTCGTCGCACTCGCCGGCTCCCACGTCCGCGGCCCACAGCAGCGCTGTACACCGCGCGCAGCGAGCGACGGCCACACC
>Ga0164242_10004395_pt1 | contig 15857 bp, 17 predicted proteins | sample OricomgcompostMG_FD_108783 | JGI IMG/M metagenome (GOLD analysis project Ga0164242, IMG submission 108783) | Miracle-Growth compost microbial communities from Emeryville, California, USA - Original compost - Miracle growth compost (MG) ... | reverse complement strand
TGGTGGTAGCATTGCCAGACGAATCCAGTGGAAAACGCCTCGTACGAGGCGTTTTCCACTATTCATCTTGACTTCAGCAGGTGCGCAGTATACATTACTTAGAGAATCTAATTATTAGACCATCTACCTATGTCACCAACACCAAGCCTGGGAGAGCTCCTGCTGGCGATGCGACGGAAGCTGGCGGGGCGTTCTCAGATGATACGCCTCAGGGACCAGCTTTCCGCGACGCAGTTCGAAGCCTTGTGGTTCGTTGCCGCATCGGATTCTGTTCCGATGGAATCGGTCGCGAATCATCTGGGCATCAAGCCGCCGTCGGCGACCGCCCTCATCAGCGCGCTCGAGCGCAAGGGCTATGTCGTCCGGAAAGGGAGTCCTGCCGACCGCCGCGTCGTGAATGTCGCGCTCACGGCCTCAGCGAAGCGCCAATTGACCTCGATCAAGAAGAGGAAGGACAAGGCCTTCGAGTCATTGCTCTCGAAATTATCAGCTGCTGACCGCAAAGAATTTACCCGTCTTCTCATCTTGCTCACGGAAGAATAACCTTTTATGAAACGAACTCTATTCGCAATCCTTAATAAGCCTCTGTATGTCGCCCTCGGCTCGCTCGTTATCGCCGTGGTCATCGGCACATGGGTCTTGCTTGGCGGCTCTTCAGCTGCGCAGGCGAAATTCGTGACGGCAGGCCCAGGTAACATTTCAATGACCGGCCAGGCAGTGCAAGGCTCCGGTGCGACGAATCTGACGCTCGCGTTCCAGATGGGTGGCCAGATCACGAACGTTTCGGCGAAGGTCGGCCAGACTGTGAAGAAGGGAGACGTGCTCGCGACGCTCGACCCGAAGAATACGGTCGGCGGGCTCACGCAGGCGCAGGCTGGATACGATACGGCCCAGGCAAACTATCAGAAAGTGCTGAATGGCGCGACGGGACCTGCCATCGATGCCGCGAAAGCTGCCGTGCATACGGCAACGGTCGCACGCGACCAGGCAAAGGATCAGCAGGCGCAACTGGTGAAGAATGCATATGCAGCACTTCTGAACGCAACGCCGCAGGCGTACCCGGAGAATTCTGACAACACGCTCGGCCAGACCGCGCCGACAGTTTCCGGCAGCTATACGCTCGGAAAGGAAGGAGACATCACCATTGAGGTGTATACGTCCGCTTCTGATTCCGGCTACTCGTTCCGCCTCTCTGGTCTTGTTTCCGGCACGGGAACGGTTTCCACGGACACGCCGCAGCCGCTCGGCAATTCAGGCCTCTATATTCAGTTTCCCGTGGGATACCATGGCGACTTGAACTGGATCGTATCAATTCCGAATACGAAGGCGTCTGACTATATCGCTAAGTACAACGCGTACCAGACAGCGCTTCAGACGCAGACGCAGACCCTCGCAACGGCTGATGCTGCGGTGCAGCAGGCAGAGTCGAACCTGAATGTTACGGCAGCGGCTGCGCGTCCCGAGGATGTCGCTTCGGCGGCAGCTCAGGTCGAAAGCGCAAAAGGCGCGCTCCAGGTAGCGCAGGCCGCGTACGATCAGTACCGCATCGTAGCCCCAGGCGACGGCACCATCACGGCCGTGCACGTATCCGCAGGCCAGACGGCAACGGCGAATGCGCCTGCCATCGAGATGTCCGGCACGTCGTTCGCAAAGAGCGTCGCAGTATCGGTTCCGAATTCAGCCATCATCACGAATAACGGCAAGACGTACGTTCGCGTGAAGAGCGGAAGCGGAACCGTCGAGAAGGAAGTCACTACCGGCATCCATGACGCAAGCACCACGGAAATCGTCTCCGGCCTTTCGGCAGGCGACCAGGTGGCCGTCCAGTAATTAACGATCATAGTACCTCTTATATGTCTGAATCAAAGAAGCGCACAGGAATGCTTTCCCAGCCATGGGTGAAAAGCGTCGCGGCGATAGTCATCATCTTCGGCGCGCTCGCGGGATTCATCTTCTGGCATACGGCGCATAGCGAAGTATCGATCGATACGACGGTGCTTGATGCGCCGATGGCGAACATCGCTCCGACGGCGGGCGGCGTGCTTAATGCGCTCTACGTAAAGGAAGGGGACCGCGTTCCTGCCAATGCGCCGATCGCGCAGGTCGGTACGGAAACGCTTTTCGCGAAGGAAGGCGGTGTCGTCTCTGGCGACCCGCAGGTCATCGGCTCGTACTTCGCGCCTGGCCAGACGGTCGTCTCCGTTGTCGACACGCAGAAGATGCGCGCCGTCGCAACCATTGACGAGACCAAGGGCCTGAGCAAGATAAAGCCGGGCCAGCGCGTGACGTTCACGGTCGATGCCTTCCCGGGCAAGACGTATACCGGCACCGTCGACGAGATCAGTCCGGTCTCGAACGATGCTGGCGTTGCCTTCTCCATCTCCGACAAGCGTCCGGTGAAGAAGTTCAATGTCTACGCTCGCTTCGATACGTCCGCCTACCCTGAACTCAAGAGTGGCATGTCCGCGAAGATGACCGTGCATTTAAAATAGCTTCCTATGGCTGACGCTGGTGCACAGAAACAGCAGGAGCAGGAGCGCGTGCACAACCCGTGGCTCGTGCTTGCGACCGTGATGGTCGGCACGCTTCTCATCGGACTCGACCGAACGGTCGTGAACCTCGGCCTGCCGGGCATGATCAGCGACTTCCGCATCAGCGTGTCGGCTGCGGGCTGGATTGCGACCGGCTACATCATCTCGAACGCCGTCTTCGTGCCGGTGTTCGGAAAGCTGGGCGATAAGGTGGGGAACCGCTTCATCTATCTGTGGAGCTTCATCGCCTTCATCATCACGTCCGGCCTTGCTGGCGCTGCCTGGAATCTTGGCTCGATGGTGGTCTTCCGCGTGCTGCAAGGACTCGTGGGCGCCGCCATCTATCCGACGGCCATGGCGCTCATCGCCCGCACCTTTGAGGACCCGCATGCGCGCACGCAGGCGCTCGGTATCTGGTCAGCGTCCTTCGCTGTCTCTGCCGTGCTCGGTCCCTTGATCGGCGGCCCGCTCATCGATAGCTTCTCGTGGCGCTGGCTGTTCTATATCAACCTGCCGATCGGCATCCTCGGCATCTTCATGACGCTCTGGTTCCTGCCGCACGATAAGCCGCTCGATAGGGCGCCAGGGTTCGACTACAAAGGTTCTGCCGTGCTCGGCATCGCACTCTCTGCGCTCGTGCTCGTGCTTGATCGCGGCTCCGACTGGGGATGGTTCTCGCTCACGAGCCTCATCACGTACGCCGTTACGGTCGTATTCTTCATACTGTTCATCATCATCGAGCGGCGCGAGCCGGATCCGGTCGTCGACCTGAAGCTTTTCAAGAATTCCATCTTCACGAACGTGCTTGTCGTTTCGTTCGTCTCCTTCGGCGGCATGATGGGCGCCATGTTCCTGCTGCCGGTCTTCGCGCAGACGTACCTGGGCTTCGACGCGACACAGACAGGCTTGCTCTTCGTGCCGATGGCCGTCACGATGCTCGTCTCCGCACCGCTCGGCGGGCGCCTTTCACGCGTGATGCCGCTCAAATATCTGGTTGCCATCGGCATGGGCCTTGCGGCATTCGGCATCTATCTCTTCTCCGGCCTTGATGTGAAGACGACGCAGTTCGAACTCTCGCTGCCGCTCGTCGTCTTCGCCTTCGGCCTTGGCCTTGGCATGGCGCCGATGACGGCTGCCGTGACGAACTCCGTGCCAGCCAAGGAAGTGGGCGTTTCTTCGGCCGTGCTCAACCTCGTGCGAAATATCGCTGGTGCCGTGGGTATCGCCTTTTTCGGTACGCTTCTGAACAACCTCATAGAATCCAACGTGCTCAGCATCGGACAGAACACCGTCATACATGATTCCTCGACTGCCGGCATGGTGCAGATGCTCATCATCCTCAAAGCGCAGGTGGAAGCCTACGGGGAAGTGTTCTTGGTGGCATCCATCATCATGGCCTTCGGCGTCGTCTTCGCGCTCTTCCTGCGCACGCCGCAAATTCGCGACGACAAGCTCGACGCGAGCCTTACGGCGATGCATTAGTCCCAGGTGCGCGCGTTCGCATGGTGGTACACTGAAAACATCATGAAGCGGACGTATCTGTTCTGGGGAATAGTCGCCCTGGCCGCTGTCGTCGCGACAGTGTGGTATATCCACGGCGCAAACATACCGGTGCTGCAGCCTGCAGGCCCCGTCGCGCTCGCTGAGCGGCGCATCATGATCATCACGGTGCTCTTCTGCGCGATCATCGTCGTGCCGGTCTTCGTGCTCCTTTTTTACTTCGCTTGGCGCTACCGGGCGAACAATCCGAAGGCCGAGAAGTCGCATGCGCCGGATTGGGACCACGATAACGCTGCTATCGAAGCGTCTTGGTGGATAGCGCCCGCGATCATCATACTTTTCCTCGCCGTGCTCGCCTGGCGCAGCTCCTATGCGCTCGACCCGTATAAGCCGCTGAAGTCTGCAGTCGAGCCGCTTACCGTCCAAGTCGTTGCCCTCGACTGGAAATGGCTTTTTATATACCCGGAACAAGGCATCGCGAGCGTGAACCTGCTCGAGATTCCTGAGAACGTGCCTATTCATCTCGAGATGACGGCCGATGCGCCGATGAATTCCTTCTGGATACCACAGCTCGCCGGCCAGATCATGGTGATGCCCGGTATGCAGACGCAGCTGAACCTCATGGCGAGCCGCACGGGCGATTTCAACGGCCTTTCAGGGAATATCAGCGGGGAAGGGTTCGCCGGCATGGCCTTCACGACGCGCTCCGTCACGCCGGATGCCTTCGAGCAGTGGGTTACAGATGCGAAGTCGAGCACCAAGCCGCTTACGCTCGCCGCATACGACCAGCTCGCGAAGCCGAGCTCGTACAATGCGCCCGTGCAATATGCGCCGGTGGATGCGAACCTTTTTACGACCATTATTAACCGCGTCATGATGCCGTCGTCTATGATGGGAAGTATGGATATGTCTAATGCCATGATGCCATGACCGCAACCTCCTTCATTTTCGGAAAGCTTGCGTGGTCGCTCCTGCCGAACAATCCTATCGCTGCAGGCGGCGCTATCTTCATGGTGCTCTGCGCGATCGCCGTACTCGCCGTCATCACGTACTTCAAGCGCTGGAAATGGCTCTGGAAGGAGTGGCTGACCTCGCTCGATCCGAAGCGCATCGGCGTCATGTACATCACCGTCTCAGGCATCATGCTCGTGCGCGGCGGCATAGACGCGATCATGATGCGCACGCAGCAGGCGACATCCGTCGGCGCGTCGCACGGCATTCTTGCGGCCACGCATTTCCAGGAGATCTTCTCGGCGCACGGCTCGATCATGATCTTCTTTGTCGCCATGGGATTCATGTTCGGCATCATCAATCTCGTCGTGCCGTTGCAGATAGGCTCGCGCGATGTCGCGTTCCCGTTCCTGAACTCCGTGAGCTTCTGGCTCTTTGCGTCCGGCGCCGTGCTCATCAATCTCTCGCTCATCATCGGCGATTTCTCGACCGCCGGCTGGCTTGCGTACCCGCCGCTCTCCGAGCTCGCCTACAGTCCGACCGTCGGCGTCGACTACTGGATATGGAGCCTGCAGATCGCCGGCATCGGCAGCTTGCTTTCAGGGCTTAATTTCCTCGTTACCATCATCCGTATGCGCGCGCCAGGCATGACGCCGATGCGCATACCGATCTTCGTCTGGAGCGTCGCCGGCGCGATGTCGCTGGTGATCTTCGCCTTTCCGATACTTACGGCGACGCTTGCGCTCCTCTCGCTCGACCGTACGCTCGGCATGCACTTCTTCACGGCGGGCGGGGGAGGCAACATGATGATGTACGTGAATCTCATCTGGGCATGGGGTCATCCGGAGGTGTACATCCTTATCCTGCCCGCATTCGGCATCTTCTCAGAGATCGTACCGGTCTTTTCTGGCAAGAAGCTTGCTGGATATTTTTCCATGGTGCTCTCGATCTGGGCCATCGTCTTCCTCTCATTCCTCGTGTGGCTGCATCATTTCTTTACCATGGGCGCGGAAGCGGACGTGAACGCCTTCTTCGGCATCATGACGGCCGTTATCGCTGTGCCGACGGGCGTGAAGATATTCAACTGGCTCTTCACTATGTATCGCGGCCGCATCCGCTTCACGACGCCGATGCTCTGGTTCATGGGCTTCGTCGTGCTCTTCACGCTCGGCGGCGTCACGGGCGTCATGCTCGCCGAACCGCCGGCGGACTATCAGCTGCATAACAGCCTGTTCCTGGTCGCGCACTTCCACACGATGATTGTGAGCGGCGTGCTCTTCGGCTACTTCGCCGGCCTTACGTATTGGTTCCCTAAGATATTCGGATTCCGCCTCGATGAATCGCTCGGCAGGAAGGCGTTCTGGTGCTGGCTCACGGGGTTCATTCTTGCCTTCGGCCCGCTCTATCTGCTCGGCTTCATGGGCGCGACGCGCCGCCTCGATCACTACAGCGCCGCGCTTGGCTGGCAGCCGCTTTTCATCGTCGCCGGCATCGGCGTTGCGCTCATCGCGCTCGGCTTCGCATTCCAGGTCGCGCAGCTTGTCCGCAGCATCCGTATGCGTCATGAGAATCGTGACCGTACCGGCGATCCGTGGGACGGCCGCACGCTCGAATGGTCGGTTCCGTCTCCTGCGCCGGCATACAATTTCGCGGCACAGCCGATCGTCTCGTCGCTCGATGCGTTCTGGGCGGCGAAGCAACGAGGGACGCGCGAAACGGCAGGATACGAGGATATCCGCATGCCGAAGAACACGAGTCTTGGCATGTTCATCGCCGGATTCACGTTCATCGCGGGCTTCAGCATCGTATGGCATATCTGGTGGCTTGCTGCCGTCGGCGTGCTCGGCGCAGTCGTGTCTCTTTTCGTGCGCGCCTTCACCGAGGATACGCATACGGTCATCGCGGCAGCCGACATCGCCTGGCATGATGTCGCGCACGCTTCTAACGCACATCCTGTATGACGACTATGGCTAAGACGACACACGAACCGTTCGATGCAGAGGCGCGCGCCGCCGACGCGACGACCGTATCGGGGTTCTGGGTCTATCTCATGACGGACCTCGTGCTGTTCGCGAGCCTCTTCGCGACGTACGCCGTCCTGCATGCCAGCACCTTCGGCGGTCCGTCAGGGCGCGACATCTTCCACATGCCGCTCGTGCTTGCTGAGACGCTCATCCTGCTTACGAGCAGCTTCACGTGCGGGTTGGCGGTATTGTCAGCGCGCGCCGGAGGCGCGCGCCGTGCCGCTGCCTGGCTCGTCGCGACGCTCGTGCTCGGCGGCGCCTTCGTTTCCATCGAGGTCTCGGAATTCGCATCGCTCGTGCGTATGGGCGATGGTCCATCCAAGAGCGCCTTCCTCTCTTCGTATTTCACGCTAGTCGGCACGCACGGACTGCATGTCTTCATCGGCCTCATCTGGATCGTCGCGCTCATCGTCGTCCTCTTGCGCAAAGGGCTTACGCGCTCCGTTATGCGCAAGCTCGTGCTGTTCAGCATGTTCTGGCACTTCCTCGACCTCGTCTGGATATTCATCTTCACGGTCGTGTATCTGATGGGACTATCGCTCGTATGACCACATCGCCTATGAATCCACATCACTATTTCGAAGAGATCGGCGCTATGCCTCAGGAGAGCAGTATTCGCAATTATGCATGGGGCTTCCTGCTCTCGCTGCTCCTGACCGGCGCCGCCTATGCATTCGTCGCGTACAGCGTGCACTCCGGCGCGCAGCTCATGCTGTTCCTCGGCGTTTTCGCGCTTGCGCAATTTTTCATACAGCTCAGCTGCTTCCTACATCTTGGTGAGAACTCGGCCTCGCGTGAACGGGTCGGCATCCTTGCCGCCTTCCTGGTCGTCGTCTTCATCCTCGTCGCCGGTTCGGTATGGATCATGATCAGCCTTAACGGCCGCATGATGCCGGATACCATGCAGATGGAGCAGTACATGCAGAGCCAGCAGGGGATATAGCGATATGAGCACTGTACGGGAGTATTACCGCCTCACGAAGCCTGGCATCGTCTATGGCAACGCCTTCACGACCGTCGCCGCATTTCTCTATGCCTCGAAATGGCATAGCGGTGTCATGCTCTTTCTCGCGACGCTCGTCGGCATTTGTCTTGTCGTCGCGTCGGCCTGCGTCTTCAATAACGTGCTGGACCGGGGCATCGACCGCCGGATGGCGCGCACGAAAGAGCGTCCGCTCGTAACCGGCGCTATCGGTGTGCCTGCCGCGCTTGTGTACGGAGCCGTCCTCGGCATCATCGGCCTCGCGCTCCTGTATTCACAGGCGAATCCGCTTACGGCCGCGCTCGCGCTCTTCGGCCACATCTCCTATGTCCTTATATATGGCTGGGCGAAGCGCGTGTCGTCGTGGGGAACGGTAGTAGGGAGTATCCCGGGCGCGATACCGATTGTCGTGGGGTACACCGCAGTAACTGGCCGGCTCGATATTCCCGCACTCATCCTGTTCTTGATCCTCGTTTTCTGGCAGATGCCGCATTTCTATGCGATTGCGATGTACCGGCTCGATGACTACGCGGCAGCCGATATTCCCGTGCTTCCAGCGCGCAAAGGCATGCGTGCGACAAAAGTGCATTTGCTCTGTTATATCGTCGCGTACCTGATCGCCGTCACTGCGCTCACCGTCCTCGGCTATGCAGGCTGGGCGTACCTCGTGATCGCGCTCGGATTCGGTCTCGCTTGGGCATGGCGCGCGCTTCGCGGATGGAAAACGCCGGACGATGTCCGCTGGGCGAAGGGTGTCTTCCTGTACTCGCTCATCGTCCTCGTCACGTTCTCCATCGCGCTCGCGCTTTCGCCGGTGCTGCCGTAGCGCGCAACGGTGCAAACCGGCAAAGGCATATAAAAAGCCGCAGGTCGGAGACCTGCGGCTGAGTGTTGATCTATTCTTGTGATTCAATTTTGCGTGAGGACCGCCAGTCCGCGCACGGCATTCGTGCCGTAGAGCGAGCTGAGCGTGCCGACCTTGCCGCCGTCAGGATCGGAGACGATGAACGTGTCTCCGACGATCTTCATGACGGCGATCCAGTGCCGCGTGCCGCGGCTGGTCACCACTTGAAGAACGATACGGCTGCCATCGGCAATCCGTTCCTTCGCCGCTGCAAGCGCAGCAGCACCGGCGAGCGAGAGTCGCTCGGCCGAAAGGCCGGGAATGGCCTTCTGGATGTCCCAGCGAAGCCGCCCGAAACGGTCGAAGAGATCGTTGTCGGTCAGCGTCCGCAGGAACGAGATGAGGTCGAAATTGTATCCCATCTCGAGCACTGAGGTGAAGAGCGAGACCAGCAGACAGCCGGCCTTGCCGACGGTGACGCCGCGGGCGAGCTGGAGATTCTTCCAGCGCGGATCGCCCTGAGATACGGCAGTCGGCGTGCTCTTCGTGCCTCCCGTTCCCGCCGTCGTATCCATACCGGCAGCAGGTGCGGTGGGCACGGGTGCAGGCGCGGGGAGCGGTTGGACCTGGGGTGCGGCCGGGGTGGCCGCCGGCGGAGCCGGCGGCACGGTCCCGGTCTGCGCAAGCGCCGTTCCGCTCATGAAAAGCGCGGAAACCAGCGCCAAGGCGCGAAGTAGCATCGTAACCTCCTATGTGGAATCAAGAGAAAAGCCCCATACCTATATACAATATAAAAATATATATGTCAAGTACTCCGGAGCAGGCGAACAAAAAGGTGCATTACCCATCTCTATAGACGGATGAGAAGGGTATACTTTTCACATATTCGTCATTAACCTTTCCTTCAGCAATCATGAAGAATCGAACTCTATTACGTGAGATCGCGAAGATCGGCGTCGGCCTCTTCCTCGCCGACTTCCTGAGCGTGCTCTGGCTCGGCAGCAGCGGCTTCTTCCCGCTTACCATCCTCGGCGTTACCTGGACGGCCTCCTCGATCCTGCCGATCGCGGCGCTCGATCTCGGCCTCGTCATCATTCTCGCGCATATCGCTTGGCGCACGCACCTGCCAGCGACGCCGAGCGAGAAGTCGCTTCTTACCATCGCCAGCCTCATCTTCTTGGTCGTCTGCCTCGTGCATCTCGCGCGTATCGCCTTCGGCTGGGATATCCTGCTTGGTGACTTCAATGCGCCGATGTGGCTCTCATGGGCCGGCGTCATCATCGCCGCGTACCTCTCGTATTCCTGCTACCATTTCGCGCGCCGAATGAAGCGCTAATTGAAGCGTTTCCAGGGAATGAAAGGGCCGGCATAGCCGGCCCTTTTGCGGTAGAATAGGGGAATGATGCATACGATGCGACGGACTGCCCGGGCCAGCGCCATCCTTTTGGCGAGCCTCTGCTTCCTTGGCCTCGGCGCGCAGGCGCATGCCGCTTCCGCTCAGAATACCGTCTCGCTCGACCTCATTCGCGCCGTCCGTGTCGCGGACACGAGTATCACGCTCTCCTTCAGGACCGACGAAGAATCCATCGGCAGCGTCGAATATGCTTCCGTGCTCGGCGAGGATCGCACCCTTACGGATTCCGTGCAGCAGACCGATCATGTCTTCACGCTCGACGGCCTCGACCCCTCGCATGCGTATACCTTTACGCTCCGTGCCGAACGCGGTTCTGACGCTTCCTATATATATACGATACTGCTCGCGCCGGAAGACATCGGCGCAACGGGTCAGAGCTTGATGCCACAGGCGCAGGTGACCTCAGAAGACGGGACGGTCATCGCGACGATAGCGGCTGCATCCTCGACGCCAGCTATACCATCGCACACCGATGGCGCGCTCATCCTGGTCCTCCTCGTCGTCATTGCCGGCATCTGCTGGTATGTGGCTTCACGACGGAAGCGTTCGAAGCCGGAAGACGCTACTCGAATCGAAGCGCATCTATAGGATTCATGCGCGCCGCGCGGCGCGCTGGATACCAGCCGAAGGCGATGCCGATGGCGGCCGAGACGCCGAAGGCGAGCACGATAGAGGAAAGAGAGACGGATGCGGTAAGCAGTCCGCTGGCCGTTGCTATCGTCGCGATGCCCCAGCCTAAGAGCACGCCCACGCCGCCGCCGATGACGGTAAGCATGATCGCTTCAAGCAGGAACTGGCTGCTGATGTCCTGCTCGCGCGCGCCGATGGCCTTGCGCAAGCCTATCTCCCGCGTGCGTTCGGTGACGCTCGTGAGCATCATGTTCATGATGCCGATGCCGCCGACGATGAGTGAGATGCCGGCGACGGCGGCGAGGAGCGCCGTAAAGGTTCCCGTCACGGATGATGCGGTCGAAAGGATGTCCGCCTGATTCAGGATACTGAAATCTGCCTTCGTCGGGTCGCTTATCTTATGCCGTTCGAGCAGGAGCGTCGTGATGTCGGCTTCCACCTGGTCGGTCGTGTCAGCGCTTGCGGCCTGCACGCCGATGGTCGACACGTGCTTCCCGCCGGAAAGGTACTGCTGCGCCGTTGAAAGGGGGACGAAGACTTCCTCGTCCGTCGAGCCGAAGCCGCTGCCGCCCTTCGTAGCCGAGATGCCGATGACGGTGAACTCCGTGCCGTTGATGCGGACTTTCTGGCCGAGCGCGTCTGCGCCTTCGCCGAAGAGGTCATCACGCACGGTCGGGCCGAGCACGGCGACTTTCGCGCGCGCAGAGACCTGGGAATCCGAGAGAAACGTACCCTCGGCGATATCGAGGTTATGTATCGTCGCGTAATCGGCTGTCGTGCCGTCTACCTGCGCATTGGAATTCGTGCCGGGTGCCGTGAGCTGTTCGTTCGCCGTGACTTCCGCTGCGACACCGGTCACGTTCGGCACCTGCTGGCTGATCGCCGTCGCATCGTCGTTCGTGAGCGTTTCCGCACCACCGCGCGCGCCGCGCACACCGCCGGTCGAGACGGCGCCCGGCCGCACCGTAAGAAGATTCGAGCCGAGCGATTCTATGTTCGCCTCGATGGACTTCTGCGCGCCGTTGCCGATGGATACCATGGCGATGACGCTGGCGATACCGATCACGATGCCGAGCATCGTGAGACCAGAGCGCGCCTTGTTCGCGGTGAGTGCAGTCGTCGTTTCGATAAGAAGGTCGTGCGTTTTCATACGTGAAAGGGAGCGGCGTTCGCCGGATGCCGCGGCGTCCGTTCGTCGCTCGTGATATGGCCGTCGCGGATGCGGATGATGCGGTCGGCATGCGAGGCGACCTCTTCCTCATGGGTGATGAGGACGATGGTGCGGCCGTGCTCACGGTTGAGCTGCTCGAAGGTCGAGAGCACGATCTCGGTCGTATGGGAATCAAGGTTGCCGGTCGGCTCGTCGGCGAGGATGAGCGACGGGTCGTTCACGAGCGCGCGGTCGATGGCGACACGCTGTATCTGGCCGCCGGAGAGCTGGCTCGACGTGTGATCGTACCGGTTCTCGTCGAGTCCTGCGGCGTGCAGCGCGCGCTTCGCGCGCGCTGCACGCTCTTCCGGATGCACGTTGTTATACACGAGCGGCAGCATGACATTCGCGAGCACCGTCATGCGGGGGAGAAGGTTGAAGGACTGGAAGACGAAGCCGATCTTGCGTTTGCGCACATCGGCGAGCTTATCGGATGAAAGGCGCGATACGTCCTGACCGTCGAGACGATACGTGCCGGACGTCGGCGTATCGAGACAGCCGAGTATATGCATGAGCGTCGATTTTCCTGAACCGGACGGTCCCATGATGGCGACGAACTCGCCGTCTTCGATGGTGAACGTGACGCCGGAGAGCGCGTGCGTCTCGGTCTCGCCGGTAAGATACGTCTTTGTGAGCGCGATGCCTTCAATCATAGCTAGCCGCCGAATCCGGTTCCGCCGGCGCGGAAGGTCGCGCCGCCTGCCGGCCGTGCGCCCCCGAAGGAGGCATTCGTGGAGCGCACCGTAGCCCCGGCGCCTGCGGCGCCGGTCGTCCGTTTCGCGCCGCCGAAGAGTCCGAAGAGGCCGCCGCCGGAGCTTGTCGTCGATTCGCCGCTTGCGTTCAGCGATTGCGAGACGACCTGTTCGCCGACCGTTACGCCGCTCGTGATCTCCGTCATCGTATCGCTCACGATGCCGGTCGTGACCGGCACGCGCCGTATCGTGACGCTATCGACCGGAACCGTTTCGCCGCGCGAGAACGTGCTGCTCGAGCCCGCGCCAAAGGCAGCCGCCCTGCTCGAAGAACTCATCGTGCTCGTTGCGCCTGCGCCGCGGAAGGCATGGGTCGAGCTCGCGGCCCCGAACGACTCTTTCATCGTTTTCATGGATGCCATATCCGGCGTCGATGAAGCGTTGCCGCGCGTCGCTACCTCGACGTAGCTCATGCCGTTCTCGGTCTTCACCGCGCTCGACGGCACTACAATCGCATCTTCCTTCGAGGCGGTCACGATACTTGCGTTCACGGTCATGCCTGGTTTCACGCGCGGATCCTGGGTATCGAATCCAATCTTCACCGTGTACGTCGTGACGCCTTGGCTCACCGTCCCCACCTGGTTTACCTGCGCGACCGTGCCCGGAATCGTCAGGTCTTCGATGGCATCGAAAGTGAGGGTCACCGGTTCGCCGCTCTTCACGCTCGCGATGTCTGCCTCATTGAGCGTAATGGATGCGTACGACTCGTTCGTGATGAGCGTCGCGACCTTGCCGGATGCCTGGTCGAACTTCTGCACGTCGACTTCGGCAATGGTGCCGTCGAATGGCGCGCGGACGGAATAATCAGCGAGCGTGTCCTGTGCGTCGGCAAGCGACTGCTTCGCCTTGGCGAGCGAGAGCTCGGCCGACTGCACGTCGAGCGGCGTGCTGCCGTCGATGGATTGCGTGTTCGATGAATAGCTCTGGAGCGCCGAGGTGAGCGAGCTCTGTGCGCTCTGGAGCGAGGATGCCGCGCTGTTGCTGCTTGAAACGTAGCCGCTGAGCGTCGTGAGCTGGCTCGCGAGCGACGGCGGGTTCTGAAGCAGGTCGTGCTCGCTTATGGTATTGCTGACGAGTTGGTAGTACGCCTGCGCTTCCTTTACGGCTTGGTTCACTTTCGCTGTCGTGCCCTGCACCTTGGTGATGAGCGCCGCGACGTCTTCCGGGGAAGAGGAACGGCTCGCGCTCTGGTACTCTGCGAACGTCTGATTATAGGAATCAAGCGCTTCATCGTAGGCGTCCATCGCTTTCTGGCGCTCTGCATCGGCCGTCGGTTCCGAATCCTTGATGAGATGATCGTACGCGATGTTGCTCTCCATGCCGCCGTATCCTGAGAGGTCGGTCGGGTCGCGCAGGACGGTCGTGAGTCCGCTCGTGATCGTCGCGAGGCTCGTCTCAGCGTTCGTCACCGCGTCGAAGCCGTTATCGCGCGCCGTCGATACGCTCGTCGCGCTGTTCGAAAGCGTGTTCTTCGCCGACGTGATGGACTGCGTATAGGAAATCTGCGCGCTCTCGAGAGAGAGTTCCGCATCACGCACCGTCTTCTGCGCATCGGTCGAATCGATGCTGACGAGCAGCTGACCCGCCTTCACCTGATCACCGGCCTTTACGTATACGCCGGTGACTTCGCCGGACGCTTTCGGCGAGAGATCGAGCTGATGATCTGCTGCGACCTCGCCGCTCGCCGTGACCGTCGACTCGATAGGTGCCTTCGTGACGCTTGCAAGCACGTACTGCGCTGTCGTCGTCTTCGCCGAGACGCTCGCATAGGCCCAATACCCGCCGCCGATGATGACGATCGCAATGATTGCCGCTATGAGCTTATGTGCGCGTGCATACGCCCATCCGCCCTTGATGCGGCGGGAAAGAAAGGAACATACGGGCGTAATGCTGAATTTCATACAAGTAGTTATTTAGAAACAGTGTTGATATACATCACATCGCCAGGGTGAGCAGCATGCACCGGCGGCGCGGGCATAATGCGGATGAGCGATGCGTCGATGACGCCGGTGTCATCAGGCGAACCAAGCACGACCACGTAGGTGCCTTTCGTGAGCGATGCGTCATCGACCGTCTTTGTTCCATCGCGGATGACGGTGCTTGATGCGACGCGGATGCGCTCTTCAGGATGCGCCGGATCGGTGATGATGAAGGTAGGGAGGGAGACGTTCGATATCTGGCCGAACGCGCCATGGCCGTTCGGCATGTCGCCCGGGGCAGACATGAAGGTGACGAAGCCGCCGCGCGGTCCGCCGAAGTTCTGCGCGTAGTTCTCGCCCCAGCGGTAGGAATGGCGCGCCTGATGCATACCGAAGAGCACGCCTGCCTCGAAGATCGCGACGATGCCGAAGAGCACGATCACGCTGATGATGATGGATGCGAACGGGCGCGAATCGATGAATCGGCGGACACGGGCGACGAACGGCGGGAATGAAGTGCGGAGATTCATATGCTATGCGGTGGTGAGATTGGTAGGGGCGAACAGGGACGCCAGAACGTGCACGAGTCTGCGCACGGCGACGAGGAATACCGAGAGAGCGAAGAGCGTGATGGCGACATCGGCGCTCGGCAGCGTCTCGATGAGCGAGAGGCCGAAGGAATGCGCATGCGCGGCGATGATGCTGGTGTCGGTGCTGGCGAGCTGTGCCAGCGTGAAGAAGCCGGATGCCTGCGCCGCCGCGATCGTCTCGCGCACCATGGCGAGCGAACCGCCTGCCGAAAGGACGAGCAGCAGCGAGGTGCCGGCAAGGCGCAGGCGGTAGGCGCGAGTGCGGGCACGGCGAACGCCCGCGAGGACGCGGGCTTCGAGCTCTGGCGGGACGCGCAGCGTTGAAAAGCGCGGCAGAGAGGTGGTCATACTCTGTATACGAGAGCAGGGCGCTGTTTGTTGCATTAAGAGGATTCTGGGTCGTGGGGCGCGAGCATTCGGCGAAGCCGAGCGAGCGCCCGGTGATGGATGCTGCGAATGGTGCCTGCCGGCTTCTCGAGCGTTTCCGCTATCTCTTCGAAGCTGAAGCCC
>Ga0164242_10004394_pt1 | contig 15858 bp, 16 predicted proteins | sample OricomgcompostMG_FD_108783 | JGI IMG/M metagenome (GOLD analysis project Ga0164242, IMG submission 108783) | Miracle-Growth compost microbial communities from Emeryville, California, USA - Original compost - Miracle growth compost (MG) ... | reverse complement strand
CTTCCAGAACGATTTCGCCGGACGCATCGTCTCCAAGGTCTGGCAGGCGGGGCAGGCAAGCGGCGACTTCATGATCTCGCTGCAGCAGGTCGCGTGGTTCATCGTGATCTATGCCGTGACGACGATGGCGCTGATAGCGCGGCTCGACTGGCGGCTTGCGGCGATCGTCGCCGTCTGGATCGCGTTGTTTGCGCTCATCGCACGGCATTTCGTCCCGCGCGTACGGCGCACCGCGAAGGCGACGGCCGAAGCGGCATCGATGCTGAACGGCAGGCTCGTCGACAGCTATTCCAACGCGCAGACCCTCAAGCTCTACGGCCGCGAGGACGATAACGACGCCTATGTGAGGAACGGCTTCGCCCGCTTCCTTGGCACGATCTATCCGTTTACGCGGAATATAACCGGCGTTCGCACCAGCCTTGCGCTGCTTTCCGGCCTGATGATGACCGCGATCGCGCTGTTTTCGATCAATCTCTGGCTGACGGGTGCGATCAGCACGGGCGCGGTGGCCTTCACCATGGCGCTGGTGCTGCGCCTCAACATGCTGTTCGGCCGCATGATGGCGCAACTCAACGGGCTGATGCGCAATTTCGGCACCATCCAGAATTCCATGGAAATGATTTCCCGGCCGATCGGGCTCGTCGACCGGCCGGGCGCGGGCGCGCTCGTCGTGGATAGGGGCGAAATCCGTTTCGACCATATCCGCTTCCACTACGGACGCGGCAGCGGCGTCATCGAGGACCTTTCGCTGATGGTCGCTCCGGGAGAAAAGGTGGGCATCGTCGGGCGATCCGGAGCGGGCAAATCGACCCTCGTCAACCTGCTGCTGCGTTTCTACGATCTCGAAGGCGGCAAGATCCTCATCGACGGTCAGGACATCGCATCGGTCCGGCAGGAAAGCCTGCGCGCCAAAATAGGCATGGTGACGCAGGACACCGCCTTGCTTCATCGCTCGATCCGGGAAAACCTGCGTTTCGGTCGCGCGGACGCCGGCGACGAGCAACTTATCGAGGCGGCGCGCCGGGCCGAAGCCTGGACGTTCGTGGAGAACGTGAAGGATCATAACGGGCGCACAGGGCTCGATGCGCATGTCGGCGAACGGGGCGTGAAACTCTCCGGTGGCCAGCGCCAGCGTATCGCGATCGCCCGCGTCATGTTGAAGGACGCGCCTATCCTCATCCTCGACGAGGCGACTTCGGCGCTCGATTCGGAAGTGGAGGCGGCCATACAGGACAATCTGTTACGTCTCATGGAAGGCAAGACCGTCATCGCCATTGCCCATCGCCTGTCGACGATCGCGGCTCTCGACAGGCTGGTCGTGATGGATGGTGGACATATCGTCGAGACCGGCACGCATCGCGAGCTGATAGCCCGAAACGGTATCTACGCCCGGCTGTGGGAGCGCCAGTCCGGCGGCTTCATCGCCAGCGAGATCGCCGCGCAGTGACCGGGCGGCGCCAGGCTGGCTGGAAGCGCCTGCACGGTGCGGCGAATTTTCCTGCGACAATGTGGTTGCAACATATTGCCGCGGCTAGACATAATTGCCTATCGATAATAGAACCCGAAAGATGTGGGAGACTCGATAGTCGTACCGCGGCGGAGGAAGCGTGCTGATACCAAGGCGCGTTTGCCGGTTGTAAACCGGGCCGGGGACTATGGGTGAGGAGAAGATGGATTCACACGTGAGCGAGCATGAAACCACGCCCGAGGCCTTTCACGAGCCGACGCGGCGGGATTTTCTCTTTCTTGCAACGGGAATGGCCGGTGTCGTCGGAGCAGGGGCGCTGGCCTGGCCGTTCATCGACCAGATGCGGCCCGACGCCTCGACGCTCGCCGCCGCCTCCGTCGAAGTCGACATCTCCAGCCTGAAGAAGGGCTCGACCCTGCAGGTGAAGTGGCGCGGCAAGCCGATCACGATCCGCAACCGCACCGACAAGGAGGTCGCCGACGCCAAGAAGGTGCCGCTCGACCAGTTGAAGGACCCGGTCGCCCGCAACGCCAATCTCGCCGCCGACGCCAAGGCGACCGACGAGAACCGTTCGGCCGGCGCCGGCAAGGAAAACTGGTTCGTCATGATCCAGGTCTGCACCCATCTCGGCTGCATTCCCCTCGGCGAACAGGGCGAATATGGCGGCTGGTTCTGTCCGTGCCACGGCTCCGTCTACGATACCGCCGGCCGCATCCGCCATGGACCCGCGCCGGAGAATATGTATCTGCCGCCCTATGAACTGACACCGGGCAAGACCGTCAAGATCGGCTGAGGGGAGACCGATAATGAGTGGGGAGCATTCCACCTACGTTCCGACGAGCGGCTTGGGCAAATGGGTCGACGCGCGCATGCCGTTGCCGCGCCTGGTACACGACAGCTTCGTGTCCTATCCCGTCCCGCGCAACCTGAACTACGCCTACACGTTCGGCGGTATCCTGTCCGTCATGCTGGCGGTGCAGATTCTCACCGGCATCGTGCTGGCGATGCACTACGTGGCCAACACCAACGACGCGTTCAACTCCGTCGAGTTCATCATGCGCGACGTGAACCACGGCTGGCTGCTGCGCTACATGCACGCCAACGGCGCCTCGTTCTTCTTCCTCGCCGTCTATCTCCATATCGCACGCGGGCTCTATTACGGCTCCTACAAGGCGCCGCGGGAGCTGTTGTGGATTCTCGGGGTCATCATCCTCTTCCTGATGATGGCGACGGCCTTCATGGGCTACGTTTTGCCCTGGGGGCAGATGTCGTTCTGGGGCGCGACGGTGATCACCGGCTTCTTCACCGCCTTTCCCGGCTTCGGAGACTGGCTGCAGCAATTGCTAATCGGCGGTTTTTCCGTCGGGCAACCGACGCTGAACCGGTTCTATTCGCTGCATTACCTGTTGCCGTTCATGATCGCCGGCGTGGTGATCCTGCATATCTGGGCGCTGCATGTGACGGGCCAGACCAATCCGACCGGCGTCGACGTCAAGACGAAGACCGACACTCTGCCCTTCACGCCCTACGCGACGATCAAGGACGCGCTCGGCATGGCGGTGTTCTTCCTGATCTTCGCCTATTTCGTCTTCTTCATGCCGAACTATCTCGGCCACGCGGACAACTACATTCCGGCCGATTCTCTGAAGACGCCCTCCGAGATCGTGCCCGAATGGTATTTCCTGCCATTCTACGCGATGCTGAGGGCGATCACCTTCAATATCGGGCCGATCAATTCGAAGCTCGGGGGCGTGCTGACGATGTTCAGCTCGATCCTGATCCTCTTCGTGGTGCCGTGGCTCGACACGTCCAAGGTGCGCTCGGCGCGCTACCGGCCCTGGTACAGGATGTTCTTCTGGCTTTTCGTCGCGGATGCGCTGTTGCTCGGCTGGTGCGGGTCGCAGCCGCCGGAGGGATCGATCGTTTTCATGGCGCAGGTCGGCACCCTCTATTATTTCGCGTTCTTCCTCATCGTCATGCCGCTGTTGGGGCTCGTCGAGACGCCGAAGCGAATACCGAACTCGATCACCGAAGCCGTGCTGTCGAGACAGCACGCGGGTGGAGGCGGACAGCCGGTACCCGTGCCCGCTGCCGCCGAGAAGCGCTGAGGACGGTGGCGAGAGGATGTCAAAGACGATGAGAAGACTTGCCGCCACCCTCGTGTCGCTCGGGTTCGCCGCTGCGGCCCTTGCCCTCCCGGCGTCGGCCGCCGACGAGATCCCGCATTTTCCGCTCAAGGATCCGCCGCGGCTGATCTGGTCCTTCGCCGGACCGTTCGGGACGTGGAACAAGGCACAGCTCCAGCGCGGCCTGCAGGTCTACACCGAGGTCTGCTCGAACTGCCATTCGATGAATCTGGTCTCTTTCCGCAACCTCTCCGCGCTCGGCTATAGCGAGGCGCAGGTCGCGGGCTTTGCGGCCGACCACCAGGTGCAGGACGGGCCGAACGATCAGGGCGAGATGTTCAAGCGCCCGGGCAAGCCGAACGACTATTTCCCGGCGCCTTTCGCCAACGAAGAAGCCGCCGCCTACGCCAATGGCGGTGCCGCCCCGCCCGACTTCTCGACGATCGCGAAGGCGCGCGCCGTGGAGAGCGGATTTCCGGGTTTCATCTTCGACGTCTTCAGGATGTATACGACGCAGGGTCCCGACTATGTCCATGCGCTTCTGACCGGCTACGGGCAGAAGCCGCCGAAGGGCGTGGCGGTGCCGAGCGGCACCTACTACAACCCTTATTTTCACAGTGCGGTTTCGCTGAAGATGCCGCCGCCGCTCAGCGACGGGCTGGTGAAATACACCGATGGCACGCCCGAAACGGTGGATCAGTACGCCAGGGACGTGGCCGCCTTCCAGATGTGGGCCGCCGAGCCGCACATGATGGAGCGCAAGCGCACTGGCTTCGTCGTCATTATCTTCCTGATCATCTTCACGAGTCTGATCTATCTGACGAAGAAGGCAGTCTACTCTCGCATCGAGCATTGAACGGCCGCCATCGAGGGGTTACGACATCGACATGTTGCGGGCGCTGCGGCGCCCGTTTTTCTGCGTCGCGGTTCGAACGCCGTTTCCACCGTTGACGCATCTTGTTGCCTGGCGAAGGGATGAGGATGTCCGAATTGTCCGAGGAACTGGTGAAAGCGATCCGGACCATTCCGGACTACCCCAAGCCGGGCGTTCAGTTCCGCGACATCACCACGCTGCTCGGCGATCCCAAAGCCTTCCGGCGGACGGTGGATGAACTGGTTCATCCCTATGCCGGCATGCGCGTCGCCAAGGTCGCGGGCATCGAGGCGCGCGGCTTCATCCTCGGAGGCGCCATCGCGCATCAGCTCTCCGCAGGGTTCGTGCCGATCCGCAAAAAGGGTAAGCTGCCCCACGAAACGGTCCGCATCGCCTACAGCCTCGAATACGGGGTGGACGAGATGGAGATCCATCGCGATGCGGTGACCCCGGGAGAGACCGTCATCCTCGTCGACGACCTGATCGCGACCGGCGGCACGGCGGAGGCGGCCGCCAAGCTCCTGAAGCAGATGGGCGCCGATATCGTCGCGGCGTGCTTCGTCATCGATCTTCCCGACCTCGGCGGCAGGGCGCGGCTGGAGGCGCTCGGCGTCCAGGTGCGAACGCTGGTTTCCTTTTTCGGCGACTGACTAGATCCGGCCCTATGGCAGTTGGACGAGCACCGCCGATTCGAAACGCATCGCCGGTTTGCCGTCCGCCGTCTCCGCCTCGCCCACATGTTCGAGGAGATGCCAGCCCGGGCGGCTTGAAAGCGCCCGCCCGCCCGTCACGGTGAGGAAGAAGACGATGTCGTCGCCGGCATAGACGGGTCGCGTCCATTTCAGGTTGCGAAAGCCGGGCGAGGGGCCGAAGGTCGGCGCTGCCAGGCCGGCCTCGCGCCATCGCGCCTCCTCGACGGGACGATGTTCGAGGTTCTTCTTCATCCAGACAGCGGTCGTGTGCCAGCCGGAGGCGCAAAGGCCGCCGAAAACGGACTTCTTCGCCGCTTCCGGATCGACATGGAAGCGCTGCGGATCGAACTGCCTGGCGAACGCGACGATTGCCTCCGCCGTGAACCGGTGGCTTCCGAGCGTCAAGCGTTCGTCGGTCGGGAAATAGCGCGCCAGCTCGCCCGTCATGCACCGCGCTCCGCGTCTCTGAGCGCCATCATGGCGGAATGTTCGCAGACCATCACGAGTTCATCCCGCTGGTTGCGGAGTTCATGTCTGAAGGCGACGAGGCCGAGACCTTTGCGCGACCTGGACAGGCGGCGGGAAAGCACCTTCGTGGTGCCGCCGAAACTGTCGCCGGCCAGCAGCGGCCGCTTCCAATCGACCCGGTCGACGCCGGGAGCGCCTTCCGACGTCGATTCAAGCAGGTAGCCGTCCGCGATCATCCTCATCAGGAGCGACGTCATGTGCCAGCCGGATGCCGCGAGCCCGCCAAGGAGCGAGGCCTTGCCGGCCGCCTCGTCGAGATGCATCGGCTGGGCGTCGAACTGCCGGGCGAACGCGACGATCTCTTCCGCCGTGACGACAACCGGCCCAAGCTGGAATTCGCGGCCCTCGTGGAAGTCCTCATAGGCGTATTTCGCATCTTTCGACACGCTCATTGCGATCTCCCCTCGACGCCAGCCTCAGGTGTTGAACTTGAAGAGCATGACGTCGCCGTCATGGACGACATATTCCTTGCCTTCGTCGCGGGCCTTGCCGGCCTCCTTGGCCGCGACTTCTCCGCCGAGGCCGACGTAATCGTCATAGGCGATGGTCTGTGCACGGATGAAGCCGCGCTCGAAGTCGCTATGGATGACGCCGGCCGCTTGCGGGGCCTTGGCGCCGGCATGGACCGTCCAGGCTCGCGTCTCCTTCGGCCCGGCGGTGAAGAAGGTGATGAGCTCCAGCAGCCGGTAGCCGGCTCGGATCAGCTTGTCGAGGCCGGGTTCGTCGAGGCTCATGGCTTCGAGGAACTCGGCGGCCTCCTCGTCCGGCAACTGTGCGACTTCGGACTCGATCGCAGCGGAAATGACGACGGATTCGGCCCCTTGCGCGGCGGCCATCCGGGCGACCGCTTCGGTATGCGCATTGCCGGTCGCAGCGTCCGCTTCGGCGACGTTGCAGACATAGAGGACGGGCTTGGAGGTCAAGAGGTTCAGTCCCTTGAGAAGCTTCAGGTCTTCCGCCGCCATGCCGGGAAGCATGGTGCGCACCGGCTTTCCTTCCTGCAAAAGGGCGAGCGACTGTTCCATCACCGGCAGGACGAGCATTGCCTCCTTGTCCTTGCCGGTTGCGCGCTTGCGCGTCTGGTCGGCGCGCCGCTCGAGGCTTTCGAGGTCGGCGATCATCAACTCCGTCTCGATCGTATCGGCGTCCGCCGCCGGATCGATGCGGCCTTCGACATGGGTGATGTCGTCGTCCTCGAAGCATCTGAGCACATGGATGATCGCGTCGACTTCGCGAATGTTGGCAAGGAACTGGTTGCCCAGCCCTTCGCCCTTGGAGGCACCGCGCACCAGGCCGGCGATGTCCACGAAGGAGATGCGCGTCGGGATGATCTCCTTCGACTTGGCGATTTCCGCGATGGCCTTCAGGCGCGGGTCCGGGACGGCGACCTCGCCGGTGTTCGGCTCGATCGTGCAGAAGGGATAGTTCGCCGCCTGCGCAGCGGCCGTTCTGGTCAGCGCGTTGAAGAGCGTCGACTTGCCGACATTCGGCAGCCCGACGATGCCGCATTTGAAACCCATATCCGTAAGGTATCCGTTCTTCGAGATTGTTGGCGCAGCCTATGGAAGAAAGCTGCAGGCAGGTCAAGGATTGCGGGATGGATCGCCTGTGTGGGCGAGGCAGCGCCGTGGAAACCTGGCGTTCGTTGTGGGACTATGCCCTATGAGCCGGCTTCTTTTTATCACGCATCCCGAGGTGATCGTCGACCGGTCCATACCGATCGAGCGCTGGCGGCTGTCGGATCGCGGCGCGGCTCGAATGGCTGCCTTCGCCGAGAGCCAAGCAGTCGTCGAAGTCGCGTCGATCTGGTCGAGTACGGAGACGAAGGCGATGGAAGCTGCCGGTATTCTGGCCGCGGGCCTTCGGCTGAACGTTCAGGTAAAACACGAACTTCACGAGAACGACAGGAGTGCGACAGGCTTCCTTCCGCCCGAGGAGTTCGAGGCGACGGCCAACTGGTTTTTCGCAGAGCCCCACAAGAGCGTGCGCGGGTGGGAGCGGGCTATCGATGCGCAACGTCGTATCCGCGCCGCGGTCGACAGCATCCTTGCAGGGCGAGGAAACGGCGACGTTGCAATTGTCGCCCATGGCGGCGTGGGAACGTTGCTGCTCTGCGATATGCGCGGCCTAGCGATCTCCCGTGCGCACGACCAGCCATATCAGGGGCACTACTGGGTGCTGGACCTCGCAACGCGCGCGGTCGAACGTGGCTGGACGGCGTTGCCGGGTTAAGGCGGGAAGCTCTTTTCATTCGTCAACGCACACCGCCTCGTGCGGGCGTCACCCCTTCAAGGCAGTCTTACCGCCGCTTAGTCCTCGCGTTGCCCGAACAGCTTCTTCAGCATATCGGCCATCGGGCCGCTTTGCGGCACTGCCTTCGGCTTGTGATCGCGCGCCTGATGGATGTGGGATTTCCCGGCCGGCTTTTTCGGCGGGGACGGGGTCTCTTCGTCGGGCAGCGCCGGCGCCTTCTCGAGGGCCCGGACGAGGCGGTTCAGAAAGCGGTCGTTGTGGCCCTCGACCAGCAGGCCCGCGTCGTCCGCGATCGCGTCGAGCAGCGGATCGAGCCATTCGCCATCGGCGCGGGAGAAATCGCCGAGGACATGGCCGTTGACCATCTCCTTCGGGCCCGGATGGCCGATACCGAGCCGCAGGCGGCGGTAGTCCTTGCCGCAATGGGCGTCGATCGATTTGAGACCGTTATGGCCGCCATTGCCGCCACCGGTCTTCAGCCGGACGCGACCGGCGCCGAGATCGAGTTCATCGTGGATGACGACGAGATCGGCGGGCGTCAGCTTGTAGAAACGCATCGCTTCGCCGACGGATTCGCCCGACAGATTCATGAACGTCATCGGCTTGAGGAGGAGCACCTTCTCGCCGGCGATCGTGCCCTCGGCGATCTCGGCCTTGAACTTCTTGCTCCAGGGCGAAAACGAATGGCGGCGGGCAATCGCGTCCGCCGCCATGAAGCCGATATTGTGCCGGTTTCGAGCATAGCGCGGGCCGGGGTTGCCAAGTCCAGCGATGACCAACATGGCATCCGGCCCTTTGCTCGTGTCGAAAGGCGGCCGAGGAGCTTACTCCTCGCTGTCGCCTTCTTCCTCTTCAGCTTCGGCCTCGGGGGCTTCGGCTGCTTCCGCCTCGGCGGCCTCGTCGTCCTCGCTGCGCAGAGCGGCAGGCGTTGCGATCGTCGCGATGGTGAAATCGCGGTCGGTGATCGTCGGCGTCACGCCCTCGGGCAGGGTGATGTGCGAGATGTGGATGCCGTCATTGATCTCGAGACCCGTGAGATCGGCGACGAATGCCTCGGGAATCGCATCGGCCGGGCAATGCACCTCGACATGGTGGCGAACGACGTTCAGCACGCCGCCGCGCTTGATGCCGGGCGACTTCTCCTCGTTCTCGAAGTGAACGGGCACTTCGACGACGACCTGGGTATTCTTCGAGATGCGCAGGAAATCGACATGCACGGTGAAGTCCCGGACGGGGTCGAGCTGGTAGTCCTTCGGCAGGACGCGGATCTTCTTGCCGCCGACGTCGATCGTGGCGATCGTCGTCATGAAGCTGCCGGCGTGGATCTTCAGGGTCACTTCCTTGTAGGGAAGAGCGATCGGCAGGGGGGCCTGCTTGTCGCCGTAGATGACGGCGGGAATGAAACCGTTGCGGCGAAGTTCACGGGCGGACCCCTTACCAACCCGTTCGCGCGCCTCGGCCTTGAGCTCGTATGTTTCGCTCATGGCATTTCCTTTCGAGGTATGATCTGGAGTATCCATCACGCCGGTCGTTCAGGCGTTTCCGCACACGGCGCCGGGGTGATGAACAGCGGGCGAAACGCCCGATCCGCGTTGCCTCCAAGGGTGTCTACACGGACGCGCGCTCTATAGCGGAGGTCCGCTTCGAGCGCAAGCCGACGCGCGGGCGCTCGTTCGCCGCCTATTTTTCAGGCGGGACCGGCGTCGGCTTTCCCGTTGCGTCGAGCGCCACCATGACGAAGCGAGCATGGGTGACCTTGTCCATGTCCTCCGACAGATAGCGCTGCGCCCATGCCTCGACCTTCAAGGTGATCGACGTGCGGCCGACCTTTTCGACATGGGTGTAGATGCACAGCGTATCCCCGACCTTCACGGGCAGGGCGAAGGCCATTTCGTTGACCGCGGCCGTCACCACGCGGCCGCGGGCGCGCTCGGCCGCCCGGATGCCGGAGGCGAGGTCCATCTGGGCCATGACCCAACCGCCGAAAATGTCGCCGGCGGCATTGAGGTCGCTCGGCATTGCTAGCGTCCGTAGCGTCAATTCACCGATCGGCGCCGAATTTTTCTGCATCGCGGGCCTCTTTGTCGACTGATTTATCTGATCGCGCGAAAAACTTATAGGCGGCATCGATTGCTGTTGAAACCCTGGAAAGCAGGGATTCCGAGCGATTGGGCAAAGCTTGGGCGGGGCTTTGCGAGGCAGCAAGGGGTTGACCTGATCACCTCATTTATTAGTTTGTAACAACTAATCAACTTGGTCGCATTTTCGCTGCAAAGCGGAAGGCGGCCAGGGTTTTCGCGCGTCGATCCCGAGTCCCAGCCAAAGGAATTTTATGTCGAGGAAGCTGACAGTCAAAAATGTCTACAAGATTTTCGGCGAGCATGTGGATGCCGCCCTGCATCGCCTCGAGAAGGGCGAGAGCAAGGAGGAGATCTTCGCCGAGACCGGACTGACCGTCGGCGTCCAGGACGCGAATTTCAGTGTGAACGAGGGCGAGATCTTCGTCATCATGGGACTGTCTGGATCGGGCAAATCGACCCTCGTGCGCATGTTGAACGGACTGATCAAGCCGTCCAGCGGAGAGATATTGATCGACGGAGAAGACGTCGCCAAGGCCCGGGGCGAAGTTCTTCGCCGTATCCGGCGCACCAAGGTTGCGATGGTGTTCCAGCATTTCGCGCTGTTTCCGCACAAGACCGTCGCCGACAACGTCGCCTACGGTCTCAAGGTCAAGGGCGTCGGGCGCGCTGAGCGCCGGGAGCGGGCGCTCGCCGCACTCGACCAGGTCGGCCTCAAAGCGCATGCCGACACCTTCACCGACGAACTCTCCGGCGGAATGCAGCAGCGCGTCGGGCTGGCGCGCGGGCTTGCGACCGAACCCGACATCCTGCTCATGGACGAGCCGTTCAGCGCCCTCGACCCGCTGATCCGGCGCGACATGCAGAGCGAGCTGATCGAGTTGCAGCGTTCGCTGAAGAAAACGATCGTCTTCATCACGCACGATCTCGACGAGGCGCTGATCCTCGGCGACAGGATCGCGATCATGAAGGACGGACAGATCGTGCAGATCGGGACGGCCCGCGAGATCGTCGACAACCCCGCAGACGACTACGTCGCCGCGTTCACGCAGGACATAGACCGCGCTCGCGTGCTCACGGCGGAGACCGCCGCCGTCGATCCGCACGCCCTGGAACTCGGCAAGGCGACGATCGCGGACGCCATTCGCCGCATGGAGGAGTTCGACCGGGACGCGCTCTACGTTGTGGAGGGCGGCAAGCCGGTCGGCGTGGTCGGCTACCGCGACCTGACGGCGGGTGGCCACAATCCCGACGCCCCGGTTACGCGCGACATCGTCACGAGCGAGTTTCCGGTCGTTCGCCGCGCGACGCCCCTCAACGAACTCTACGTCCATGCAAGCTCGGGCCTGCCGGTCGGCATCGTCGACGATGCCGGAAACCTTCGACAGGTCGTCGAAGCGCGCGCGCTCTTCGAGCAGCTTTCCGGCGCGCCTGAGGCAAGCCCAGCCGCAACCAGCGAGGCGCCGGCTGCCGCGCCCTGACCGCCGGCCGAGCCGCCAAGCAACAATTCCGAGGACTTTCCCATGATCCGCCCATCCGACATTGCGACGATCCCTTTCGACGAGTGGATAGACAGTTTCGTGAAAGGCTTTCTGGTGCCCAATTTCCGGGGCTTCTTCCACGCGGTGGAAGTGCCTGTCGACGGGCTCATGTACTGGCTGAACTCGTTCTTCAACTGGATACCGATGCTTGTCTTCGCCGTGATCATGGCATTGATCGCGTGGCGCTGCGCCGGGCGAGGCAACGCTATCTTCGCCTTTCTCGCACTCTGCTTCATCGACATGATCGATCTGTGGAGCGACACGATGACCACGCTCGCCATGATCGTCACGGCAGTCGTCTTCTGTGTCGTCATCGGCATTCCGGTCGGCATCCTGGCGGCCGGCAGCGACCGGTTTCTCAGGATCATCCGGCCGATCCTGGACATCATGCAGACGATCCCGTCCTTCGTCTATCTCGTGCCGATCGTCATGCTGTTCGGCGTCGGTTCGGTTCCGGGCATCATCGCGACCATCATCTTTGCGCTGCCGCCGATCATCCGGCTGACGAATCTCGGCATTCGCGAGGTGCCGGCCGATCTCGTCGAGGCGGCGGATTCCTTCGGTTCGACACGGTGGCAGAAACTGGTCGAGGTCCAGTTGCCGCTGGCGATCCGCACCATCATGGCGGGTCTCAATCAAACGCTGATGCTGGCTCTCTCCATGACCGTCATCGCGGCCCTGATCGGCGCAGGCGGGCTCGGCCTCGTCGTCAATACGGGCCTCGGCCGGCTCGACGTCGGCATGGCGACGACGGGCGGCATCGGCATCGTGATCCTGGCAATCGTGCTCGACCGCATAACGCAAGGGCTGACCGAGAAGCGTTCGCCGCATTCGATATCCCTGTGGCAGGCGTTCCGTTCGGTGATCGGCGCACCGGCTCCGCGGCACGCCAAGGCGCGATTGACCGAAAAGGTCGGCTGAGACGCGCGCCCTGAACAGGCCGGCGCGCCGATGGCGAGCCGGTGAAAACGATCGATAACCAGAGAGGGGAGCAACAATGCTCACATTCAATCCACTGAAGAGGGCGGCTCTTGCCGTGCTCATGGCCGCGGCTGCGGCGACGGCCGTGCAGGCCGCCCCGACAGCGGCGATGCCGGGCAAGGGCAAGACGATCAAGATGGCGCGCGCCACGTGGGATACGGGCTGGTGGCAGGCCGAAATCTACAAGCAGCTTTTCGAAAAGCTCGGCTACGATGTCGGCACGCCCGCGACGCTCAATAATCCCGCGTTCTATCAGGCTGTCGGGCAGGGGGACGTCGATCTCTGGGTCAATAGCTGGTTTCCCAGCCACAACACCTACAGCTCGGCGTTCCAGCCCGGGGCCAAGAAGATCGGTTACGTCGCCAAGGGCGGCGCGCTGCAAGGCTACCTGATCGACAAGAAGACGGCCGACAAGTACCACATCAAGTATCTCACCGACATGAAGAAGCCGGAAATCCGCAAGCTGTTCGACACGAATGGCGACGGCAAGGCGGATATGGTCGCGTGCCCGCCGGGCTGGGGCTGCGAGAAGGACATCGCGCATCAGATGAAGGCCTACGCGCTTGGCAAGGACATCAATCTGATCAAGGCGAGCTACTCCGCCTCGATGGCCGATGCCATCGGCCGCTACAAGAACGACGAGCCGATCTTCTTCTATACCTGGACGCCGAACTGGACGGTGGGGCTTCTCAAACCCGGCAAGGATGTCGTCTGGCTGCAGGTCAAGAAGACGTCGCTGCCGAAGGAAGAGGAAAACCTCAAGTCGGCGGCTGTCGTGAAGGGCGTGAAGGGATGCGCCGACGATCCCTGTCACATGGGCCTGCCGGCCAACGACATCCGCCCGGTGGCCAATGTCGCGTTCCTCAAGAAGAACCCGGCCGTCGCCAAGCTGCTGCAGGAAGTGCGCATCCCCCTCAACGACATCTTCGCCCAGAACGCCAAGATGAATGCCGGGGCCGACAAGCCGAGCGATCTCCACAAGCAGGCCTCGGCCTGGATCGAGCAGCATCGGAAGCTGGTCGACAAATGGCTGGCCGACGCCAGGCAGGCCGCCGGCTGACGCTCGCTTTCGCAGCCGGTGCGGCTGGCGCCGGGCCTGATGAAGACACGCGGGTCGAGGGCCACGCCCTCCGATCCGCCCGGTCACGGGTGAACCGTGACCGCCTGTCCGCACTCTGCGAGCAGGAAAACTCAACCCCTGAAGGAGCTCATGAATGACAAAGGCCAAAAGCCTCAAATCGATCGCACTCGCGGCAGCGGCCGCACTTGCCATCGCCGCGCCCATGAAGTCGGCAAGCGCGCAGGACATGCCGGGCAAGGGCAAGACCATCAAGATGGCGCAGGCGACCTGGGATACCGGCTGGTGGCAGGCGGAGATCTACAAGCAGCTCTTCGAGAAGCTCGGCTATCAGGTCGGAACGCCGACGACGCTGAAGAACCCGGCTTTCTACCAGGCCGTCTCGCAAGGCGATGTCGACCTGTGGGTGAACGGCTGGTTCCCGCTGCACAACACCTACGAGCCGACTTTCAAGACCGGAGCCAAGGCCATCGGCTACGTCGCCAAGGGCGGCGCGCTGCAGGGCTATCTGATCGACAAGAAGACGGCCGACAAATACGACATCAAATATCTGTCGGACATGAAGAAGCCTGAAATCCGCAAACTCTTCGACACGAATGGCGACGGCAAGGCGAACATGGTCGCTTGCCCGCCCGGCTGGGGCTGCGAGGAATTGATCGCCTACCAGATGAAGGCCTACGGCCTGAAGAAGGACGTCGACCTCATCAAGGCCGGATATTCGGCGTCGATGGCCGACGCGCTCGCCCGCTACAAGAACGGCAAGCCGATCTTCTTCTACACCTGGACGCCCAACTGGACGGTTGGTCTCCTGAAACCCGGCAAAGACGTCGTCTGGCTGCAGGTCAAGCAGACGAAACTGCCGAAGGACCAGGCGAACCTGAAATCGGCCGCGACCGTCAAGAACGTGCAAGGCTGTGCCGACGACCCGTGCGAGATGGGGATGCCCGCCAACGACATTCGCCCGGTCGCCAACACCAAGTTCCTGAAGGCGAACCCGGCCGTGGCGACGCTTCTCAAGGAGGTCCGCATCCCGGTCAAGGACATCTTCGCGCAGAACGCCAAGATGAACGATGGCGCCGACAAGCCGAAGGACCTGGAAAAGCAGGCATCCGCCTGGATCGCGGCGCATCAGGAGCAAGTGACGAAGTGGCTCGACGACGCGCGCCAGTCGGCTGGCTGACGCAGTGGTCAAGGATGACGAGGGGCGGGCGCTGCGGCGCCCGTTTCCTTTTGTTCAGGCCGCCTTGAAAGGCCCTCTGAGCGCCACTCCGATGCCACCTACGGGATCGATCGGAATGCGCGTGTCGAAGCCGTGAATCAGCGGCCGCGCATGATCGATCGCGGCTTTGACGGCGGGAAGCTCCAGCGAGGCCTTGTGCTTTTCCTCGCTCTCCCAGACTTCGGTTATCCACAGCACGTCGGGGTCGGATACATCGCGGGCGATGATGTAGCTCAGGCAGCCCGGCAGTGCTCGGGTGCTTTCCACGAGGATCGCCGCGAGCCGCTCCCTTTCGTCCACTCGCGCGCGGAGCTTGCCGATCATGCCGAACATCCGTGCGTTCTCCCGTTGCTGGCTCGTCTGGTTATTGGGCGCTTTTTCCGCCGTGAGGTAAAGACGTAAATGAAGGGAGGCCGGATTTGTTTCCGGTCAGGAACGGTTAACCCGATTTGATTAAAATCCGAGGAAGTTGTCGCGAGCGCGGACATTGGTAATGAGTCCCGGCTGCCTTCTCGGTTTTCTGTCGAAACGAAATCTCGCGGTCCTGGGCGCCGGGATCGTGCTTGCCGGATGTTCGATAGACAGTGCGCTGACGCCGCCCTCCGATGTCGGCACTGTCGGTTCCATATCGCCGGTCGCGCTGCCGGCCGGTGCGGGCAAGGGGCATGGCGTTCGGACGCCGACGGCCCAGCCCTATCCGGCGGACTTCACGCAAGAGACGAAACGACCCATCGAAGCCGTCGAGGCTGTCAGCGCGCCGTTGCCTGCCGATCAGGCGTCTGTCGCCGATGCGCCGCAAAGCGCGGCGGATTTTCAGTCCGTCGCCGCTTCGACGAACGATGCGGCCGTCGTGGCTGCTCCGCCCCCCACTGTTGACCAGGCGCAACCCACCACCTGGCGATCGGACGAGGGCGCGTCACCAGCACGGGCTTCCGATATTTCCGCCCCGTCACCGGCGCCACAAACGCAGGTAGCGCTCAATATGCGACCGGACAATCCGGCGAAATCATCCGGCGGCAT
>Ga0164242_10004393_pt1 | contig 15859 bp, 12 predicted proteins | sample OricomgcompostMG_FD_108783 | JGI IMG/M metagenome (GOLD analysis project Ga0164242, IMG submission 108783) | Miracle-Growth compost microbial communities from Emeryville, California, USA - Original compost - Miracle growth compost (MG) ... | reverse complement strand
TCTGCCAACGCCTTTGCGGCGGGGATGCGGCGGCCTTCTACCCAGATCTCTCCCCAGCCAATCAACGCCGCGGCCATGTGGGCGAGCGGCGCGAGGTCGCCCGACGCGCCGACCGATCCCTGCGCCGGCACCACCGGCAGCAGGTCGCGGTCGAGCATCGCTTCGATCCGTTCGACCGTCTCAATCTTGATGCCCGATGCACCCCGCCCGAGGCTGGCGAGCTTGAGCGCCAGCATCAGCCGGACGATCTCGCGCGGCATCGGCGCGCCGGTGCCCGCGGCATGGCTGACGACGATGTTGTGCTGGAGTTGCGCGAGGTCCTCGTGCGCGATGCGGACGGTGGCGAGCTTTCCAAATCCGGTGTTGATGCCATAGACCGCCGCATCCCCGGCGATAATTTGCTCAACTGCGCGGGCGCTGGCGGCAATATCGACGCGACAGGCCGGATCGAGCCCGACCTCAGCGCCGCGATAGATTGCCCGCCAATCGGCGAGCGTGGCTTTGCCCGGCGCAAGAATCACGCAGGAACTCCCTGGAAAACGCGTTGATGAAGGGGGTTGAAGCCGATCCGGTAGACCAGCTCCGCCGGCCGTTCGATGTTCCAGATGGCGAGGTCGCAGGCCTTGTCGGTTTCAAGCGTCCCGATCGTATCACCAAGGCCGAGGGCTCGGGCGGCGTTGCGAGTGACGCCGAGCAGACACTCATAAACCGTGAGGCGGAACAGCGTCGCGGCCATGTTCATTGCAAGAAGAATCGAAGTCATTGGCGCAGTGCCGGGATTGCAATCGGTGGCGAGCGCAATCGGAATGTTGCGCTCGCGCAAGCCGGCGACCGGTGGCAATTGCTCCTCGCGGACAAAATAAAAGGCGCCCGGCAGTAGCGTTGCGACCGTGCCCGCGGCAGCCATCGCGTCGAGGCTCCATTCGCTGGCATATTCGACATGGTCAGCCGACAGTGCGCCCCACCGCGCAGCTAGGCGCGCACCACCGAGATCCGAAAGCTGGTCAGCGTGAAGCTTGACCGGTAGGCCTCGGGCGCGTGCGGCCTCGAACACGCGAGCGATTTGCTCGGGCGTGAATCCGATCCCTTCGCAGAAGCCGTCGACGGCGTCGGCGAGGCCGGCATCGGCGATCGCCGGCAGCATCTCATCGACCAACTCGTGGATGTAATCTTCGGCGTCGAGACCTGGTGGCACCGCGTGCGCACCGAGAAAGGTGGTGGTGATACGCACGGCACGCTCGCGGGCCAGTGCACGGGCAGCGCGGAGCTGCTTCGCTTCGCTTTCGGTATCGAGGCCGTAGCCCGACTTGATCTCGAGGGTCGTTATTCCCTCCGCGAGCAGAGCGTCGAGCCGCGGAAGAGCGCTCGCCGTCAGAGCGGCTTCGGTTGCGTTGCGGGTCGCGCGCATGGTCGAGACAATGCCGCCACCTGCGCGGGCGATCTCCTCGTAGCTGGAGCCTTCAAGCCGCATCTCGAACTCTTGCGCGCGATCGCCGGCATGAACGAGATGGGTGTGGCAATCGATCAGCCCGGGCGTAATCCAGCGGCCGGAGCAGTCGATCTCTTCTGCTGCCTCTAAGACCGGTGCTGCGGCGGCCGGGCCGGCATAGACGATACGGCCGTCGCGGCTTGCAATCAGGCCATCTTCAACTTCGCCAAGACCCGTACCCGCCATCGTAGCGAGCCGGGCATTGTGCCAGGCGCGATCACAGCGCATCGACTTCGGCCTTTCTGCTGGCGACTAGGCGTGCAATTAAGTATATACAAATAAGTCGAGCGCCGCGTCCAGCAATTTTGCCTTCCTCGCTCCGGGGCGAAGCCAAAGGGCAAAGTTTTGCAATAACGGCTGCGATTTTGCCCGACCCCAACGGAGGGACCAGTGAAGCAATGACTCAGCTCTGGTTCGAGAGCGCGCTGCTGCCGGACGGCTGGGCCGACAGGGTAAAGGTGACAATCGACGGCGAGCGGATCGCGGCAGTCGAACTCGGCGTCGCACCTGCCGGCGCTCCGCGGTTCGGCGCGGCGATTCCGGGGCTCGGTAACCTTCATAGCCATGCCTTCCAGCGCGCGATGGCTGGCCTTGGCGAGGTACGCGGCGTCGGCCACGACAGCTTCTGGACCTGGCGCGAGGTAATGTACCGCTTCGCGCGCATGATCGATCCCGAGGCGATGGAGGCAATCGCCGCGATGGCCTTCGTCGAGATGCTCGAAAGCGGCTTCACTCGTGTCGGCGAGTTCCATTATCTCCATCACCAGCCTGACGGAATGCCTTATGGCCAGCTCGCGGAGATGGGCGCCCGGCTTGCCGCGGCAGCGGACGTGACCGGGATCGGCCTTACACTGCTCCCTGTGCTGTACCAGCAAGGCGGCTTCGGCGGTGCGCCGGCAGGCGAAGGACAGCGGCGCTTCGTCAACGATCTCGATCGATACGCCGCACTCGTCGAGGAGAGCCGTCGCGCGATAGCCGCTTTGCCCGACGGCGTGGTCGGCGTCGCGCCGCATAGCCTGCGCGCGGTCGCGCCCGACGCACTAGGCGAGGCAGTGCGGCTCGGCGGCACTGGGCCGATCCACATCCATGTTGCCGAGCAGCAGCGCGAGGTCGACGACTGCCTCGCCTGGAGCGGCGCACGGCCGGTTGCCTGGTTGCTCGATCATGCGCCGGTTGATGAGCGTTGGTGCCTGGTCCACGCCACGCACATGACCGATGAAGAAACACGACGGCTTGCGGCGAGCGGCGCCGTTGCTGGACTGTGCCCGGTAACGGAGGCGAGCTTGGGTGACGGCATCTTTCCGGCGAGTGACTATGTCGCGGTCGGTGGGCGCTATGGGATCGGATCGGATTCAAATGTCCTGATCGATGCCGCGCAGGAACTCGCTGCGCTCGAATATTCACAGAGGCTCAAGCACCGGCGGCGCAACCTCCTCGCCGCCGGGCCGGGTTCGACTGGTCGCAGCCTGACCGACTCGGCCCGGTTCGGCGGAGCGCAAGCGCTCGGCCTCGCGCCAAAACGGATCGAAGCGGGCAAGCCAGCCGACCTGGTGGCGCTCGACCTCCGGCATCCTTCCGCGGCAGCTCGCGGCGGCGATTCGCTGCTCGATGCCTGGGTGTTCGCCGGCCAGCGCGATCTCGTCGCGGCGGTGTGGCGGCGCGGACGACAGGTCGTAGCCGGGGGGCGCCACGTGGCACGTGACGCGGTCACCAGGCGCTATCACGAAGCGGTCGAGACACTGTTTGATGGCTAGGCGGCCGGAGGGGCGCTCGATCGAAGCGCATATCCGCGGGGTTATCGAAGACCGCATCATGGCAGGTCTTTGGCATCCTGGCGACCGTGTGCCGGCCGAGCACGAGCTGATGGTCGAGTTCGGCTGCTCGCGCATGACGGTCAATCGCGCGCTGTCGGCGTTGGCAGAAGCTGGCTTTGTCGAACGTCGCCGGCGCGCCGGCACCATAGTAGCGCGGCCAAAGCGGCAGATGGCCGCGATCGCCATTCCCGATATCGAGGCCGGGGTGGCCGCGTCTGGCGCTCCCTACCGGCTCGCTACGCTCGCCGCGACCACGATCTCCGGCCGCGAGGTGCCGCCTGGGTCCCGCCTAACAGGCGCGGCGGCGGTGCTGGCAATCACCTGCCGGCACTGGGGGAGGGGAGTGTTCGCGCTGGAGGAACGATGGATAAATCTCGACGCGGTGCCGCAGGCAAGCTCGGTCGATTTTGCCTGCGTCGCGCCGGGCCGATGGCTGATCGAGCACGTGCCCTGGACCGAGGGTGACTATCGCATCGCCGCCATCGCCGCTGGCGAAAGGGCAGCACTGCTCGAGACCACGCCTGACGAGCCTTGCCTGTCGTTCGAGCGTTGGACTTCGCGCGGTGGCGCGATGTTGACATATGTGCGGCAGGTTTTCCCCGGCGGCTTCACGTTGACCGCCGGAAACTAGGTTAGCAGGCCATTGCGTCACCCGTGAAGAGGCAGGCGTCGCGCGCGCGAGCTGAAGCGTCCCCGGCACGAAGCCTTGGCGTTTGCTGGAGCAAGGCCCCAGCTGATGGTCAGCCGTTCGGAATCGGCGAACCTTGCGGCTCCGACGCACTCGGCCTCGGGCCGTTCGCGGTGGCCTCGAGCGTAGCGTCGCCGCCTAACGCGGTGTAGAGGTCGACGAGGTTGGTCGCCTTGGCGAGCTCGGTTCCGACATAGTTGCGCTGCGCCGAGTAAAGCGTGCGCTGCGCGTCCAAGCTGTTGAGATAGGTGTCTATTCCGCCCAGATAGCGCGCATTGGAGAGCTGGTAGTTGTCCAGCGAATGGGCGACATTATTGCGGTCGGCGGTCGCTTGTGCGTCGATCGTGCCGCGCCTTGCCAAGGCGTCGGCGACGTCGCGGAAGGCCGACTGAATCGCTTTTTCATAGGTCGCCAGCGCAGCCTTTTTGGCAGCCTCGCTCGCCGCGACAGTGGCGCGCCCGGCGCCGGCCCTGAAAATCGGGTAGGACACCGACGGCGACACCGACCAGTTGAACGCGCCGCCGGTGAACAGCGACGAGAGCGCTGTGCTAGCGAAGCCGGCGAGCCCGGTCAGCGTAATGCGCGGGAAAAGCTCGGCGCGGGCCGCGCCGATCTGGGCATTGGCCGAACGAAGCTGATATTCGGCCTCGACCACATCGGGCCGGCGCAGCAGTATTGATGATTGGAGTCCCGCCGGCACTTCGCCCAGGCTCCCCGCTACCGACTCGATTGATTCGGGCAGCAATGCCGTATCGATCGGCGCGCCGACCAGAAGTTGCAAGGCATTAACATCCTGCGCCAGCAACGTGGTCTGCTGCGCGACATCGGATTGCGCCGTGTCGAGCACCGTTTGCGCCTGTCGCAGATCGGTGCGCGGGGCGATGCCGCCGTTGACTCGCTCACGGGTCAGCTTGACGCTCTGCTCCGCATTGGCCGCCGTATCTTGCGCGATCTTGAGGAGGCTCTTGTCGGCAGCGTAGGTAAGCCAGGCGGTGGCAACTTCGCCGACCAACGTCAGCCGGGTGGCGCGCGCTCCCGCCTCGCTGGCGAAATACTGGTCGAGGGCTGCATGGCTGAGTGAGCGGACGCGTCCAAACAAGTCGATTTCGAAGGCGCTCGTACCGACATCAGCGGTGTAAGTGTGGCTGGCGGTGGATGACCCGCCCGATCCCGTACCGGTGCCGCTTGTGGAGGCACGCTTGCTGCCGCCGCCGCGAAAGCTCGCCTGGGCGTCAGCGTCGATCTCGGGAAACAGGTCGGCGTGCTGGACACGATATTGCGCGCGCGCCTGCTCGATGTCGGCCACGGCGACGCGCAGGTCGCGGTTGTTCTGCAGCGCTTGGACAATGACCTCTTGCAGACGCGGATCCTTGAATACCTCTCGGTAATCGACGCTTGGTAGCGCGGCTTCGCTCTGTCGCAGGTAGGCATCGCCTGCAGGCCACGTCGGCGGCACCGGGGCCGCTGGACGGACATAGTGCGGCTCGAGCGAACAGGCGGCGAGCGCCGCGCTTGCACCGACCACCAGGATGGCGCGCTTGGTCATGCCGATGGCTCCGCTTCGGGCGCGGTTGGAGACGGATGCTCGTGATGGAGGTGCGCCAGCGCGTCGCGTGTCGTGCGGCGGACCAAGACGAAGAACATCGGGATATAGAAGATTGCGAGCAGGGTCGCCGTCAGCATCCCCCCGATCACCGCCGTGCCGATCGCTATTCGGCTGTTAGCGCCGGCGCCCGTTGCGATCGCCAGCGGGAACACGCCGAAGATGAATGCGAACGAGGTCATCAAGATTGGCCGAAGTCGGATCCGCGCCGCCTCGATCGCCGCGTCGATCACGCGCTTGCCTTCCTTCTCCGCCTGCTCGGCGAACTCGATCATCAGGATCGCATTCTTGGAGGCTAGGCCCATTGTGGTGAGCAGACCAATCTGCATGTAGACATCGTTGGTGAGCCCGCGCAGCGTCACCGCCATGATCGCGCCCACCAGGCCGAGCGGGATTACCAGGAGCACTGCAATCGGAATCGACCAGCTTTCATAAAGCGCTGCAAGACATAGGAACACGACCAGCAACGACAGCCCGTAGAGCAGCGGCGCCTGGCCGGAGGACAGGCGCTCCTGGTAGGAAAGCCCGCTCCAGGCCACCGAGGTCCCCGGGATTTGCGCGGCAAGCTTCGTCATCTCGTCCATCGCCTGGCCCGAGCTTTGGCCGGGCGCGGCCTGGCCATCGATCTCGAACGACGACACGCCTGAAAACCGGCTAAGCGACGGCGGCGCCGACGACCAGCTGATCGTCGAGAACGACGAGAAGGGTGCCATCTGTCCGTTCGACGAGCGTACGTACCATTTTGCCAAGTCCTCGGGCGCGGCGCGGTATGGCGCGTCGCCCTCGACATAGACTCGCTTCACCCGGCCGCGGTCGTTGAAGTCGTCGACATAAGTGCCGCCCCAGGCGGTGCTCAGCGTCGCGTTGACGTCGGATTGCTTGAGCCCCAGCACCTGCAACTTCTGCTGGTCGATATCGATCTTCAGCGTTGGCTGGTTGGGCAGCTCGACCTGTCGAATCTGTGCAAGCTTCGGATCTTGCCGCGCGAGCATGAGCAGCTTGTCGCGAGCGGCGGCAAAGGCCTCGCGCGACAGGCCGCCCGAATTGAGCAGCTGCATCTCGAACCCTGTCGACTGGCCGAGACCGCGGATCGACGGCGGCACCAGCGCGTGGAACTCGACGTCGCGCAAACCCGCAAGCGCAGCGGTGGCGCGCTGCGTGATCGCGTCGGCGCTATTCTCGGTTCCCTTGCGCTTCGACCAATCGCTAAGCGAGATGAAGCCGAAGCCCTGGTTCTGGCCACCCGAGCCGCCGCCACCTGCCCCTGCGATGGTGAACAGGGTGTTCGTATTCGCCTTTTCCTTGGTCAAAAAGTATTTTTCGATCGCGTATTGCGCTTCTTGCGTACGGCCCATCGTCGCGCCGGGGGGCAGCGTCCATTGCAGCATCGCGCCGCCTTGGTCCTCGGTCGGCAGGAAGCTGGTCGGCAACCGGAAGAACAGGATCACCAACAGGCCGACAACCAGCGCATAGATGATCAGGAACAGCCACTTGCGATCGACCACCTTGGCCACCGATCCCTGGTAACGATGGACCATGTTGTCGAAATTGGTGTTGAACCAGTCGCGCGGGCGGGCCAGCCAGCGAGCGATCGGGCCAGGCCGCTCGTCCCTCGGGCGCTTGAGCATCGTCGCGCAAAGCGCCGGCGTTAGGATCAGCGCGACCAGCACTGACAGCGCCATCGCCGACACGATCGTGACCGAGAACTGGCGATAGATCACGCCGGTCGAGCCGCCGAAAAATGCCATCGGCAGGAATACCGCCGACAGAACCATGGCGATGGCGACCAGCGCGACCTGGATTTCGCGCATCGACTCGATCGTCGCTTCTTTTGGCGTCATGTCGGGGTTCTCGTGCATGACGCGTTCGACGTTCTCGACGACGACGATCGCATCGTCGACGAGCAGCCCGATCGCCAGCACCAGGCCAAACAAAGTCAGCGTGTTTATTGAAAACCCGAACAACGCGAGGATGCCGAATGTACCAAGGATGACCACCGGCACCGCGATCGTCGGGATCAGAGTCGCTCGCCAGCTTTGGAGGAAAATGAACATGACGATGACGACAAGGATGATCGCCTCGATCAGCGTCTTGACCACTTCGTCGACCGAAAGTTTGATGAAGTTGGAAGTGTCAAACGGGAAAGCATATTCATAACCCGGCGGGAAATTCTTCGCCTGCTGGGTAATGAAGTTCTTGACCACTTCCGAGGTGGTCAACGCGTCGAAGCCCGGCGCGAGGTTGACCGCCATGCCGGCGCCGGGGTGGCCGTTGATCCGGCTTGAAATGCCGTAGCTTTCGGGTCCGAGCTCGACTCGGGCCACGTCTGACAGACGCACGGTCGAGCCGTCGGGCTGGGTCTTGACGATAATGTCGCGAAATTGTTGCGGCGTCTGCAAGCGCGATTGCGCGGTCACCGTCGCGTCGAGCATCTGGGTGGTCGGCATCGGCTGACCGCCGACCTCGCCCGCGGCAATCTGCGTATTCTGGGCTTCGATCGCCGAGATCACGTCGCTCGGCATCAGCTGGTAGCTTTCGAGCCGCGCAGGATCGAGCCAGATGCGCATCGCGTATTGCGCCCCGAACACGCGGAAATCGCCGACACCCGGCAATCGCGCGACTTGGTCCTGCAGGTGCGACACGAGATAATCGGCGACGTCGGCGTTGGTGCTCTTGTCGGTCGTGTCGTAGACCGCCGCGACCATCAGGATGTCCGAGTTCGACTTGGTGACCCGTAGGCCTTGCGCCTGCACCTCCTGCGGCAAACGCGGGATCGCCGACTGCACCTGGTTCTGCACCTGGACCTGCGCGATGTCGGGATCGGTGCCCTTCTTAAAGGTTACGCTGATCGTGACCGTGCCGCGCGCACTCGAGTTCGAGCTGAAATATAGCATGCCGTCGATGCCGGTCAGCTGCTGCTCGATAACTTGCGTGACGCTGTTTTCCAGCACTTCCGCCGAGGCGCCCGGGTAAGTCGCACGGATATTGACCTGCGGCGGTGCGATATCGGGGTATTGCTCGACCGGCAGCGAGAAGATCGCGCCGAGTCCGAGCATCATGATGATGATCGCAATGACCCAGGCAAAAATGGGCCGCTCGATAAAGATGCGCGACACTGGCCGTCAGCCTCCGGTTCGCCCGTTGGCCTTGCCCTGTCGACCGCCTTGCTGCGGCGCCTCGATCCTTTCCGGCGTGCCCGCCACCACCGGGTTGACCGTCATTCCCGGCTGCAGCGTGGCGGTTCCCTCGGTAATTACCTTGTCGCCGGGGTTGAGCCCGCCGGTGACAACCCAGTAGGTTCCCTGCGTGCGGTTGGCGGTGACAGTCTTTTGCAGCACCTTGTTGCCGGCGCCGACCACCAGCACCGTGGCATTACCCTTGGCATCGTGAGTTACGCCGGCTTGCGGCACCAGGATCGCATGCGGATCGACCGCCTGCGCGAATTCGGCACGGACGAACATTCCGGGCAACAGCAGGCCCTTCGGATTCGGGAACCTGGCGCGCAGCGTCACCGTTCCGGTGTTTGGGTCGACCACCGCCTCGGAAAACTCGACCGTACCGGTCAGGCCGTAGTCGCTGCCGTCATCGAGCTTGAGATGGACCACCGCTTCGGCCGGCACCACGCCACCTTGGGCGAGCGACTGGCGCAGCTTGAGCTCGTCAGCGCTCGATTGCTGGATGTCGACATAGATCGGGTCGAGCCGCTGAATTTGCGCCAGCGGGTCAGCCTGGTTCGAGGTGACGAGCGCGCCGACGGTATAGAGCGACCGCCCGATGCGCCCAGTGATTGGTGCCGGCACGGTGGTGTAGCGCAGGTTGATACGGGCCGTCTCGAGTGCTGCCTGGTTTTGCTTGACCGCAGCGGCCGCCTCGCTCGCGGCGGCCGCGGCGTCGGTGTAATCCTGCTTGGCCACCGCCTGCATGGCGGCGAGCGGCTTGTAGCGATCGGCCTTTATCTGTGCCGCCTGGGCCGTAGCCTGGGCATTGGCGAGGTTAGCCGCAGCTTGGTCGACCGCGGCGCGATAGAGGCTGGGGTCGATCAGGTAGAGCGGCTGGCCTTTGTGCACCAGCGCGCCTTCGGTGAAGAAGCGCTTGCGAATGATGCCGGACACCTGCGGCCGGACGTCGGATGTCTCGTAAGCCGAGGTGCGCGCCGGCAGCTCGGTGATCATCGGCACCGCCGACTCGCTCACGGTCACGTACCCGACCTGTGGGGTCCGGGGCGCAGGCTGCTTGTGGCCCGAGCCGCCGCAGGCAGCAAGCGACAGGAGCGCGCCGCCGGCAACGACGATGCGCAGCGCGGCCGTTGGGCCGACCCGCTGCTGGGATGTCCGAAGATGCGCTGGCAAGATCGTGGGTTCCTACTCGGGGCGGCCCTCAAACCCGGCAGGGACCGACGGGTTTCGAACCGGAATGACCAAACCTTTGTCCGGCATCGCCCCGCCCGAAGACGGCCCCCTGGCGAAGCCCGCGATCGACAATCTTGTTCGATCGAACGAAACTCGCGCGCTCCCTTAGGCGCGGAGCTCGCGGCTTGTCCAGCCCGGATTGCGGGCGGCGCGATAAATTTCGCCCGAAATCGGCTGCTTCCGTAAGGGCTCGCAACCCGGTTGCCGAAGTGAAGGCCAAGGCGCCTGTGTGGGACGGATCCGCTCCGCGCGATGAAGGAGAGCTGGCACGTTATCGCCGGACGGGCATGCGCCGCGCCGGCGAGCCCTTGTTCGAATGCGAGCGGCCGACGCCGCGCCCCGGCCTCGGCCGGGGCGACAGCTGCAGGGAAATTTCATTTTCGGATCGATCGCGCGCCAACCGGAGCGCTCGCGCGCGACCACCTTTGGCCGTCTGTTACACCAGTACCTTTTGATAGCGCCCAAAGGTCATGAAAAGGTCGGGCCAGTGCGAGGCCGGCAGTGCCTTGGGCAGCCGCACGCCGAAGCCGTGACCGCCTTTCTCGAAGGCGTGGAGTTCGGCCGGCTGGCCGGCCTTGAGCATCGCTTGGTACATCAGCAGGCTGTTGACCGGCGGCACCGTGCCGTCATCGCCGGCACAGCATAGGAACACCGGCGGCGTGCCCTCTGTGACCGCGTTCTGCACCGAATAGGCTTGTCGCTGAGCCCTGGTCGAGGCCGGCCCGAGCAAGCTGTCGCGCGAGCCGACGTGCGCAGCATGCCCCAGGGTAATGACCGGATAGATCAAGCCAGCAAGGTCCGGCCGAGCTGAGAGCTGGTCGGCAGCGTCGATCGGCTCGTACACCTTGTCATCGAACCGCGTGGCCAGCGATCCGCCAAGATGCCCGCCCGCCGAGAAGCCGAGTATCGCGATTCGCTTGGGATCGATGCCGAAGCGGCCCGCGTTGGCCCGGATCACCCGCATCGCGCGCTGTGCGTCCTGTAGCGGCACGTCCGATCGCTGAGCCCAGCTCTCGCCCGGCAGGCGGTAGAGCAGGATGAAGGTAGTAATGCCAAGCTTGTTGAGCCAAGCCGCTTGCTCGGTGCCCTCGTTGTCGTAGGAGAGAAAGCCGTAGCCGCCGCCGGGTATCGACATCACGGCGCTGCCACTGGGATTGGCGGCGCGCTTAACCACCAGCATCGGCGTGCCGATATCGGTCAGCCAACGATCAGGACGCGCGGAGTCGTGCGACTGGTCGTTCACTTTCTCTGTAAGGTGAACCCCTTGGCCGCCGGGCGGCGTGCCGGGCCAAAGCGGGATCGTCTCGTGCGCGTCGCTCGGTGGCATCGCGGCAAGGCGGGTGGCGCCGGCGGCCATCAGCGCGATGCCGCCACCGATCAGGCTGCGACGCGAGGGAGTGATCATGGGCTTGCTCCTTGTTATTGTCGGAATGGGATCACTGGACGGTGGTCGTCGTTTTGATGGCAGCGAGTACGCCGGGAAGCCAGCCGCTGCCGTCGGTATAAAGGTTGTAGGTATTGACGTAGCCCCAGGCGCAGCTCTGCACGCCTATCGAGGCGAAGGCGGCGCTGACGGAGCCATAATAGATCGTTCGCTGGCCGGCAGGTCGCTCAGCCGGCGCGCCATACTCGCCCATGAACGGCACTCGGCCCGTCGAGGCCATATATTCTTTTACCTTCTGCAGCCGTTGCTTGAGATAAGCGATATCGTCGGGCGTGCCGAAGTCGTTGCGCACGGACGGCGTCATGTAGGGCGCGCTGTCGAGCGCGAAGTTCTGCGGCTCGTAATAATGGAAAGTAGGCACGACGTTGGGATCGCTCGGCATGGCGAAGCTGCCCATGTCGTCGATCCCCGCCCAGCTTGGTCCATCGACCACTACCTTGCGAGTAGGGTTGGTGGCGCGGATCGCAGCCAGCGCCGGGTCGATGATGCTGCGCAAGTTGCTGGCATCGAGCTTGTCATTAGGTTCATTGATCAGCTCGAAATAGACGCTGTCGGGCTCGTCCTTGAATGCGGCGGCTACTTGCTGCCACAGCGCGGCAAAGCGCGGTGCCTCCCCGGCGGGATCGCTGAACAGCTCGAGGTAATGGTGCATGTCGATGATGACATAAAGATGCGCCGCAACCGCGAGATCGACGAGATGGCGGACTCGCGTCATGAATGCCGGGTCGATCGTATAAGGCGCGTCGGTCATCGCATGGTTGGAAAAGCGGATCGGCACGCGCAGGGCGGTAAAGCCGGCATCGGCGATATCCTGGATGTCCGAGTCCTCAAACTTGCGGCCCCAATCTCCCTCATTAGGCGCTTCAAGCATGTTCGACAGGTTGATGCACTTGCCGAGCGCGAGCGACGTCCCGGTGGTCGGCTTGGCCGCGGGAATGGGGGTGAAGGCGCTCTGGGCCGAACTTGGCGTCGGTGTTGGCGTTGGGCTGGGCGATGGCGAGGGAGATGGCAATGGTGCCGGTGCGACCGAAATCGGAGACCCGCTGCTGCTACCGCCGCACGCGCCGACCGCAAGCAGCGCCGCCGCGGACGCATAGCGAAAACTGTGTCCCCTGGACTGGATCATTATCTTGTCCCTCCCCGGACCGCCCGCTTGTCCCGCAGGTCGACGTTAGCGTTAACAATTCAACGCCGCAGCCGAGGAACCAATCATCGTTTCGGGCGCTGCGGAGTGGCGACGGTACGCGCCGCCGCGCGCCCGACCATAATCCTTATTATTTGTATGACAAGAGTGCGATCAGCCGCTTTGCAGCGTCTTCATGATAAGCATCGCCTGCTCTGCGCCAGATTGGGGCACGATTTCGCCGCTGCGGTCGATGATCTTGGCCCAGTGCGCCGCGACGCCTTCGGGCGAGCAATCCTCGCCAGTAAGCGCAATGCCGGGGGTCAGAGTGATATAGGCGCTCTGGAATACGCCGGCGCCGGCGCCGACGATAGCATTTGACGGTGCATCCTCAGATACCAGGAACAGCGCTGCCGGCGCGACCTTATCCGGCGCGAAGGCCTTGAACGCCTCGTCGGGGAACAAATCCTCGGTCATTCGCGTGCCTGCGGTCGGCGCCAGCGTGTTGACGCGGATGTTGTACTTGGCGCCCTCGAGGTGAAGCGTCTTGGCAAGGCCGGCGAGCCCTAGCTTGGCTGCGCCATAATTGGCCTGGCCGAAATTGCCGTAGAGACCGGTCGACGAGGCGGTCATCAGCACGCGGCCGTAAGCCTGTTCGCGCATCGTTTCCCATACCGCTTTCGTGCAATTGGCCGAACCGATCAGATGAACGTCTACAACGAAGCGGAAATCCGCCGGGTCCATCTTCGCGAAGCTCTTGTCTCGCAGCACGCCAGCGTTGTTGACCAGGATGTCAATTCGCCCCCAGCGCTGCTTTGCCTCGGCAACCATCTCCACCATATGCTCGTATTCGGTAACGCTGCCGCCGTTCGACATCGCCTCGCCGCCGCCAGCCTCAATTTCCTCGACGACCTTGAGCGCGGCGTCGGAATGACCGGTGCCGTCGCGCGCGGCGCCGAGGTCGTTGACCACCACCTTTGCGCCCCGCCTCGCGAGTTCAAGCGCATAGATGCGGCCGAGCCCGCCGCCGGCGCCGGTGACTATGGCGACGCGATTATCGAAACGAATGGTCATGAAAGGGCTCCTCCGATGGATCGGAGCCCGTCTAGCGAAGCCGGGAATTTGCACAAAGCGAAAGAGCGGGCGGTCAACCGCCCGCGCTCTCGATCTGCTTTATCGCCGGGTCAGCGGCGATGCTGGCGATGAAGGCCTTGGCCGCGCGCGTTTTCACGTTCGCGGCAATTATCGAACTGTCCGGGCTTGCACCAAGGGTAGCTGGCCTGCGCGGCCGGCGCCGGGAAAGCCTGGTCAGGCGACTGCGATGGTACGAACTGGACCGTCGCTCCGGGAGGCGCAGGGCTCGCCATCGGCGGCGTCGCCGGCGCATAACCGCCCGCGGTCGGCGCGCTGCTGGTTGGCGTGGCGGTTTGGTCAGCCGGTGGCGCCGTCTGATCCTGCGGCGGCGCAGCTTGATCGGCGGGCGGAGTGGCCTGATCTTGCGTCGGCGTGGTTTGATCGGTGGGTGCCGTGGATTGATCTTGCGCCGGAGCGTTTTGATCCTGCGCCTGGGTAGACGTATCGGTCTGGGTGTCGGTGGTCGTCTGCGCCGCCGCAGGGACGGCGAGCGCGGCGGCCGCGGCCAATAAGACGAGCTTCATGCTTTTCTCCTGTCCTCATGTCAGCGATGGTTGATCACCACGCGGGGGCAGAAACGCATGTCGCCGCAGATCGTTGCGCAACCGATTCCGTTGTCAGCGGTTTTTAGCCGAGCCAGACAGGCGCTATACCAACCGCTCGTGCTGAATAACCATCCAGTTCGGCGAGATGGCGTATCAAGGAATTGCGCGCCGAGGTATCCCCCAGCAAGCGTTTTCGATTCCAATTAAATTGGTCGACCCGAACGGCAGGTGCGGGTTGGACGATTTGACCACTTTAGACACGGTCGCGCCGAAAACCTTCACGCCCCCGAATCGAGCGCGTAACCGGCCGAGCGAACCGTGCGGATCAAATCGGCGTGGCCGTCGACGTTGATCGCTTTGCGCAGCCGGCGGATATGGACGTCGACGGTGCGCGCCTCGATATCGGCATCGTGGCCCCAGACCGCGTCGAGCAAACGTTCGCGCGAGAAGACCCAGCCGGGATGCTCGAGGAAATGCTTGAGCAGGCGAAATTCGGTCGGCCCAAGCTGCACTACTTGACCCGCACGGCGCACCTTGTGTCCGACGGTGTCCATCTCGATGTCGGCGTAGTTCAGCGACTCTCCCGCCAGTGCTGGTCGCACGCGGCGCAGCACCGCGTTGACGCGGGCAACCAGCTCGCGAGGGCTGAACGGTTTGGTGACATAATCGTCCGCGCCGGTTTCCAGCCCACGAACGCGATCTTCTTCTTCGCCGCGTGCGGTCAGCATGATGATCGGTACGTTGGCGGTCTCGGTCATCCGGCGCAGGCGACGGCAGACCTCGATCCCGGACAGCCCTTCGAGCATCCAGTCGAGCAGCACGATATCCGGCGGGGTTTCGCGGGCGATCAGCAGCGCCTCCTCGCCGTCGGGCGTGCGATTAACGGCGAATTCCTCGCGCTCGAAATGCCACACCAAAAGCTCGGCGAGCGCAGCATCGTCCTCGACCAGCAGCATCCGTGCGCGTGCCATGGGCCTTATCTCCCGTGCAGGCGGCCGACAGCGGCCGTCGCTGCCCCATGTGACGGTAAGGTGACGCTTTGATGACAGGGCGTCACGATGAAGACAATGGCAGGAGCACGGTGACAGTGGTTCCCTGGCCGACGGTGCTGGCAATATCGAGCCGGCCGCGGTGACGCTCGACGATATGCTTGACGATGGCGAGGCCGAGCCCGGTCCCTCCGAGCGCCCGGCTGCGGCTCGGTTCCGCTCGATAGAAGCGCTCGGTGAGCCGCGGGATATGCTCGCGTGCAATGCCTTCCCCGCGGTCTGCGACCACCAGGCGCGCGAGGCCATCATCCGCGGCGAGTTCGACCGTCACTGGCGTTCCCGCGGTGCCATATTTCATCGCATTGTCGATGAGGTTGTGGAGCAGTTGCGACAATTGCGCGGCGTCGCCGTTGACTGGCGGCAGGCCAGGTTCGATCGAAACGACGAGATCGTCGGCGCGCGCGTCGCCCCTCGCCTGGATCTGGGAGACTGCGCCCTCCACCAGCGCGCCGAGATCCACTGCCGCGCTGGGCAGGCGGTACTTGTCGGCTTCGATCCGCGACAGCGAAATCAGATCATCGACCAGCCGGTGCATTCGCGTTGCCTCGCCAGTCATGATGG
>Ga0164242_10004392_pt1 | contig 15859 bp, 10 predicted proteins | sample OricomgcompostMG_FD_108783 | JGI IMG/M metagenome (GOLD analysis project Ga0164242, IMG submission 108783) | Miracle-Growth compost microbial communities from Emeryville, California, USA - Original compost - Miracle growth compost (MG) ... | reverse complement strand
TGCACACCCTGGGGGCTTAGCCCGCCTCCCCTGAACAGCACGAAGGGCCGGATTCCCGCGGAATTCCGGCCCTTCACCTTGTCGGGCTGACAAGATTTGAACTTGCGACCCCCTGACCCCCAGGTAGCCTCATCGGCCCTCTGGCCTTTGCAGGAACCTACTTCAGGCGACTTTCGGTATCAGCCGTTGCTCTCCTTGCAGCCCTTGCACACGTTGTGGTCCCCCTTTTGGTCCCCCTCGTCGCTAGAAACACGGCGTCCGCAGGTTGACCAGAGCAGGAACGACGTCAGCGCGCCAGCGCGAACCGGGGTGCGCTGCTGATTAACCTGCCGAGCGGAGGTTTTCCTCAAGCACGTCTCGAATCTCTCGTTGAATCAGCACGGGAATGTTGAGCCCTTGGATGTTCTGGCGTTGCAACCAGCCGAGGCACTCTTCGGAAGTCCATTGGTCGACCGTGACGTATTCGGCGAGGGCAACCGTTGCAGTGCGCGAAAGACCGAGTGACATCAGAACAACCTCGCTCGGGCGAGAGACCCCGAGCTCAAGAAGCATGGTGATGTCTTGCTCATGTCCGACGTCATGCACGCCGCGCTCCGATGCGTAGACCCCCAGCACATCGGAATAGCAGGAGAGATACTTGGGTGCCTGGAATCGGGCCACTGTCTCGATGTCGGCCATAACGTCACGAATGGCCTTGGCGAGCGGAATGTTCCCTTGAGCTCGCTGCTCTATCAAGCGCGCTAGGGGCATTCCGTTCATCCAGTTCACCACGAGATTTGCGAGTTGCCACTTACGTTTGTCGTCCTTTCCAGCGGCGGCCGCTCGTCCGAAGGCCTGTGTCATCGTGGCACCGAGACGTACAAGCGCTTCTTGGTATCGATCTCGCGAATCCGATTCCTCGGGCAGGGGCAATGCGAGCACGTGAGGATCGAGGGCGCTAGCCCGAAAACTCGCGAGAAGTCTCTCCATCGCTGCAGGCGAAATCCCGGCATGCCGCGGTATTAGATCCGGTGGATACTCAGCCTCATCAACGGCGTGCGTAATTGCGACCCGAAGCTCCGCACGCTCCGTCTCGTCCGGGATCAGTTGAAGCTCATGATCCACCTGTCCTTGGCGAACATACTTTGCGGCCAGATATGAGAAAAGGTTCTCTGCTGCCAAATCGGAGTTCTCAACAGAGAACCCGGAACGCACGTAGTCGATGAGCCCCTGCGTTCCACGAAGCCCGCTCTCCGTTGCCAGTGTCAGGTGAGATCGGCGGCGAACCGTTGGCAGGTTGGGCCAGATCGTGTCGTCATCCGTATCGATGCAGACGATGTTGCCTTGGAACTCCTTCCCCCATCTGCCAGCGCGGCCGGCCAGGTTCCAGAAGTCCGCCTCAGTCAATGCGTGACCCCGACCCTTCTGCGGATTTCGCATGAAGATGGTGCGGCACGGAAGATTCACCCCCTCCAGCAAAGTTGACGTGCAAACGAGGTACTCGATTTTTCCTTCTGCAAAGAGCCTCTCGATTCCGGATCGGATCACGAGGGGCATGTTTCCGTAGTGGAAGGCAACGCCCTTGCCTAGAACCTCAACGAGCGCATACCGCGGATGTACTGCGGTGCGCACGAGATCCTGTAGCTCCTGGATCTGTTCATCGGGTTCGATCTCTGAAAGCAGATCTGCAATATTCTTGGCGACCTTTTCTGCCCCATCTGCATCGTTTACATAGACGATGTTTCCGCCATGCTCCCCTCCCAAGGCATGCGCGATGGAGGCCACTTTCATCGGCACCTTGGCTGCACGCTGCTTTAGCTCGAACTGGGCTATCGGGACTCTTTCGCCCGCGTCGATGAGCGTCATCGTGCGCTGCAGCGGTTTCCTCCGAACAGATTCCACGTAGATCAGGTTCTGGTTAACAGTCACCACATCGGAAAGGATCGTCGCGGTCCGCACCTCACTGGGGCGTGATGTCAGCAGTATCTCCGGATTCTCGCTGAGCGGGCTCGCGAAAATGACCTGCAACGTTGGGTGATCAGCCAACGCGCGGTCGATGACTTGTTGAAGAAGAATGCCGCGCCCGGCGTTACCAAGTCCCTGAGCCTCATCGATGAAGAGCAAGTCGACTTCAAAGGGATGCCGCGACTGCTGGATCAGGTGAAGGCGTTCTTGAGTGAGGACCAGAACCCGCCGATGATGCCGGTCGATGTCTGGAGCCCAGGGCATAGTGATGACTCCAGTGCCGCTGGGCGCTGTCCTGCGGAATTCCGCCGAGACCTCATCAACCAAAGCCCGCGTCGGAGCGAGGTACACGGCCGTGTATCGCTCAGATTCGCGTAACCGCTCGAGAAACCATTCGCGAACGATGTGGGATTTCCCCGCGGACGTTGGCGCCGACACGCTAATCCAATCAGCTTGCTCAGCGTCGCTCCAAAGCTCGCTCTGGAATGGATTCACCGTGAGGTCTTCTCCAGTCGACAGCGGGATCGAGAGGGAGAGCCTCCTGCGAATCGTTTCAAGCCTGGTCAGCGGCGGAAGTTCCCCCAACGCGCTCTCGGTGATGTGATCCCGTCGCTGTGCAAGCTCGACGGATCTGTGATTCCCGACTCGCTCGAGGAGAGCCGCGGCCGCGACTCGCTGGGTCTCGTCGGTTCCATCGAACGCGAGGCAGGTAGCGGCGACACGAAGCGCCGCTTTCTGTGCCCGTTCAGTATTTACTCCTGCCAAGGCGCTTGCGTACAGAAGCGCAAAGTTCCAATCGATGGCTCCCCGTGGATTCGCAGGGTCGACCATCGGAAATTCGGCTTCAACAGAGCGAAGTCGAATCTGCCGAAGAGCACCGTTGAAGGCTGAGGACTCAAAGACTGTCTCTTCTATTGAGGTCATTTCAGCCCTAACGTGTGTCGCAGCTTCTTCCGGAACTCATCGACATCTGGGAAGGGTATGCAGAACACGTCGATGTTGACGCCCGACAAGATGTGCTTCGTGAGTCCGTTGGTGACCATCGACATCCAGCTATGTAGTCCCTTGTCGATCAAGGCACCCTGCTCTTCGCTGGCCTTCTTGATGTCGGGATAGGCCGAGTAGTCAAACCCGACGAGGCAAACGCCGTTCCAGCGGACTTCAAGCGCCTTAGGGTTTGACGGATCGAAGTACTCGAGCAGGTGAACCGCTAGATCCTCTTCGACGACATTCATCTGATCGCGCAGAAGAAGCAGGTCGCGTTTGCGGGCGTCCCCATCGGCGCCGAGAAAGGGCCCGATGCTCTTGAAACATTCCGAGAAAGCACTGGAAGCCGACTTGTGCAGCTTGGACTCGCCCCAGTAAAGATCGAGAACTCCGTCTGCTCCGAAGCGACCATGTACGCCATCAGATCCGTGAACATGCATGTTGCTGCTGGTCTTGAGGGTCATTTTGGCGATCAACTGCGGGAGCTTGAGCAGCCGTTCCATCAAGAGGAACAAGAGCAGTTCGCCACCCTCGCCGGTGCCATCGAGATCTACGAAAAGATCGCGTGCTTGCAATGCAAGGCGAGTCATTTCCGCCGAGCTCCCTGTTTTCACGAGGGACTGATGAGCTCTCTGTATCCGCGACCGCGGAATGCAAAAGTCGACCATCGCGGAGGCCATAGCGCCGCTCAAGAGCTCAGTCGCGGGCGTTCCGTTGGCATCGCTTGTGATGAAATGCGTTCGAAGGGTCGTCCGCGTGCCGGCAACTTCGATCGGATCGTGGTACTCGGTCAGCAGATGGATGAAGTCCGCCGCCTCGCCACGAGCTATGGACGCAAGCAATGCCACGAAGTCGGTCATCGTGTCGGTGGTCGAAGCCATGCCTCTCCTCAGCTCTGCAGGCATAGCCAGCGGGTCTACGGCTCGAACACCGAAGGACCGGACGTATGCCGCACACGCCCCTGAGGCCCTTCAGCATCACGCCTTGGCGTCATTCTGGCGGATACGTGGAGACTTGGTGCGCTAGCGCGCTACTCGGCGTGGCATGAATTGCATCGCGGCGGATCAAGGTCGAGCTTCAGATGCGATCAGCTACTCATCGTCTCTCGATGGCGTCGCGTCGCTCGGATAGGTCTTCCTCTGATACTCCCCATCACGACGCAGCCGAGCTCCCCCGTGCAACTCGACCGGGGTGTTACTAAGGACCCGTCCCACGATGGCTGCGAGGAATACGTCCGGCCGCAAGTCCGGAGGCATAGCGTCGAACCGTACTCGCACCGCGGGCAGCGATCTCAACGCATCGTCGATCACCGTTTCGGGAACCGCAACGATGTCCTCGGCTTCATCGCTCTCCGATACCTCCGAGGTGGTGTCATCGATCTCTTTCACCTCGACCGCCTTGTCCCACTCCAATACGAGGTAACAGGTGGCGTGGTAGGCGTCTTCTTCATGGCCTAGCTTGCGGATGAGGTCAATCAGCCAGTCCGCCCAGCCGACCTTGTTCTCATTTGGCTTTTGATCGAGGACGGTGGAACGGATGGCATAAAGGAACCCAAGTGCAGATAGCGGATGGCGCTGCCGCAGATTCTTCGCATCGCCATAGCTTTCCTCGACACGATTGGCCGCGTTATTCCCGAAGGACGAATCCATGCGCTTAGTGCTAATCAGGATCTCTGGACCAGTGGACCAGTCACTCATAACGACATCGACTTGCTTGGTGTAGTTCTTACCAAGAATGCGTGCGGTGGAGGCTGTCACGCCCTTGACCGAGTCCTTTGCACCCAAACGGCCCCATATGTCATCGCGAAGTTGCTTGATGAGTGCCTTCGCCTTCGGCCCAGCGAGATTGGCGACGGAAGATGGAACCACTCGGGGGTGCGCATCACGCGGCCATACCGCATCCGAGTCGAACCCAGCACGACGCAACTCGTATGCGACCCATACGTCCAGCGCGAGAGCCGGGACTCCGGATTGCGAATTCGCCTTCAGATATAGCGGAACCGCAAGAAGCAGTTCCAATGCCTCATAATCAGGCGTGTAGGTGGCGCCCTCGCCGCGACCCCGCCACGGATTGGTGTACTCCCCATCGATCTTCCGGTCAGAGATGATCCGGTCGAAGATCGGCCAGGCCTGCTGCTTCTTGCTCGGTTCAGTGGCCACTGGCTGCCCTTACGGTGCGCCGGCGGGTGAGTTCGGCGTGGGCCTGCCTGACGTTCTTGATGTCAGCGGCAGTGACCTGCTTCGCGTCGATCAGGAGCGCTTGGTCGACGAGCTTGACTGCTTCGGCGAGCTTGCCAGCCTGCAGCGTGCGCGCGACCTTGTCCTTAATCGCCCGGAGCACGTCTGCGCGCGACTCCACGAGGGCAGAGGAAGGCATCGCCCAGACGTCTGCCTCCCTCGGCTCGATCTTGAGGATGCCGCCACCGTAAGCGCGGCCGACCATCTCCGCGTTCAGAAGCGTGACGGAGTTCAGGCTGGCCAAGGGCAATAGCTCTCGACCAAGGTCTCGATGCTCGTCGTTCAGGTAGACGCCGTGGATGGAGTTGAGGTGGTGGGCACCGGCCTCGTTGGTGGTCAGCCTTGGGGTGTCCGCATTCATGCAGGTCAGGAGCAGATCCGCCGGCGGGACAACCGGAACCCGATGCCAGACCTTCCGCACGCGGCACTTGTAGGCAGTGTCGACGCCGGCCTTGTGCCCGGCCTCGATGTACGCCGCAGCCTCCGGTGAAGGGGTCTCGGTCGGATAGAAGAGGTATGTGCCCTTGCCCTTCCGTCCGAGCCGGGTGAGCATGTCGTCTGACAGGGCCAAGCCGCGAAGGTGTGAGCTGCCGGCTGGTGAGACGCGCAACAGTTCGTTGCGGTGCAGGCCGAGTTCTTTCACGCGGTCCGGGGACAGCGTGAAGTAGCTGTTGTTGCCAGTGACGATCCCGAGGGTGGTGTCTCCCCAGGTCTCTAAGCTCGTGAACATGCCGCGCTGAATCAGCGTGTGCAGCGGCTCGACAGCGTTGGGATCAACGAGGCTGCCGGTCCACTTGCCGGCAGGGTCGAGCGGAGTCCAGGCCTGCCCGGCGCCAAGTTCGGCGAGAGCGGCGGCGTTCTTGGCCTGGCGGATCATCGCGTGACTGGTCGGGCCTTGCCGATATCCGTCGGCGAGAAGGAGCACGACGTCGGCTTCAGCCTCCGGGAATACCTGCTCATCGAAGAGGACGAGCTGCACATCGCGGAAGTTCTCGAAGAGAAAGCGCCGCACGGGAGCGGCGTAGTTGACAGACAGCAGCTCGGCGGGGAGTACGAGTCCAAGCCGGCCGCCGTCTTTCAGGAACAGCGCGGAGTGGATGGTGAAGGCCGCCCAGCTCGAGGCGAGCCCCGTGAGCGCGACACCTGCCCGCAGCGCCGCCTGCCGGGACCGCGTGCGGGATTCGCCGGAGAAGTCTTGGTAGCGGATGTAGGGCGGGTTTCCGATGACAGCGTCGTAGCTGGGCTCGGGGTCGACCATGAAGAAGTCACTCACGCGAATCCGCGGTTCACCGCCAGCATCCCGGACGCGCTGACGGCCAACGCGCGCGCTGTGAGCATGGATCTCGACGCCGTCGACGACCGGCGCGGGGCCGCGGTCCGGGGCGAGGTCGTGGAGCCGATCAACGGCGGCGACAAGGAACGCTGCGTCACCAGCGGATGGCTCCAGTACACGGTCGCTTGCCGCCCGGATGCCCCAGTTCGCGATGAACGCGGTGATCTCGTCCGGCGTGAAGAACGCACCGCGCGCCTTGCGCAGCGCAGGCGTGTCCTGCGGGTGGATAGATTGCACGACGGTCACATCCTCATTGTTGCCGAAGCGGGCAGCCCTCCGGCGTGCGACAGGCGGGCCGATAGCGGTCTCTTCGATGCTTGCGTGTCCCAAATTGAGGGGATCAGCTCGCCGCGTCTCGTTCCCAGAGGGAAACGATGTCGGCGCGGTAGCCGGACTGCTTGGTTACGAATCGGTGCCCCGCAGCCACGCCGTCGGCATAGAGACGGAGCTGGGCCACCTCATCCCACGTCAACCCGGCCTCGAAGGCCGCCCGTTCGAGCCCACTTTCGTTGACGCGGTAGCCGGAAGCGACAAGCTTGCGCATCGCATCAACCGCATAGTCCTTGCCGTAGCCGTGGTTGATCCCCGATGACGGGTTACGAGACATTGCGATGCTTCGCAGTGCCTGAACAACGACAGGGCTTGTTGCCACCGCCACAGACGCCGGCACCGCGAGGTCGATGGCTCCTTGAGCATCGAACCAGGAACGGAGAAGACGGTTGTCGCTCCACTGGATCAGGGCAGCTCGGTCGGCGTAGTCATACGCGCCCTCCGTGATTGCGCGCATCTGCGATTCCTCTGGATGCACGAGGTAGACGACAGGTCGACGCTCCCGCACTAGGCGAAGTCGGCGCGCGAGAGGCGCCACTGCCTCTTCGTCACCTCCGCCGGTTCGGCGCGCGGGCGGCACAATCTGAACCTCAGCGCCCGTACCGAGGAAGTTGACCATCTGGTTCGTCGCGGCGTCGATGCCGATGTCGGTCACCCAAGCGGTTCGCGTTACGTGCATCCACTGCGTCATAAGCCGGATCGTTGCACCAGCCTCCGACATTCGCTTACGAACGCTGGACCTCGTCCGGCTTGAACTCGGCGACGAAAAGACGGCCGAGTTCTCTCCAATTCTGCATAGATGCACGGGTGTCGGCGTGCAGGTCGAGGCATTCGTCGACGCTCCAGCTGTCGTAGCGGATGTAAGGCGAGTTCCACTGCCCGGTCTCCCACGCGGCGCAGGCAGCCTTGCGTCCTTCGGATCTGTGAACTCCGAGCCAGAAGAGGTTGCCGGGACCGTGCCCCGCGATGCTCGGGAACTGAGTCGCTTGCGGCCACGTCCACCACGCATGGTCGAAGGCGAACTCGAACGACATCTTGTTACTCGTGACGGCTGTCACGTCCTGCGCAAGCACCCCTAGCGCCATGCCGATGACGACGTGCTTGATCTGCTGGTCTTTGGTCTCCACGACTTGACGCTAACGGCGTCCGCCGACACTCATCTCGGCTGGGCGATGCCTCTCATAGATTGGAACGTCGTGTGTAAAGACAGGGACCCATCGCAAGCCAAGCTCGAGCCTTCAACCGCTTCTGCCTCGCGTGGGTAGGCCCCGTACCCCGATCGGCACGTTCGGGAAAATCGGCTTCGTTGCCGCTCAGCCGGGGCAGGTGACGGCACGCACACGGTACCGGGACTGGGATGGCCTGTCTCGGAGTGTCTCGGCCACGGCGCGTACCAGGGCAGAAGCCGAGCGGGTTCTGAAGACGAAGCTCTCGGCAAGATCGCTCTTCCAGCCTGGAAACGGTGTGCTCACGCCTGACAGTTCGTTCTCGGCGCTCGTGGACTACTGGCTGGAAGACATCGAACTAGAAGGCCGCCTCGCGATCACCACTCGACAGCTCTACGAACGCGACATGCGCGGACTCGTAATGCCGGCGTTCGAAGGATTCACGCTTCGGGAGATCGGTGTTGCCCGATGCGACCGTTTCCTGAAGCAGCTAGCGAAAGAGAGCTACAGCAAGGCCAAGCACGCGAGGATCGTGCTACGGCTGGCCTTCAGCCTCGCTGTCCGCCATGAGATCCTGCCTCGCAGTCCGATGGATCACGTCGCTCGTCTCTATCGCGACCGAACTCCTCCGAACGCGCTCTCCAACGCTGAAGTCGACGCTGTCCGTGCAGCCGTCAAGCACTGGGAACAAGGGCTTAGCAAGACCGGGCCCCGCCCCGATGGACAGCTCAGCTCCATCATCGAAGTCATGCTCGGAACCTCCGCAAGAATCGGCGAGGTTCTTGCCTTGCGCCGTTCAGACGTGGATGTTTCATCGCTTCCCGCCACCGTGCGGATCGCCGGCACGATCATCAGCGCGAAAGGCGCACCGACCGTCCGGCAAGACCATCCCAAGACCGCGCGGTCGCGCCGCGTGGTAGCGCTGCCGTCGTTCTCGGCGCAAGCGTTGCGTAGACGCATGGCGCAGCAAGGACGACTTAGGCCAGACGATCTCGTCTTCGCCAGCCGCGCGGGAACCCCGCTGACTACCAATAACGTGCGGCGTCAGCTCCGGCATGTTCTCGGGCTGGCTGGGATCGAAGGCGTGACCCCGCACGCTTTTCGCCGCACCGCTGCGACCGCGATCAACGAACGTGCGGGCATTGAGCTTGCAGCGGAGCTGCTCGGACACACCGATCCGAAGACGACCATCCAGCACTACATCCGTCGGAGCGAAACAGTGAATCCTGTTACTGCAGCCCTTCTTGACCAAGCCTTTGGCGGGTGAGTCCGCGTTAGAGGCGGGCTGTGTGGACGCGATACCCACCGTAATCGGGAGCGGTTCAGGCGCGAGCGGGTTACCGGGCCCATGGGCATGCAGGCACGTCATAATCGTCCCACGGGCTGCCACGTCTTCTCAGATGCGCACCGCATGGTTCGCGAGTTTGCTCCCGGTCAGACCGCGACGAACTCGTCTCTCTTCGATACGAACCCGTGCCAGCAGAACGAGGCTCACCGGCCCAATCAGGAGGAACTTCAGCGCGTCCCAGATGAAGAGGGCGACGAGCAGATTGAGCCAGCCGGGGCCGCCGCCGTGGATTCCGGCGCTGCACGCCGCGGAGGCCAGAAGCAGCGGCGCGGCGATGAGCATGGCCGGGGTTCCCCATTTGAGGCCGCGCCGGGTGAAGATGCGGTCGACCAGCAGGTTGGTCGGCGCCCAGCGCAGCAGGCTGTGGATGCGGATGCTGGCGGCCCAGATGAGTCGGAACATGGCGGACCTCTTTCTCGTCGTGAGCGGCGTAGAAAGAGAGCCCCGGAGGGCGGCCTTGCGGCATAAGTGGCGGTGTCGTCCGCTCAGCTTCAGGGTAAGCCTGTGAGCCGACAATCGGAAGCGTCGAGCGTGGCCGGGGCAGCCAGAACATCCGCAGGCTCAGGCAGCCTTGCCTTCGTTTAGCTTCTTCAGCTCCTGGAGCTCGGCCCAGTGTTGTTCGAGTCCGGCGAGGGTCGGACTGACGCCCTGCGTGATAAGCGCTTGGGAGTGGCCGTCGATGTATCGGCAGGCTTCGTCGAATACCTCGCTGACCTTCGGGATGATCTCGCCGAGCTTGTCGACGTTGATGTTGACGAGTGTCGTCATCTGGACGTTGGCCTGATAGCGCCGGGTCACGCCCTTGAGCAGTTCGTCCTCTGTGAAGACCTCGCACCAGGAACGAAGGTGGCTGTATCCGGTGTGGACCAACGCATCCCGGGCTTCGCCGTCCAACTGCTTGGCGGCTTGGATGGTGCTGTTGATCCGACCCTTGATCGCGTTCAAGGAGTCGATGCGCGGTCCGGTGGCGCGGGACACCTTGCCCTTGCCGCTCTCGTCAGTGATCTGGAAGTAGGCGCACCGTTTGGACTTCTCGAATAGGGCGAGGAGTGTCGTGGCGAACAGGATGTCGTGGGTAAAGACGAGGACCTGGTTTTCGTCGGCCAGGCGGGCGATGCGCTGGGCGACTTCCTTGATCCGACGGTGGTCGAGGCTGGATACCGGGTCGTCGAAGATGACAGGCGCCGTGATGCCTGCGAGACGAGCCTCGGCGAGGAAATCTGCGAGCGCTAAGACTTTCTGTTCGCCCTCGGACAGCACCTTGGACGGCTTGTGCTTACCGCTCAGCACCTTGCGGCGCTGCGCCTTGCCCTCTCGCCCGACGAACTGGACCTTGAGGGACGGGGTACGGAGGGCTTCGCACTCCTCGAGGAATAGCGCATCAAAGCTCTGGTTGATCAGCTGGTCGCTGGCGGTCTTGGCGAGCGCGGTCACGGAGCGGCCGAGGCCAGGCAGCGGGCGCTTGAGCGTCTTGAGGCGCTCGGCCTCCTTGGCGCTTTTGACCTGCGTCTCGATCACCGCCCAGGACTTACCCAACTCGATGGCGTCCTTGAGTTCGAGCAGCTCTGCCTGCCTCTCAGCCAGCGCCTCGGTTCGGCCCTTCTGCAAGGTTTCCAGGTCCGTGATGCTGTTGCCCACGGTAGTCAGCGCAGTGTCGACCTCGGCGCGAGGCTTGGCCACGAGATCGGCGATCTCGATGCTGACTGGTTGGCTGGCGGCCACTGCCGTGGCGGCGGTGCTTCGTGCGCCTTCGATCGCTTCAACCTGAGTGAAGTAGGTCGGGCGCTCGCTTGGATCGGTGTCCTTGTATTGCTGGATGAACGACGCCATCTCGTTGCCTTGGAGCGCGGCAGCTTGCCGCCTGTAGCCATCGAGCGTGGTGTCGGTGGTACGGATGTCGGCTGAGATCTTGTCCTCAAGGTACGTCGAGTAGCGAGTGAGCAGATCCCGCGCAGGATCGAGCAGAGGCTGGCGGCAATAGAGGCAGCGGTCTGCATCGTGCGCCTCAACCTCGACGAGATGCTGGCGGTACGTCTCGCCGGCCTCGATGAAGTCGTTCCAGGTGTCGTCGGGCTCAGCAGGCAGGTCCGCAGCGGCGAAAAGCTCGCGGCGGAAGGTCTCGTAGTCGGTCGTGAGCTGCGCGCGCGTTGCCAGTGCGTCGTTGTACTTGGCCTGCTCGAAGCCCAGCAGAGCTTCGGCCGCGGTCGCTGCCTCTGACAGAACTCGCTGCTCGCTCTTGAGGCCGGTTATCTGGGCACCCATGGTGTTGGCGCGCAGGGCGGCAACGCCTTGGGTCAGGGCATCGAGCTCTTGATCGACGTCATCCCCGCTCTTGGCCTTGGCCTTGAGGTCGGCAAGCTCAGTGGAAGCACCGAGGGTCTCGATCAGCGGATAGATCGCCGATCCGCGCTGGAATCTGGAGAGCAGTGCCGACCCGCTCGAACCAAGCTCAGAGATCGCCGCATCAATCTGAGCTGCTACTGCCTGGATCGCAGTCGTGACGTCGTTGAACAGGGCCAGCGAGGCCGGGGTGTAGACGTAGTCAAGGTCCTCGTCGACGTGGGTGCGCACGGCGGGGCTGTCGAAGATCGACATGCGCGTGAACGGCGACACCCCCAGTTCGCCCGTCCACGTCAGAGTCTGAGCGTCGTCGCCGAGCTTGAACTCAAGTTTGGCGGACTGTGCTTCCGAGGTGTCGGCATCGATGTTGCCGAGGATCGTGTCGGCGGTACGGCTGTTGGCCAGAGCCTTGAAGATGCGGGAGTAGCCCGTCTTGCCGGTTCCGTTCTCCCCGTAGAGGATCGTCAGGCCCTCGTGGGGTTCGATCACTGCACCCGCCACCAGTGCGTTGACACCACGTACTTCGGAAAGCCGGGTCAGCGACAAGGGCGGTGCCGACTCGTCCTGGCGAGCCTCGATACCGAGCAATGGAACGGCCGGAAGGTCCCGCTTGTCGAGTGCCTTCTCCTGTCGGAACAGCAGGTAGGCCTTCTCGACCACGGAGCTTCCGACCGGGCGTCCGGTGGCGATCACTTCGGCGACAAGCAGGCGCACCCACTCGTCGTTGGCGTTCGCCCACTCGGCAAGTTGTGCCCGCGGGTCAATGAGCTCGGCCGGCTCAGTCGACTCGGCGACTTCGGCTTCAGTCGGCGTAGTCATCGCGCGTGGCCCTCCTGCGACGCATCAGCAGTGATCCGACTTGGCGACCCGCGCCGATGGTGTACCTCATGACCTGCTCGCGATCTCCTCTGCGCCGCAGCGGGCGCGCATCTGATGTCCCAACGCTAGCCATAGGGTCCGACACGGTCGACGATGCCGCACCCAATACGGTTGCACGCCAGACTCCGGTCGCACGATCAAGTACGCCCCGGCGACGCTGTCGCTCAGTGGCCGGCGGCGACGTCCTCGAACGGGTCGCGCGGGCTGAGGACGCTGGCCGAGGCGGGCCGAGCCGGCGCCGCCAACCCCGAGCTCTCGGCCGGTGACTCGTCTTCGTCCTCGTCGTTGGACGCACGGGCGTTGATGTGTTCTTCTGCGCGGTCGCAAAGCGCGAGAACGTCCGGGCGCTCGGAGAAAGCGCTTCGGATGGCGGCGACGTAGTCGCGGGGAGCCTGGTATAGCTCCTCCTTGGTCATGTCGCTGATGATCGAGTCCACAAGGGTGTCGATGCGCTGCTCCAGCTCTGGCAGCACTTCTTTTTCCACTCGTTGGTGTAGGTCGGTGCGTTCTTCTGCGGTGAAGAGACCGGCGAGGGACGAGTCTGCCCAAGCGGGGTCGAGGTCGTCGATGCTGTAGTCGACGATCCGCTCGACCGCTTTGCGGCGTATCTCTTCGGGCAAGGCCGCAGCTTCGTTGAGTCTGCTCAGGACAGCGGGCTCCCACATCGCGTCCACCATCATCCCGAACTCGGCCATGCCGGGCAGCGCGTCCTGGTGCGCATCCGCCCACATGCGCAGGAACTCATCGGAGCACCGTGTTTGTAGGAACCACGCCCGGGGGCCTCTCGACCATTCACTCCGTTCGGGGACAGGCACCCGCGGGACTATCAGCGGATACAAGGCGGGTGGGACCTGGACCAGCGTTCCTCGCTGGTTTGGGCCGCCGCAGTCGAGTTGGGAGACAAGCTCATCGACCGTCATGCCTTCGAGATAGACCGAGAGTGTGGAGATGTCGCGGGCAACGGAGGCAGCGAAGCCTTCTCTGATCGTCGGGTGATGGAAGCGCCAGACGGTGTTTCCGTCCGCTCTTACGTTTTGGGACAGGAAGGTGCCTTCGATTGCCGAGAAGGCGCGGGCTGTCTCGGCGACCGTTGCGCCCAGAGCTGCCACTGCCGCGGTCAGCCGTTCGTCTGGCGCGAACGGCGCTAGGAGTTCTCCGCCCGAGAGGTAGACCGCTGCGAGTGCTGCGCGTTGCGCAGGGTCGAGGCCGTCGAGCACGTCGATCAGAAACTCATTCGGGTGCTTGAAGTACGACACCAGCGCGGCGTCGCCCTGTAGCCCGGAGGCGGGCACGAAGTCTTGCAAGGACAGACGTCGCGCCACCTCTGGTTGGAATCGAGTTGCGGCCGCGACTGCGCGCAGGTGCGGTCGCCACTCGTCCAGTACCGCGGCGGGCTGATCGCCTGCCTTCAAGTGGTTGTAGAGCATCTGCTCCTTCTCGGAGAGGCTCAGGGCGGTGATGTCGATGACGACCTGCTGCTCTTTTAGCCGAGGGAAGGCGTACTCCTTCATCCTCGGTCGGGCTTCGCGGTAGATGTAGTCGCGGCTTGTCATCAGCACGCGAGCGCCGTGACTGACTGCTGCCATGACCTCGGGCATCCGTCGTACCCAGGCGTCGGTTAGGTGCGGTTCGTGTCGGATGCTGCCGAAAGCGTCGTCGACCCAGAACATCTGTCGGGGGTCGTCGGGGTTCCAGTGAGCAAGGAGTTCGTCCGGGCCATCGACGCGCATCACATCGCAGTGCCAGTTGTCGAGCGCGGTCATGCAGAGCATCGCGGCGATGGTCGACTTCCCGCTGGCAGGTTCGCCGAGGAGCAATACGAACCCGTGATCGGTGATGGCGTCGCTTGCGCCTCGGTACGCGCCGGTAGGGACGAAGGTTTCCAGTTCTCGGGTCAAGCTTGTGAGAAGTGCGCGAGCCTGGCGCATCCGGCGCTCGTCCAGGATGCTCGTGAGGTCGCCGAGCCCATAGACACGCGGTACGTACCGACGCAGGTTCCAGTTCTTCTCGATCTGCGTGCAGATCCAGCCGCCGGGAAGAATCGCCGCAACCTTGGGGCCACGTTTGCGCACTTCCTCCACGAACCAAGCCTGTGTCCGGCCGGTGACGCGCAGGTTCGTCAACACCATGTAGCCGTCGCAGAGCCCACGAGCGTGCAACGCTTCGATCTTGGCGAGTTCGTCTTCAACGTCTCCCGGCGCCAGCGTGCCTGACGGCTCGACGCTGAACTTGCATTGCACGACGACGGGCATCGCGGTCGTGGCAAAGTCTTCGAGTTCCGTGACCACCTGGTCTCCAGGCGCCGCCCAGAGGCCATGAAAGGCACCATCTTGACCGGCGTCGTTCGTGTCAGCGAACGCGGTGAAGGTCTGCCCCAGGGTCTCCTGGAGGACGACAGCGCAGAGGTCTTGGAAGGCTCGCCAGCCGAGCTTGTGGAGTTCGTAGTCAGGCCCGGGCATCGAGGCTGATCTAACCAGAGTTGCGGCACCCGCGAGGGGACGTTCACGACGACACGGGGTGCTAGGTGAGCCCGGGAAGCGGAGTTGGAAGGGCCTTCACAACTCGCAGAAGACTCTCGACGCTCTCATGCAGATCCGCATCCGACAGCACATTATTGGGGTTCTCCGGGTGATGGATCATGTTGCGGACCGCGGTGGGAAGGGTCGTCACCTCTGGTGTCACGGTGCCGTCCGGGTTGACCTTCACGTACGGCGTCGCCTTAGGCAATCCGTAGCCTGCGAGCCAGGAGTCGAACCCCTTCACGGTCGGTTTGCCGGCGTGGTCTTGCAGGCGCCCGTAGAACATGGTGTGGTCGATGACGAACGCTTGCCGGTCGATGTCGGTCAGGTCATCGAGCGATACCCAGCCGCTCTCGACCAAGTCTTGATGGTGCCATCGGAGCGCGAGCGAGCCGTTTGCTGGGCGGTCGGCGAGCGTTCGGAGGGTGATCGCGAAGTCGAGGCTTGCGATGAAGTCTTCGAGCCCTGCCTCATTCGTATCCCAAGCCGAGAGCAGGCTCCGCACGTAAGCGCGGAAGTCCCAGATGAATGGCGCCAGGTCCGCTGGGGTGAGCGTGCCGAAGTCGATGCTGGTGAGAGCGGTGCGGAAGTCCTCGAAGGTGAGCTGGAGGTCCGCTGTCCGATTCCACCGGTTTACCGCGGCGTCGAACTTGGTCTTCGTCTCTTGAAGGGAGTAGCCGAGGTGGCGGAGTCGGAAGCCAGCCTCGTTGAGGGTGGTCTGGAAGCCGGGCTTCGTCTCAACCTCGTCATTCGCGTAGCGATACTCGATGTCGGTG
>Ga0164242_10004391_pt1 | contig 15860 bp, 17 predicted proteins | sample OricomgcompostMG_FD_108783 | JGI IMG/M metagenome (GOLD analysis project Ga0164242, IMG submission 108783) | Miracle-Growth compost microbial communities from Emeryville, California, USA - Original compost - Miracle growth compost (MG) ... | reverse complement strand
GCGACGGGCGCGACGGGCGTGATGGGCGTGATGGGCGTGATGGGCGTGATGGGCGTGATGGGCGCGACGGGCGTGACGGGCGTGATGGGCGTGATGGGGCGTGTAATGAGGCGCGACGGGGCACGATGGCGCCGCGTCGACGGCTGCCTGTGCGTTGCGCCCGTCGGCGTCGATCCGCGATGCGGCGCGCGGCGCGCCGCGCCCGGTCGTCGCGATGCGCCGTCGCCGGGCGTTCGCGGTATGCTGGCCGCAGCGCATCCGCCGGTTCGCGTCCGCCCGACGCGCGACCGGCACCGCAGGCCGCCGCGCTCCCCGGCCGAAGGAGACCCCCGATGCAAGCGCATTCCCCCGGCACCACGCACGAGGTCACGAACCAGGTCCCGCCGCTTTCGGACTACAACCTGTTCGCGTCGGACGCGGCGCTCGCCGCCGCGGTCGAACGTGCGGGCGCCGGCTGGCATCGCGACGCGCTGATGCGCGACGGCGCCGCCCTGACGACGCCCGACACGCTCGCGCTCGCGGACCTCGCGAACCGTCACGCGCCCGAACTGCACACGCACAGCCCGCGCGGCGACCGGATCGACGCGTTCGAATTCCATCCGGCATGGCATCGGCTGCTCGGGCTGCTGCGCGCCGAAGGTCTGCATGCGCTGCCGTTCTCCGAGCCGCGCGACGGCGCGATGGCCGCGCGCTGCGCCGGCTACTTCCTGCATGCGCAACTGGAGTCCGGCTCGCTGTGCCCGACGACGATGACGTTCGCGAGCATCCCGGTGCTGCAACGCGAGCCGGCCCTCTTCGACACGCTGCGCGAGCGGCTTTATTCGCGCTCGCACGATCCGCGCGACCTGCCGTATCCGCACAAGACGTCGATGCTGATCGGCATGGGGATGACCGAGAAACAGGGCGGCTCCGACGTGCGCAGCAACCGCACCGAAGCCGCGCCGCTCGACGCGGGCCGCACCGGCCGCGGCGCCGCGTACCGGCTGACCGGCCACAAATGGTTCTTCTCGGCGCCGCAGTGCGACGCGCATCTGGTGCTCGCGCGCAGCGGCGACAGCGACGCGCTGTCGTGTTTCTTCGTGCCGCGCTTCGCGCCGGACGGCACGAAGAACGCGATCCACGTGCAGCGTCTGAAGGACAAGCTCGGCAACCGCTCGAACGCGAGCGCCGAAGTCGAGTTCTTCGACGCGTACGGCGTGATGATCGGCGACGAGGGGCGCGGCGTGCCGACCCTCATCGAGATGGCGAACACGACCCGCGTCGACTGCGTGATCGGCAGCGCGGCGCTGATGCGCGCGGCGCTCGTGCAGGCGATCCATCACGCGCGGCATCGCAGCGCGTTCGGCCGTCCGCTGATCGCGCAGCCGTTGATGCAGAACGTGCTCGCGGATCTCGCGCTCGAATCGGAAGCGGCGACGTCGCTCTTCATGCAACTGGCGCGCGCGTTCGACGCGAGCCGTGCGGCGACGCCCGAAGCGCGCGCGTGGCGGCGCATCGTGACGCCGGCCGCGAAGTTCTGGGTCTGCAAGCGCGCGCTCGCGTTCACCGGCGAGGCGATGGAGGTGTGGGGCGGCAACGGCTACGTCGAGGAAGGGCCGATGGCGCGTTTTTATCGCGAGGCGCCGGTGAATTCGATCTGGGAAGGCTCCGGCAACGTGATGTGCATCGACGTGCTGCGCGCGCTCGAACGCGAGGCCGACGCGGCGCAGGCGCTGTTCGTCGCGTGGCGGCGCGACGCGCTCGGGCATCCGCGGCTGACGGCGGCGCTCGACCGCCTGTCCGCGACGATGAACGGCGCGCCCGGCACGCGCGAGGCGTCGGCGCGACGCATCGCGCAGCAGATCGCGTTGCTCGCGCAGGCGGTGCTGCTGGTGCGGCACGGACCCGCCGAGGTCGCCGATGCGTTCGTCGCGACCCGGCTCGGGGATGCTGACGACTGCGGCCGCATCGCCGGCGCGCTGCCTTCGACGTTCGATCATGCGGCGTTGATCGAGCGGGCGTTTGCGGCGTGACGGATTGCGCAACGTGGGCGTGGGCGTCGGCGGCGTCAGCGCGACGACGCCGTCCTGACGGGCGGCCTCGGCGGCAGCGGATCGTCTTCTTCGGCCGGCGCCGTTTCCAGCCGATGCAGCCACGCGAGCAGTTCGGCGACCGCCAGATACAGACGCGGCGGGATGCGCGCGTCGAGATCGATCTGCATCAGCAGCGACACCATTTCCGGCGCCTCGTGCACGAACAGGCCTGCTTCCTTTGCGCGCTGCACGATCATGTCCGCGACGAGCCCGTAGCCCTTCGCGACCACGCGCGGCGCGCTCTCGCCCACCTGCTTGTCGTAGACCAGCGCGGCTGCGCTGCGGCGTGACGGCTCGGTCATCGCGGAGCCTGCGGGTCGTCGGTCGCGCGGCTGGATACGCCGTCCGATGCGCCGTCCAATGCGATGCCGGATTCGGCGGCAAAGCCCGGCTCGGCTTCCGGGCGAGCCCCGGCCGCCGCCGTCCCGAACTCCGCCCCGCCCGCCGCCCGCGCATAAGCCCCCGCCGCGAACGCCGCCGCCCCCGACGCCGGCGCCGCGCCGCCGACCTCGTGGATCGACAGCCCGCCGAGTTCGATCCCGGCGGCGGCCAGCCCGCCGCGCAGCGCGTCGCCGTGGGCGGCGAGCCGCGCGGCGCCGGCGGCGTTCGCCTGCACGCGCACCGCGAGCGCCGCGCCGACCAGCGTCAGTTCCGCATCCACGACGCCGAGCGACGGCAGCGACAACGTGAGGCGCGTGCGCCACGGCACGGCGTCCGGTTCGGGCGCGCCGTGGCTGCGGCGCGCGTCGTCGCCGTCCTGGCGGATCGACCAGTCGAGCCGCACGCCCGGCCACGCGTCGCCGGTCCAGCGGAATTCGCCGGTCGCGAGCACGTCCAGTTGCTGACGCAGCAGCGGCAGCACCGCCGGATGCACGCTGACCGGCTGGCCCGGCGCGCTCGTCGACGGCTGTGCCGCGTCGGCCGACGCGCTCGCCGCCGACGGCGCGCCCAGCCAGTCGTCGTCGAACAGCGCCGATTGCGCCGGATTCGCCGCGCGCGCCGGCGCGGCGCCGCCGTCGGCCGGCGGCCGCGCGGCCGGATCGCGCGGATCGGTCCAGAACACGTCGTCGGCGTCGCCCGCGCCGCGCCGCCAGTCGAGCGGCAACTGCGCGGCCGCCGACGCGACCAGCCGGTTCTGCGGCTCGGCCGCGAGTTCGGCGGGCGAGCGCTGGCCGAGCAGCCATTGCGCGAGATGGGATTCGTAGAAAAGCCCGCTGCCGGAGACCGTCCGTTGCAGCGACGCGGCGAGCGCCGCGATCGCGGCCGGCGTCGCCGCGCCGGCGGCCGCCGTAGAGGCCGCGCCGCCCGAGCCGGCCGTGGCCGGCGCGCCGTCCGGCGTCTGCGGGCCGGCGCCCGCGCGCGGCGCGGCGTTCGCGCCCGCTGCGTCCGGCAAAGCGCCCGCCGACGCACCCGGCAACGCCTCCGCCAGCGCGTCCAGCAGGCCGAGCACCGCCAGTTCGGCGCTCGCCTGCGCGGCCTGCGGATCGGGCCACACCGGCGCGGCGCCGACCACCGCCGGCGTCGCGTCGCCGCCCGAGCGCACGATCGAGTCGAGCGCGAGCGCCACGGCCGACAGCACCGTCTGCGCGGACGCCTGCTGCTGCGGCGGCGCGCCGGACGCGTCGGCGGGCGTTGCCACGTTGCCGGCGAGCGCGGCGATACCGCTCTGGGTCGCGCCCGCGTTCGGCTGCGCGCCGACCGGCAGCAGCGCATCAAGGCGATTCGCCAGCAGCGCCGCGGCGCTCGTGTCGATTCCGTTCATGCGCCCCCCCGGCTCAGGCGTTGCGGTCAGCACACGCGCCGACGATCGTGTGGGTGGATGAGGACCGGCCGCGCTCAGCGCGTGCCGGACAACTGCTGCAGAATCAGCGCGGCCGGCGACGCGCCCGAGAACAGCGCGGAGAGCCGCGCCATCCGCGGACTCGCGAGGTCGCGGATCGCGGCGTCGTCGGACAGGATCCGGCGGATCAGTTCGTACTTGCGCGTGCGTTCGGCGGCGCTCAGCAGCACGTCGATTTCCGCGTCTCGCAGACCGTCGACCAGTTCGCGATACTCGGCTTCGAGCCCGATCAGTTCCGCCCACGACGCACCGCGCGCCGCGCACAACATGCGCGCGGAGATCGCCGCGATCGCCTCGTAGCGCGCGAAATACTCTGCATTCGAACTCATTTCGCCGCCGCTTGCCCCACCTGCGCGTTCCGCTGCTGCGCGGCCGCGCGCGCGATTTCCGGGCCGATGCCGAGCCACGCCTCTTCGAGTGTCGCAAGGAGGCCGTCCACTTCGGTCAGCATCGATTCGCTCTGCTTGAGATTGGCTTCGAGAAGACGTCGGGCGACGTACGCATACAGCGAATTGAGCCGCTGCGCGATTTCGCCGCCCGCGTCGAGGTTCAGCGACTGTTGCAGCCCGTCCTCGACGATCCGGATCGCCTTGCCGATCGCCTCGCCGCGCGCGGCGACGTTGCCGTTGCGCAGATGAAGCCGCGCGTGCGCGATCGCGTTGCGCGCGCCTTCGTAGAGCATCGCGATCAGCCGATGCGGGCTCGCGCCCATGACCCCGGTTTCGACGCCTACGCGTGCGTAGGCATTGGCTCCAGACTGTGCTGGGGAAAACATCGGCGCTCCTCCTCGATACGGGCGTCTACTGTTGCAGTGTCGGCCGCACGCGCTGCGTTTCGGGCGGTGCCGGGGTCCGCGCGCGGGGGCTGTAGCCGTGTTATCGGTAGGGCTCGGGGCAACTTTAGGGGCAGCGCATGCGAGGAACGTGCCCACGACGCGCGCGCTCGCGCATGCCGCGCAAGGACGGCGGCGCGAGTCGGCGCTCGCCGGCGTCACACCGAAATCTGCATCAGGTCCGTATAGGCGGACACCAGCTTGTTGCGGACCTGGAGTCCGAACTGGAAGCCGATGTTCGCCTTTTGCATGTCGACCATCACATCGTTGAGCGAAACGTTCGACGCGCCAAGCTCGAACGCCTGCGACTCGTTGACGGCGCTTTTCTGGTCGTCGCTGATCTTGTCGACCGACGCCTTGAGCGCGGCGGCGAAGCCGCCGGCGGTCGCGGCGCCGGACGCGCCGGCGGCGCCCGGCGCGTCGTTGCCGGCCGCCTGCGCCGCCATCGACTGAATCTGCGCGAGCGCCGATGCGAGCGGCGTAACGGGTACGGTCATGGTGACTCCATCCACGAGGAAACGGTAACCGGGCGGCCGCGCGAGGCGGCATGCGCCGGAGTGAACGCAGGATAGCAGCGGCCCTTTTCCGGCAGCGTCCAAAGTAGGGGGAAAACCCGGCTCTATTCGGCCAATGGGCTTGCAGGGTCTCTCGGATAATCGCTGGCGTGAAAGTGTCCCTGCCGCCCGCGCACCGCGCCGGGCCGCGGCGACTGCAAGGCTCCCGGAGAACCCCGACGCATGGATTCATCTGCCAACTCTTTGATCGCTCCCGACGCCCGCGCGGCGGGGCTGCCGGTCGGCGCAAACGTTGCCGGCGCAGCCCCGGGCGGCGGCGCGGACGATTTCGACGGCGGCGGCTTCGCGCAGCGCCTCGGCGCGCTGCCGACGCTGCGCCAGATGCGCAGCAATCCGCGCGCGCCGCTGATCGTCGCGGTCGCGCTGCTCATCGCGGTGGTCGCCGCGCTGGTGCTGTGGTCGCGCGCGCCGGACTACAAGGTGCTGTACAGCAACCTGTCCGACCGCGACGGCGGCGCGATCATCACCGCGTTGCAGGCCGCGAACGTGCCGTACCGGCTCACCGAAGGCGGCGGCGCGATCCTGGTGCCGTCCGACGAGGTCGCCGAAATGCGGCTGCGGCTCGCGTCGCAGGGGCTGCCGAAGAGCGGCTCGGTCGGCTTCGAACTGATGGACAACCAGAAATTCGGCATCAGCCAGTTCGCCGAGCAGGTGAACTATCAGCGCGCGCTCGAAGGCGAACTCGAACGGACCATCGAATCGATCGACACGGTGAAGTCCGCGCGCGTGCATCTGGCGATTCCGAAGCCGTCGGTGTTCGTGCGCGAGCGCGAAGCGCCGTCCGCGGCGGTGCTGGTGAACCTGTATCCGGGCCGCGTGCTCGACGAAGGCCAGGTCGCGGCGGTCGCGCACATGGTGTCGTCGGCGGTGCCCGATCTGCCGGTGCGCAACGTGACGATCGTCGACCAGGACGGCAACCTGCTCACGCAGCCGTCCGCCGGCGCGGGGCTCGACGCGTCGCAACTCAAATACGTGCGCCAGGTCGAGCGCGACACCCAGGCGCGGATCGACGCGATCCTCGCGCCGCTGTTCGGCGCCGGCAACGCGCGCTCGCAGGTGAGCGCCGACGTCGATTTCTCGAAGCTCGAACAGACCGCCGAAAGCTACGGCCCGAACGGCAACCCGCAGCAGGCGGCGATCCGCAGCCAGCAGTCGAACGTCGAAACCGACATGGCGCAGCGTGGCGCGTCCGGCGTGCCGGGCGCGCTGTCGAACCAGCCGCCGCAGCCGGCGTCGGCGCCGATCGTCGCGGCGAGCGGCGCGGCGGGCCAGCCGCCGGCGACGCCGGTCAGCGACCACCGCGACACGACCACCAACTACGAACTCGACAAGACCGTGCGCCACTTCCAGCAGTCGCCGGGCGGCATCAAGCGGCTGTCGGTCGCGGTCGTCGTCAACTATCAGCCGCGCGTCGACGCGCACGGCCACGCAACGATGCAGCCGCTCACCGCCGACCGGCTCGCGCAGGTGCAGCAACTGGTGAAGGACGCGATGGGCTTCGACGCGAAGCGCGGCGACTCGGTGAACGTCGTGAACGCCGCGTTCATGACCGACGCCGCGCCGCAGACCAACCTGCCGTGGTGGCGCCAGCCGGACATCGTCGCGCTCGCGAAGCAGATCGCGACGTGGCTCGGCATCGGCCTCGTCGCGCTGATCCTGTATCTGATGATGGTGCGCCCGGCGATGCGCCGCGCGTTCCCGCCGCCGCCCGTCGTCGCGGCGCCCGACGCGCTCGCCGGTCCCGCCGAGCCGCTGCTGCTCGACGGCCTGCCGGGCGCCGACAAGCCGACGACGCCCGAGGACGAAGCGCTGCTCGCGCTCGAAAACGACAAGGCGCGCTACACGCGCAACCTCGACTACGTGCGCACGCTCGCGCGCCAGGACCCGCGGATCATCGCGACGGTCGTCAAGACGTGGGTGAACGATGAGCGCTGATCGCACGGTCGCGACGATCCCGAGTCGTCCGGAGCACGCCGATGACTGACAACACCACGCCGTATCCGCGCTGGAAGATGGCGTCGTTCGACCCGGTGCCGCCGCCGGCGCCCACCGATCCCGACGACGAAGCGGCGTTCGCGGCCGAGCTGGCGCGGCTGCGCGACGCGGCGCATGCGGAAGGACTCGCGTCGGGCCACGTCGCGGGCCAGGCGCTCGGCTACCAGGCCGGCTACGACCAGGGACACAAGCAGGGTTTCGAACAGGGGATCGCGGCCGCGCACGCGCAGGCGGCGCAACTCGCCGCGCTCGCCGCCCGCTTTTCCGATGCGCTGACGGACGCGCAGGCCGGCATCGCCGATTCGCTCGTCGAACTGGCGCTCGACATCGCGCAGCAGGTCGTGCGCCAGCACGTGCAGCAGGACCCGACCGCGCTCCTCGCCGCCGCGCGCGAGGTGCTCGCGGCCGAGCCGGCGCTGTCCGGCTCGCCGCAACTCGTCGTGAGTCCGGCGGATCTGCCGGTCGTCGAGGCGTATCTGCTGGAGCAATTGCAGACGCGCGGCTGGTCGGTGCGCACCGATCCGTCGATCGAGCGCGGCGGCTGCCGCGCGCAGGCCGCGAGCGGCGAAATCGACGCGCGCATCGGCACGCGCTGGGAGCGCGTCGCGGCCGCGCTGGGGAAGAGCCAGCCATGGTGACGCCGACGCCGCCGACGGGCACGATCCATACCGAAGGGCTCACGCCGCTCGAACAGGAACTGGCGCGCGCGTCGCATGGCGCGGCGGGCGCCGCCGAGGCCGGCGCGCCGGCGTTCGGCGCGGCGAACGCGGCCGCCGCTGCGGCCACCGCGACCACCGCCGACTCAGCCGCCGGCGGCACGGACACCACCGCCGTCGCCGACCATGACGAAGCCGGCCCCGCCGCGCCGCCGCCCGCGCCCGCGCTGCCCGCGTTCGACCCGACGAATCCGCACCTGATCGCGTGGAACGCGCATCTCGCCGCGATCCGCGCGACCGCCGCGCGCGCGCTGCCGCTGCGCGCGTGCGGCCGCCTGACCCGCGCCGCCGGCCTCGTACTCGAAGCGATCGGCCTGCGGCTCGCGGTCGGGTCCGAAGTGATGATCGAACTGCCGCCGGGCAGCCCGCTGCCGATGGCCGAGGCGGAAGTCGTCGGTTTCGCCGGCGACCGCCTGTTCCTGATGCCGACCACCGAAGTCGCGGGCCTGCTGCCCGGCGCGCGCGTCTATCCGCTCGAAACCGTGCCGATCGCCGACCCGATGGCCGGCGCAAAGCGCCTGCCGGTCGGCTGGGAACTGCTCGGGCGCGTGCTCGACGCGTCCGGCCGGCCGCTCGACGGGCTCGGCCCGCTCGCGGCGAGCGCCGACGCGCCGCTCTCCGCGCCGACCATCAACCCGCTGAACCGCGAGCCGATCCACCGGGTGCTCGACGTCGGCGTGCGCGCGATCAATGCGCTCCTCACCGTCGGACGCGGTCAGCGGATGGGCCTGTTCGCGGGCTCCGGGGTCGGCAAGTCGGTGCTGCTCGGCACGATGGCGCGCGCGACCAGCGCCGAGGTGATCGTGATCGGCCTGATCGGCGAACGCGGCCGCGAAGTGAAGGAATTCATCGAACAAATCCTCGGCGCGGACGGCCTCGCGCGCTCGGTCGTCGTCGCGGCGCCGGCCGACGTGTCGCCGCTGCTGCGGATGCAGGGCGCCGCGTACGCGACGACGCTCGCCGAATATTTCCGCGATCAGGGCAAGCACGTGCTGCTGCTGATGGATTCGCTGACGCGCTACGCGATGGCGCAGCGCGAGATCGCGCTCGCGATCGGCGAGCCGCCGGCGACCAAGGGCTATCCGCCGTCGGTGTTCGCGCGGCTGCCGGCGCTCGTCGAGCGCACCGGCAACGGCCCGGCCGGCGGCGGCTCGATCACCGCGATCTACACGGTGCTGACCGAAGGCGACGACCAGCAGGACCCGATCGCCGACGCGGCGCGCGCGATTCTCGACGGCCACATCGTGCTGTCGCGCGCGCTCGCCGAGAGCGGCCACTATCCGGCGATCGACATCGAGGCGTCGATCAGCCGCGCGATGACCGCGCTGATCGACGAGCCGCATCTCGACCGCGCGCGGCAACTGAAGCAGATGCTGTCGCGCTATCAACGCAACCGCGACCTCATCAACGTCGGCGCGTACGCGAGCGGGCGCGACCCGCTGCTCGACCGCGCGATCGCGCTGTATCCGCGCATCGAAGCGTTTCTGCAACAGGGCTTCAGGGAAAGCGCCAGTTACGAAGCGAGCGTGCGGGGCTTGAGCGAACTCATCGGCCAGGGAGCCAGATCATGACGAAACAGACACCGCTCACGACGCTGATCGGTCTCGCGCAGGACGACGTCGATGCCGCCGCGCAGCGGCTCGGGCGCCTCGCGCGCGAGCGCGACGACGTCGAGCAGCAACTCGCGGCGCTCGTCGCGTATCGCGACGAATACCACGCGCGCTTCACCGATTCGGCCCGCTCCGGCATGCCGGCCGGCAACGTGCGCAACTTCCAGGCGTTCATCGATACGCTCGATACCGCGATCGCGCAGCAGCAGCGTCTGCTGGAACAGGCGGGCGCGCGGCTCGACGCGGCGAAGCCCGAGTGGCGGCGCCAGAAGCAGAAGCTCGGCTCGTACGAAGTGCTACAGGCCCGCGGCGACGCCGCCGAGGCGCGCCAGAGCGCGCGCCGCGAGCAGCGCGACGCCGACGAACACGCGGCGCGCGTGCTGCGCATGCGCGCGTCGCCCCCCGACCCGTCTTTGGTTTAACTCAGGAGGTACGGCATGCCGTCGCTTCTTTCCGCGGTGAACCCGCTCGCCGGCATCGCCGGCGACGCCGCCGCCGCGCTCGCGGGCGGCCTGTCCACGGCCGCGCAGGGCGCGCAGTCGTTCGCGCAGACCTTGCAGCAAAGCCTCGACGCGCAGACGCCGCCCGCGCCGTCCGCGCCGGCGAACCGCGACGGCGCCGCGCCGTCGGCGCCGCCGTCGAACGACAACACGGCGAGCGGCGGCGGCGCGTCGTCCGGCTCGAACCCGGCCGGCGGCACGCAGCAGGCGTCGCATCACGGCCATCATCACGATCATGCCGGCAGCGGCAAGACCGACCAGAAACAGGCGGACGCGTCCGGCGCCCAAGCCGCGGCCGCCGCGGTGCAGGCGCAGCAGGCGGCCGCGCAAGCCGCGGCGAACGGCGGCGCAGCGGCCGACGCGGACACGGCCGCGCAAACCGCGGCTGCGGCCGGCGCAGCCGGCAGCGCAACGGACGGCAACCCGAAGTCGGTGCGCGACGCGCTGCACGCCGCGCTCGAATCGCTGAAGAACGGCCAGGGCGACCTCGCGCTCGGCGGCGCGCACGGCGTGAGCATCGGCGGCGCGACGGCGGCCGCGACGAGCAGCTTCGCGGCGCACGTCGCCGCGCGCACCGACGCGACCGGCGTGGATACCGGCAACGTCGCGTCGGCCGGGCATCGCGGGGCCGACGGCGGCGCCGGCAAGGCCGGCGACGATCATGCGGCGGCGGCCGGCACCACGGGCGATGCCGGCAAGGACGCCGGCAACGCGCTCGCGACGGCCGCGGCCGCGAACGCGGCGCCGCCGCAAGCGGCCGCGCCGAACGCGGACGCCGGCGGCGCGAACGCCGCGCTCGCCGCGACCCAGGCGGCCGCGGCGGCCGCCGCCCAGGCGCAGGCCACGCTGGCGCCGGGCGCGGCGGCAGCGGCCGGCGCCGGCGCGGCGGCGCTCGCGCCGCAGGTCGGCACGCCGGACTGGGAGGACGCGCTCAGCCAGAAGGTCGTGTTCCTGTCCAACGCGCACCAGCAAACCGCCGAACTGACGCTGAACCCGAAGGATCTGGGGCCGTTGCAGGTCGTGTTGCAGGTCGCGGACAACCACGCGCACGCGCTGTTCGTGTCGCAGCACCAGCAGGTGCGCGAAGCGGTCGAGGCCGCGCTGCCGAAGCTGCGCGAGGCGATGGAAGCCGGCGGCATCGGGCTCGGCAGCGCGAGCGTCAGCGACGGCTTCGCGCGGCAGATGAACCAGCAGGCGCAGCAGCAGAACGGCCGCGGCTACGGCGCCGGCGGCCGCGATTCGACCGGGTCCGGCGGCACGGGCGGCGGCGACGCGCTCGACGCGGCGACGCTCGCGACGCCCGTGCGCCGCACCGTCGGCCTCGTCGACACGTTCGCGTAGACGCGCGAACCCGGGCCGCGCGCGGGGCTGCCGCCCCGCGCGACAAAGCGGCGAGTTAGCCGCAAATCCCCCTTCTGTTCCCGCCATCGCCGCCGCCCGAAAGCCGCAACAATGCAGGCTACCCGTATCAAGGCAGGCTCACGACCGACATGGCGACCCCGACCGCACAACAGCAACCCGCAGCCCCGTCCGCAAAGCCGGGCTGGATCAAGCGTCTCCTGACGATCGCGCTGATCGCGATCGTCGCGGCGCTGCTCGCCGGGACCGGCACCTGGTTCTTCCTGTCCCATCGGGCAGCGGCCGTGCACAGCGCGCCGAGCGCGCCGGCGCCGAAGCCGGTGCGCTTCTTCCCGCTCGAACCGATGACGGTGAACCTGCTGTCCGACGACGGCGACACGCACTATCTGCGCATCGGCCTCACGCTCAAGCTCGACGACGAGGCGACCGAGGCCGACCTCACCCGCAACATGCCGGAGATCCGCAGCCGCATGCTGCTCGCGCTGTCGAACAAGCATCCGTCGGAACTCGAAACGCTCGACGGCAAGCGCGCGCTCGCGACCGAACTCGCGGCGCTGATCGCGCGGCCGACCGAGCCGCACGGCAAGCCGCTGCACGTCGACGACGTGCTGTTCACCGAATTCGTGATCCAGTGACCGCGACGAACTCACCGCGCCGCCGCGCATCCCGACCGGAGCCGATCGCATCATGAGCATGGGCAGCCACGACGAATTCATGTCGCAGGAGGAAGTCGACGCGCTCCTGAAAGGCGTGACCGGCGAAACCGATGCGGACCCGTCGCAGCCCGAGCCGGCCGGCGTCCGTCCGTACAACCTCGCGACCCAGGAACGGATCGTCCGCGGCCGGATGCCCGGCCTCGAAATCATCAACGAGCGCTTCGCGCGGCTCCTGCGCGTCGGCATCTTCAACTTCATGCGGCGCACCGCCGAAATCTCGGTCGGGCCGGTGCGCGTGCAGAAGTACAGCGAGTTCACGCGCAACCTGCCGATCCCGACCAACCTGAACCTCGTGCTCGTGAAGCCGCTGCGCGGCACGTCGCTGTTCGTGTTCGACCCGAACCTGGTGTTCTTCGTGGTCGACAACCTGTTCGGCGGCGACGGGCGTTTTCATACGCGCGTCGAGGGCCGCGACTTCACGCAGACCGAGCAGCGCATCATCTCGAAGCTGCTCACGCTCGTGTTCGAGCACTACACCAGCGCGTGGAAAAGCGTGCGCGCGCTGCAGTTCGAATACGTGCGCTCGGAAATGCACACGCAGTTCGCGAACGTCGCGACGCCGAACGAAATCGTGATCGTCACGCAGTTCTCGATCGAGTTCGGCACGACGGGCGGCACGCTGCACATCTGCATGCCGTACTCGATGATCGAGCCGATCCGCGACGTGCTGAGTTCGCCGATCCAGGGCGAGGTGCTCGACGTGGACCGCCGCTGGGTGCGGGTGCTGTCGCAGCAGGTGCAGGCGGCCGAGGTCGATCTGACCGCCGACCTCGCACAGATCCGCACGACCTTCGAGCAGATCCTCAACATGAAGGCGGGCGACGTGCTGCCGATCGACGTTCCGGAGGGCATCGTCGCGAAGGTCGACGGCGTGCCCGTGATGGAATGCGGCTACGGAATTTTCAATGGTCAATACGCGTTGCGGGTCCAGAAGATGATCAGCGCAGCCGACACGATGAAGGAAGGTGGATATGAGTGACGTGAACCCGACGCCTGCCGGCGAGCCCACGGCGGTACCGGCGCCCGACGCGATGGACGACTGGGCGAGCGCGCTCGCCGAGCAGAACGGCCACGACGCGGGCGCCGTGTCGTCCGCGGGCGTGTTCCAGCCGCTGTCGAAGGTCGCGCCGAGCACGACCCACAACGACATCGACATGATCCTGGACATCCCGGTCCAGATGACGGTCGAACTCGGCCGCACCAAGATCGCGATCCGCAACCTGCTGCAGCTTGCGCAGGGCTCGGTCGTCGAACTCGACGGCCTCGCCGGCGAGCCGATGGACGTGCTCGTGAACGGCTGTCTGATCGCGCAGGGCGAAGTGGTCGTCGTCAACGACAAGTTCGGCATCCGGCTCACGGACATCATTACGCCGTCCGAACGTATCCGGAAGCTGAATCGATGAAGCGGTTCGACGTTCGCGTCGCGGCCGCGGCCGCGCCGGCCGCGTGGCTGGCCGCGCCGCTCGCCGCGCGCGCCGCCGATCTGCAGGCGGTGAACCGCGCGGCCCATGCCGCGTCGGTCGTCGGCGCCGGCAGCGCGGTGCCCGCGCTCGGCTTCGGCGCGCTGCTGCAAACCGTGCTCGGCCTCGCGCTCGTGCTCGGCATCGTGTTCGGCTGCGCGTGGCTCGCGCGCCGGCTCGGGCTGCAACACGCGCCGCGCAATGCGCTCGTGAAAACCGTCGGCGCCGCGTCGCTCGGCGGCAAGGAGCGGGTCGCAGTGGTCGAGGTCGGCGACACGTGGCTCGTGCTCGGCGCCGGGCCCGGCAACGTCCGCCTGCTGCACACGATGCCGGCCGGCCCGCTGCCCGACGCGGGCTCCGGCGGCGGCGCGTTGCAAGGCAGCTTCGGACAACGCTTTCGCGACGCGCTCAAAGGCGAAGTGAGCAAACGTTTGAACCGTCACCACGACGGAGCGCGGTAATCATGCAGCGCAGTCCTGTTCTCCGTTTGCGGCGACGCATCGGCCGCCCGGCCGCGCTCGCGCTCGCCGCCGCGCTGCCCGCAGCGCTCGCGTTCGTCCCGCACCTCGCGCACGCGCAGGCCGCCGGCCTGCCGGCGTTCACGTCGACGCCCGGCGCGAACGGCAGCACCACCTACACGCTGTCCGTGCAGACGATGCTGCTGCTGACGATGCTGTCGTTCCTGCCCGCGATGGTGCTGATGATGACGAGCTTCACGCGCATCATCATCGTGCTGTCGCTGCTGCGCCAGGCGCTCGGCACGTCGACCACGCCGCCGAACCAGGTGCTCGTCGGCATCGCGCTCTTTCTGACCTTCTTCGTGATGTCGCCGGTGCTGAACCAGGCGTACAACGACGGCTACAAGCCGTTCGCGGCCGGCACGATCTCGATGGACGACGCGGTGACGCGCGGCGTCGCGCCGTTCAAGACCTTCATGCTGCGGCAGACGCGCGAATCCGACCTCGCGCTCTTTGCGCGGATCTCGCACGCCGCGCCGATGCAGGGGCCGGAGGACGTGCCGCTGTCGCTCCTCGTGCCGTCGTTCGTCACGAGCGAACTGAAGACCGGCTTCCAGATCGGCTTCACGATCTTCATTCCGTTCCTGATCATCGACATGGTGGTCGCGAGCGTGCTGATGTCGATGGGTATGATGATGGTGTCGCCGGCGACCATCTCGCTGCCGTTCAAGCTGATGCTGTTCGTGCTGGTCGACGGCTGGCAGTTGCTGATCGGCTCGCTCGCGCAGAGCTTCACCTGAAGGCAAAGGAGTCCTTGCGATGACGCCCGAATCCGTGATGACGCTCGCGCACGAAGCGATGGTCGTCGCGCTGCTGCTCGCGGCGCCGTTGCTGCTGGTGTCGCTGATCGTCGGTCTGGTGGTGAGCCTCTTTCAGGCGGCCACGCAGATCAACGAATCGACGCTGTCGTTCATTCCGAAGCTGATCGCGATCGCGCTGACGCTGGTGCTCGCCGGCCCGTGGATGCTGTCCACGATGCTCGACTACATGCGCCACATGTTCAGCAGCATTCCATCGCTCGCAAGTTAGCGCGCGTCCGCCGCCGCGATGGTCACGCTCACCTATGCGCAACTGAACGCCTGGCTCACCGCGTTCCTGTGGCCGTTCGCGCGCGTCCTCGCGCTCGCGGCCACCGCGCCGTTCTTCGGCCACAACGCGATTCCGGTGCGCGTGAAGATCGGCCTCGCCGCGTTCGTCACGCTGATCGTCGCGCCGACGCTCGGCGCGATGCCGCAGGCGACGGTGTTTTCCGCGCAAGGCGTGTGGATTCTCGTGAACCAGTTCCTGATCGGCGTCGCGCTCGGCCTCACGATGCAGATGGTGTTCGCGGCGGTGACCGCGGCCGGCGACATGATGGGCCTCGGCATGGGGATCGGTTTCGCGTCGTTCTTCGACCTGCAGACGGGCGGCAGCATGTCCGCGCTGTCGAGCTGGCTGAACGCGATCGCGCTGCTCGCGTTTCTCGCGCTCGACGGCCATCTGCAAATGCTCGCGGCGCTGGTCGCGACGTTCCGGACCCTGCCGGTCGACGCGAACGTGCTCGCCGCGCCCGGCTGGCGGCTGCTCGCGGAGTGGGGCTCGACGGTGCTGTCGGCGGGGCTGCTGCTGTCGCTGCCGGTCGTGATCGCGCTGCTGATCGCGAACCTCGCGCTCGGCATCCTGAACCG
>Ga0164242_10004390_pt1 | contig 15860 bp, 18 predicted proteins | sample OricomgcompostMG_FD_108783 | JGI IMG/M metagenome (GOLD analysis project Ga0164242, IMG submission 108783) | Miracle-Growth compost microbial communities from Emeryville, California, USA - Original compost - Miracle growth compost (MG) ... | reverse complement strand
CCCGGCTTGGGTGTCGACAGGAGCCACCCTACGGCCTCCTTCAGACCAGCAGAATACTTTGGGGAGAGGGACTCCACGGCCGCTGGTATGTTGTGGAGGGGAATGTGTAGCGTAGACGTCGCCAGAGACAGAATTATGTTTCCAAACTGACCCATATCCTCCTGCTGGAGCTCTGCGATAGGCCGCTGGTTTGACTCGTACTGCACCACATCCAGGATCGAGCATGCGGCCAACCGGATGCGGTTTTTGTCGGTTATGATGATCTTACTGAGCTCGATGCACCTCGCGGCCAGCTTAGCCGCATGGATCGCTCTCAGAGCATTTGCGATCTGACAGATGTAACCCCACAGAACATTCTCCGGCACCGCTGTTGGGCCCCGATAGCGATTCCCCGCTGGAGCGGAAAAGTGGTGCTCTGCGAGGGTCTTCGCGAGGGGGTGATAGTCGTGGGAGAAGATGAGTGAACTGTCTCCAAATTGCCTGGTGGTAAATGCCTCGTGGAATGTGACGACGTTTGCATTTACAATCTTCTTCCACTCCTTGGCGGCGTGAATCGCGCTCTCATTAGTTAATCTGTAACCTTCAAGCCGGCTAGGTCAGTAATTGCACCCCCCGAGGCTGAGGTATATTGTGTACAAACCTTCAAGCCTTCTCAGGCAGTAGTAATTGCCGTTTTTGCTGGATGTGGCTTTGAATACCCAGCTTGGATAGCCGAATATGGCTGTGTTCTTACGGTTGCTGGTATCTAGGGGAAATAATGAATGGTACGCGTCTAGTTGCGGCAGGGCCGTGTCTGGGCTGGTGGTTAGCAGGGGCAACCCAGCCGTTGTCGAGCGTGGCATTGGGAGCTTACTGGGCATCACTTGGAGGGTCGCATGGGCCTTCTTTTGCAACTCTTCGCGAAGCCGCTCTGGAAGAAAAAAGTCGTGAGCTGCTCTCTGGTAGGGTAGGAGATCGTCACGGTAGGGCCCGATGGGCGCGTAGAGATGATATTGGGGCTTCAGCAGCCGTTAGTCCGTGGCTCCCGAGGGCTGGGGACACCCGGGAATCAACTTACGGGTTGCAGCGGTGAGGCGAATGCGCCATGAGGTTGGAAATACGTAGCGTTGGCGTTGGCGATTGGGTTATGATCCCCAGCGTAGGGGTTATACGGGCTTGTCGAGGGAAGAGCTTGGCTCATAGGACCCATGGCAAAGTGGTCAACCTGATAAGCGTTGTCCTGCGCGGTGCTATTTGGGGATGCCTAAAATGCGGTCAGCATCACCTTCCACCAGAGCGAAGCCGAATCGACACCTGCACATACCGAGTTGGCTAGGTCATAGTTTTGCGGCGTGAATTCCTTGATGGTTGCGGGGTTGAACGTGGGAGGTTCGGCGTTCTGCTGCAAAGATGGAGTCGCTGGCATTCGAGATGTTAGCATGCACATTCGGTTCTGTTCTCATCAGCCGCTCGGCTTACCATCGGCTCCTCTGGGGGTAAAGGGGGCGGCACTGGCCGCCTGCGTTGAAAATGTCGACTTCTTCGTTGCCAGGTGCTGATTAGAGGGTGTGAAAGACGGTGAATCGACATTCAGAGTCTTCTTTCCGGAACTATGAGGCGAAGAGTTAGAGAGGGTAATGCGACGGGGCCCATGGCCATGTTTCATCATTCTAGGAGAAATCGAGGTAAACGGGGGAGTGGCGGCAAACGGGCCGTCGTGTTTAGTAAGGCTCGAGGAAACATTTTGTCTACTTCGTCGTTTCCTTCGTGATGCGAGGTGACGAAACCCGGGAGGGGCGTGATCGGTTGTGCTGGGGTTGGGGAAGGCTTGGAACTTCTGATCGTGGAGTTGAAGCGGGAGGCCGGGAGAATATGGACGCCGACCGGCGGAATGAGCCCTGGGTATGTACGGGGTGACGTTCGAGTCAGATCCAACCGGCGCTGGGGTCGCAACAGTCTGGCTCGGTGTCGATACTTCCAGGACGATGGGGACTGGTTCGGTGCCGCTTGGAAGATGTAAATACGCTGCAGGGTCTGTTCTGGGAGCGTGGCCTGCTGGTTGACTGGCATTATCCGTGGTAGCAACTTCTACCGGACATGCTTGCTCGGTCTCCTCTGAGAGAGAATCTACCCGGCTATGCTTCTGGTTCGCGCTAAGATTCAGGGCCCTGGCGTAGGATAGGCCTGGGCGAATGGGGCTTTTTGGTAGTGTAGCATCTCGGAGATTTGCATCGTCAGGGTTGGGTTCGGAGGCTAGAGTAGGGAGAGGCGGGCGCATGGCTCCAACTAGGCTCTGGGCTTCGCTCGGCTTTGGGATAATTGAAATGGGGCACGTCTAAAGTTGTCCAAGAGTTGTAACATCGAGCGGGTGCCAAGAGGTTAAGAGATGATGTCCGCAGCTGGAGATTTGAGACAGGGCTAGCTGGAGATGTTGCGCCACGCTCCTAGCGGTGGAAATGGGAGTTCTGGTGTCGAGGAAGGAGGTAAGGGCGAACTTGTGCGTCCAACCAGAGGGTATCCAACAGGTTTGCAGCTGGCTGGGTTGGCGACTTCCGGATTTTGATTTGCACCATGGTCGACTTCCTTCCTCGAACATTGACAGGAAGCGTGGCTTCTCTATCCTAAAACGGCGCAGCACATAGCGTACTCTGGTTCTTTGGCCGCTTGCTCCTCCAGTGATCTTGCCGTTGGCGTGACTGGTAGACCCTGGTGTCGGCATGCTTCGTGGATCTTATGAGACTTAATGTTTTGCCATGCGTCATAGTGAAAGCATTTCATTGGAAATGCTACTCTGGCAGGTGTACCGCAATCCCCGGAGGGAAAACGGGAGTCGAGAACTAAATCCGAGTTCCAACGGTAGGCTTGTTCTGGCGGAGCCAACCAGCAGTCGATCAACAAGGACTACTACCAGAGGCAGAAGCAAGGCAAGCTAGTCTTTGTAGTAGTGGCTGTAGTGGCTCTCTGTACGCCTCCCCTAAGAATATAACCGAGCATTGATGGCAGGGCAAAATGTGGCCGAGTCGCTTGTGATACGGTAAGAGTGTCGTGGTATGTCGCACTGGAGGCGTATACCCGAGCGGGCCGCGAGGATAGACAAGCGCGAGCGGGTTTCCCCTGCCCCCAAAGAGCCTCGTCCTCAATGCTAGCCCCTTCTTCCTCCCAATTCGATTGTCGCTTCCTCTCGCAATTCCAAAGTCACTGGTCTCCAAATCGGTGTCGCAGGCTCGAGCTTCGTAATCGTAGGTTTGACGGGACAGGTGTCCTATCTAGGATATGCAACGGCAGAGGGATGGGAAGCCAGGAAGGCGTGGTGCGGTGCGGGCTAGAAGGACGCGACCGAAGGACTAACAAAGGAAGGCGCAAATCAACTACTTACAGGTCTGTTTGGCTGGAGTTGCTCTTGTTCTGATCGTGATTGAACGCGCAGCCTTGATCTTCATATCGACAATGGCCATATATGACGACATTTCTACAAAGGGTATCCTTATGTTCTAGGTCGAACACATAGTCAGGACGCTGATAGTCTGGTATGGAGTGACGGGTGATGGTGGAGATGTAGAAAATGAGCTCACCACGGCCTTTGGGCCTCGGGGACCCAACCTGATGTCGCATATCGTTCGCGTTAAACCGTGTGGTGGCCATGGTGACGGGGCGCGGCGCGTCGATTCAAGATCAGAGGAGCGAAACCGACTCTAAGGCGCCTGGGGAATGCCACGATTAGCAAGAGGAGCAAAATGGAGAGAGAGTTGATTCCATATTTTGCGTCGCCGAGGGGTCTAGTCTACGGCGACCTGGAGTGAAAGTGGAAGAGGTGCGGTTGGGGAGGGGCGGCGCGGGGAGACGAAGGGGAGATATACTCGACTTGAACATGTTCTTCCCATGGTTCGTTGGGAAAAGGTCAAGGTGGACAGCGCCCATAGAGCAGGCAGATGTATGCCACTAACTCGATGTTTAACTTAAAGTTGTTGGGAACTGACTTGTAGCGCCGATTGGTGGTGGATTGGAGGGACCAATTGCTGGGCCGACGTGAGCGACGAGATCTGGGAGGGAGTTTATGGGTTGTGGGGACCGAAGGCCAAAAGCACGAATGCGATCGCGCAGGGCGATCAAGCTGTAACGCGGCGCTAAGGCAAACCCAGTTTGCCGCGACGGGCTGTGGGACTGATAGCCGCGGGCCTCTGCACGGACCAGTCTTGGGCTGGGGCTGAGAAATGCCCGAATTTCTCGAGGTTATCGGATTATCGAGGTGACTCGTAGTTATGCATTCAATTATTCATTTATGCATGCTGACCTCATCATCCGTTGAAGCTGGTGATACGTCAACCTTAAACTCATCGTGTCCCGGCAGCGCACGCACACGCAGACTTGGATAATAGAGGAAGTCTGCAGACAGACTTCTTGTCAACAGACCGCTCTTAATCATACTAGCTTTTATTCCCCTGCGGAGGTTCAAGCAGGCCGCCTGTCGCCCCTAACGAGCTGCTTGTCCTATCGCCACATAGCTGCAGGGACTGACGCCTTGTCTCTGCTCGCTGCCTAGGATATATCTGCTCTGTTCTGCTCTCTCTCGTTTTCTCTTGATGGCATCGCTCGAAACCTAGGGAACCAGCATTTGTGTGCTAATGGGGCCTTGGCTATTGCCCCCAAATTTTGTAACACTACATACGAATCCTCTCGGTATACTCTAGGAAGGATGGCGAGTGCTCCAGACTTTGATCTCAGCGTGCTGTCTGCCAGCCAGCAGGAGGCCCTGCAGCAGTACACCGATGTCACGAGCCAAGAGATCAAAGACGCAGTGCCTATACTAGAACGATCGCAATGGAATGTTCAGGTCGGTCAACCAACAACGCCTCCGCGGCACCTACCAATTGAGATGAACTTCGCCACTGACACCCGCGTTGCAGATAGCGATTGCCAAGTTCTTCGACGGCGAGGGACCCGACCCGGTTGCCGAAGCTATAGCCGCCCAGAACGCAATCCCTCGAACCGCCGCAAGGCACGAGAACCTACAAGAAAGCCTCTTAGGCGCCGACTATACACCGCGGGCACCTCGGGCGCATCGGACGGAGCTTGCCCCACGGGTGGTTCCGCAACCTTCTACAACATACCGACCGCCGTTCTTCGCGTCGCTACTATTCGCCCCGTTTAATGTGGGCTATAGAGTGGTTGCGACGCTGTTCCGCTCGGTTATGTACCTTCTCTCTTTCCTCCCGCGACCGATCCGACCACGAACGGTGACGAGCACGATGCAGAAAGGGTGGAAGAACACAAATGGCCGGCGTATGCTAATGCCCCGGGATACGGCGGCTCGGTTCAAGCGCGAGTTCGAGGAGGAGTACGGCGAGCACAGCTTGCCGTTCCTCGATGGTGGACACGCGCAGGCTATCGATGCTGCGAAGGCCGACCTCAAATTCCTCCTCATCGTGTTGATGTCTCCGGAGCACGACGACACGGAATCTTTTACGAGGGAGACGCTACTCTCCCCGGAGGTGGTGAGCTTCATCAACGATCCAGCAAATAATATCATCTTGTGGGGAGGGAATGTCCTGGACTCCGAAGCCTACCAGGTCTCGCTTGAGTATAGCTGCACCAAGTTCCCCTTCTCGGCGCTAATCTGTCTCACGCCGAAGGAGGGCAGCACGCGCATGGGCATCGTCAAACGACTGGCCGGGCCCATGGCTCCATCCTCATACCTGGCAGGTATCCAAGCCGCTATAAACAAGTACGCTCCCGATCTGGATGGCGTACGTGCAGAGCGCGCGGCGCAGCAGGTGGCGCGAAACCTTCGTACCGAGCAGGATTCAGCGTACGAAAGGTCGCTAGCAAGGGACCGAGAACGTGCGAGGCAGAAGCGGGACGCGGAAGCTACCGCAGCGGCCGCTGAGCGAAAGGCGCGAGAAGATGCCGAGGCGGCAGAGCTCCTGGAAAAGAAGCGCCAACAGTGGCGGAGGTGGCGAGCAACAACCATTGGATCCGAACCCGATTCCGGAGTCAAGGATGCGGTGAGGTTGGCGCTCAACATGCCAGAATCATCCGGCGCAGGCAGGGTAATCCGCAAATTCGACAAGGAGGCGACGTTGGAGGAGCTCTACGCATTTGTCGAGTGCTACGACCTCCTGCAAGACGCATCTGATGAGGAGAAGGCTCCAAAGCCAGACGATTACGAGCACAAATATGGCTTCCGCATCGCTGCGGTCATGCCCCGGGAGACGTTTGAGCCGAGCGAGGACATAACGGTCGCGGAAAAGATGGGCAGGGGAGGGAACCTCATTGTGGAAGAAATCGTGGAAGAGGCCAGCCTCCAGCCTGACCAGGGAGAGGAATAGGCCGCGCCCTTCCTTTACTAGTAGTCACGCATCAAAACCTTGTGTTTGGTGTGAGCGCGTGGGAAGTGAGTGACTACGAGTAGGTAATCAGGACGAGGAGTCATGACACCGTGGGTACGCCGCGCGCAACATTTGTAGATGAATCAGAACAGTTCTAATAGAGTAACCATGCCAAACCGAGGGATTAGAGCATCACGCGCCGCCATCTGATAACCCAGCGTAAAGGGCGGCAAAGGGAACGCACGCGGCGGCGGGAGGCAGCCATCTTGGCGATGTTACCTTGGCGGCGATTCTGTCGTTGGCCGGGACTGGGCATCGTGACGAAGAGCTTGCGTGGAGCTCCAAAGGCGCGGGAGGCTGTGCAATGCGACGTCAAAAGGCTCGGCATTTCTATCCACCCCCAAGCAAGCCTTGTGGAATTGTAGCCTACCAAGCCGGGCCGATGGGCGGGGGAGAGGGGGAGGCAACGCGGCCTGGCGGAGGCAGAAGAGCGAGCGGCATTCCAACGAGCTTCTGCGCAACACATATCCGTACGCTGCATTGCCTAAAAAGTGTGTCATCGTGGTCAGCATAGTGGAGTGTGAGTCTACGTATATAGTGGTGGTCTATAGTGGCGGCCTATAGGTAGCTGGTTGTCATGAATGGGGATGTTTATCCGGGTTCCAGGTTGGCGGGCAAGGTCAAGCCGTGTGGTGGAATGGATGTTAGACGAATTGCCTCCCCCGAAGGAGTCCCTGGTCTCCAATTTCAGCGTCTTTCCGCCAGTGAAACCCCGTTCTATTCGACTCACTGTGACAGCCAAAAGAGGGGGGAGGGGGCCATCTCGCCTCAGGCCCTCACATCGCCTTGTGCTGACCATTGGCTGCTCGACCCCTGCACTGCATCCGAAATGTACATTTTGCAGCGTCCAGTAGTGTAATAGTACCACACAATTCCACCGCCACAAGGCAACGATCTCGAACCACGGCCGAATAGACGCGATTTAATAGTATTCTTGCCTCGCTCGCAGAGATCGCAATTCCCGAAACCCCGTTTCCCCCGCGCCGTTTTTTTCTACGTGTCTCCACCGATCTGCCAACGGTTTCGTAGTTTCGAACGATAAACAACACTGTCGAGACGATTCGGAGCGTGGCTGTTATTGTTGCAACACCAGAGCAAATACTCCGTCCGGAATACAAAGCCATCATTCCCCTGCTGCATACCAGCCTCGTAGCCGCCCTAGCGATCTGCACGAGGCGGCCAGGATGAAGGCCATGAAGGGCCTCAGTATGAACAAGATGCTTGGGAGCATCAAGCGGAAGCCAACGGTCGTTGGTAAGATACCGCTCCCGAGTGCTGTGGCTGTCTTCCCAGGCACGATGGACTGACTCGTTGCCTCGCGCGACTCCAACAGGTCATTCCGGAGATGCCACCACAGCGCCATCGCCGGGAGCTGCCTCCGTGGGCAACGGGCCTCCAGAAAACCCAGAAGTCATCGCCCATCGCTTTGTTGTAAGGGTCCAGCATACAATCGACCTTTGAGGCTAATCGCGAGGACCGGGCTGACCCGCTAAAACTAGAAACTGTTTTGCGAATCCGACAGCGCAAATTCGACCGTAAGTGGACGTCATTGTGACGCATCAATGCCCGAGACCATTGGGATATACCCTTCAAGCCCGGGCTGTTGTGCTAACCCTATTACCTTACTTACAGGGCGACGAGGTTACCTATCTTCCTCCCATCGTCGAGTCGGCCGAATCGTCTCCCGTCGCCGCGGCAGAATGCGCCCGCGTCATCCGAAAGCTGCTACACCGAGACTACTGGTCGAAGCCGTCCTACCAGTACAATGCCATCATGCTGGTGCGGATCCTGTCCGACAACCCGGGGCCGACGTTCACGAGAAATCTAGACAAGAAGTTCGTCGATGCTACGAAGGAGTTGCTACGGGGCGGCCGGGACGGCAGCGTCCACCATATCCTCACGGAGACGCTGGAGTCGTTCGAAACAAACAAGGGGTACGACGAGGGGCTCGGACTCATCCTTGAGATGTGGAAGAAGGAAAAGGCGAAGACGTACAAGAACCAAGGGGTAGGTCTGATTGCCTTCGCGGGAGGACCTAATGATAGGGGGAGGACTGACATGACGTCTGCTACCCAGCCATGGCAAGTCCCCGCGCCCGCGCCTCCCCAGCAGATGCACTACCCACAGCAAAATTACTTTGCCCGGAGTCATTCCAGTAGGAGAACGCTGCCCGCCCCGATCGACCTAGCCAACAGGTTAGAGGAGGCGCGGACATCTGCCAAGCTCCTAGAGCAGGTGGTGGCATGTACGCCGCCGGCAGAGATCCTCTCGAACGACCTGATCAAGGAGTTCGCCGACCGGTGCCACGCCGCCTCGACGAGCATACAGGGCTACATGTCGGTGACAGACCCGACGCCGGACAACGACACGATGGAGAGCTTGATCGACACCAACGAGCAGCTGCAGCAGGCGCTTAACCAGCACCAGCGAGCCGCCCTCAACGCGAGGAAGCACCTCGGCCTCAACGTGGGGTCAGGCAACTCGAGCCCGGATCCTAACGACGGCGGCATGCCGCCACCGGCATCGCGACGGACGACCGGGCAAGCATCCTCGTCACGTACGAATTTCGACCTACCCGCTCTACCGGGCTCGGCCACGGCGGGCAGCAGCAAGGGAAAGGGGAAGGGGAAGGGCAAGGGCAAAGATACAGAGACGGATGTATACAACGCCCCCGGTTCTTCTCGTTCGGCGGCGGCAGCCAATGGGAAGTCCCGCCGGGACGACGAACTGGAGGACGACGACGACGACGGGGCCGATCCCTTCCGGGATCCAGCCCCGGAGCCAGTTCGCGGCAAGGCCGCTGCCGCGGGGGGTTCGTCGTCAGCTTCGTCGATAACGGGGCGCGTGGGCGCATCGTCCGGCGGCGGCGGGGAGCCGCCGCGCCTTGCGTACGAGCCCTTCCATCCGGGCTTCGGCGCCGGGGACGAGAAAGATGACGACGCGGACAAGTTCCATATGCGCGGCGGTGCTGGGAGTGGCCGGGCAGCAGATGATGAGGAGCAGTACGGCGCCGAGGATGCGTATAGGGCGAACCCGAACAAGGACCCGGTATATCGGTACTAGGGGCGGGAATAGGAGATGGATAAGAGGAATAGGAGCTGGGTAAGGGTCACAACACCCCTTACTTTACCGATGTCATCTTCCTTAAGAAAGGGTTGGGATGACCGGAGCACACACACGCCGGGACCTTGCACGGTGCCTCTCCGGCGAGCTGCATTGCAATGCGTGAGTTGGATGGATACACAGGCGTCTTCTTACTTTTTTTTGTGACCATTATTATTATCTCGTTGGCATATATCGCATAGTAACGACGTACTTACGGATGCTGTGTTCCCACGAATATTTCTTCCGCCCTTGGACAAGCCCCTTTTTGGTCTGTGAAGGGGCCTCAGGCTTTGGGCCGCGTGGGCATTGTTTCCGCGGAAATCTACCACCGCTTTCATCACCAGCTTCTTCCCACGTATTATAACCAAGCTAGACAGGGTTTTGCGGGTTCGAGAAGGAGAGAAGCCGTCAAGGCCGTCGTCCGCAGGGACCTGATTGCACTTTTATGGGTTCCTCCGATATGAATCCTTGCGGAAGTGGGGGGGGAGGGGGGGCAGGAAGTCCCCATAGGAAGCCCATATCAGTCAGTGCATCACACCGGGATTCGTCGAACGGCCACATTTCGGCACGCCGCGCTCGTCTGTCGATCCCAACTAGGCAGTCCCTAGTGGCTTGTTTCACCACTGCTGCTCGACAACTAGTGTACTCATATCCGTAATATAAAAGTACCTGACCTGGGACTGGACATAAAGCTCGCAAGCGAAGCTGCAAGCTGCAAGCCCGCACGCTCTCCCCGCGGATGCCGAGCCGCCTGGAAGGCTCTCAAAAGCCCAATGCTTCGCAAGCTTTCCCTTCTCAATTAGGTCTTACATATCCATCCCAAGGCGGCATTGTCCGTGCTCGCAATGCAGCGCCAAGCAACAACGCAAAGCAAGCCATCTAACCTAGGTACCAACTTGTCATGCAACACCACTATTACTTCGCTCTCCCAAAGGTCACCTGTCCTCCGGCGCCATTTATGTGCGTATGTAATGTAATTATCCTATCGCAAAGGTAGGGGACGTGGTAATAGCAAGGGGTCAGACGAGACGAGCATAGGAGATCGGAGAACAGGTCGAAAAAGGAAAATCCTAACTCAGATCTGCAAAAACGTCACTTTCCCGGCGGAGATAACTGGAACGGCAGAGTCTTGAGTTTCACTCACCCATTAACCAGCGATATTACCTAATATCGCCTCTCGCAAGCCTGGGAGAGAGAACTTGGAACAGGCGCAAAATCCCCGACATCGACTGTGCGTATTTACATGTACATACGCATACGTAGTATTGCTACTGCAAGTCAAGCACAAGCAGGGTACACATGGAACCCGGGGGAGAGGGGGGAGGAGATCGGACGCCAAGCCCACCAACTCCTCAGGATGGGCTTCTCGCAAGTACTACTACAAGTACACAGTCGTTAGCCTCATCATCACGATCCTAACCGCAACCAGTCCCAAGCGAAGCGAACCACCAAACGTGAAGCCGGCGGTGGGAAATGCAGACCCAAAGCACGCGGGCCGAGGCCAAAACCCAGTTGCGATTGGCGGGCCAGAACCACAAAGTCGCCAGACTAAAGCAGGATCTGGCGCTATGTCCGATCAATCAGAAGGATAGTACGGATCCTTATCCACAGCCACGCGGTTCTGCAGACCTGGCCTTCGGAGAATAAATTGGGCTTTTTCCATCTTCCATTCCTTTTTGGCGGTGCCCACCCAGTCGGACCCTGATCCACCCACTTCAATCCATAGGCTGAGGGCAGATTAGATGCAGTAGTCCCCTTTCTCATTCGGGCGAAACTTGCGAAACATCTACCACACGCCGCCTCTCTCTCTCTCGCCCAACACTCAGAGGACCAAGGTATGTTGAATATTGGCTCGAAAACGAACGAATTAAATCCTGACCCGACACTCTTGGTAATGAAACTTCCGACCCGGTCGGTAGAGGACCTTGCTGCTCCCTCCCCTCCATCCCGCTGCCAGGCAACCTTCATCTCCCCCCAACGGGTTACTCCATCCTTCACCCTTTACTTCGCTCGGCTCGGCTCAGACCCAGCATCATGCTTCCCGCGCTCTTTCCCTTGGATCGAGAGATCACTCTTGGCATCGCCGTATTATTAACAGGCTTGCTCACGGGCCAATCCCTGACCCCTACACAGTACTCCGTACATGCCTCGTCCAACCCCCGAAAGCAGATGCCGCCTCTCCCCACATATCCCGCAGCCCTCCACGTCATTATCATCTTCCTTCCACTCACTTTGCATTTTCCCCACCGTGAGCATGTTCGTCCCTACATTCTAGAGTACTGGTTCCATCCCTACCTTACACTAACACTGCCCTCGTTACTTTCTCCGTAAGCAGTCTAGCTTGTCCGGTGAAGCGTAGACTGGCTGCTCCCTATTATGGCGCCTTCTCATCCGTGCCAACTATACCCTCCGCATCTTATCAACCCACTGTATGTACGCCCGTGATGGGGTCCCCTGACCTCTTAAGAGTCTTCTCCCGTACCTTCCCCCATGTCATTCCCAGAACATCCTTCCACAGATGCAGCCCGACTGAAGTAGTAGCTTTCTCACTACGACTCCTCTCGCCTTGCGGTTTGTTGCCGCCAAATGGCCATCTGCCCGAGGGGCACGAGCCCAACGACAGGTAACGAGTGGTCCTTGAATAGTCTCAGTACGGAGCTTCTAGCTCTCATTTTTGAGCAGGTAGGTCTATTCGCTATGACAAACCATAGTTCCTTGCCAACCAAACCAGCTTCACGAAATAGACTCGAGGTCTTTGGCAATCGTTCGTTGTCTCTGTTGGCGATTCAACGCATTGGTCATTCCAATCGTCTACAGGGAATTGGCACTTAATGAACGGATCGTGGCAGAGGATGCAGAGAATCAGCATCCCCATGCATTCCGCAACATCCAGACCTACACCACTCGCATAGTTGCGAGGAGCGATCTTGACCCCCGTGGCATTAGGAAGGTGCTGGACAGGGCGCGGAGGCTGCAGTCAGTGAGGTGAGAAATCTTTTCACTCTCGCCCATCAACTCTCCTTTCTAGTGCTAAGCCGGGGACCAGATGGCGTGTTGTCAACTCGCAGTTTAGCGCCGGACCATACTGGATGCCGTCAGATGTTTTGAGCCACGAGGAGGCTCGGCGGAGTGGGATCAAGCTTTTCGTCGAGGATTTGCCGCTCCGAAGCTTTGAAGGAAAGCAGCAAGATACTTACCTGAGAGCCATCCCTAGCGAATTTCTAGTGTCCCTGAAACTCGCCCATCCGACACCACCCTTGACAGCTCGCCTCCGCTCGTTGAAGCAGCTCCTCCTAGCCTCGCGCCGTCTCCAGACCTTCCACTACCGAGACCGGGGCATAGGCACGAACTTCTCGTTTGTCGGCTCGGAACGTCTCCCGGCGTTTGAGGAGCTAGCTTTGAGATGCTACGACTGGAACCACAATTCCCAGGAGGCTGCAGCCCACTGGGATTTCTCGAGAATACGCTCTCTCACGCTTGTCTCGGTTCCCATCTTCAACTTTCTAGCCTCTGTGTCTTTTCCCGACTTCGCGCAACTCCACACCCTGCATGCCGAGGACTTTAGCGCCCACTTGTCCGACCGCAGAGTAGACGCCACGAACGGTCTATACATTCTCATCAAGAACCACATCCGGTCCCTCCAACACCTCCAGATCACCTGCCATACTGCCCTATTCCCCATCGACGCCGTCCTCGCCCACTCCTCGTCGCTACGCACTCTCTCCCTCCGCGACCACGTCGGCTTCGACCACGACGACCGCACGTGTCCCACCCTCCAGCCCTCTGACCTAGCCTTGTTATCAGCCCACCTCTCCGGTGTGCACACCCTTGAGCTGGACATGGACATCGCCGAGCCCGCCGACCGCCTGGCCTTCTTACGCGCCCTATGCGTCTTTCCAGCCCTACACACGCTGACGTTGCATATGCAGACGTTGCTTCTCCGCGACAGAGATGCGACTTCAGGTCCGGATCCGGACCGAGACGCCGCGGCGCGGTTGTTTGCCTTCCTGGTGCGCAATAGAGAGGACAACCACCGCACCGCGGCGCCTAACTGGCGCCGCGTAACAGCCATTGTGGGCGGGTGGAGGCCCGAGGCGATGGTGAGGAGGCTGGGGCAGCGGTGGAGGGAGCATCACAGCAGGGGTATGTTTGCAGAACGGTGCTTCGTTGTGGAGAGAGAGGGCGGGGTTGGTAAGCTGGTATTTCGGGAGGAGAAGAGCGGCATGTCTGGGTGAAAAAGCGGAATTGGAATTGACAGCCGGGGGGGGGCGCTGCTTTGTGGTGTTTGGGTACTCTCTTTTAATGACCGGGGAAGCGACGGGAAGATTATACCCTGGAAGGTCTTGCGAGGCGCTTGCGGTGGCTCCGAGAGAGGTGATGATGAATTTTAACTTGACGAACAGCCCTCTTTGCATCATACGGAGCATAGCATGGATCCGAGCGAGTAATTTGCAAAACAGACAGCAGGGGGGTATGCACGGCTAGCATAGTAGTAATCATCGACGTGTGCTAAACCAGATGCCACTATTAGAGGCGCCGAACTAATCCTCAGACATAGAAACATTAAAATGATTGCGTTACTTTATTTCCCCTAGTCTTAGTCTTCCTTTCTTCTTCCATCCTCTCCGTCCGTAGAATCCACCATCTCAATATCCAATAGAGGACCTATCAGAGAAGAAGAACACCCGGTACCGTCAATGTCCATCAAAATCGAGGATCTGACCCCGGCCTGGCCCGCCCTACCCGGTCAACCTGGGTATCACAGAAATCCAAGCCCATCCTGGGGCTGCCTTGCCTCAGACGCCTCCTCGTGGATGAATGGGCTTAAATGTCTTGGCGGCTCAAACGGCGCGTCCCGAGAACCTGGACAGCCCCATATAACGCACGGGCCTCTTTTGGGAAGCCCCGACCAATGAGCTAAGCTCGCTGTATTATCATCGAGACTGACACAAATTTTTTGCTCCGACGTAGTGCTTTCTGCTCTATCCACTACATTACCAAGCAAATAGGGATAGAGTCCTGCTAACTTCATGACATCTGAGCTGACGACAGCGCTAAGCTGGAGCAGGTAGCGATACAGGTGTCATTCCGTTTCTGCCCTGCAATGCACTCTGGTTGGTAAGATGGAGGATGGAGAGCAACTATTTGCGACGACTCATTGCTCCGACAGGTGCATTGGGACTAGCGTGCCAAGGGCGGGAACGACGAGAGCAACCAGCCAATCATTTGCGTGATGGGGTAGGCGGCATCGCAAAAACTTGCCCTGATTCATCGCAACTCACAAATCAGACCTTCATTTCTCATCAAACCTGCCAAAAGCACTGCTTGATAATGGCCGGATCTATCTCCTGCAGTACTTGCGATGAGGACCTTACAATGTAGCGAAACTATAAATATTTGACCTCAACTTTGACTCTAGAAATGAGTAAATATAAGATCTTAACTATCCTCAACTTGATTCTGACTCTGAGAAGTGAAGTGCATCTCCGCATTCGCACCAGCAACGACCATATCCTGCTCGTTCCTCAATTCAAGAGGACTTTTCTCAACAGGCGTTTCTGCCTTCACCGTCCCTGCATCGCCAGCTCATCGGTTTTCCACATAAAAATAAAAAAGAAAAAAAAAAGAAAAAAGGAGAGGGTAGAAAGCAATGGATCCGGCTACGCAACAGACGATGTACACTAATAACCACGAATCTTTCATGGAGCGCATCACCAATCGCGTCCCTTCCCCAACGGCTACCCCAGATTCCGAGAAAGTCATCGCCTACGAGACCAAGCCCGCGGCGGCGTTACACCCAGCCGGTCGCACCCTCACCGGTCTGCGGTGGGCACTTGTGTGTGTCTCGCTCTACATCTCCATCTTCATATACGGTCTCGACACTACAATCGCCGCCGATGTCCAGGGCTCCGTCGTAGAGGCTTTTGGTCACGTTGAACAGCTTGCCTGGATTGGTGCTGGCTTCCCTCTCGGCTCTGTCTCCGTCATTCTCCTCAATGGAGTCATGTACACGACCTTCAATATGAAATGGATGTACATTGCCTCGCTTTGCGTATTCGAAATCGGCTCAGCCCTCTGCGGTGCCGCTCCCAACATGGCGGCTCTGATCGTTGGTCGTGTTCTTGCCGGTGCCGGTGGTAGCGGTGTCTTTATGGGCTGCCTGAACTACTTCTCCGGCCTGACCACTCCTGAGGAGCGAGGCCTCTACATCACCGGTACCGGCTTCTGCTGGGGCATTGGCGCTGTCCTTGGTCCTGTTATTGGGGGATCCTTTGTCACCTCCAGCGCTACCTGGCGATGGGCCTTCTACATCAACCTAATCATTGGGGCTGCACTCTTTCCGGCCTATCTCTTTGCCCTGCCATCTGTCCATCCTGTTAATACCGGCAT
>Ga0164242_10004389_pt1 | contig 15862 bp, 13 predicted proteins | sample OricomgcompostMG_FD_108783 | JGI IMG/M metagenome (GOLD analysis project Ga0164242, IMG submission 108783) | Miracle-Growth compost microbial communities from Emeryville, California, USA - Original compost - Miracle growth compost (MG) ... | reverse complement strand
GGCGCGACGGAAGATCTGACACCGGCGCAAGGGGGAGGTATGCCGACAGCACGACGGCCGGCCGGGGTCAGCCTCGACATCTGGGGCACGCTGCTGGCCAGCGATCCCGATTTCAAGCCGGCGCGCAACCGGATGTTGCGCGCGGCCCTGGCGCCGGCCGTGCCCGCCGACGTCTTCGATGCGGCCATGCGGCAGGCCGATCGTGACGTCGACGACCGCTGCATCCGCGACGGCATCGACATCGGTTTCACCGGGCGGGTCGAGGCGACCCTGCGAGCGCTCGAGCTGCCGATCGAGCCGCTCGCGGACCGCGTCCCCGAGCTGTATGACGCGCAGCAGCGTCTCGCCCTCGCCCACCCCCCGCGGCCGTTGCACGTGGAACTTCCCGCGGCGGTGGCCGCGTTGCCGGTGCCGGTGGTGCTCACGAGCAACACCGGCATGCTGCCGGGGGAGTTGATGCGCAAACTGTTGGTGCCGGCCGGTTTCGGTGGGTTGCCCGGTGTCTTCTCCAACGAGCTGGGTGTCGCCAAACCGCACCCGCGGATGTTCCAGGAAGCCTGCGCGACGCTCGGGGTCGAGGCAGGGGACGTGCTCCACGTCGGCGACAACCCGGCGGCCGACGTGGCAGGGGCGCAAGCCGCCGGGCTGCGCGCGGCACTGGTCCGACCCGATGGTGTCTCCACGCTGGCCGTGCTGCACGGCATCCTCGAACCGCACGGCGGAGGCGTCGCATGAGCGCACCCGTCACCCAGGTGGTGGCGCATCCGCTGACCGGCACGGCCGCGCACCCGATCGACGCACGCACCGGTGCACCCTTCGACACCCGCTCCTACTCGCTGATGAAGCACGGCGACCTGCCGGCGATGCACCGGCTCGGCGACGAAGTGGCGGACGCGCTGCTCGCCGACTGCCCGTGGCTGGCGACCGACCCGCGGCCGGTCGTCCTGCCGGTCGCCTACCTGGTGGCGCCACCCGCCTGCCGATACCTTGCCGACCGCGTCGCCGCCCGGCTGACGCGGGCACGGCCGGACGCGGCGCGCGTCATACATGTCCGCAAGGACGCCGTCACGCACATCGACTATGCCGCTTCGTCCGCGCAGGACCGGCGCGCCGACCTGGCCCGCATCGGTTTCCGGCTCACCGAGCCGGTGCGCGGAGCGGTCGCGGTCGTGGTCGACGACGTGCGCGTCACGGGTCTGGCCGAGCAGGTGATGCTCGACCTGCTGCAGGAGGCCGGCATCGGACAGCTGGTGACGGCATACGTCGCCACCTGCGATGCCGAGCTGGCGGCCGACCCGAGCGTGGAGGCCGCCCTCAACCACGCGAGCGTCCGCAGCGTCCACGACATGCTCCCGTCCGTGCGCCGCGGCGACTTCGTCCCCACCATCCGCTTCCTGAAGCGGCTGCTGGCCGATCCGGGGATCGCGCAGTTCCTCGCCCAGTGCCCGGCACAGCTGGTGCAGCGCCTGCGCGCCGACGCCGAGGCGACCGGCCCCGATTTCCTCGCCGGCTATCCCGCGGGAACCGCAGCGCTCCTCGCGGAGTCCGACCGCAGGCCCGCCGTGACACCGGAAGGAGCGAGCCATGCCTGAGCACACCCACCGGATCTGCCTGACCACCCTGACGTGCGCCGACGGCTTGCCCGATGCCGCCCTCGTCGACGCGGTCGGCTATTCGCGCTTCAAGCACGGCGACGCGGCGGTCGCACGGCGCTTCGCCGTCGCGCTCGCGGTGCTCGCGGCGCAACGGCTGCCGAGCCGGCCGGTGCTGGTCACCACCTCCGCGTTCGCGCAGGTGCCGCCGGCGGCATACAGCCTGCTGGCGCCCTTCGTGCAGCAGTTGCGCATGCTGCGCCCCGACCTGGAGGTCGGCGCCTTCCGGATCGCGCGCCACGGGGTGAGCAACGGCGACTACTCCCGGATGACCGTGGCCGACCGGCGGGGCGCCATCGGCGCCGGCGACCTGACGCCGGAGCGGGATGTCGAGGGCACCTTCGTCCTCGCCCTGGACGACATCCGGGTCACCGGCAACCACGAGCTCGCCATGGATCGTTGCCTCGTGGCCGCGGGCGTCGCCGAGGTGTGGCACCTGTATGTCGTGGACGCGCAGCGATTTGCCGGCTCGCCACAGGTCGAGTCGGCCCTGAACGAGGCGGCGATCGACGGTGCGGACGATCTGCTCGAGATTGCGGCGAGCCGCCGGTTCGTGCCCAACGCGCGACTGTGCCGCCGGGTGTTGTCGCTGCCGGTCGACCAGCTGCGCGACTTCGTGGATCGCGCGACGCCGTCGTTGCTCGGCTGGCTGGACGCCGCCGTCGTCCACGACCGGCTGGAGCAGGTGCCCGCCTACGCCGAGCGGGTGCTGGCCTGGGACCAGGTGCGCGCCGAGGCGGCTTCCGGCGCCGGCGCGGGCGTCAGCTGAGAAAAGGCTGAGTGACCTCCGCACCCACAGCGCAAGGGTGCGCTCATTACGACTTCGCATCGAACTCGTAGCGTTCAGAAAGCGTCCAGAGAGCTCCAATACTACGGAGTTACTTTTCGCGCAGGTCGGCTCCACATCCTGACCGCGTGGCCTGACAACAGCGTTCACGTGGTGCGGACCGGGGCTGGGGTGGATTGAGCCGACTCTTCCTGGCAACCCCAGGAAGTGACGATCAAAGGAGAATCACCATGCGCTGGACGAAACTGGTCGTGCTGACGGCCACAGGCGCCACCGCTGTGTCGTTGGCCGCCTGCAGCAGCGGCGGCCCGTCGGGCAGCAGCGGGGGCACGAGTGGCGGCGGTGGCAACAACACCGCCGCTGCCGCACAGACCAAGGCCGCGGTCGCGGCGACCAACCCGAACCTGAAGGGCCCGGCGCCGGCCATCAAGGGTGCCAAGAAGGGCGGCACGCTCTACGTCGATGATGGGTCGAACCCGCCGACGATGGATCCGGCCGGCATCTACTACATCGACTCGAACGCCTATGCCACGCAGTACCTGTACCGCACGCTGACGCAGTACAAGATCGTCGACGGCAAGCCCGTCCTGGTGCCCGACCTGGCCGAAGGAGTCGGCAAGCCGTCCGCGGACGGCCTGACCTGGACCTTCAAGATCAAGCCCGGACTGAAGTACTCCGACGGCTCGCCGGTCAAGATCCAGGACTTCGTCTACGGCATGGAGCGCACCTTCGACACCAAGGGCGTCGGCGCCAACGGCACCAACTACCAGATGGAATTCCTCAAGGGCGGCAGCACCTACAAGGGCCCCTACGCCCAGCCGAACGCGAAGTTCCCCGGTGTCACCACCAAGGGCAACAACACGCTCATCTTCCACCTGACCAAGAAGATGCCGTCGTTCAACTACTTCGCCTCCTTCCCGGAGTTCAGCCCGGTGCCCAAGGCCAAGGACACCAAGGGCAAGTATCAGCAGAACCCCGTCACGACCGGCCCCTACAAGGTGCAGAGCTTCACCAAGGGTCAGAAGATGGTCCTGGTGCGCAACACCAACTGGAACCCGGCCACCGACCCGGTGCGGCACGCCTACCCCGACAAGATCCAGATCAACTTCTCGGTGGTCGACCTGCCGTCCCAGCAGCGGATCCTGGCCAACAGCGGTGTCGGCGCCAACTCGCTGAACATCGACCCGATCGACTCCTCGCTGGCGTCGAAGGTCACCGGTGCGCAGAAGAACCAGTTCGCGCTGGGCCCGTCGTCGTGCGTGTACTACATCGAGATGGACAGCCGCAAGATCCCGCTGGACATCCGCAAGGCGATCGGTTACGCGTGGCCGTACAACCAGATGCGCAAGGCGGCCGGCCTGTCCTCGCTGAGCTACCAGCCGGCGACCACGTTCGCGGCACCGAGCCTGCAGGGCTTCAAGAAGTACCCGCCGCTGCCCTACGCCACCGGGCAGGGCAACGGTGACCCGGCCAAGGCCAAGGCGATCCTGAAGAAGGACCACAAGCTGGGCTTCCAGTTGTCGTACTACTACCAGAGCGACAAGCCGACGGCGGTCAACGCCAACAACGCCAAGAAGGCGGCGTTGAAGGCGGCGGGCTTCACGGTCAAGGACATCCCGGTCTCCACCGCGGAGATCGAGAAGAAGATCTCCGACCCCAACGCCCCGGTCAACATGGGCCAGGGCACGCCGGGCTGGTGCTACGACTGGCCGACCGGTGACTCGGTCTACCCGGTGCTCTTCAACGGCGCCGGCATCCCGAGCGGTCTGTCGGTGGGTCAGTTCAAGAACGCCGCGGTCAACAAGGAGATGGACGCGATCGGCGCGATGAGCCCCACCGACGCGGCTCCCAAGTGGGCGGCGCTGGACAAGGAACTGCTGACGAAGTACGTCCCCTCCATCCCCGACCGCTACGCGATGAACTCGGCGACGTTCGGCAAGAACGTGCACGACGTGGTCATGAACCCGTTGATCAGCATGCCGAGCCTGACCGATCTCTGGGTGAGCTGACCCCGCCTCACCCCACAGCCAGGTGACCGGGGGAGACAACTCCCCTGGTCGCCTGTCGGGTCACCATTCTCCCAATTCGATGACCCCGCGGCGCGGCTGCGGATCCGGCCAGACACTGACACGTGCCGGTTCCGCGGTCGCGTTGCCATGTGCGTGCGTCTGTGCCGACCTCTCCCGGCGGTGCCGCGGCCCCTTCCGTCAGCCGGCGATCGCGCTCCACCGCCCGCGGCGCCGGACGACCTCGATCGGGTGGTCGAAACACTGCGACACCTGCTCGGTCGTGAGCACCACCTCGACCGGGCCGGCTGCGACGAGTCGGCCGTCCCGCAACAACGCCGCATGGGTGGTGGACGGCGGCAGCTCCTCGAAGTGGTGCGTCACCGTCACACTGGTGAGCGCCGGATGCGCCTGCGGCAATTCGGCGATCGTGCGGATCATCTGCTCCCGCGCAGCCACGTCCAGACCGGTCGACGGTTCGTCCAGCAGCAGCAACGGCGGGTCGGTCATCAGCGCGCGTGCGATCAGGGCACGCCCACGCTCACCCTGCGACATCGTGTGCCAGCGCAGATCGTCTCCGATTCCCAATGTTTTCAACAGGATCCGTGCTCGGTCGAGGACGTCGGCGTCGGGCTGCCAGCGCGGCACCAGCTCGATCGAGCCGGTCTCTCCGGTGAGCACGACGTCCTGCGCGCTCAGGTTGGAGCGCAAGGGATGCCGCGGATTGACCAGGCCGATCGACCGCCGCAGCTCGCGCAGGTCGATCCGCCCCAGGCGGGCGCCCAGGATCTGCGCCGTGCCCCGACTGGGGAAGGTGACCGCAGCGCAGATGTTGAGCAGCGTGCTCTTGCCCGCGCCGTTCGGGCCGATCAGCGCCCAGTGCTCTCCGCGTGCCACCTCCAGACCGATGCCGTCCAGGATCCGCCTGCCGCCGCGGATGAAGGCCACGTCGTGCAGCTCGAGCGCGTTGCCGGTCATGGCCCCGACTCTCCCACCGACCCGCAATGCCGGGAGCAGTGTCTCAGGCGGCGGGCGTCATACCGGCGCAGTCGCGGCGGTGGGGCTGACGCGCAACGCTACTGGAGGGTAAGTTGGCCGTTGTGACGACTGCGGACACCAGGACCCGAGTCCATGCCTTCACCGACGACGCGCTGGGGGACCTCGACGCGACGGGAGTCGCCGAACGCATCCGCTCCGGCCAGATCAGTGCCGCCGAGGCCGTCGACGCGGCGATTGCGCGGGCCGAGCGGGTGGAGGAGTCGCTACAGGCGCTCGCGCACCCCGACTTCGATCGGGCGCGCCAGCGCGCGAAGCAGCCCGGCGACGCCGAATTCGCCGGCGTGCCTGCGGCGTTCAAGGACAACATCAAGGTCGGTGGCATGCCGATGACGGAGGGATCGGCGGCGCTGTCACCGGTCCCGCAGCCCCGGGACGGCCGCATCGCCGAGCAGTTCCGGCAGACCGGGATCATCCCGATCGGCACGACCACCATGCCCGAGTTCGGCTGGACCGCGACCACCGAGACCCTCACCCGGCAGACGCACAACCCATGGCACCTGGACTACTCCAGCGGGGGCAGCTCCGGCGGGTCGGCGTCCTGGGTGGCCGCCGGCGTCGTGCCCATCGCGCACGGCAACGACGGCGGCGGCTCGATCCGCATCCCGGCCGCGGCGTGCGGCCTGGTCGGGCTCAAACCCACCCGTGGCCGGTTGCGCCTCACCGACGGTGGCGAGGCGATGCCGGTGCGCGTCGTCACCGACTCGGTGCTCGCCCGCTCCGTGCGTGATGTCGCGGGCTTCTACCTGGCCGCCCAGCGCGTGCACCGCAACCGTCTGCTGCCACCGATCGAGGGGGTCGACCGGCCGATCGACCGCCGGCTGCGCATCGGCCTGCTGCTCGACTCGCCGGTCAGCGCACCCACCGACGGGCCGACCCGTGCCGCGGTCGAGGAGACCGCGCGACTGCTGGAGTCGCTCGGGCACCAGGTCGAGCCCTACGACCTGCCGGTGCCGGACTTCTTCCGTGACGACTTCGTCGACTACTGGCGCTTCCTCGCGATGGCGGTGACGTCGTCCGGTCCGCGCATGTTCGGCGCGGACTTCGACAAGGACCGGCTCGAGCCCCTGACCCTCGGGCTCGCCGAGCAGGGGCGACGCCGGCTGTGGAAGGCACCGATCTTCATCAGCCGGTTGCTGGCCTCCTCGGTCGCCTCCCGGGTCGCGTTCGCCCGCGGTCCGGACGTCGTGCTCACCCCGGTCCTCAGCCACACCACTCCGAAGCTGGGCTACCTCGCCGCGGACCTGCCCGCCGACGAGCACTTCCGCCGGCTGGTGGACTACGCCGGCTTCACCCCGTTGCACAACGCGACGGGCGGTCCCGCGCTGTCCATACCGGCCGGTGCGACCGACGAGGGGCTGCCGATCGGCGCCATGCTCTCCTCGAACCACGGCACCGAGTCGTTGTTGCTGCGGCTGGCGCTGCAGATCGAGCAGGCGCGGCCCTGGCGGCGGATCCAGGACTGACCGGCCCGGATCAGCCGAGCGAGACCGTGCCGGTCAGCAGGACGTCGTCGGTCTCCATGCGTGGGTCCACACCGGAGTCGGGGCCCTGGCACGCACCCTTGATGCGGGTCCCGTGGATCCTCCGGGTGCCGGTGAAGGTGCCGTCGCCGGTGGCGGCGGCATACGCGCCCGTGCCGTGATCGATGGACCAGCTGCCGGACTGCGCGAGATCCATCGTGCAGGCGGTCGGGCGGAAGCCGGGGACCTCGGCGGCGATGGCGACGTCGATGACGACGGAGCCGTCTGCGAAGGTGACGATCGCCTGACCACCCGTGTCGCCGAAGTTCTCTACCTCGGCGCCGACGCCGGCGATCGGGCCGTGGGCGACCGCTTGGCTGACCTGGTCGGAAACCGCCGAGTTGTAGTGCAATCGGATGGTCTGTGCAGTGTTGGCGGCGGGCGTCGCGTGGGCGATGCCGGTCGAGCCTGCGGCGGTGAGCAGTCCGGCGATCGCGGTCGCCGCCAGGGTGCTGCGAGTCAATGCGCGCATGATGAATCTCCTTGTCGTTGAGTCGTGTTCGGTCGGTTTCGACCGACTCGTCATACCGTGGCGTGCGGGCTGCGAGCGTGCGTCTGCCTGGGGGAGGAAACCGCACTGCCCGCGGGTATGACGCCGCACGCGTCCCGTCTCCACCCACGGGTGGACGCGGGTCAACCGGAAACCGATGCACGCAGCGACCGGCGGCGGGACCATGTCGGAATGGACCGACCGATGCGACCGTCGCGCTTCGACCTGGCGCTGAGCGGGCTGCTCGCCGCGTGGGCCGTTGCCGAGGTGCTGCTGACGCCCGACCTGGAGCCGAAAGCCGTTGCGCTCACGGCGGAAGTGGCGATGGCGGCGGCGCTCACGTTCCGGCGGGTCAGGCCGCTCCCCACGGTCACGGTGGTTGCTGCGGCCGGCTGCCTCGACACACTCGGCGGAGTCCCGCTGGACCAGGGGATGATGGTGATCGTCGCGCCGATCGTGGCGCTCTACACGGTGTGTGCGTGGGCGTCGACGCGTGACGCCTTCGTCGCGGTGGCCATCTTCCTCACGGCGTTCGGGATCCAGACCTGGTCCTTCCGCAACGGGATCGGCAACTTCCTCTTCGGCCTGGTCTTCGTCGTCGCAACGCTGGTCGCCGGACTCACCATCCGGGCGCGGACCCGCGAGGCGGAGCAGACACGCGAGGCGGCCGTTCGCCGGGAGACACAGTTGGAGTTGGAGGCGCGCGACGCGGCGGATCGTGAGCGCACCCGGATCGCCCGCGAATTGCACGACGTCATCTCGCACTCGGTCACCGTCATGGTGGTCCAGGCGGGTGCGGCCGAACGGGTGAGCGGGGCGAGCCCGGCGGCGATGGAGGCGATGCGGACCATCCAGCACGTCGGCCGGCAGGCGCTCGGCGAGCTGTCCGGGTTGCTCGGCGTGCTGCGTGACGGCGACGAATCCGTCGGGATGGGACCGCAACCCGGGCTCGACGCGCTGCCGGAGCTCTTCGACCGTTCTGCGGCCGCAGGCGTGACGGTGGCTGCGTCCATCGGGCCCGAGCTGGCGCGCCGGCTGCCGGTCGGGCCGCAGCTGGCCACCTTCCGGATCCTGCAGGAGGCTCTGACCAACGTGCGCAAGCACTCCCTGGCCACGTCGGCGCGGGCGGAGGTGCGGCTCGTCGACGGAGTGCTGCGGTTGACCGTCGCCGACGACGGGCCGGCACGCAGCGACGGCCCTCCCGCACCCGGCGGCGGCTTCGGGCTTCGGGGGGCGGTCGAGCGCGCCAAGGTGTACGGCGGGACGGTCGACGCCGGGTGCACCCCGACCGGCGGCTTCCGGGTGTGCGCAGCCATTCCCGTGCAGGAGTCCCGGTGACGGCCGGCGGCGCGCTGCGAGTGGTCATCGCCGACGACCAGGCGCTGGTGCGTGCCGGTTTCCGGATGATCCTGGACAGTGATCCCGGCATCGAGGTGGTGGCGGAGGCCGAGGACGGTCGTGCGGCGGTGGCGGCGTGCAGCGACCACGGTCCGGACGTGGTGCTGATGGATCTGCGGATGCCGGGGATGGACGGGGTCGAGGCGACGCGGACGTTGCACGCTGCGGGCTCACCGGTGCGGGTGCTGGCGCTCACGACCTTCGACACCGATCGCCACGTCTATGCCGCGCTGCGCGCCGGCGCGGCCGGATTCCTGCTCAAGACGGCGCCTCCGGACCGGTTGATCGACGCCGTACGGCAGGTCGCCGCGGGCGACGCGTTGCTGGCGCCCAGCATCACGCGCCGGCTGATCGAGGACTTCACCCGTCGCCCGCCTCCGGGTGACGAGGCGGCGAGCGGTGCGCTCGCGGCGCTCACCACCCGTGAGCGGGAAGTGCTCCGGGAGGTGGCGCACGGGCGGTCGAACGCGCAGATCGCCCAGCTGCTCTTCGTCTCCGAGGGCACGGTGAAGACGCACCTCAACCGCATCCTCGCCAAGCTCGACGCACGGGACCGCGCGCAGGCGGTGATCGCGGCATACGAAGCAGGGCTGGTGCGCCCCGGCGACCACCCCCACCCCTCCCGCGAGTGACGGCTCCCTCGCCGGTTGACGGTGCGATATCACCGTCAACCGGCGAACTGACCGTCGCTCGGCGCGGCCGGCGACGAGTTCATCACGACCGCCTGACCGGGACCGGTCGATCAACGGGCCGGGGGCTAGGTCCCCTGGACGCACTGGACGGCACCACCGACGCCCATCCGGTGGGAACTAATCGCGCTGCCAGCGGGTTTCGCCGCCCACGATGGTCTGCAACACCTGCGTGTTGCGGATGCGCAGCGGCTCGTCGGTGACCACGGCCGGGTCGGTGATGTCGGTGTCGACGGCGATGAGATCGGCCAGCTTCCCCGGGGTGAGCGTCCCTCTGTCGGCGGCCACGCCGCTGAGCTTGGCGGCGCCCGTCGTGAAGGCCGCGATCGCCTCGGCGACGGTGATCCGCTCGGCGGGCTGGAAGCCGCGCGGCGGCGAGCCGTCGCTGCGCTGACGGGTCACCGCGGCGTGGATCCCGTGGAACGGGTTGGCCTCCTCGACAGGAGCGTCCGACCCGAACGCCAGGTCGGCGCCGGAGTCCAGCACGGTGCGCCAGCCGTAACCGACCACGTCGTGCTCGGGCAGCAACGCGGCCACCAGGTCGATGTCACTCGTGCAGTGTGTCGGCTGCATCGACGCCGTGACCTGCAGTTGCCGCAGTCGTGCCACGTCTCCCGGTTGCAGGAACTGCGTGTGCTCGATCGACAACGGCAGGGCCGTGCCGGTGTCGTGCCGGATCTCCTCGAAGACGTCCAGCACGGTGTGGTTGGCCTGGTCCCCGATCGCGTGGACCGCCACGGCGATGCCGGCGTCGACGGCCGCGCGCGCGGCGTCATACAGCTGCTCGTGGGTCATGACCGCCATGCCCAGGTTGTCCGGGTTGTCGGCGTAGCCGCGGCTCAGGTGTGCGCTGCGCGAGCCGAGTGCGCCGTCGCTGAAGAGCTTCACCGGACCCACGCGGAACCAGTCGTCGCCGTCGCCGGTGCGGCGTCCCTCGGCGATGGCCGACTGCAGCGCATACATCGGAATGCCTTTGACGACACGTATTTTCAGCGTGCCGGTGTCCTTCATGGACAGGTATGCCGCTCGCGCGTCCTCTCCGTTGAGGTCGGTCACCGCGGTCAGACCGATCGACAGGAAGTGCTCCTGGGCGGCGAGCAACGGGCCGACCAGGTCGTCGTCGCCACCGGCCAATTCGTCGATCGGGTCCTGGGCGGTCTCGCGCAGGATCCCGGTCGGGTTGCCGGCGGTGTCGCGCACGGCCATGCCGCCCGGAGGGTCCGGCCATGCGGCGTCGATGCCGACCCGGCGCATCGCCTCGGAGTTGGCCCACATGGTGTGACCGTCGATGCTGGCCAGCGCGATCGGGTGGTCACCGCTGACCGTGTCGAGCTCGGCCGCCGTCGGCTGCACCGGCTCGGCCCACTTGTTGCGATCCCAGCGACCACCGAAGACCCAACTGCCCGACGGCAGGGAGCTGACGTGATCGCGGACGGTGGCCAGGGCCTCGCCGAGCGAGCGCGCACCCCGCAGGTCCACCGCTGCCAGTGCGCGCGCCACTCCGGCGGTGTGGATGTGCGCGTCGTGCAGTCCTGGCATCACCAGGGCGCCCGGCAGGTCGATGGTCGTCGACGGTGAGTATGTCGCGACGAGCTCGCCATACGTGCCGATGGCCGTGATGCGCTCGCCGTCGACCAGCAGACCCGTGACGAAGGGCTGCTCCGCGCTGCCGGTGTAGATGCGCGGATGACGCAAGAGTGTTGACACGGCGCCAGCATAGGGAGCAGGAAGTAGGACGGTGCGCTTACCCGGGCATCACCGCTTCACGCCGTACTGTGAGCGCAGGCGGCACTCAGCGCCTGAAGCAGGGGTTGGCGTTCGTCGACGTTCTCCATGGAAGGGGTCGGTCAGAAATGGTTTGGATCTGGATCATCGTCGCGATCATCGTGATCGCACTGATCGTGTGGTGGTTGCTGTCGCGCCGCAAGGCTGCGCAGAGCTCACGAGGATCGGCGCCGGTCGGCCGGCATGTCGCCGCGAGCGAGCGCGGCGCAACGACAGCGGAGCCGGGTGCGGCGGGAGCCGCAGCCGGGCCGGGTGCGGCCGGCGATCAGGCGGTGTTCGACCAGGAGGCGTCCGGCGATGCGGCCGCGCACGAGGACACCGTCGCGCAGGAGGCACCCACCACGACGAGCGAGGCAGTCCCGGCGGACGGTGCCAGTGCCGCCGAGGTCGCCGGTGCCGCGGAGGGCGCTGCCGTCGCCGAGGGAGCCGGTGGCCCGGCACCCGTCGTGCACAACACCGGCTCGACCGGCGAGGAGCAGCTGGTCGCCAGTGGCAGCCCGGCCGCCGATGCGCACGTGGCCGATCGAGCAGCCGCGGACGCGGAGGTCGCGGCGGAGAACGACGACCCCGTGGTGCGCCCGGCAGGTGCTCCTCAGGAGAGCGCCGCAGCGGCCGCCCATCACGAGGACACGCAATTCGCCGATGCCCCCGTCGAGCACCCGGCCGAGGGCGAGGTCGGACCGGGCAGCTCCGGCGCGCGGGATGACCAGGGCACGCCGGCAGCCGCCGAGGGCGAGGCTGCCGACCTCGGCCGCCCGTCGGAGGCGGAGGAGTCCGAGGAGGGCGGCGTGAGTGCGTCGGCGGGCCAGACAGCCGGGTATGCCGTCGACCGTGCCGACAGCAGCGCCGGCGACGCGGCTGCCTCCGGGGTCGACCCGATGACCGAGCGCTTCGGTGTGGGTGCGGTGTCCCCCCAGGCGGACGGTTCGGCGCCGGCCGGGCACCCGATCAAGGGCAACGCCGATTCGATGCTCTTCCACACCCCGGACAGCCCGCGCTATGACGCGACCAACCCGGCCGTGTGGTTCACCGACGAGGCCGCTGCGACCTCTGCCGGCTTCGCGCACTGGGATCGCACCAAGCGCGGCAGCGCCATACCAGGGCCCGCCGCGGCCGTCGAGGCAGCATCCGAGGAAGCAGCGGCAGCACCGGAGGCAGCCGAGGCAGCGCCGGAGGCACCGGAGGAAGCAGCGGCAGCACCGGAGGCAGCCGAGGCGACTCCGGAGGAAGCAGCGGCAGCACCGGAGGCAGCCGAGGCAGCGCCGGAGGCACCGGAGGAAGCAGCGGCAGCACCGGAGGCAGCCGAGGCGACTCCGGAGCCGCGAGTGACGGCGAGTTCGTCGAGTGACGCCGAAACGGAGCCGTCAGTCGGCGAGGAAGCCGTCACTGGCGGAAGTGGGGAGGCGGTGGCCCCGTCGGAGCCCGACCCGATGGTGGAGCAGTTCGGCGAAGGCGCGGCGTCACCGCGGGCGGACGGCGGTGCACCCTCGGAGCGCCACACGATCAAGGGCAACGCCGACTCGATGCTCTTCCACACCCCGGACAGCCCGCACTACGAGGGGACCGAGGCCGAGGTGTGGTTCACCGACGAGGAGGCGGCCAAGGCCGCCGGCTTCAAGCACTGGGACCACCGCCGGCGCTGAACCCCCTCGCACGATCACCACCTGACCCTGGGCGGGCGCACCTGCGCCGACCCAGGGTCAGGTGGTTATATGGCCGGGTGACGGCCCTGACGCGTGAAGTTCGCACGCTGTGGCGCGGACCGCTCTCGGTGCCGTCGACCGGACTGCGCAGGTCGACGCTGGTCAGCGAGACCGGCCTGCTGCTGTTGCTCAGCCTCGGCGCGTCCGCGATCTACTCGATCCTGTCGATCATCCGCGACCTGCAGTCCAACGTCGCGCTCAACCAGCAGACGTCCTCGCTGAACAGCTCGCAGGCCAGCCAGTCCTGGCTCGACCTCACCTACCAGGTGGTCGGCATCGCGCTCGGGCTCGTGCCCGCGCTGCTCGCCATCCACCTGCTGGCGCGCGAGATCCCCCGTGCGACGCGTTATCTCGGCATCGACACCACCCGCTGGCGCACCGACCTCGCCTGGGGCGCCGGCATGGCGGCGCTCATCGGCATACCCGGTCTTGCGCTGTATGTCGTGGCGCGTGATCTCGGCTTCAACACGACCGTCGTCGCGGCGGATCTCGGCAGCCACTGGTGGGTCACCCCCGTCCTGCTGCTGTCGGCGGCGCAGAACGCGATCGTCGAAGAGGTGGTCATGATCGGCTACCTCTACACGCGGTGGACGCAGGCCGGTTGGGCGCTGCCCGTCGTGATGGTGTGCTCGGCCCTCATCCGCGGCAGCTACCACCTCTACCAAGGGTTCGGCGGTTTCGCCGGCAACATCGTGATGGGGCTGGTCCTCGGCACCGTCTACCTACGCACCAGGAGAGTGCTCCCGTTGATCATCACCCATACGATCCTGGACGCGGTCGCGTTCGTCGGCTACGCGCTGCTGGTGGACCACGTGGGGTGGTTGCAGTGAGCGCCAAACGCAAAGGACCCAAGGCGTCGGGGAGCCGGCCGCCGAAGGCGCCGGCGCCCGCGCAGCCCGTCACGAAGCTGCCCGCGAACGGTCCGTCCTTCCGGCAGATCAAGGCCGACAAGGTCACCTGCGTCCAGGGCGAGGTGACCATGCTGCCGCCGACGTCGCTGACCGTGAAACCCGGCGAGAACGTCGCGATCGTCGGCGCCAACGGTGCCGGCAAGACGACCTTCCTGCGGGTGCTCACCGGCAACCTGCAGCCGACCGGTGGCACCGTCACGATGGACGACCTGCCGATCGACGAGCGCGACCCGGCCACCCGCAGGGTGATCGCGCCGCTGATCGGTCCGGTCGCCGGTTACCGCGACCTCACCGTCGCCGACCACCTGATCCTCATCGACCAGACCTGGGGCGGTGACCGGGAGGGGGCCGGCGAGCGGATCGCTGCCGTGCTCAACCGACTGGACATCCTGCGCTTCGGCAACCGCTACCTCGCCGAGTTGTCCTCGGGTCAGCGGCAGCTCGTCGAGCTGGCGATGGTGCTCCTGCGCCCGTCGGCCCTGCTGGTGCTCGACGAGCCCGAGCAGCGCCTCGACGAGGAACGCCGCACACTACTGGGCGAGGTGCTGAGCGAGCGGGCCGCAGCAGGCGGCGCGATCGTCTGGGTGTGCCACGACAAGGCACTCGCGAGCACCGCGACCCGCACCGTCCACTTCCCGCAGGGCAAGTGATGCCCGCCAAAGCAACCGTCGAGGAGCGCGAAAGGCTCTCGGACGCCTACGAATTGCGTTATCGCGGCGACGGCGGCCCGATGTCCTCGTCACTCTTCGGCGCCTACCTCGCGGCATTGGTCGGCACGGTCTACGGGTCGATGCTGGCGCACTACGTCTTCGACGAGTGGCCGGGGATCACGCGCTTCTTCGAGCGGCAGCCGTTCGCCACGATCGGCATCGCCGTCCTCGTGGTGCTGCTGATCGCGGCCGTCGCCTTCAAGGTGGGATCCGCGCGCGGGCCGGTGCTCCCCGAGCCCGGCCACATCGAATTCGTCGTGGCCACGGACCTGCCGAGGCGGTTGACGCTGCGCGACTCCTGGTGGGGCAGTCAGCTGATGGTCATGACCGCCTGCCTGTGTCTCGGGGTGGCGGTCCCCATCGGGTTCGCCATGTCCCACGGCAACCCGCTGGCGCTGGCGATCGGGGCGGTCATCGGGCTGCTCGGTGGGCTGCTCATCGTCCAGTCGTGGCTGCGCGGTCAGGTGCGTGGCCACGCACCGATCGGGGGTATGGCGAGCTGGCCGCTCGTCGAAGCACTCCCGGGACCGGTCCTGCTGCGGCAGTCCCTGCTGTCCGAGGCCGTCACCTCCTCGCTCATCGTCTCCGACACCAGACGCGCTCGGGCACAAGCGTTCTCGCTGAAGTTGCGGCACAAGCCCGAGCGCATCCGCGTTGCCGGGCCCCACGTCACCGTGATCCTCGCCGACGTCTACGGCATCCTGCGGACCTGGACCTCGTCCCTCGGTTGGGGCGTGCTCGAGCTGATCGCGCTCGTGCTGGTCGGTCTGCACGCCGTGCAGACCGCCGACTCACCGTTGCTGCTGCCGATCCTGCTGGTCGCGGCGCACATCGCGACGACGGGACTGACCCGGGGACTGCAGGGCCAGGCCGCGGCTGCCGGCGACCAGTCGCTGCTGGGGCTCTCCTGGGCGCACGAGACGATCCTGCACCTGGCGCCGGTGGCAGTCCTGCAGTTCGTCGTCGTGACCGTCGTCGGTGCGGTGACCGGATCCGGGGCGGACGCAGCGGCATACGGACTGGGTGCGGCACTGCTCATCAGCGGCGGCCAGTTGCTCTATGCGCACAAGGGACCGGCGCCCGGTGGGCTGATGGGCACCGGGCCGGGCCGTGGGATGGGCGTCCTCTGGGCGATGCATCCCGGGATCGTCG
>Ga0164242_10004388_pt1 | contig 15864 bp, 9 predicted proteins | sample OricomgcompostMG_FD_108783 | JGI IMG/M metagenome (GOLD analysis project Ga0164242, IMG submission 108783) | Miracle-Growth compost microbial communities from Emeryville, California, USA - Original compost - Miracle growth compost (MG) ... | reverse complement strand
TGTATGACTTGGTACGGAGAGGGCATAATTGGTCAACGTTGCATATCATGTTGTTTGGGTGGTCCGAGGAGCATATATATAGCTAATAATTGCATTTGCTTTGGAACATTCGGTACATGGAGGTACGTCGCGATGCCTTCAGTGGCAAACAATCACAAAGGGGGACGGAAGTATGTGAGACGTCAAGTTGGATACACCAAAGCTAACTGAATAGTGTGGTTGGTACGTTTATGGGATCGAAGTTAAGCTGAAAATCGGGACGTCCAGTTTTATCTATCTGATTATCTATCTGATACCTACATCACCTTAATCTGGGTATTATCAAGCCCCACAAACCCAACCGTTAGTGGCTGTCTACAGAGGCTGCTCATGTCAAGCCGACTACAACCGCCTGAGAATGTCCGCGAGGACTTCCTCGGTCTTCGCCGCACCGCCCAAATCCGGGCTGAGGAGCTTGCCCTCCTCGAGGTTGGCATCCACGGCAGCGTAGATCCTGGCGGCGGCGGCCTCCTCGTTCAGGAACTCCAGCATCAGGGCGGCGCTGCGCAGCGTCGCGATGGGGTTGGCGATGCCCTGGCCCATGATGTCGGGGGCACTCCCGTGGCACGGCTCGCCGATGGCGAAGCCCTCGCCGACGTTGGCGCTGGGGACGAGGCCGAGCGACCCCACCAGGGCGGCGGCGCCATCGGAGAGGATGTCGCCGTACAGATTGGGCGCGACGATGACGTCGTAGTCCTCGGGCTGGCGGAACAGCTTGTAGACCATCGAGTCGACGATCTGCTCCTCCACCGACACGGTGCCGAATCTGGGAACTGCCAGGGCTGCCCTTGCCGTTGAGCGGAAGAGGCCGTCGGTTTGCGACAGGACGTTCGACTTGTGTGTGATGGTGACTAGTGGGCCCTTGTGAATGCTCGGCGAGCCAGCCTCGCGGATCTTCTGCCTCCGGAGGGCGATCTCGCCGGCCATGGTGGCGATGCGGCTACTCGCGCGCTCGGAAATGCGCTTGATGGCCTCGGCGACCTTGCCCTTGCCGTCGGGGGAGTCGTATGTCTTCTCCTCCTTGACGTACAGGTCCTCGGTGTTCTCGCGGACGATAACCATGTCGATCGGCTTGGCGGCGGTCAGGACGGACTTCACGGGCCTGACGTTGGCGTACAGGTCCAGCTTCTTCCGCAGCGCGACGATGGGCGAGCTGTAGCCCTTGACGGCGGTGGTGGGGGAGCTGACGGCGCCGAACAGGGCTCCGTCGCACTCGTTCTTGAGCACCTCGACCGTCTTGTCCGGGAGGGCCGCGCCCGTCTGCTCGAAGGTCTCGAAGCCGGCCTTGAGGTCGACGAACTCGAACTTTAGGCCTAGCGACGCAGGTAGGGCCTCGAGGAGGCGGCGGCCGGCGGGGATGACTTCTCTGCCGATTCCATCACCGGGAATAAGACCTTTGAGACGTCGTCAGTTAGCAAAAAGGTAGCTAGAAGGGTAGATGAAGACGCGTAGAATGAGCATACCAATTCTCAGTGTTCGGGCTGCCATGGCTGCTGTTCAATGTCTTTGACAAAGTTGAAGAACCGGAGAGAAATTTTGGCCCGATCTCCAAACAGACAGCTCCGTAGATCGGATGAGAGCGGGTTAGCGGCTCATTCCGATGGAGTTCATGGGATGTGGGGCTACATGTAGGTCCTGTGTACCTTAGCGCGCGACGGGTATTTGAGGGACGGTTAGGAAGCCTAAGACAGTCCGAATTACGTCTTTCACACGGTTTTATGGATAAGTTGGTGCGTATAATATAGTTCTCTTGCACTGTGTACAGGCTTAAAGGCAAAATTGTCTCCGAGTGATGGTCTAACTCCAGGGTAGCAAGGGTAAGTCTAACTCCCAGGTAAGTCTAACTCCCAGGTAGGTCTAACTCCCGGGTTAGGTCGGATTTGACTTGGTGAAAATTAGGTGCTAACTCCTAGGTAGGTTGCAACTCCCGGGCACATGTACCCGGGTACGAGCGTTTACACAAGCGGTCTGAACTCGCGATGATTGTTGCGTCGTTTCCAAAGTAGACAATCACAGAGCTACACACAATGATTGGACTGGATTCGAAGCTTCACATGTCTTTCCGCTAGCATATGAACAACAATGGAGGTAGGGTTCCTGAGTTGCTTCCCTCCCTCATTTTTTAGGAAGGAACCAGAGGGAGCTTGGACCACCTCTGTCATCTTGGTGATTTCCATGACCACATTGTCACAAGATACCCCCCATCGTATTTCCACGCCTCCCCAGAGAGGACAGTTGCACCTTAAGACAGGCAGTCAGGTATCCTAATTGATCACCTAATTAATCACAGTCTATTTTCGCAGCAGCAAGATCTTAGTCTACAATGGTATTATTCCTATACAAGCATTAAGAGCATGCTGGCACTTCTGCGATTTGTTGTGCCCAGTAAGGGGGATGATCTGTCCTTGGCAAATGCGCTGGACTGATGGATCGGGTTTGTGGTAATGGATCTTCTCGCCACCGGACAAAGGTCTTCGTGTTCCGACCAGCCGCCTTCTTCTCCGTCTTGTCTGGCTCGACCTGGACCACAAGCCTCCTATTCTTGTGGTCAAATATCAACTTGCCCTTGAACCCATGCTCGCTAAGGAGGTAGACGAGGTTGACACGCGGGTGCGCTGAGATGTAGCGTTGGAATGTCCTCCATGTCCTCCATTATGTGAATGGTCGGTGCTACTGCGCGTAATACATGACCTCCACGAAGCCGTCTTATCGCTATAGTCGCGTCGACAGGATCTTCATCGCCCTTCCAATCCAATAAGGAGTTGGCTAGGAGCTTACCACTCGGAAGCCGGTCTCATAATGTCGTCTCGAGAACTGTTTGACTTGCTGGCCTCGGCGTATTGACAGTTGAGGTTCCCAGAGGTTCCCAAAGGTTCGCGATGTTGGTCGGTCGCGTCCCGTGGCTGTCCTGGGATTCGTTGTGTCTCGCGAGCGGATGATCTGCTGCCTCCGGGGTGGTGGCAATTGACTCGGCCATGTCGACAGGGAGGCCCCCCGTTGTTGATAGGGAGGGCTCACTCCCTGACTGGAGGAGACAGTTGACGGCTTTTCGGGGTTGCCTGGCCCTTGGTCACTCTGTGATTGTGCAGGTGGTCGATTGATTGCCGGGGCCGGCTCACCGGTCTCGGTGCGGTTTTCTTGACTCTGTGAGTGAACGTAGTCGATTGCTTTTTTGAGCCGGAATAGGTGGGTGGTAAATGGCAATAGTATTGAGGGCAGGAGGAAGGGAGTAGAGATGAAGGAGGGTATGTGTGTGCAGGTCGTCGGATTAAAAAAGGCTGCCACATATTAAATTAATTAAGAAGGAGGGAAGAGCAGGTTCATTTGAACTGGACTACTGCATGTAGACAGGCTTAAAAGTGAAATCCTCTCTATCTAAGCCATCACATGAAATAGATATTGTAATCTATAAACACAAAACTTGCATCCTAACGACGAACCATCCAGACCTGCTTTGCATCAATCCGAAGGAGTTCAACGATAGCTCTTTCCCAGTAAGTTCATAAATAGGGCCTTCGAGGATAATCTCGTGCGTCGGGTTATCTTTTCGAGACTATGCAAACGAGACAACGGCAAAAAGGTATGTTGCAATGCTTTGCTCATATGTGAAAATCCCATCCAACTATGCAACCAAGCTCTCCTTCTCACCAATTGTAAAAACCCTTCTTCTCGAACACTCCCTATTAACCTAATGTTAGAATAATAAACCTACTGACATGCAGATAACTTACCTAAATGCAAAAGATACTTTCTCAACCCATTGGAATCACTTGGAATTCCATTTAACGTAATGCTGGTTATAATCTATCTTAAATACTGATTCTAGCAGCTGTATAAATTACAGGTACAATCTTCTGCCTAGGGATCAAGTACTTGAAGCAATGTATCTTGCTGTGATCTGACCCAGTGCTCAGATAATCCGTGCAATGCAATGTCTTGCGGCCTTATACGATCCATATCTGGGAAGGGATAAAGAAGACATTGAGAATCAATATTCATATCTTCAAATCATGGGAGACGAGCATTATATTTCGCCTCTAGGCAGGACTAGCACAATGACTTGAATGCTCTGTGGACGTCTGGACATGATTTTTCGAAACACCTAGCAGGGCAAACGACACGCTTTAGAGTTCTTGCTCTCGCTTGACCAATGTTGCTGCTACATTCCGATGGTTCGTCTTAGTAATATTCGCTGTGTATTGCCTGTGTAAAATTAACATTTAGCTCAAGTTGCGATTTCAAATGCAGGACTTACTTATGTCTCGACTCGCCTTGGAATATCAAAGCTTGTCAGTATAACCCACAATCCTCGGCGACATCTACAAGATGCAAACCTTGGTGGATATTTGGCAGTCCTATCATGTTGAGACACTCGTTGCCCTTCTCTTCTGGTTACCTCTCTGCCTCGCACACAATCTCCATTTCATGAGCCAGCCGATCAAACAGCTCAAGTTCCATGCGTTTAGCGGCCTCGGGACCTGCTAAAATCGCTCCCATCATATCTGAACCTAGCGGGAAGTCGTCTTCGTAGATAGGTTCTGCTGCCCCTCCCATGTTGGAGAGGACGGCCTGGCGGAAATGCCAGCGGAAGAGCGAGGCTGGCGGACAGCGTGGGTCGTCGAGCAAGCGACGATCGAGGGTACTTCCACCTAGTTGGTCTAAATCGTAACTAAAGTAGACAGTCTTGTATCTATTCTAAATGTAATTAATTAGCAAGTCCAACATATATAAAGTGTAGAGTAGTAGTAAGAAAACTTACATCAGGATTAATGGAGAACGTATACTGATCAAATTCTTTGTGCAGATGGGAACGGAGAAGAATGCCATTCTGGACAGTGTTGATCTTGCCCCCTTCAGTCGGGTCAACTGTGATCCAGCGGCCATAGTTGTTCTGATTCCAGGAAAAGAAGGGTCTCAGAAATTCTCGCGATCTGTACTATCTATCTTTTTTTTTGCACCATTTTCATCTCTGCGTTCCTCTGCCCTCCAACATCAATATGGGATGCGAAGCACCTCTCAATGATCAGCAGTCAGAAGTGGCCCCTTCCAATTGCCCGCAGCCTCACGCTCCTATTGCGTAACTCCAAGATTCCGACTCCCACTGCAGTATATTTCACACCACAATGTATCTGGTAGGATAAACACCATCTTGTATTAAGATACATCAATTAATTACAAGGCGTCTTGAATAGCAACTCGTCTTAGCAGGGGAATACCATCTTGTATTAAAATACATCTATTGACTGTAAGGCAACTTGAATAGCAACTCATCTTGGACGCGCCATATCGTCTTGATGGTAGGACCCACTTAAGCCCGAGGTACACCGCGTACAGTATTACATAGAGCCGAAGATAACTGGGCCCCACCAAACTATCCCGACTACCTTCTCTCCAACCCCCGTAAGCGCCCTATGGTAGCTCCAGTAACCCCTTGTCAGTGACTTTTGAACTGAAGCAGCTTGTTATGCAAGCCAATGCAAGCCAATGCACGCAAACTCGAAACTCGAAACTCGAAATAAAGGGACTAACGGTGCCTTCGACGCGACGCGTAGTTGCACCTGAAGGAGCAACATATAGTCAGGTCAACATCCGCTGCATGTTATGTCTGCCCACCTCCGTACTTATCTCTCCACGGGGATAGCAGCTTTTTGTCGGGCCGCTAGGGACTAACACTCCCGTCGGTAGGGGTTGTGAATAAAGTCCAGCTATGCCACGCTAACAAGGGGACAGATTATCATTGCTGCTTTTCATGTTCACGTTGACACATATCAGACGGTCCTGCCCATAGGTGCGTGCGTGTGCCAAGCCCAGCTGATGCCGATGCATGAACGGAGATATTCGAAACGTCGTGGTGGGAGTGCAGTTATTGGGCGAGATGGTGTACTTGTCTCCGTCTCCGAGCTGTTTTGGGGGGAGTATACTTCCAGCCTGTCCTCTCAAGATCCATGTATAGGTAGGTACCCTGGCTGTAAGCCTTCCAGATTGGTCCCTCGTAAGTCGTCTGAACTTTGAAGTCGGGATGCAAGGGAGGTAAGGTTGGTAGGTACCCCAGGTGGTAGTTCCCGGGCACTGTACCTTGCTTCCCACGTATTCATACAGTGTGCCTTTGCCTGCAGTGCCAGCGGCAGGGTACCTCGGTAAGTCGGTACTCTGGTGGACATGCGTGTGTTTGTGCAGAACACAAGCTGCTAATAACCCCTCCTGCACATACAGATCCTCTACAGACTGTACTGTACGTACGTACCTGCATTACCAGCCATAGGTACATTGCTTGGTACCTGGCCGAACTTCCTTCTGAAACACCGTTCCCAAATCTCGGGGAATTGACTCCCGCTTTTACATTCTGAGGGGCTCAGAAGATACCACAATCCCCCTTGATGGCCGTCCATGATATGTCCTTGGCCGTCCGCCGTTTGGTTGGCCGTCCGATTGAGCGAATCGTTCCTCCCTCCTGTACTAGTACCTGATGTATAGTACGGATCCGTACCTGAACCTATGTATTTTATTTCGCCGGGCCCCTCCTGCTAGCTCCCCTGAGGTCACGGTCCCCAAAAATGCACCTCTAATTTAAGGCGTTTTAAAGGCGTCACGGCGCCCAACTGCCACCGGTGGCCCTCCCCTTTCCCTCCGTTTTCCCTCCACCCCAGGACATTTTTATTGTGACTGTTTGCGATCACCTTTTCTTCGGGCCTCTGGGACCTCTCCCCAAGCTTTGGCTTGCCCTACAAGGCAACAACACACTAATCACTACCTTTACAACCTCCATCCCTTGCGCCACTGCAAAGGGGAAGACTTGACTGCTCAGCGCGGGGGAGCTCCAACAAACGCAAACCCCCTTGTCACGACTGATCGCCGCTCCCTGTGTTCGGATACCCTCAGTTCCAACGCCAGGCAAACAATTCCTTGTCGCTACTTCCTCTATTGTCACCGCCTCCTCTCAGATTCAGAATCATGAGCGGAGTAAAGAATCTTCGGGCTATGTTCGAGCAGAAGGGGGACTCGAGCCCGCCTCCCCCTGAACGAGGGAGATCACCGGGCCTCACCTCCAGTAGGCGCTCCCACATCCTCCCAGCTTCCCGGGTTTCACTCGGGCCTCCACGCCGAAAGCCATTCACGACTTCTCCTCCCTTTCCCCTCTTCCATCCATGCCCTATACCCTCTTGTGTTTTCCTGTGTAGATTGCTAATGTGGCTTGCCTGAGCAGATGGCACCGAGTCTCCGAGACCCCTTTCTAGAGTCCACACAAGCTTCATCGCAATCGAAAAAGACGGCCGAATAGGGTTACAAAGGGAGCCGAGCCGAGACTCGAACATTAGCGTGTCCACAAGAAAGACCAGTGGTGAGCTAGAGGGCATATCCCCACCTTCCATCGTAGAAGAGCCATCCACCCCGGCCGAGAAGACACCGGTACAGGCCAATTTCAGGCACAGGGCCATCCAAGAGCAACCACGCTCAGATATGGCCGGCCAGACCACGAGTGCACCCGCGGCAAAGCCGGCACCTGCTAAGGTCGAGGCTCCCAAGCCAACTCCGGCAGCTAAACCTAATGTCGAGGAAACTCGTGCGAAGGTTGCCTCTAGCGCAACCGCTAATAAGCCGGCCGCAAGTAGCAGCAGCTCGACGCTACGCAACGGAGGTGTCGCTGAGACTACGAATGGTACCAGCGGTGGAAAGGGCAAGGGAAAGGCTGTGGCTAAGGAAGCGTCAATTACCGCTGCCGGTGGCCCCTCCAAGGCAGCAACAAGGACCGTCCCTATCATGATAACCAAAACTGCATCCAAGCCGACAAAATCACCAACCGTCGCGAAACCCCCCAAGAGCCCTGCCACCACAACCCCGAAACTCAGCGCCAAAACTACGGAGAGGAAGGCAGCCCACCCTGAGAAGACATCTACGCCAAAATCTGCGGCGAGTGCAGCCAAGGCCTCCGGTTCTTCGTCCGTCCAGAGGCCACCACCACTTCAGCCGTCTCCCTCGAGCACGGGATTCATCAAGCCCAAGGTCAAGTCCCCGACTCGGCCCGTCAAACTCCCTCCGGGCTTGACCACGCATACCGCCGCCTCGGGCTCGAAAGTCAACGTCCCACGCCAGTCCCTGTCACGGGCAAGCGGCACCTACAACCATGCCGACCCGCAAGCCCGATCCCTAAGCCGGATCAGCGTCTCCACCGTGGGCACGACCAAAACAGCAACGGCGGGCAAGAGTCTTAGGAGGCAAAACTCGACCATTAACCGCCCACGTCCGAGTCTCGGCCCTCCCCCGAAGCCCACCGCTAGAGACCACCCGCCCACAAAGAAGGAGAAGGAGGTGGACGAGAGCTTCCTCTCCCGGATGATGCGGCCAACACAGGCCTCGTCGTCGAAGACGGCGGACAAGGCACCCGTTACGCCCCCTAGGAAACTAGCTGCGGCGCCGGCAGCGAAGAGGACGATCCCAAATCAGGCTTTGAAGATGCTAAAGAAGCACCCCGCCAAAATTGTAGCAGCTTCAGCATCGGCATCGACATCGGCATCACCCTCAGCATCGACTTCTAGTGGGAACGCGCAGTCTTCCGCACGAGTAGTTGCCCGTGCTCCTGAGCGAGCTTCTGCGCAGGAGGCAGCACCGGTCGCGGATGTTAAACCTGTTGCCGAGAAGCCCTCCGCACAAGCCGTTGCACCTACTGTGGAACGGCCTGTTACCCCTGAACAAGCCTCTAGCGTAACGAAAGAAGCCGAGCACCCGATTTCGTCACCCGAGGCTACGAGCCAGGAAGCAACAACACAGGAGATTGCACCCGTTGTTGAACAACTTGAGACGGCTGAGGAGGTGGTCGAGGTCGCAAAATCGGCAGAGGGAGCGGTTCTGCCTCCATCGGAGGAGAAGGTGGGGAGTGACAGCGAAGTCACACCTTCGAAGGTTGCCGATGATCCCGAACCGGCACCGGCCACGTCGCTCGAGGCGGAGGAGCCAGAGTCTGTGGAGGCACCAACGCTGAATGGAGACCACGAGAAGTCCGCCCCTATTGAGGAGGCCGAAGTGCCGGCCGCCGAACCGGCCGTGGAGAGCGTGGATGAGCTAGAGACGAAGGAAAATGTCGTGGGCGAGCAAGAAGCAGTTGCTGCATAGCGAGATCATTACCCCATCTTGTGTATTTCCCCCCAAATGTGTTCCTTCGGAGGCACTCTTATCTAAAGAATTCGCACTTTTATGATACCTGATAGGAGAGAATGTATGAACTTGGCGAGGAGTTGGTGATTGAAACAAGGAAATATAGCTTCAAAAAGAACACTTCACTCGACAGAATGAATAATTTGATTCATAACAACGTTGAAATTGAAATATTGTCAAGTTTTCTTGATTGGTGCCAGATTTCCTAGCAGAGATATGTTACAGTGTAGTATATGCTCAGTCTCCTCCGCGCTCTCAGCAATCAGCTTAGATCCTGCGAATTGCGAACTGCTCTCCCTCATTCTAGCAAACCATTGATACACAACAGCAACATCATACATACACCTCCGAAAAGGTTGCTAATCCAGTCTCCATCATCTTCCACTTCCTCTGTCTTCCACATCACGCATGACGGCAGGTCCCCAATCAAGAAACCTTGCACAGGACTAGCCCGCCGACTTTCCTCTCCAGTGCCTCCCTAACCTCCAGCACACCCCGATCTGTGCTGACAAAGAGACACTCTCCCAGGTTTAGCCCCTTAACGTATCCCGCCGGGAACCCCCTGGCGATGCGGCCGAGATCCGTAAGGCTCGAGGTGACGAGTCGACTAGGACGGCTAACAGCCTCGAGGCGCCGCATGACGGGCTCACCGTTCCAGTACTTGAGCCCAACCCACAACCGCCGCGTCGCTACATTGGCCGGCGTCACGGCCGCCATGGCTTCCTTCTCCGCGGCATTTTGGGCCTCGGCGCCGATGAGTAAAGACTCCGGTGCCGGGGGATGCGGCCCGCCGCGTGCTACCGACGAGAGGAATCCGGCCCGGTGGAGTGCCAGTGCTAGCCGAAGGTTGTATTTGTTGTTCGGGAGGGACGTCAGGCCCAGGCGGGCGCGGCTGGCGTTTTGGAGGTGGGAGCACGCGTTGGTTATGCTTTGGATGCCCATTTTCTTTGCGGGTGGGCAGGGGATCGCCCTGTTGCGGAAGGAACGCGGGGAGAGAGGGACAGGTCGAGCTTCGTCGGTGGTCGAGAGAGTAGAAGGGCGAGGATGGGCCTTGATCGTATGAGGGAGAGTCTTCGCCAATGGCGAGGTGGCAGGATGACGAAGACCTCCTGTTCGAGCTGCTGGAGTTGCGAGAGTGGCGAGCCGCGGGGCCGCTATGAGGGCTCTGCAGTATTGGCACGAGAATATGGAGCGGTGTAGCTTCAGGCGGGACTGCAATTGAGCTCGTCGGATGGTGCTTTGAAGCCGCAGAAGGCCTGATGTCGTCCAATATCGGGTCTTTCCGCACTGAATTCCAAAATTTTGAAGCCGTCCCCAAATCCACCTCGAACCCTTGTCGGTACGTTGGTACAACCCGTGCTCCACAAAGTACTAGCGGTGTCTGCCTGAAAATACAGGTAACATAATGACCGCTCCCGTTCATTGGCCCACCCTGTTAAGCGCCCAGCAATCCTGGACCAGTGATGCGTCTGAACCCACAGGTCTCCTGCATCTGCAAGTGCAACCCGTCTGGCGGGCGGGCGGTTTAGCGAGGAGTGCCGTGGGAGCTGTTTACCAGTGAGAGCGCCGAGTGGCGCACTGGAGCTCGGTTATGGTCAAGTGCCCTGGCTGGGGTTGCTGCCATAGCTGGAGGATGAGTGGGCGGATGAGCACTGCCTTGTCCCGCATCACACAACCTTTGCGCCCGGTACAGTTAACTACAAAAGGTTGGAGACTCCAAGTCGCGACGATCGCGGCTTTTCTCACTTCTTCTTGCAGCTTGCCTCTGCTCTTACTTAATTTCGTGATATCCAATCGCGGGGAGACGGCGGGTTAAACGCTGTCGCATTCTCTCTATCTTGTGCTTCTACCTCGAGTGCCACCTCTCTTTGCGCCGTGAGCTCCAGCGAGGATGGCCGCCCAACCTGGAGAGGAAATCGTAGCTACGCTGTGAGTTCCATTGAACCTCACGGCCTCAAGGGATAGACGAGCATGCCTAACTAGGTCTCCTGAAGCTTCGGAGACGTCCATTACTTCTACGGCCCGCCGACGGACACCCCGCCGCACCACAGGTTTGACAAGAACTCGTACATCTATCTATTCGAGGATGCGAACCGGCGACGCGCGCGCATTGAGGTTGCGAACAACCCAGGGACGGATGACCAGGACGCATTCGAAGGATGTGAGGACCCGGCGACGCCCAAAGAACTAACACGACCAAGGAAGTGCTAATTGTCAAATCTCTCTCAGATTTGGACACCACCCGCCTCCGTTACTCATACAAGCAGACCTGCCTCGTCACCCTCACAGTCGGCCAAGTCGACAACCAAGAGGAGTGGCACCTCCCCACCTACGACCCGCACAACCAGCAGAAATACCACTACAAGCTGCACTCCCTCGACATCTACTTCTGGGCCCAGCTGGACGCCCTGCAGTTCGTCAACGGCATCCGCCGCCTCCTCCCGCCCGCGCAGTGCGAGGTCCTCGACGAGCCCGGCCCGCCGCCGCGCCACCCGTCCGAGGATGTCAGCGCCGTCGTGCAGAAGCTCGAGAAGGCCGCCATCTCCAGCTCTGGCACCGGCGGCTCCTCGGACTTCGCCCCACCTCCCATCTCCGCCGTGTCGGGCGCCGATCATCACGCCGCCCCGCAGGCCTTCGTGCCCATGGCTTATAACCCTGCTGCGCCCGCGGCACCGGAGCAGATCCGCCCCCGGGAGAAGACGCCGCCCCCGGAGGACGGCGGCGTCAACCCCCTACACCAGACCCTCGCCTACGACGCCACGACGCCCTTCTCCCCGGGTCTAACACCCTCCGGCGTGGGGCCACTCAGTCCCGGCCTCGCGCCTCCACACTTCCAGCCACCCCCAGGCGCCCCTTCCTTCCCCGGTCCACCACAGCCCAGCGTCGCGAGCCCGGGCCTGCCGCCCCAGGGCTTCGGCTCCCTCGGCGGCACCGCCGTAACGTCGCCCGGCGTGTCGTCGCCGCCGCTCCAACACCCCGGTCTCGCCCGCGCCGCCACCATGCCGGCGCACGCACTGCCCAGCCCTGGTCTCGCCAGCCCGGGCCTCGCCAGCCCTTACGGCGCCGGCTTCCCGCATCATCACCCGGCAAACACCCCTACGCCGCCCAACGTTGCGAGCCCCGGTCTCCCGCCGCCACCGCCGCCGCCGCCGGGCGGATACTCGCAGTACTCGTATGGCGGCGGCGCTGCGTCCGCGGCAGGGGGTGTGGACTACAGCATACACCAGCAGGTGTACCGGCCCACTGAGGGTGAGTCGGCCCACCAGTATCAGCCCAAGAAGGAGCCGAGGGGAAAGCTGGAGGAGAACGCTGGCCGGTTGGAGAGGGGCGTGACTGGTATGTTCAAGAAGTTTGAGAAGAAGTTTGGTTGAGATCGACATGGGTTGGGGTTAGGCTAGGGCTATGGGTCTCTCGAGATTATGTTATATATTGGTGAAATCTAGATGATGAATATAAGCCTGAAGATTCCCGAAGTATTGACCATGTTATGATTGAGCGTGCCTGTGGCTGGATTTGATACTGGGATAACGTGTGCAGCTACAGAGACTCTCTGTAGCTCTATCTACGGGCTCGACGTACTTGGGAGGAAACAATGTATTTTTATCACCAGTCACGAAGCGGAACAAGAAAGGGTATGTTTAGTAGGTATGGAGATGAAGTGACCTGTGGATTGCTCTATATCTACCGGTAAGCCCCTACAGTACAGCCTTGGCCGGATACCACACAACCTATTAGTACACGACCGAATCCAACAACCCCCCTTCACGTAGGGCCCCTTTCTGGCCTCTGACCGGCCGACAAAAGAAAACTAGAAGTTCCTGCTCATGTCGTTCCGGATTCTTGTGTAGTCGAACAGGCCCTCGATGCTGCCGACGGCGCTGATGGCAATGTCCTTGTCCCACAGTTTCCGGTTGGCGAAGTCCATGACGTCCTTCTCGGTGACGGCGTCGATGACGCGCTCGATCTCGCCGGGGCTCATCCGGCGGCCGGTGGTGACGATCTGGCGGCCAATGTCCTCGGCGACGGCGGTGGTGCCGTCAAGGGACAGGAGGATGGAGGCCTTGAGCTGGGCCTTTGCGCGCTCAACCTCGGCCTCGGTGACGTTACCGGAGAGGCGCGACCACTCCCGGAGGGTGAAGTGGACGAGGTCGTCGATACGGGTGAGCTTGTCGGTGACGAGGTAGATACCCCAGAGACTTGAGCGAAGTTAGTAAAATAATTCGGAGAAGGTTTACCGGGGAAACGGGCTCGATTAGAAACTCACCCAGTGTCGCTATAGCTAGTGGAGAAGCTCATGAAGCTGGTGGCGAGGTCGTTGGTGTGGACGAAAGAGCTGAGCTTGCTTCCCTGGTGGGGAGCGTTGCCCATGGCTTTGTCGTAGTTCCCGACAATAGCCTGGGTGACTAAGGCGGTGAAGTAGTCCTCATCGTTCCAGCTGACACCCTCGACGGCGATGGCGATGTTCGCGGTCGGGATGGTGTCGTCGCGGATCCGGATATCCGAACCGACAAAGTCGGGCTTCTTCTTGGAGAGGAGGTAGGCGCCAGTCTGGGGGGTGGTGCCGGGAAGCTTCGCGAAGTAGCTGTCCGCCATCTCAACGAGCTTATCGTGGGGGACGCCGCCGGTGCCAACTAGGACCATGCGGTCGGCCGTGTAGTTGCTCTTGATGTAGTTGACGAGCTCGGTGCGTGTGATGTCCCGGATGTTCTCCCGAGGGCCCAGGATGGTCCGGCCAAGGGGCTGGTGCTGGTATGCCGTGGCGTGGAGGTGGTCAAAGACAACCTCCTCGAGCTGCTTCTCAACCTCCTCCGACTCTCGTAGGATGACGTCGCGCTCCCGTTCGATCGCGGACTCCTCGAGTTTCGAGTTCTGGAGGATATCGGCGAGGATATCAACACACTTGGGCACGTCCTCGTTGAGGGATTTGGCGAAGTAAACCGTGTTCTCGCGCTGTCTCATCGTCAGTCTAAGCTCGGCAAACCGATCTTCATATGACCAACCGAGGTATAGGCGTTCAGGTGAGCGCCCATGTTCTCAATCTCGAGCTCCAATTGCTGTTGTGTCCGGTTGGCAGTACCCTTCAAGTACGTTAGCTAACAGTTCCACGCATGGCTCGCGTCTTGCTCTGTAGTATATAGTAGTACCTTGAAGGCCAGATGCTCCAGGAAATGTGCGGTGCCATTTGTCTCGTCCGTCTCGGCCCTCGAGCCGGCATCGATCCACATGCCCACAGTCGAGGTCTGCGCGTAAGGAGAGTATTGCGAGGCAACCTAGGAGGGTCAATTGGCATTAGAACGAGTATCTCGGCCGACGTTCCTCAAGTGGCGAGGACTCACGGTCAATCCATTCTTCAGTGTTGTGGTTTGCGTCGTGACTCCCGCGGACACCGGAGTCGCGAAGCCTCTCTTCAGCGGTAGAGAAAGACCCGCTCGGCCTCGGAGGCCTTGCGCAAGGTTCAGAGCTAGTCTCCGGGACGCCATGGGGGGTGATGGGGATGAGCAATCGTCGCAATGAGCGGTTTGGAGGAATCTTTCAACGTCGCTCGGCTTGGTTTTGAGCTTCGTAAAAAGTGGCTCGGGAATGGTCGGATGGGATATCCTTCCACGTGACTTAAAGTAGGCATCCCTGTCAAGTCCTTTCCCCCGTCAAACTTCATTGCCAATTCGCCTGACGTAATCAGTAACTTCCGATCCCGCTATGTCGTGTGTTCTTCCTTCAATAGGACGCACGCTAATAAGTGGGCATATGCGAGCTCCCATATGCGTGGCCACACGATGGTTTGGCGGTGACTTGTCTGTTTCCCACCGATCCCAACCCTCATTGCCGCCTGAGATCTCTTCTACGGGGAGAACCTGTCGACTTCCTGCTCATAGATTAGTTTGCCCGCGGCCCTACCGGAACCCTTGGCAGCCATGACCCCTGAGGAGGACTACGACTTCGGAGCTGTCTTCCAAGCTGTTTTCATCCCCAAGCAGAGACCGCCTCCCGTTCCCCTTCCGGAGAATGTGGCGGTGTCGGTCTCAACATATCCGCCCTTGGGCCAGGTGACGCAGCTCAAGGCCCCTGAGGTGTCGCTTATTGCCGTCCTGGAAGCACCCCCGGGCCGCGGAGGCGAGCCCTGGGAAGTTGCCCTCTGGCACGCTGCCTCTTCTGACAAGGATCAGGAGTGGACTGAGCATGCCCTGACTCTTACTCCAAGTGGAAGCGGCCAGATCCCCTCTACCCTGCAACCTATTGGAGATTCGCCGCGGCTTTACTTCGCTGGTAGTTTGTCTGTGCAGTCTTCGTTGACCTTCACCGTGAAATTCCGCCCCGGGCCCGACCAGCCCTGGCGCTGGACCCGCGACGAACAGGGCATGGGAGACGGTGTTATTGTCATCAATGATGATCTAGACCAGAGGGATACGAAGTCCGGTTTGCCGGATCTCATTCCGGACTTGAATCCCGACCTAAAGTGGAAGTCATTGATGAGCCAGTGTCCAGGAACTCGCTTATGGAGTCTTGAAGCTGCGGTTGCTGCCTCTCAGAATGACCAATCCGCCATCGTTGATATCCCACTTGGTACCCCCTGGGGGCGCTTCCTAAGGTAGGTTTGCTTGGCGTTAAACCCCGGCGGCCCGTCGTCGTCGGCCATCTCTATATACGCCACTGATCCACGATAGGTGGTTTGCCTTG
>Ga0164242_10004387_pt1 | contig 15865 bp, 13 predicted proteins | sample OricomgcompostMG_FD_108783 | JGI IMG/M metagenome (GOLD analysis project Ga0164242, IMG submission 108783) | Miracle-Growth compost microbial communities from Emeryville, California, USA - Original compost - Miracle growth compost (MG) ... | reverse complement strand
GGGCATCTGCGCGCTGCTCGCCACCCGCGAGGTGCTGGGGCTGGGCACCGAGATCGTCGGCGTGGTCAGCGAACGGGCCGACGCCACGGCGCGGTCGGTCGCCGCCGGCCACGTGGTCGCGACCGACTCGGCCGACACGTTCGTCGACGGCGTGGCCACCCGCTCCCCGGACCCGGACGCGATCGCCGCGATCATCGCCGGGCAGGCGCGCATCGTGGCCGTCTCCGACGACCTGGCCGCGGAGGCCATGCGGCTGCTGTTCAGCACGACGCACAACGTGCCCGAGCCCGCCGGCGCGCTCGCCCTGGCCGGGCTGATGGCTGAGCGGGAGGCGCAGCGCGGGCGGCGGGTCGCCGTGGTGCAGACGGGCGGCAACGCCGACGCCGACCTGCTCCGGACGGTGCTGGCCGGCGGAACGCCCGTCCCTCACTGAGGGTCACGTAACGGAGCGCACCGTCACCGTCTCGGCGAACGTGCCGAACTCGACGCCGAACGGCTCGACGATCGGGACGAGGTTGTTGCGCAGCACGCCGGAGTAGGCGTCGATGACCAGGTGGTCGTGGATCGGGAGCACGTGCGGGGCCCGCACCGCGACCGTGTAGTCGATCACCTCGGACACCTTCGACCAGGGTGCCACGGCCGGCAGTAGCAGGGTGTCGACCGGGCGGGGCGGCACCACGAACGAGTCGCCCGGGTGGCACACCAGCCCGTCGACCACGTACCCGACGTTGACGATCACCGGGATCAGCGGATGGATCAGCGCGTGCTGCCCGCCGAACGTCTCGAAGGTGAAGCCGGCGGCCTCGAAGGTCTGCCCGGGCCCCACCGCGGCCACCTGCTCGCCGAACTGCGCGAACCCGCTTGCCACCGAGGCGGGCGCGAACAGCTGCAGCCGCGGGTCCGCACCGAGCGCGGCGGTGATCCGTTCGGAGTCGACGTGATCGAAGTGCTCGTGGGTGACCACCACCGCCTGCACGCCGTCGAGGGCCTGCTCGACGGAGCTGAAGGCGCCGGGGTCGAAGGTGATCGACCGTGCGCCGTCGTCGATCCGGACGCAGGAGTGGCCGTACTTGGTGAGCTGCATCGATCAGCCTCCGGTTCTGGGCGGGCGGTAACCCTGCTGCCCGTAGGTCTGCGCGGGATGGGTCTGCGCGGGATGGTCCTGTGGCGGATACGGCTGGGACGAGTACGGCTGGGACGGGTACTGCGGCTGGACCGAGTAGGCGCCCGGCGGTAGGCGCCGCGTCCGATCGTGCCAGGAGTGATCAGTGGCGTCACGCCCGGAAGCGCGCCGCAACCGCCCGCTTCCCCGGGGAGATGGTTGCGAAGTCCCGCGCGCCAGCGACCAGTTCCCCGGGGAAGGCGACCACTCAGAGCGGCTGGACGCCCCACACGCCGGCCCATCGCTGGCCCGGCTCGAGGACGACGAGCCCGTCGCGGGAGTTGAACGCGTCGGCCGGGCAGGACATCGGCTCGACGGCCACCCCGGCGCCGGCGTCGGTGAGCCGGTCGACGGTGAACACCTGGACGAAGCCGTACGCCGCGTCGAACCACAGCCGCGCACCGCCGGACGGGGTGCGCACCTCCGCAAAGCCGCGGCCGGCGTCGTCGCGCGCGACGTCGGTGAAGCCGTCGTCGAAGCGCTGGCCGCGCAGCCGGACCCCGGAGCGCAGGTCGTGCGGCGTGCCGTCGACGGCACGTCGGCCGACCGGCAGCTGCGCCTCGTCGGCGACCAGCACCGAGCCCGCGTCGAGGCGCACCGTCACGTCCTCCAGCGGGTGCCCGTGCGTGGCGAGATACGGGTGGGCGCCGGCACCGAACGGTGCGGCGCCCCGGCCGGTGTTGGTGGCGGCGGTGGTGACCGACAGCCCACGCGTCTCGTCCACGCGGTAGGTGACGTCGACGCGGACCTCGAACGGGTAGCCGTTCTGCGGCACCACGTCGAGACGCAGGACCAGGACGTCGTCGGCCTGCTCGACGAGCTGCCAGCGCGCCCACCGGCCGAGGCCGTGGATCGCGTTGCCCAGCTTCGGCTCGGTGACCGCGAGCTGCTGCGTGACGCCGGCGAACTCGTAACGCGCGCCGCGGATGCGGTTGGGCCACGGCACGAGCGTGACCCCGCAGCACTTCGGCGGCAGCGTGTCGTCCGGATAGGTGCAGGTAACGTCGACACCGCCGTACCGGTAGGCCTTCAGCCCTGCGCCGACCTCGACGATCGTCGCCGCATGGCCACCGGCCGTGATCGTGTACTCGCGCCCACTCAACCCGCTCATCCGGGTGACGCTACTGACGTCGGCCCCTCCACGGGAACCTCGGCCGTCGTGACAGCCGACGCGTCGTAGCGCCAGAACGGCCGGACGAAGAAGCCGGCGAACGCCACGATGATCATGCAGGCGATGCCGCCGCCCACCCAGGAGAACGTGGTGCCGGCGACCGCCGCCGTCGCGCCGGCGCGGACGTCGCCCAGGCGCGGGCCGCCCGCGACGACGGCGGTGAACACGCCCTGCATGCGGCCGCGCATCTCGTCCGGGGCGTAGGTCTGCAGGATGGTCTGCCGGTAGACGGCACTGACCAGGTCGGCCGCGCCCGCCACGGCCAGCAGCAGCACGGCGAGCCACAGCTGATGCGCCAGCCCGGACAGCGCCACCGCTCCGCCCCAGCCGATGATCGCGAACGTGAGCGCCACGCCCTGGCGGCGGACGCGGCCGATCCACCCGCTGGACACACCGGCGATCACCGCGCCGATGGCGATCGCGGCGTACAGCGGCCCGACGTCACCGCCGAAGTGCTGGTCGGCCGCGGCAGGGAACAGGGCGCGTGGCATGGCGAACACCATCGCCAGGATGTCGATGAGGAAGGACATGACGAGCACCGGCCGGGTGCCGATGAACACCAGCCCTTCGAGCACCGCCTTGAGGCCGTAGCCGGAGGGGCCGCGGGAGCGGTCCGGCGGGATCGCCGGCAGCCGCAGCGCGGAGTAGAGCGCGGTCGTGAACAACACGGCGTCGATGCCGTACGCGTAGGAGTACCCGTGGCTCAGCCCGACGACAAGGCCGGCCAGCAGCGGGCCCGCGACCTGCCCGACGTTGCCGACGGTGAAGTTCAGCGTGTTGGCCGAGGTGACCAGATCGGTCGCGACGATGCGCGGGATGATCGCGCCGCGGGCAGAGCTGGCGGTGGCGAAGGCGCCGGACTGCACGACGACGAGCCCGAGGATCAGCCAGACGTTGCGCACCTCGAGCACGCTCTGCGCGAGCAGGCCGAGGGTGACGGCCCAGGTGATGATCGAGGCCCAGAAGTAGAGGCGGCGCCGGTCGACCGCGTCGGCGATCGCGCCGCCGTACAGGCCGAACGCGACGATCGGGATCAGCCCCGCCAGCCCGACGAAGCCCACGTAGAGCGAGGAGTGGGTGATCGCGTAGACCTCCACCGGCACCGCCACCTGGGTGAGCATCGAGCCGATGAACGACGTGCCCTGGCCGATCAGCAGCCGCTTGTACTCGGGGATGCGCAGCGGGCGGACGTCGAGCGCGTGCCGGTGCAGCAGCCTGCTGAGCGTGCGCGCCTGCTCGGGGGCGTCAGCGGCCTGCGGAGCGTCGGTCACCGTCTTCGTGCCGATGTTGATGCCGGGGATGCCGTGACCGGCACCATCACGATCGCGACGGTGTCTGTCACGGGGCGAGTCTCTCCCGGATCCACGCCGTCTCCGCGCCCGGGCCGCCCACCCGCCGGAAGCGGATGCGGTCGTGCAGCCGGTTGACGCGACCCTGCCAGAACTCGACCTCGTCCGGCGCGAGCAGGTAGCCGCCCCAGTGCTCCGGCGCGGGGATCGCTGCGTCGGCGAAGCGGGCCTCGGCCTCGTCGGCGAGGGCGTCCAGGGCCGCCCGGGACGCGACGACCGTCGACTGCGGCGAGGCCCAGGCGCCGAGCTGCGAGCCGCGCGGCCGGCCGGCGAAGTAGGCCTCGGTGGTGGCGCGGTCGACCTTGCTGACCGCCCCGGTGAGCCGCACCTGGCGCTGCAGCGCCAGCCAGGCGAACACGGCCGACGCCTGCGGGTTGACCTCGAGGTCGTGGGCCTTGGCCGATGCGTAGTTGGTGTAGACGACGATCCCCGCCGGCGACATGCCCTTGACGAGGACGGTGCGGACCGACGGGCGCCCGGCCGCGTCGGCGGTGGCGAACTGGACGGCGTTCGGCTCGACGACGGCGGGCTCGGCGAGCGCGTCGGCGAACCACGCCTCCAGCTGGGCGAACCACGTCGGCGCCACCGCGTCGTCGTCGAGTCGGCCGCGCAGATAGGTCCGGCGCAGGGCGGAGGGATCGGTCATCGCAACAATCCTCGCACCTGCCCGTGAGTCCGATTCGCGCGTGTGAGCAGAATGGAGCGGCGCGCTTCGCTCCCACCACCTGCGGGGCACGCCTGAACCCGTAGCCCGAACTACCGATCGGAGCACGTCACCATGGCCACCGACTACAGCCCCGGCCTCGAAGGCGTCATCGCGTTCGAGACCGAGATCGCGGAACCGGACAAGGACGGCGGCGCGCTGCGCTACCGCGGCGTCGACATCGAGGACCTCGCCGGCCACGTCACCTTCGGCAACGTCTGGGCCCTGCTGGTCGACGGCAAGTTCGGCCCGGGCCTGCCGCCCGCCGAGCCGTTCCCGATCCCGGTGCACACCGGCGACGTCCGCGTCGACGTCCAGGCCGCGCTCGCGATGCTCGCGCCGGTGTGGGGCTACCGCGCGCTGCTCGACATCAGCGACGAGGAGGCCCGCGACCAGCTGGCCCGCGCCGCCGTCATGGCCCTGTCCTACGCCGCGCAGTCCGCGCGTGGCCTGTCCACGCCGGCCGTGCCGCAGGCGCGCATCGACCAGTGCGAGACGATCATCGAGCGGTTCATGACCCGCTGGCGCGGCGAGCCGGACCCGGCCCACATCAGGGCCGTCGACGCCTACTTCGTCTCCGCCGCCGAGCACGGCATGAACGCCTCCACCTTCACCGCGCGGGTGATCGCCTCTACCGGGGCCGATGTCGCGGCGGCCATGTCCGGCGCCATCGGCGCGATGTCCGGCCCGCTGCACGGCGGCGCACCGGCCCGCGTGCTGCCGATGATCGAGGACGTCGAGCGCAACGGCGACGCCCGCGCCTACGTCAAGGGCATCCTCGACCGGCACGAGCGGCTGATGGGCTTCGGGCACCGCGTCTACCGTGCCGAGGACCCGCGCGCCCGCGTGCTGCGCCGCACCTGCAAGGAGCTCGGCGCGAATAAGTACGAGGCCGCCCTCGCGCTGGAGGAGGCCGCGCTGGCCGAGCTGCGTGAGCGGCGCCCGGACCGCCCGATCGAGACGAACGTCGAGTTCTGGGCGGCCGTCATCCTCGACTTCGCCGAGGTGCCGCCGCACATGATGCCGGCGATGTTCACCTGCGCCCGCACCGCCGGGTGGAGTGCGCACATCATGGAGCAGAAGAAGACCGGCCGCCTGGTGCGCCCGTCCGCGCGCTACATCGGCCCGGCGCCCCGCAAGCCCGAGGACGTCGAAGGCTGGAGCGACATCGCCCACGTCTGATTTGCCCGAGGCTGTCTGTCCCGAGGCTGTCTCGGATCTTTACCTCCGGTGTCGTCACTTTCCAGCGCGGATCTTGACGACACCGGAGGGAAAGAGCGCGGCGAGACGGCTACGGGTCTCCGGCCAGTCGGCGTTGACGTCGGACCACACGACCCGCTCGACCTCGACGACACCGGCGGCGCGTAGACGTCCGGTCCGGCGTCGCTCGCGCCACAGCTCGTCGGCGGTGTACTTGCCCCTGCCGTCGCACTCGAGTGCGACCCCGTACTCGGGCCAGTAGATGTCGACGGCGTAGCCAGCGATCTCGGCCTGCAGCTCCGGGACGGGGAAGCCGTCGTCGTGCAGCCGGAGGCGGGTCACCGACTCCAGCGGCGACTCGGACAGCGCAGACATCAGCGTCAGCACCTCACGAGCCCGCCGCACGCCGGGCCAGCCGGCGGAGGAGTCGAGCGCGGCCGCGAGGCTGGCCACTGTGACCAGGCCGGCCCGCAGGGCGGCGTCCGCGGCCATGATCCCGTCGTCCGCACACCCCCTGGCGAGATCGACGACCACCCGGGCCTGTGTCGCGACCGCCGTCCCGTACCACGTCGTGATCTCGGGGATGCGTAGTCGCAACGCGTGCACGTGCACCCGGCGGCGGCGCCCGGTCGACGCCGGACCGGCAAGCTCCGGAAGCGCCGGGACCTCCGTCGTCGGCAGCCCGTAGAGGATCGCCGCGCTCCGCCCGTCGACGACGTGCTCCGGCCGGCTGAGTGCCGCTGCCGTCGATCTCAGGGCGTGCTCACGTCGCCGTTGCACCCACGCGTCGTCGGCCCGGACGTCCACCGGGCTCAATACGCCGCGCGCGGGCGCCCACCACTCACCCCGGCGGACCTGCCGACGGACGTCGTGGTCGGCGAAGCCGAGCCGCCGCAGCTGCGCGGTGCTCACCACCCAGCCCTGCCGTCTGGCCAGCTCGTGCACCGGCGTCGGTCTTGGCCGGTCAGCCCACCATGCCCGCCAGCGGTCGACGTCCGTGGTGGGGCGGCGTTCGTCCCACGGCACGGCGTGACGCAGGACGTGCTCGAAGTACTCGTCCGGGTCAGGCGCGACGGTCACCTGCGCATCATGGCCGGCTGGCGCCGTCCGGATCGGAGTTGTCCACAGGCGGTAGGCGTCTTTGCCTCCAACGTCGTCAGCTTTCGGCGTGGAACGTGACGACACCAGGGGCAAAGACGCGGATCGGCGACCGCGTCAGCCGAAGGTCTTGCCTTCGCCGCGGTAGGTCGGGACGGAGCGGACGAGGCGGCCGTCCTCCACCACGTGCACGGTGTCGAAGCGCTCGTTGAGCTCGCCGGCCTTGGCGTGCCGGAACCAGACCACGTCGCCGATCCGCAGTGGCGCGGCGGCCGGTCCGCGCACGGGCGTCTGCACCTCGCCCGCACCCTCGGTGCCGATCAGCTTCAGGCCGGCCAGCGCGGGCGACGGGACGCGGGACGCACCCGCCGGGCCCGACGCGATGTAGCCGCCGCCGAACAGCGTCGCGATGCCCGGCGCCGGACGGCGCACCACCGGCAGCGCGAAGTACAGCGCGGGCCGCGGCTCGAAGGCGCGGTAACCGTCGAACAGCGTCGGCACGAACAGCCCGGAGCCGGCGGTGACCTCGGTGACGACCGGGTCGGCCGAGCTGATCTCCAGCGACCCGGTGCCCCCGGAGTTGACGATCGACAGCGGCCCCGCGACGGCCTCGACCGCCGTCACCACGGCGGATCGGCGCGTGGCCAGCTCGGCGGCCGAGCGGCGTTTCACCAGCCGAACGGCCGCGGACGTGTCGGGCAGGCCGGCGATCTGCGCCTCGTAGAACATGACGCCCACGACGCGGAACCCGCCGGCCACCGCGACCGTTGCCAGGGCCGCCGCCTGCTCCGGCGTCCGCACCGGTGAGCGCCGCACGCCGAGGTGCAGCCGCCCGATCCGCAGCGACGCGTCGATGTCCAGGCACACCCGCACCGGCGCGGACGGGGCGACCGCGCGGATGCGCGTCAACTGGCTCGGGTCGTCGACCATCAGCGTGATCGCGTCGAGCAGCGAGTCGTCGGCGGCCAGCTCGGCCAGCGCGCCGCGATCGACCGTCGGGTAGCCCAGCAGCACGTCCGTGACCCCGTGCCGCACGAGCCACCCGGCCTCGCGCAGCGAGTAGGCCATGACGCCGCGGAAGCCGGGGGTGGCGAGCGCGAGGTCGAGGACGTCGCGGCAGCGCACCGACTTCGAGGCCACCCGGACGGGCGTGCCCCCGGCGCGGCGTACGAGGTCGGCGGCGTTGGCGCGCAGCGCGGGCAGATCGAGCGCTGCGAGCGGAGCGTCGAGCCCGGCGGTGGCCGCGGTCAGCGGGGCGAGGTCACAAGGGGCGGCACCGGTGCGCACCGCGGCGACGTTACCGCCCGGCGGGCGATCGGCCTGTCGCTGGCGTGGCCGGGGCGGCGACTCCGTGGCGCCGCAGCCACCGTGCGCGCAGCTCGACCTGGTCAGCGTTGAACCGGCGCACCGCGGCGGCCGCACGCAGGAACGCGTCGGCGGCCCAACGGGACGCGGGCACTGCCGAACTGGCGTCGCTCACCGGAGTTCCTTCTGGGCTTCGCGTGGGCGATAGCTGAGCATCCGGCCGACCGAGTAGTCCGGATCCCGGGAGTCAACGCCCCAGAAGTACCCGGCCACGCCCAGCAGCACGAACAGTGCCACGAACACAATGAGAGCGGTCATGGCAGAAAGTTTGACTTACGCGAGATACCGCCGCGAGCGACTTATTGTCGACTTACATTGAAAAACTGCCAACCCTCGTGCCAGGGTGGACGGATGCCCCGCACCACAGCCGGCGCACCGGCGCGCCGCCCGGCCGACCGTCCGCCCCGTCGCCCGATCCGCAAGGTCGCCATCGTCGCCGTCCCCGGCGTCGCCCCGTTCGAGCTCGGCATCCCCTGGGAGGCCTTCGGCATCGATCGCTCCGACGACGGCGTCCCGCGCCAGGAGTGCATCCTCGTCACGCCGACGCCCGAGATCGTCACGAGCGGCGGCTGGTCGATCAGCTCCGCGCACCGCCTGGCCGCCGCCCGCGACGCCGACCTGGTCGTGGTCGCGCCCGCGGAGAGCCAGCTCGACGGCTTCACCGGCCCGGAGTTCGAGGCCGTGTTCGCGCTGCTGCGCGACACCGTCGAGCGCGGCGCGGAGGTCATGAGCCTGTGCTCGGGCGCGTTCCTGCTCGGCGCCGCCGGCCTGCTGGACGGGCGGCGGTGCACCACCCACTGGCGCTACGCCGCGGAGCTCGCCCGCCGCTACCCCACCGCCGAGGTCGACCCGGACGTGCTGTTCGTCTGCGACGGGCCGGTGCTCACCTCCGCCGGCACCGCCGCCGGCCTGGACCTGTGCCTGCACGTCATCCGCCGCGAGCACGGCGAGGAGATCGCCCGCCGGGTCGCCCGCCGGATGGTCATGCCGCCGCACCGCGACGGCGGGCAGGCGCAGTTCATCGACGTCCCGATCCGCACCCGCCCGGCCGACACGCTCGCCCCGCTGCTGGACGAGCTGCTCGACGAGCTGGCCGAGGAGCACACGGTCGAGACGCTCGCCGCGCGGTGCTCGATGAGCACCCGGACGTTCGCCCGGAGGTTCCGGGACGAGACGGGCACGACGCCGCACGTCTGGCTGACCCGGCAGCGGGTGCTGCTCGCCCGCCGCATGCTGGAAAGCGGCACCGACTCCGTCGACGTCGTCGCCGAGCGCTGCGGATTCCAGACCGCGGCCATGCTGCGCCACCACTTCACCCGCGTCGTCGGCACCTCGCCGACCGCGTACCGCCGCACGTTCTGCGCCGCCGAGGCCGGCCTGGCAGGCTGACCCCTCGTGAGCACGTGGGCCGGCAACACCTGGACGAACTGGGCGGGCACGGTCCGCGCCGACATCGCGGTCGCGGCACCCGCCAGCGTCGCCGAGCTCGCCGCCGAAGTGCGCGCGGCCGCCGAGCGCGGGCAGCGGGTCAAGCCGATCGGCGCCGGCCACTCGTTCACCGACATCGGCGCCACCGACGGCGTGCAGCTGCGCCTGGACCGGCTGACCGGCATCGTCCACGCCGACCGCGCCAGCGGACTGGTCACCGTCCTCGCCGGTACCCGGCTGCGCTGGCTCAACGACGCGCTGTGGCAGCACGGCCTGTCGATGACCAACCTCGGCGACATCGACGTCCAGTCGATCTCCGGCGCGATCTCCACCGGCACGCACGGCACCGGCGCGAGGTTCGGCGGCATCGCCACGCAGGTGCGGGCGCTGGAGATCGTCCTCGCCGACGGCCAGCTGGTGCGCTGCTCCGCCGACGATCGACCCGAGCTGTTCGCCGCCGCCCGCGTCGGCCTCGGCGCCCTCGGCGTCATCGCCACCGTCACGCTGCAGTGCGAGCCGGCGTTCGCGCTGGCCGCGGCCGAGGCGCCGGCGTCGCTGGACGAGGTGCTCGACGACCTCGACGACCTGGTGATCGGCAGCGACCACTTCGAGTTCTACTGGTTCCCGCACACCCGCCGCGTGCTGACCAAGCGCAACAACCGGGTGCTGCCCGGCACCGCGCTGCGGCCGGTCGGCGCGGCCCGCGCCTGGCTGGACGACCGGTTCCTGTCCAACACCGTCTTCGAGCGGGTCAACCGGCTGACCACCCGGCACCCGGCGCTGATCCCGCGGGCCAACGCGCTGGCCGCCCGGGCACTCGGCGCGCGTGACTACATCGACCGCTCGTACCGGGTGTTCGCCTCGGTGCGCACCGTGCGGTTCCGGGAGATGGAGTACGCGGTGCCGCGGGCGGCGGTGCCCGACGTGCTGGCCGGGATCGAGGCCTACCTGGCCCGCGGCGGCGAGCAGGTCGGCTTCCCGGTGGAGGTGCGGTTCGCGGCCGCCGACGACATCTGGCTATCGACCGCCACCGGCCGCGACACCGGCTACGTCGCGGTGCACCAGTACCACCGCCGCGACCACGAGGCGTACTTCCGCGCCGTCGAGGCGATCGCCCGCGAGCACGACGGCCGGCCGCACTGGGGCAAGCTGCACCACCGCGACGCCGGCTCGCTGCGCGGCACCTACCCGAAGCTGGACGCGTTCGCCGCCCTGCGCGACGAGCTCGACCCGCACCGGGTGTTCGGCAACGCCTACCTGACGCGCGTCCTCGGGAACTAGTGTCCCGCGCCGGAACCTCTTTCCCCCGGCCCGCATCCGCCGAGTGGCGAGCGAACCGCGGGCCGCGGAGGAACTGGCCTGACAGCCCTGGGACGATGGCAGCGTGAGCGCGCCGCAGATCGCCATCCCGACCGACCTGCTCCCCCGCGACGGCCGGTTCGGGTCGGGGCCGTCGAAGGTGCCCGCCGAGGCCGTACGGGCGCTCGCCGACGAGGCCGGCCCGCTGCTCGGCACCAGTCACCGGCAGGCTCCGGTCAAGGACCTGGTCGCCCGCATCCGGCGCGGGGTGGCCGAGCTGCTCGACCTGCCCGACGGTTACGAGGTGCTGCTCGCCAACGGCGGCACCAACGCGTTCTGGGACGCCGCCGCGTTCGGGCTGATCCGCGAGCGGGCGCAGCATGTCGTCTGCGGCGAGTTCTCCGCGAAGTTCGCGAAGGTGACGGCCGGCGCGCCGTTCCTCGCCGACCCGTCCGTCGTACGCGCCGACTACGGCACCGGCGCGGTGCCGGCGCCCGAGGACGGCGTCGACGTGCACGCCTGGCCGCAGAACGAGACCTCCACCGGCGTCGCTCTCCCGGTGACCCGGGCGCCCGGCGACTCGCTGATGCTGGTCGACGCCACCTCCGCCGCGGCCGGCATGCCCGTCGACCTGACGCAGACCGACGTCTACTACTTCGCGCCGCAGAAGGCGTTCGCCGCCGAGGGCGGGCTGTGGCTCGCCACCTTCTCCCCCGCCGCGCTCGACCGGGTGGCGCAGCTGCGCGCCGAACGGTGGGCGCCGCCGTTCCTCGACCTCACCCTCACCCGCGACAACTCCGGCAAGGACCAGACGTACAACACGCCGGCCGTCGCGTCGCTGTGGCTGCTGGCCCACCAGACCGAGTGGCTGCTGGCCTCGGGCGGGCTCGCCTGGGCGGCCGGGCGCAGCGCGGAGTCTTCGCGCCGGCTGTACGCCTGGGCCGAGGCCAGCGCGTTCGCCACCCCGTTCGTCGCCGACCCGCGGTGGCGCAGCCCGGTCGTCGGCACGATCGACCTCGCCGAGACCGTCGACGCGGCCGCCGTGGCCCGGACGCTGCGGGCCAACGGCGTCGTCGACACCGAGCCCTACCGCGCCCTCGGCCGCAACCAGCTGCGCATCGGCATGTACCCCGCCGTCGACCCGGACGACGTCTCGGCGCTCACCGCCTGCATCGATCACGTAGTTGAACGGCTCTGAGTGGAACGGCTCTGAGTGGAACGGCTCTGACCCCGGCGTGGCGGCGTGTGCTGCCGGGGATCGGGGCCGCGCGCGCTTATCGTCGGGCCCATGCGTGAGCTGCGCTTCGTCACCCGTGCCGACGACGGAGTCCTGCTGGTCGAGAGCCCGGACGGTCTCGACCAGTACCGGCTGCCCGTCGACAACGCCCTGCGCGCCGCCGTGGCGGGGCCTGCGCCTGCCGCCGCGCCCGGGGTGAGCCCCGCGCGCACTGCGGCACCCGGCGCGGCCACCGGGCTCGGCGCCCCGCCCGCGCCGCCCGCGGACCCGATCACGCCGCGCGAGATCCAGGTCCGCGTCCGTGCGGGCGAGTCGCCCCAGGCCCTCGCTGACGAGCAGCAGATGCCGCTGGACCGCGTGCTGCGCTTCGCCGGGCCGGTCGTGGCCGAACGGCAGCGCATCGCCGGTGAGGCCCGCCGGGCCCGGGCGCGGCGCACCGGCTACGAGGACACCGAGGCGCACATCGTCCAGTTCGGCGAGGCCGTCGACGAGCGCTTCCACGCCCACGGCATCGACGCCGAGGCCGTCTCCTGGGACTCCCGGCGCCGCGAGGACGGCGAGTGGATGGTCGTCGCCACGTGGCACGGCGGCGAGGGCACGCACGACGCCCAGTGGCTGTTCCACCGCGGCTCGCGCACGGTCACGCCACTCGACGACACCGCCGCCGACCTGCTCAGCGACCGGCCGATCCGGCCCGTCACGCCGCCCGCCCCGGAGCCGCCGGTCGTCACCGCGCCGCCGCTGGCCCCCGGCGTCATCGCCTTCCCGCCGTTCCCCGACGCGCACACCGGGCCGATCCCCGCCGTCGAGGAGGTGTTCGACCAGGAGGACACCCGCGATCTCCCGCGGGCCGTGCCGCCGTTCGTGGCGGCGCGGGGCGGCGAGCCGGCAGCGGCATCCTCGCCGGCATCCCCCGTTGCGCCGGTCCCGCCGGTCGCGGCGGCTGGTTCGGCGCTGGCCGACTTCGACGAGCCGCCGCTGCCACTGGCCATCACCGACGCGGAGGGCCGCCCGGCCGCGGCTGCCCCCGCCGTCCGCAAGCTGGGCGTGGCCCGCGCCGAGTCCGACGACGAGAAGGCCGCCCGGGCCCGCATCCCGTCCTGGGACGACATCCTGCTGGGCGTGCGCCGCAAGCAGGACTGACCCACGCCCGAGCACGCTCTGAGCGAAACTCGGTCGCCCGCGTCAGACCCGCCACGTACCGTCGACCCCTGTGACGGGCGAGGGACATAACGGTCAGGCGAGCACGTTCGCCGTCCTGCTCCGCCTCCGCCACTGGGCCCGCCCGCACCGGCGCGCGATGATCTTCATGCTCGTCACCGCCAGCGGCGCGATGCTCGTGCAGTCGCTGATCCCGATCGTCGTCGGCAAGGTCATCGACGGCCCCATCCGGCACCACGACACCCACGGCCTGTGGGCGCTGTCCGGCCTGGCGCTGCTGTTCGGCGTCGCCGAGTCCGTGCTGTTCTTCGCCCGCCGGCGCGCCATGGCCAGCGCCGCGCTCGGCGTCGAGACCGATCTGCGCCGCGACCTGTTCGCCCACCTGCAACGCCAGCCCGTCAGCTTCCACGACCGCTGGCCCTCGGGCCAGCTGCTCTCCCGCCTCACCACCGACCTGTCCACCCTGCGCCGCTTCATCGGGATGGCGTCGGTGTTCCTGCTCGCCGACCTGCTGACGATCGCCGTCGTCCTCGCTCTGCTGATCAACATCCAGGTCTGGCTCGGCCTGGTCGTCGCGGCGTCGATGGTGCCGCTGCTCGTCGGTACCCGGCGCTTCGAGCTGCGCTACAGCCGCGACGCCCGCCGCACCCAGGACCTCACCGGCGACCTCGCCACCCGCGTCGAGGAGTCCGCCCTCGGCATCCGCGTCATCAAGGCGTTCGGCCGGCGCCCGCACATGCTGTCCGCCTTCACCGCCGACGCCACCCGGCTGCGTGCCGCCGAGCTCGTCAAGCTGCGCACGATGGGCTGGTTCTGGGCGCTGCTGGAAGGGCTGCCGCAGCTCGTCCTCGCGTTCGTCACCGCCGGGGGCGTGGTGGCCGCGGCCAGGGGCGCCATCACCCTCGGCGGGCTGGTCGCGTTCGTCGCGCTGTTCCTGCAGCTCGTCTGGCCGATTATCATGCTCGGCTGGCTGCTCGCCCTCACCGAGGAGAGTGCCAGCGCCTGCCGCCGGGTGTTCGAGGTGCTCGACACCGAGCCGACCATCGTCGACCCCGTGCACCCGGCGCCGGCCGAGCACGGCACATCGCTGGTGTTCGAGAACGTCCGGTTCCGCTACCCCGACGCCGACTCCGATGTGCTGCGCGGCGTCGACCTCGCGCTCGAGCCGGGCGAGACGATGGCGATCGTCGGCGCGGTCGGCTGCGGCAAGACGACGCTGACCGCGCTCGTCCCGCGCCTGCACGACGTCACCGGTGGGCGCATCCTGCTCGGCGGCGTCGACATCCGCGAGCTGCGCCTGGACCAGCTGCGGCACGCGGTCACCGTCGCGTTCGAGGAGGCGACGCTGTTCTCGGCCAGCGTGCTGGAGAACCTCACGCTCGGGCGCTCCGGGATCTCCGACGACGACGTGCACGAGGCGATCGAGGTCGCGCAGGCAGGGTTCGTGCACGAGCTGCCGCACGGGCTCGACACCCGCATCGGCGAACAGGGCCTGTCGCTGTCCGGCGGGCAGCGGCAGCGGCTCGCGCTCGCCCGCGCGGTGCTCGGCAGGCCCCGAGTGCTTGTGCTCGACGACCCGCTGTCCGCGCTCGACGTGCACACCGAGGCGCTCGTCGAGCGGGCGCTGCGCCGCACGCTGTCGCGCACCACCGCGCTCGTCGTCGCGCACCGGGCGTCCACCGTGCTGCTCGCCGACCGGGTCGCACTGCTCGACGAGGGGCGCGTCGCCGCCGTCGGCACGCACAGCCAGCTGCTCGACACCGTCCCCGCCTACCGCGCACTGCTGTCCCAGTCCGCCGACCTGCAGGAAGCCTTATGAGCGAGGCTTGCCGAGCGAACAGCGACATCGGCGTCTCCGCACGGCCGAACGGAGTGAGGCCGTGAGCGACGTCGTGGAGAACGCGAGCGAGCCGGTCGGCACCCCGGACCCGGCCGCGCCGCCCACCTGGCAGGGCCGGCTGGCCACCGAACCGGGTGCCGAACCAAGCACCGGGCCGGACGCCGCCGACGGCGAGGGCGCGGCCCGCGTCGGCGTGGGCCTGCCCCGCGCCGGCCGGGCACTGCTCGCCGAGCTCGTCCGCCCCCATCGGCGCGCCATCGCCGGCGTGCTGGCGATCGTCCTCGTGCAGGTCGCGGCCACGATGGCCGGGCCGTGGCTGGTCGGCGTCGCCATCGACGACTCGCTGCCCGACGCCGTGCACGGCCACTACGGCTCGCTCACCCTCGTCACGGGCGGACTGCTGCTGGCCGCACTGGTGTCCGGCTGGCTGCGGGCGGTGTTCGTCATCCGCAGCGGCGTAGTCGGGCAGGCGGTGCTCTACGACCTGCGCCGCCGCGGCTTCGACCACGTGCAGGGCCTGTCAGTGTCCTTCCACGAGCGGTTCACCTCCGGGCGGGTGATCTCCCGGCTGACCTCCGACGTCGACACCCTCACCGAGCTGCTCGACACCGGTCTGGACGGCCTGCTCACCGCGGTACTCAACAGCTCGGCCATCGCCGTGCTGCTGCTGTTCCTCGACGTCGAGCTGGGGCTGATCGCCCTCGCCGCGCTCATCCCGATCGTCGCGCTCTACAGGTGGTTCTCCCCGCGCGCGGCCGTGGCCTTCAAGATCACCCGGGAGAAGGTCGCGACGATGATCGTCAACATCGTCGAGACGTTCAACGGCATCCGCGCGGTCCAGGCGTTCCGGCG